>Ga0180215_1000322_pt1 | contig 64435 bp, 61 predicted proteins | sample eDN3rd37CBELigBY_FD_128871 | JGI IMG/M metagenome (GOLD analysis project Ga0180215, IMG submission 128871) | Enriched backyard soil microbial communities from Emeryville, California, USA - eDNA 3rd pass 37_C BE-Lig BY (version 2) (version 2) | ecosystem: Environmental > Terrestrial > Soil >... | reverse complement strand
TCGAACATCTTCGCCAAGTCGATCTCCAAGGACGGCGGCCGCTCGTCCTACCGCGGCCTGCTCGAGGTCGCCAAGGGCGCGACCGGCTCGCGCTCGAAGGTCGTCTGCGACGCGCTGCTGCTCGACGAGCACTCGCGCTCGGACACCTACCCGACGATCCGCATCGGCGAGGACGACGTGGACGTCGGGCACGAGGCCTCCGTGTCCAAGATCGGGGAGGAGCAGCTCTTCTACCTGATGTCGCGCGGCATCCCCGAGGACGAGGCCGGCAAGCTGATCGTCAACGGCTTCATCGAGCCGATCGTCAAGGAGCTCCCGATGGAGTACGCGGTCGAGATGAACCGCCTCATCGAGCTCCAGATGGAGGGATCCATTGGCTGAGTTGGCCACCGTCCGCGAGCCCGAGTGGCTGAAGGAGCGCCGCGGCGAGGCCGCGCGCCGCGCCGCCGAGCTCGACCTGCCGCGCTTCAAGGGCAAGGCCGGGTGGGAGTTCACGGACATCTCCAAGCTCGACCTGACGGCGTTCACCGCCGCCGCGCCCGGCGAGGGTGACGCGAGCGCGGTCGACCGCGTCCAGACGCTGCTCCAGGCGCCCGAGGGCGCGCACCATCTCGGGCAGGTCGACGGCCGCGTGGTCGACGGCGGCGAGGCGCCCGACGGCGACCTGCTGGTGCTGCCGCTGACGCTCGCCTGCGAGACGCACGCCGACCTCGTCGCCGAGCACTTCGGCAAGGTCGTCGACGCCGAGCAGGACGTCTTCACCGCGCTCAACGACGCGGGCTGGACCGGCGGCGCGTTCGTCTACGTCCCGCGCAACGTCAAGGTCGAGCAGCCGATCGTGCTGACCGCGATCTCCGACGCCGCCGGCGTCGCGCTGCACCGGCGCGTGCTGATCGTGGTCGAGGAGGGCGGCGAGGCCGAGGTCTGGGAGCAGCACCTGTCCGGCACGACCGACAACGAGACGCTGCTGACCTCGATCGTCGAGCTGCGCGTCGGCCAGAACGCCAAGCTGCGCTTCGTCGGCGGCCAGGACATGAACGAGAAGTCCTGGGTCTTCGGCTCCCAGCGCGCCGAGGTCGCCCGCGACGGCCACCTCGACTGGGTGACCGCGGGCTTCGGCTCGGGCAACGGCAAGGTCTACACGGAGACGCTGCTGGCGGGCGAGGGCTCGCACGCTCGCGTCACCGGCGCCTACGCCCCGCACGCGCGCCAGCACGTGGACTTCCACACGCTGCAGGAGCACGGCGCGGCCAACACGACCTCCGACCTCGCGTTCCGCGGCATCCTCGCCGACCGCTCGTCCGCGGTCTGGCGCGGGATGATCAAGGTCGACCCGGGCGCCCAGCAGACCGACGCCTTCCAGGAGTGCCGCAACCTGCTGCTGTCCAAGAAGGCGCACGCGGACGCGATCCCGGGCCTGGAGATCCTGGCCAACGACGTGCGCTGCACGCACGCCGCGGCGATCGCCCAGATCGACCCGGAGCAGGTCTTCTACCTGCGCGCCCGCGGCCTCGAGGACGCGCTGGCCAAGCGGCTCGTGATCGAGGGTTTCATGGCCGAGCTGGTCGAGCGCTTCGAGGAGGGCCCGATCCGCGAGGCGATGACCGCCGCGCTCGAGCGCCGGCTCTCCGTCCTGCTGGACTGACGCTCTCGAGGGCGTTCCGGCCGGGCCGGAACGCCCCCGGTTCAGGTCGCGCGCTCGATCCCGGCGGCGATCGCGCGCAGGCGCTCGATCAGCTCGGGCGGCCCGTGCACCTTGTAGGGCGCGGGGAGCATCGCGATCCGCATCGCCAGCCAGTCGAGGTGGTCGTCGCTGGTGCGCAGCTCGCAGCGGTGCTCGCCCAGCGGCGTGACGTCGCCGCCGAGCCAGCGCCGGCCCGCGAGGTCCTCGGCCGGGCACTCGACGGTCACGCGCGCCTCGTAGCGCGAGGGGTAGGACTGCAGCGACTGCTGGACGAACGCGGCGGCGTCCGCGGCCGGCAGCGCGCGCGGGGTGAAGCGCACGCCGGTCGAGGCGGGCTCGGCGATGCGGTCGACGCGGAACGTGCGCCAGTCGTCGCGCCCGAGGTCGTAGGCGACCAGGTACCAGCGGCGGCCGGCGTTGACGAGCGAGTGCGGCTCGACCTCGCGGCGCGTGCCGGCCTGGTCGCGCGCGGTGTAGGCGAAGCGGACGCGCTCGTTGTCACGCACCGCGGCCGCGAGCACGGTCAGGCACTGCGGGTCGACCTGCGGGCCGCCGTAGACCTGCAGCGTCTGGGTGGCCGCGCCCAGCGCCTGGACGCGCCGGCGCAGGTGCGAGGGCAGGACCTGCTCGAGCTTGACCAGCGCGCGCACCGCGGTCTCCTCGATCCCGCTGACCGAGCCGCCGGCGGCGGTGCGCAGCCCGACGGCGATCGCGATCGCCTCGTCGTCGTCGAGCAGCAGCGGCGGCATCGCCGTGCCCGCGCGCAGCTGGTAGCCGCCGGCGGGCCCGGTCATCGACTCGACGGGGTAGCCGAGCGAGCGCAGCCGCTCGACGTCGCGGCGCACGGTGCGCGGCGAGACCTCGAGCCGGTCGGCGAGCTCGGAGCCCGGCCAGTCGCGCCGGCCCTGCAGCAGCGACAGCAGCGTCAGCAGGCGGCTGGAGGTCGTCTCGCTCATGGTGTGGCCAGCACCCTAATCGCAGTTGCGGACATTTCTTGGCCGCAACCCGCCGGATCATGCCGGCCATGCGAACCCACGAAGAGCCGGCGATCAGCGTCGAGGGCCTCGTCAAGTCGTTCGGCGACGTGCGCGCGCTGGACGGCGTCGACCTCGAGGTCGCGCCGGGGACCGTCCTCGGCGTGCTCGGCCCGAGCGGGGCCGGGAAGACGACCATGGTGCGCGTGCTGACGGCGCTGCTGGCGCCCGACGCGGGCACGGCGCGGGTCGCGGGGCTCGACGTGGTCGCGGACGCGGCGCGGCTGCGTTCGCTCGCGGGCCGGTACCCCGCGGTCGACGAGAACCTGACCGGGGCCGAGAACCTGACGCGGGCCGGGCGACGCGCCGAGGAGCTGCTGGAGCGCTTCTCGCTGACCGAGGCGGGCGACCGGCCCGTGAGGGCCTACAGCGGCGGCATGCGGCGGCGGCTGGACCTGGCGGCCGCGCTGGTCGCCGCGCCGCCCGTGCTGTTCCTCGACGAGCCGACCACGGGGCTGGATCCGCGCTCGCGGCTCGCGCTGCGGGACACGCTCGAGGACCTCGTCGCCGGCGGCACGACCGTGCTCCTGACCACCCAGGACCTCGAGGAGGCCGCCCGCCTGGCGGACCGGATCGCGGTCGTCGACCACGGCCGCGTGATCGCCGAGGGCACGGCGGAGGAGCTCAAGCGCCGCGTCGGCGGGCAGCGGGTCGAGATCACGCTCACGCACGAGGCGGCGGCGTTCGCGGCGACGATCGCGCTGGCGGGGATGAGCGACGAGCCCGTGCACGTCGACGGCGCGCTGGTCTCGGTGCCGGTGCGCGAGCGCGAGGGCGCGGTCATGGAGGCCGCGCGGCGGCTCGTGCGCGCCGGGGTGGGGGCGAGCGACGTGACCGTGCGCGAGCCCACGCTCGACGACGTCCTCCGCTCGCTCACCCGGCAACCCGAGCTCGTGGCCTGAGCTCTCCTCAGCGCGAGCGCGCGCGGGCCGTGTACCTGCGGCCCGCGCGCACCGTGACCGTCTTGCGCTTGACGCTGTCGCGGACGCTCACGACGCCCTGGGTGACCCGCGTCAGGGTCGTCGTGCAGGTGTCCTGCACGAGCCACTTGGTGCCGCGGATCGTGGCGGCGCTGTACTGGCCCTTGGTGCGGAAGCGGCCCTTGCCGTCGCCCCACAGCTTGCGCGACCTGGCCTTGCGCTTCTTCTGCGCCGCGCGCGCCTTGCGCTTGCCGCAGTCCAGCGGCTCGTTGAGCGTGAGCACGGTGATCGCGCCGGCCTGGGTGACCTTGAACATGCCGTCGGAGAAGCGCGCGGTCTGCGGCGGCGCGCCGGGGGCGGCCCGCGAGGTCAGCACGACCGCGCCCTTGCGGGCATCGACGGTCGAGCCCATCGGGATCGCCGCGCCCGCGGCCAGCGGCGCGCACCTGGCGCCCGGCTTCGCGCACACCTGGACGGTGCCGGCGGCGGGGGCGACGACGACGTCCTGGCGGAAGGTCGGCTCCGGCTCCGGCGTCGCGGTGGGCGTGGGCGTCGGGGTGGCCTGCAGCGGCCGCGCGACCACGACCGTGCGCGTGGTCGCGGCCGAGACGTTGCCGGCGGCGTCCGTGGCGCGGATCTCGTAGGTGTGCTCGCCGTCGGTGGCCGGGAACGTGACGCTCCAGTCCGGGCCGGCCGAGGTCCCGCGCAGGACGCCGGCCTCGCGCACGGTCACCGTGCTGGCGGCCTCGGCGGTGCCGCTGAGCGTCACCTGGCCGGTCTCGAAGCGGTCGGGTGAGCTGACCGGCGGGGCCGCGGGCGGCGTCGCGTCGACGGTGAACGAGCGGGTCGCGGGCGTCGGGTCCCCGGCCGCGCGGACGGCCAGCGTGTAGGCGCCGTCGGCGAGCGGCCCGAGCGTCAGCGGCGAGGCGCACGGCGCCCACGCGCCGTTCGAGACCCGGCACTCGAACGTCGCCGGATGCGAGGCGGTGAACGTGAACGTCGGCGTGCGGTCGTTGGTCAGCCCGGCCGGGCCGGAGGTGATCGTCGTCTCCGGCTCGGCGCCGTCCTGTGCGTAGGCGGCGGAGGTCACGATCGGCACGTCGGTCGTGGTCGAGAGCTCGAGCCGGTGCGGCCCGGCGCCCGGCGGGTTGACGATGCGGCCGAACGTGAGCTCCAGCCGCGCGCCCGCGGCCACCGTGCGGTCCGTGAACAGCCAGCACTCGACCGTGATCCCCGACGGCGTCGAGCAGGCGCCGACGTCCGTCCCGGCCACGCGCACGCTGCCGCCCTGCCAGCCCGCGAACGTGGTCCCCGCGGGGAAGCGCACGCGGATGCGGCTGTTGGCGGCGTTGTCCAGCGCGCCCGTGGCCGAGGTCGTCGCGCGCACGACGTAGCGGGCCGGCGCCGCCGGCGCCGGCGTGCTGAGCGCGACCGTGACGTCGCGCAGCGCGCCGCCCGCGACGACGTCGAACGGCGCCGACGGCACCGCGGCGGGGTCGGAGGTGGTCGAGACCGACAGCGTCTTGGTGCCCGCGCCGGCGTTCGTGATGCCGTCGAGGCCGATCGTGACGCCGGCGCCCGGCGGAACCCCCGCGTCCGTGAACAGCCAGCACTCGATCATGAGCTCGCTCGGGGCCGAGCAGGCGCCGACCGTGTCGCCGCCCGTGCGCACGCTGCCGCCGTTCCAGCCCGCGAAGGTCGTGCCCGCGGGGAGGACGATGCGGATCCGCGAGTTCGCGTCGCGGGCGAGCCGGCCGGTCGCCGAGGTCGTGAAGCCGATCACGTAGCGCGTGCGCGCGGACGCCGCGGGCGATGGCGAGCCGTTGGCCACGGTGACGTCCGTCAGCGACCCCGCCGGGACGATGCTGTACGGCCCGGAGGGGACCGTGCCCGGGTCGGACGTCGTGGAGACCGTGGCCGTCGCGTCCCCGCGCGGGGTCGCAGGGTTGGTGACGCCGCCGAGCGCGATCGACACGTGCGTGTCCGCCGCGATCGTCTCGTCGCCGAACAGCCAGCACTCGATCGTCAGCCCGCTCGGCGACGAGCAGGAGCCGACCGTGTCGCCGGCGGCGCTCACCGTGCCGCCGTCGAACCCGTCGAACGTGGTCCCGGCGGGGAGCGTGAGCGTGATGCGGCTGTCGGCAGCGCCCGCCAGGGCGCCGGTGGGCGAGGTCGTGAAGCCGACCAGGTAGCGCGTGCGCGCGCCCGCGGCGTTGGTCGGGAACGCGTTCGTGACCGTGACCCCGGTCACGGGGTTCGCGGCGACGATCGTGAACGGCGCCGACGGCAGCGACGCGATGTCCGAGGTCGTGTCGACGCGGACGACCTTGTCGTCGCCGGTCTCGGTCGAGTTCGTGATGCCCGACAACGTGACCTCGAGCGTCGCGCCGGCGCCCACGGCGCGGTCCGTGTGCAGGTAGCACTCGACCCGCGCGTTCTCCGGCGTCGAGCAGCTGCCCACGGTCCGGTCGGCGGTCACGTCGCGCACGGTGCCGCCGTTGAAGCCCGCGTAGCCCGTCAGCGGCGGGAACGTGATCGTGATGCGGCTGTTGGCCTGCGCGGACAGCCCGCCCGTCGCCGACAGGGCGAAGCGCAGGACGTAGTTCGTGAGCGCCCCCGCGGCGCGGCTCGGCGCGCTGTTGTCGAGCGTGATCTGCGTCAGCTGCCCGCCGGGCACCGTGTCGAAGAACGCCGACGGCACCGGCGTGGGGTGCGAGGTGGTCGAGAGCAGCACGCGGTGCTGGTCGAACGTGCCCGGGTTGGTGATCCCCTCGAAGGTCGCGCGCACGGCGTGGCCGGCGGCGATCGAACGGCCCGTGTGCAGCCAGCACTCGAGCACGGGGTCGACGGCCCTCGAGCAGCCGCCGACGTCCTGCCCGGCGGTGACGTCGCGCAACGTCCCGCCGCTCCAGCCGGTGAAGCCCGTCCCGAGCGGGAACTCGAACCGGATCCGCTCGGCGCCCGCAAGCTCACTCGCGGTCTGGAAGTCGACGACGTAGACGGTCCGCGCGCCGGCGGCCTTGGTCGGCGACGCGTTGTCGACCGTGGCTTGGGAGAGCTGCGCCGAGGCGGGCGAGCAGAGCAGCAGGACGGCGACGACCGTCGCGAGCAGGTAGCGCATCGCGACCGACCCTATTTCGCGCTGCAGAGCCGGTTGGTGCGGGCAACTCCCGGATTCAGGTGATCAGCAGACCGCCGTCCACCGGAAGGTGTACGCCCGTTACATACGACGATGCATCGCTGGCCAGGAAGATGAGGGCGGCGACCAGCTCCTCGGGTTCGCCCTGCCGTCCGGCGGGGACGCGGACCAGCATCTTGTCGATGTAGCCCTCGGGGTACTGCTCGGTCATCTCGGACGGGAAGAAGCCGGGCGCGAGGGCGTTGACGCGGATGCCCTTGCGGCCCGTCCACTGCTGCGCGAGGTCGCGCGTGAGGCCGAGGATCGCCGCCTTGGAGGCGCTGTAGGCGGCCTGCGGTAGGCCGGCGGTGGTCGAGCCGAGCACCGAGCCGACGTTGACGATGCTCGACCCCGGGCCCATCACGCGCCCGCAGGCCTGCGCCATCCAGTAGGAGCCGTTGAGGTTGATGTCGATCACGCGGCGGAACTCGTCCGGCGTCTCGCGCGTGGCCGGCACCGCGGTGCCGATCCCGGCGTTGTTGACGAGCACGTCGACGCGGCCCAGCTCGGCGACGGTCTCCTCCACCACACGCGTGCAGTCCTCGGGGACGGCGACGTCGGCGGTGATGGGGTGGCAGCGGCGGCCGAGCGCGCGCACCCGCTCGGCGGTCTCCTGCAGGCGCTGCGCGCGGCGCGCGCAGATCGCGACGTCGGCGCCGGCCTCGGCCAGGCCGACGGCGAACGCCGCGCCGAGGCCGGAGGACGCGCCGGTGACGACGGCGACCTTGCCGTCGAGGCGGAAGCGGTCGAGAACGGTCATGCCCGGCACGCTACTGGCCGCGCGCGGGAGTAACGTCCGCGCCGCGACATCCGACGGAGAGGAGAGCGATGCAGCCCGCGTTCCTGCGGCGCAAGCCCGTGGCGGCGATGACCGCCGAAGCGGGGACGGATGATGCCTCCAGGGGCGAGCTGGCGCGCTCCATCGGCCTCTTCCAGCTGTCGCTGTTCGGCATCGGCGCGACGATCGGCACCGGCATCTTCATCGTGCTCTCCGAGGCCGTGCCGGTGGCCGGGCCGGCGGTCATCTGGTCGTTCGTGCTCGCCGGCGTCGTCGCCGGGCTGACCGCGATCTGTTACGCCGAGCTGGCGAGCACGGTGCCGGTCTCGGGCTCCTCTTACTCCTACGCCTACGCCACCCTGGGCGAGGGCGTGGCGATCATCGTCGGCGCCTGCCTGCTGCTGGAGTACGGGGTGGCGGGCGCGGCGGTCGCGGTCGGCTGGTCGCAGTACCTCAACGAGCTGCTCGACAACCTGTTCGGCTTCACGATCCCCGAGGCCGTCTCGCAGGCGCCCGAGGGCGGTGGCGTGTTCAACCTGCCGGCGGTGGTGCTGATCGCGATGTGCACGTTCCTGCTGATCCGCGGCGCCAGCGAGTCCGCGCGCGTGAACGCGGTGATGGTGCTGATCAAGATCGGCGTGCTGATCCTGTTCGTGCTCGTCGGCCTGCAGGGCTGGGAGTCCGACCACTTCTCGGACTTCTCGCCGTTCGGCCTGGAGGGCATCACCTCCGCGGCCGGGATCATCTTCTTCTCCTACATCGGGCTCGACGCGGTCTCGACCGCGGGCGAGGAGGTCACCAACCCGCGGCGGACGATGCCGCTGGCGATCATCATCGCGCTGCTGACGGTGACCTCGGTCTACGTCGCGGTCGCCGTGGTGGCGGTCGCGGCGCAGCCCGTCGACGCGTTCGAGGGCCAGGAGGCCGGGCTGGCGGCGATCCTCGAGGACGTCACGGGCTCGACCTGGCCCGCGACCGTGCTGGCGGCGGGCGCCGTGATCTCCATCTTCAGCGTGACGCTGGTGACGATCTACGGCCAGACGCGGATCCTGTTCGCGATGGGGCGCGACGGCATGATCCCGTCGATCTTCCGGCGCGTGCACCCGCGCACGCTGACGCCCGTGGCGACCACGCTGATCGTCGCGTGCGTGGTCTCGCTGCTGGCCGCGGTGCTGCCGATCAACTTCCTGGCCGAGATGACCAGCATCGGCACGCTGGTGGCGTTCGTGGTCGTCTCGGTCGGCGTGATGGTGCTGCGCCAGACCGCGCCGGACCTGCCGCGCGGCTTCAAGGTCCCCGGCTACCCGGTCACGCCCATCCTGTCGATCCTCGGCTGCCTGTGGATCATCTCCGACCTGCGCTTCGTCACGATCGCGGTCTTCTTCGGGTGGGCCGCGGTCGCATTGCTGTGGTACTTCACGTGGGGCATCAAGCACTCGGCACTGGGGAGGCAGGGATGACGTTCGTGGTCGGCTTCCCGCCCGACGGCAGCGGCCACGCCGTGCTGCACCTGGCGGCGATGCTCGCGCGCTCCGGCGGCGAGGACCTCTTGGTGACGACGATCGTGCCCGCGCCGTGGGCGCCCGGGCCGGCGCGCGTCGACGCCGAGTACCAGGCGGAGCTCACGCGCGCCGCGCACGAGGCGCTCGAGCTCGCCCGCTCGCGGCTGCCCGAGGGCGCCGAGGCGCGCTACGTCGTGCACCACGCGCGCTCGGTGCCGTCCGGGCTGCTCGAGCTCGCCGAGCGCGAGTCGGCGGAGCTGCTCGTGCTCGGCTCGGCGCTGCACGGGCCGCACGGGCAGGTCACGCTCGGCAGCGTCAGCGACCAGCTCGTGCACTCCTCGCCGCTGCCGGTCGCCTTGGCGCCGCGCGGGTTCCGCTGCCGGTCGGGGTGTCCCGTGCGGCGCGTGAGCGCGGCCTTCGGAGGCACGGACGTCGCGCTCGTGGAGGCCGCCGTGCGCGTGGCCGCGCGGATCGGCGCGCAGGTGCGCGTCGTCTCGTTCGCGGTGCGCCCGCGGGCGCCGCTCCAGGCCGGCGTGGGCGCCTCGGCCGAGGATCCGGTGGTCGAGCAGTGGGAGCGCGATGTGGCGGCGGCGCTCGGCGGGTCCTACGAGATGGCGCTCGGGCGCGGGGCGACGTGGGAGGAGGCGCTCGACGACGTCGAGTGGACCGAGGGCGACGTGCTCGTGGTCGGCTCGAGCCAGCTCGGGCCCATCGCGCGGGTGTTCTTGGGGTCGCGGTCGTCGAAGATCGTGCGGCACTCGCCCGTGCCCTGTGTGGTGGTGCCGCGCGAGGCGCTGCAGGAGTAGCGCGCGCGTGAGCCGCCGGAGCGCGCGCGGCCGATCGCGCGCTGCTCCGGCGGGCTCGGTCACGGCGGGCGCCGATGGATCCCGCCGTCGCCCTCCTCCGCGGCGGGGCGCCGCGCCGTGGTGGTCGTTACGCGGCCCGGGAGCCGATGGTTCGAAGGCTGCCGAGGGTGTCCAGGCTCCAGACGTCCTCGCGCGCGCGGTGCGTGGGCGGGGCCTCGCGTGCGTCGTGGGCCTCGCTGGTGCGCCCGGTCGCGGCGAGCGCGGCCGCGAGCGTCGCCCCCGTCCACGTGCGCGTGCGGCGCGCGCACTCGCGCGCGAGCGCCAGGGCCTCGCCCGCGCGGCCCTGCGCCAGCCGCAGCCGCGCGAGGCTGTCGAGCACCGCGGGATCGAGGCCGTGGGTGTCGAGGCGGGTCCCGCAGGCCTGCAGGTGGGCGGCCGCGCGGTCCGGGTCGGGCACGAGGCGGGCGGCGAACGCGTGCAGGTCGGCTCGCTCGCGGGCCGGGATCTGCCCGTAGATCGCGTGGCGCACGAGCGGGTGGGCGAAGCCATCGCCGCGCAGGACGCCGACGGCCATCAGCGCCTCGGCGGCCTCGACGGCGGCGCGCACGTCGAGGCCCGCGAGACGGGCAGCGATCGTCCCGCCCCCGGCAACCGCCATCGCGCGCGCGAGTTTCAGCGCGGCGGGCGTCGCGATCCGCGCCACGATCGGCAACGGGTCGCCGGCCATCAGCGCGCGCGTGTCGTCGTCCAGGCGCGCGAGCGCGCGCTCGCTGAGCGGGCGCGGCCGCACGGTGGTCGCGGCGGGCAGCGGCGTCTCGGAGGCGACCACCGCCGCGTCCAGGCGCTCGATCTGCTCCGTGACCCAGCGTGGGTCAAGCAGGTGCGCGTCGTCGATCAGCACGGTCGCCCCGGGCGGCGGCTCGAGCGGCGGGCGCGGGATCCAGCGCTCGAGCGGCCCGCCGCACGCGCGCACGACCTCCCGCTCGCGCGCCACACGGTCGAGCAGCGCGGTCTTGCCGCTCCCCGCCGGGCCGGTGATCAGCACGCAGCCCCGGGCGCCGGCGATCGCCGCCAGCTCGCGCTCTCGCTCCAGCAGCTCCACGAACGGCATCATTGCGCTCGCAGCGGCGGTAGGGTCGCGGGCATGTCCCTTGCCCAGCTGCTGACGGACGCCGCGGCGAAGTTTCCCGACCGTCCGGCCCTCAAGCTCGACGACACCGTCCTCAACTACGCGTTTCTCAACGAGGCCGCGACCCGGGTAGCTGGCCTGCTGAAGGGGCGCGGCATCGAGCCCGGCGATCGCGTCGGGATCATGCTCCCGAACGTCCCGTACTTCGCGGCCGCCTACTACGGGATCCTGCGCGCGGGCGGGATCGTGGTGCCGATGAACGTGCTGCTGCGCGGGCGCGAGGTCGGCTTCTACCTGTCGGACTCGGGCGCGAAGCTGCTGTTCGCCTGGCACGGGTTCGCCGAGGCCGCGACCGAGGGCGCCGAGCACGCGGGCGCCGAGCTGATCCTGGTCGAGCCGGGCAAGTTCGAGGAGCTCGTGCTCGCCGCGCCGCGGGCCGAGGAGAACGAGCCGCGCGCGGGCGACGACACCGCCGTGCTGCTCTACACGTCCGGCACGACCGGCACGCCGAAGGGCGCCGAGCTCACGCACGACAACCTGCGGCTGAACTGCACGACGACCGCGTCGACGCTGATCGGCGTGTCCGAGCAGGACGTGATCCTGGGCGCGCTGCCGCTGTTCCACTCGTTCGGGCAGACGTGCGGGCTCAACGCGGCGGTCGCGCACGGCGCGCTGCTGACGCTGATCCCGCGCTTCGAGCCGGCCAAGGCGCTCGAGATCATCGGCCGCGACCAGGTCACCGTGCTCGAGGGCGTGCCGACGATGTACCACGCGATGCTCAACACGCCGCACGAGGACGCCGACACCTCCTCGCTGCGCGTGTGCGTCTCGGGCGGCAGCGCGATGCCGGTCGAGGTCATGAAGGCCTTCGAGAAGGAGTTCGACTGCATCATCCTCGAGGGCTACGGGCTCTCGGAGACCTCGCCCGTGGCGTCCTTCAACCACCCGAACCGCGAGCGCAAGCCCGGCTCGATCGGCACCCCGATCGAGGGCGTCGAGATGAAGGTCGTCGACGACGACGGCAACGACCTCCCGCCCGGCGAGGTCGGCGAGATCGTCATCCGCGGCCACAACGTGATGAAGGGCTACTGGGGCCGCCCGGACGCCACCGCCGAGGTCATGCGCGGCGGCTGGTTCCACACGGGCGACATGGCCCGGGTCGACGAGGACGGCTACTTCTTCATCGTCGATCGCAAGAAGGACATGATCATCCGCGGCGGCTACAACGTCTACCCGCGCGAGGTCGAGGAGGTGCTCTACGAGCACCCGGCCGTCTCCGAGGTCGCCGTCGTCGGCGTGCCCGACGACTCGCTCGGCGAGGAGGTCGCCGCCGCCGTCGTGCTGCGGCCCGGGGCGGACGCCACCGAGGACGACATCCGCGCCTACGTCAAGGAGCGCGTCGCCGCCTACAAGTACCCGCGCAAGATCTGGTTCCCGGACGAGCTCCCCAAGGGCCCGACCGGCAAGATCCTCAAGCGCGAGATCAAGGCACCTTCTTCCTAGCCAGCGTCATCCCGTCGTTGAGCCCGAGCAGGACGCTGTCGACGCGCTCGTCGGCGGCGATCCGCTCGTTGAGCTCCGCCATCGTGCGGCCGCGCTCGTCCTCCGGGGCGAGCACGCGACCGCCGAGCAGCGTGTTGTCGAGCACCACCAGCCCGCCCGGCCGCAGCCGTGGGATGATCGCCTCGTAGTAGCCCGGATAGCCCGTCTTGTCCGCGTCGACATAGACCAGGTCGAGGTGCGGGACCGCGGGCAGCCGCTCGAGCGCCTCCGCCGCCGGCCCGACCTCGACCGTCGTCCGGTCGGCCACGCCCGCCGCCTCCAGGTTGCGCCGCGCGACCTCCGCGATCTCCGGGTCGACCTCGAAGCAGGTGAGGCGGCCGCCCGGCGCGAGGCCGCGCGCGATGCAGATCGCGCCGTAGCCCGTGAACGTCCCGATCTCGAGCGCCTCCCGCGCCTCCAGCAGTTGCGCGAGCATGGTCAGCAGCGCGCCCTGGTCGGGCCGCGACTGCATCTGCGCGTTCGGGCGCTTGCTCGTCTCCGCGGCGACGCGCTCGAGGACCTCGTCCTGGCCGGCGAAGCGCGTCAGATAGTCGTCGAACTCCATGGGGCGATGATCACACGTGGGGGGTGGCGAGCCGGCCGCGTGGCATTGGTGGGCGAGGGCGATAAGGGGCAGGGGAGCGGTGGCCAGCACCGTTCGCTCACTCCGCGGGCCCGTTTGCCGCGCCCCTGTACACGCCGGCCGTGCAGGGACACCGTCAAGGTACGGGCCACGGAGAACGTGGGTGATCGTTTGCGATCACCCGCGGCCGCTATGGCCCTTCTCGAAACACCATCGAACGTTCGAGTTGGCGTGTTGGTGGGGGTGTGATCCTCTAGCTTCCCGTGAGGAAGCTAGAGGATCACACCCCCCTCGGGGCATTGATCGAGAAGGGCAGAAACGGCCCCGAGCCGATGAGCGGATGACCCACTGTCTCCGTGGCCCGTACCTTGACGGTATCCCTGCACGCGCAGCGAGCCAAGGTGCCCGGATAACGGGCCGCCGCGACGGCGACGCGCGGTGCCGGCCACCGCTCCCTCCCCCTTATCGCCCTGGTGTTCGGTAACCGGTGCGCCCGGTGGCACCGCGACCGCCCACCGATGCCACGCCGCCGGTCTCAGCCCTCAAAGCCGAACTCGGAGCCCGAGGTGCCCTTGGGCGCCGAGCCCGTGCGGCCCCCGGAAGACCCGCCCCCGGACGAGCCACCGCCCGCGCTCGCGGCGCTCGCCACGGACGCGTTGAACTCCTGCGGCGGCGGGGCGGTCGATCCCGCGCTGCCCTCGAAGCCGAACTCGCCGTCGTCGCGCTTCGCATCGCGCTGCTTCGGCCGCTCGCGCCGCGCGGGCTTCGAGCGCTCGCGCTTCGGGGCCGCGGTCGCCGCCGGCGTGGGCGTCGCCGCCGCGGCCGTGACCACCCGCCGCGGCTCGGAGAGCGGCTCCGCCCGCCGCGGCGCCGGCGCGCGCTTGCGCGGCTTGCTCGCCTTGCGCGGCGCCGGCGTGGGCTCCGGCGCCGAGGAGTGCGCGATGATCGGCGGAGCCGGCAGCGCGCCCGTCATCACGCACGCCGCGCCCGCGCCCACGCCCGAGACGCAGATCCCCAGGATCGCCGCCGCCGGGCCGAGCCGGCCGCCGCCCGCCGACGTGTACAGCGCGACGTCCGAGCGCGAGAGCAGCCGCACGAGCCAGCCCACCGGCAGCCACAGCGCGATCCGCCGCGTGCGCGAGATCCGCAGCTCGCGCACGGTCGCGCGGCAGGCCGCGCAGTGGCGCAGGTGCGGGCGGATCGCGACCAGCTCGGCGCTCGTCGCCGTCCCCGCGGCCAAGGCGTTCAGGGTCGCCTCGTGGCGCGCGCACTCCTCGCCGCGCTCGATCCCGCGGAAGACCTTCATGAAGCGCGCGCGGCCCTCCGTGATCGAACGGTTCACTTTCGTGTAGGACCATCCAAACCGCTTGCCGATCTCCTGGTAGGAGTGGCCCTCGGCCTTCAGCAGCAGCGCGCGGGCCTCGTCGGGCTTGAGCGCGTGCAGCGCCTCGACGGAGCGCGAGACGCGCTCGCCGCCCGCGACCGCGTCGTCGACCTCGCGCAGCTCGCCGTGGACGGTGGCGTCGAGGTCGGCGTCGTCGTGCCCGACCGACGCCAGCCGGGCGCGGCGGATCGCCATCGCCTCGTGCTTGACGACGACCCGCAGCCACGCCCCTTCCGTGGCGGGATCGACGGAGTCCAGCCGCCGCAGGTAGATCTCGAACGCGCGCTGGTAGGCGTCCAGGGCATCGTCGTGGCAGAGCGAGAACTGGGTGGCGACGCGCAGGACGGCGGCGCCGTGCCGCGCGACCATCCGCTCGACGCGCCCTGCCGTGGGCTCACGCTCGCCCAGTGCTGCCACCGTCAACAATCCTCTCCGTTTCGCCCGCTCGACGCATTTAGGCGGATCGCGCAGCGCTTCGCCCCGGCCGGTCGGGGCATCGTGCGCAAATTGCGGGGATTTCGTTCGCGAGCTACCCTCACGCGCCGTTGTTGGCCAAGGGCAAGGGGGAAACGTGAGCGAGGTCATCCAGAAACTGCGGCGGGACCTGGAGGAGCGGCTGAAGGAGATCGACCGCGAGCTCGAGGCCTACGAGCCGCTGCTGGCCGAGCGCGCCCAGCTGCAGGAGGCGCTGGCGACGCCCCCGTTCGCGAGCCCCAACAACCGCCCCGCGACGAAGGCCGCGGCGCCGCGCAAGCCCCGCACCCGCGCGCCGCGCGGCGCCAACCGCGAGGCGATCCTCAAGATCGTCTCCGAGCGCCCCGGCGTGACCGCGACCGAGATCTCCGAGGTGACCAAGATCTCGCGCGCGGTGACCTACAACACGCTCGCCAAGCTCGTGGAGCAGGGCCGCCTGGAGAAGACCGAGCTGCCCGGCGGGCAGACCGGTTACAAGGCCGCCGAGCCCGGCAGCCTATAGTCGCAACCATGACCCCGACGGCCACGACATCCGAGATCAAGGACTCCATCCTGGAAACGGTCGGCGAGACGCCGCTCGTCCGGCTCAGCCGGATCGCGCAGGGCTGTGCGCCGCAGATCGTGGCCAAGGTCGAGTACTTCAACCCCGGCGGGTCGATCAAGGACCGGGTGGCGCTGCGGATGATCGAGGCCGCCGAGCGCGACGGGCGCCTGCGCCCCGGCGGCACGATCATCGAGCCCACCTCGGGCAACACGGGCACCGGCCTGGCGATCGCCGCTCGCCTGAAGGGCTACCGCGTGATCGCGGTCATGCCGGACAAGATGTCGCGCGAGAAGATCGACCTGCTGCGCGCCTACGGCGCCGAGGTGGTCGTGTGCCCGACGGATGTTTCACCCGAGTCGCCACAGGCCTACTACCGCGTAGCGGACCGGCTGACGAAGGAGATCCCGGGAGCGTTCCAGCCCAACCAGTACGCCAACCCGGCCAACCCCGAGACCCACTACGTCTCCACGGGCCCGGAGCTGTGGCGCCAGTCGGGCGGCAAGATCACCCACCTGGTCGCGGGCGTGGGCACGGGCGGGACGATCACCGGCCTGGCGCGCTACCTGAAGGAGCGCAACCCGAAGATCGAGGTCATCGGCGCCGACCCGGTCGGCTCGATCTACTCCAACGAGGAGGTCCACCCGTACCTGGTCGAGGGCGTCGGCGAGGACTTCTGGCCGTCCACGTATGACCCGTCGGTGGTCGACCGCTACGTGACGGTCTCCGACCGCGACGCGTTCCTGACCACGCGCCGGCTCGCCGAGACCGAGGGCCTGCTGGTCGGCGGCTCGTGCGGCCTGGCGGTGCACGCCGCGCTCGAGGTCGCGGCCGAGATCGACGACAAGGACGCGATGATCGCCGTGATCCTGCCCGACGGCGGGCGCGCGTACCTGTCGAAGATCTTCAACGACGACTGGATGACCCAGTACGGCTTCCTGGAGCGCTCGGGCGACCTGTCGGTCGGCGACGTGCTGCGCCAGAAGACCGCGGCGGGGGAGATCCCGCCGTTCGTGGTCGTCCAGACCGACCAGCACGTGCGCGACGCGATCACGCTCTTCCACGAGCACAGCGTCTCCCAGCTGCCGGTGGTCGCCGCCGACGACCCGTACACCGTGGTCGGCAGCGTCGGCGAGCGCGGCCTGCTGAAGGCGGCGATGGCCGACCCGCAGGTGATGTCCGCGCGCATCGAGGACGTGATGGAGGCGCCGTTCACCGGCGTCGCCACCACCGACCCGGTACGCGAGGCGGTCGAGCTGCTGACGGGCGAGTCGCAGGCGCTGATCGTCTCCGAGCACGGCCGGCCGGTCGGCATCGTCACCCGCACCGACCTGCTCGAGTCGCTGGTCGCATGAGGTTCGCCACCAAAGCGGTGCACGCGGGCCTCGAGCCCGACCCGACCTACCGCAGCGTCGTCCCCGCGATCCACCAGTCGACGACCTACGTCCAGCCCAAGCCGGGCGAGTTCGTCGAGGACTACGACTACTCGCGCTCGGCGAACCCGACCCGCTCGGCGCTCGAGCGCGCGCTGGGCGAGCTCGAGGGCGGGCTGGCGAGCGCGTTCTCGTCCGGCATGGCCGCCGAGCACGCGCTGATCACCGCGGTCTGCAACGCCGGCGACCACGCCGTGATCCCGGACGACCTCTACGGCGGGACCTACCGGCTCGTCGACAAGGTGCTCTCGCGCTGGGGGCTGTCCTACACGATGGTCGACCAGACCGACCTCGACGCGCTCGCCGCCGCCGTGCGGCCCGAGACCAAGCTCGTGTGGGTCGAGACGCCGACGAACCCGACGCTGAAGGTGATCGACATCCCGGGGATCGTCGAGCGCGCCGGCGGCGCGTTCGTCGCGGTCGACAACACGTTCGCCACGCCGGTCTACCAGCGCCCGCTCGAGCTCGGCGCCGACGCCGCCGTGCACTCGACGACGAAGTACCTCGGCGGGCACTCGGACGCGGTCGGCGGCGCGGTGATCGTGCGCGACGAGGAGCGCCACCAGGCCGTGCGCTTCGTCCAGAACTCGATCGGCGCCGTGCCCGGGCCGCTGGACTCGTTCCTCACGCACCGCGGTCTGCGCACGCTGACGCTGCGGATGGCCGCGCACACCGAGAACGCGCGCGTGGTCGTCGGCTGGCTGGAGGGCGTCGAGGGCGTCTACGACGTCCGCTGGCCCGGGTTCTCGGGGATGGTCTCCTTCCGGCACCCGGACGCGGTCGGCATCGTCTCGCGCACGAAGATCTTCTCGCTGGCGGAGTCGCTCGGCGGCGTAGAGTCGCTGATCGAGGTGCCGCAGGCGATGACGCACCAGTCCGTGGAGGGCTCCGGCGCGGCCGTGCCGCCCGACCTCGTGCGGCTCTCGTGCGGGATCGAGGCGGCCGAGGATCTCGTGGAGGACCTGGCGCAGGCGATGGGGGTGGAGTGACTCAAGCCCGCGGCGCGGGACGCCGATGCGTCCTGCGGTGCGAATTTTTACCTCCCATCGAGGCAAGGGCAGGCACCCTAGGTGGATGCTTCGGATCGCCGTAGCCGCCTCGACGGCCGGGCTCGCGACGCTCGGCGCCGCGTGGGTCGCGCTGGGCGCGTCGGACTCGGAGCCTGAGTCGCGCCCCGTCGTCACTTCGCCGATCGTCTCGGCGAACGCCGACGTGGCGGCGGACCTGCCGCCGCTGCCCGAGGGCACGCGCGCGAAACTCGTGGAGCCCGTCGCCGGCACGGTGACCGCCGCGCCCGAGGAGACGAGCGCCGATCCCGGCCTCACCTCGACCGACGCCGCGCCGACGCTCGCCGCCTCGGCCGCGTCCGTGCGCCCGGGCGGGCTGAAGGCGAACCGCACGCCCTCGGTCGACAAGGCGGTCGCGCTCGACAACGGCGTCGCGCTGCCGCCGCTGGAGGCGCCCGAGGCGGTCAAGCAGATCATCGAGGCCGGCAACAGCATCGCGCGCACGCCCTACAAGTGGGGCGGCGGGCACGGCAAGTGGCAGGACACGGGCTACGACTGCTCGGGCTCGGTGTCCTTCGCGCTGGCCGCCGCGGGCCTGCTCGACGGGCCGCTCGCGTCCGGGCCGCTGATGTCCTGGGGCGAGCCGGGCAAGGGCAAGTGGGTGACGATCTGGACCAACCCGGGCCACGTCTTCCTCGAGGTCGCCGGCATCCGCTTCGACACGTCCGCGACGCGCATCACCGGTTCGCGCTGGATCAACGAGATGCGCTCGACGGAGGGCTTCGTCGCCCGCCACCCGCCGGGGCTTTAGGCGTCTTTAGGGGCCTTGGGGTGTGAACCCCATGACAGGTCCGCCGGGCGGGGTCGATCATCGGGGGTGCAAGCTTCTGGACCCCGTTCGAAGGACCTCAGCCTGATGCCCCTCTTCACGCACGACCACACCCCCCTTCTCGGCCCGCCGCCCTGTGTGCAGGCCGAGGTGGACGCTGCGTGGGAGCGGGCCCAGGACCTGCTCGCGGGCGAGCTCGAGCTGCACTTCGAACTCTCGGAGTCCGGCCCCGTGTGCGAGCTGCGGGTGCCCGGCGGCGCCACGGTCGAGCGGCTCTCCGCCGCCGAGGCGCTCGCGCTCGCCTGCGGCGACGCCGCGTTCGTCGCGCACGCGCTCGCCGCATAGGTACGGGGTTACCGGGGCACACTGCCCCCGATGCCATCGTTACCGAAGAAGCTGATCGACACCGCCGCGGACCTCGCGATCAAGGCGGTAGGCGCGGGCGCCCGGATCGTCCGGCGCGACGAGGACGACGACGACACGAGGGTCCCGCCGCCGTCGGACGCGCCCGAGACCGTGGGCGCGCCGCCCATGGGCGCTCCAGGCGCGCCGAAGTCGGCGACCGTGAGACGCAAGCCGAAGCCGCGCGCGAAGACGAAGCCGTCTGGGCGCGGCGCGCGCGTGAAGGCGGGGCCGACGCCGGCCGCGTCGAAGCCGCGCGCGACGTCGCCCGGGAAGGCCGGGGCGGCGAACCTGCCGAGCGCGCCGAAGCCGCGCGCCGCGGCGCCGGCGGCGAAGCCCGCGGCGGCGCCGAAGGCGCGCGCGACGACGGGCGCCGCGAAGCCGGCGGCGCCGAAGCCCCGCGCGACGACGGGCGCCGCCAAGCCGGCGGCGGCGAAGCCGCGCGCGACGATGGGCGCCGCGAAGCCGGCGGCGGCGAAGGCGCGCGCGACGGCGGGCCCGGCCAAGCCGGCGGCGCCGAAGCCGGCCGCGGCGAAGACCGAGCCCTCGGCGACGGCCAACGCGGCCGCGGCGACGCCCACCCAGGGTTCGGTGGCGACTGGCGCACCCGCGAAGAAGGCGGCGGCGACGAAGCCCAAGCCCGCGTCGAAGCCGAAGGCCAAGCGCAAGCCCGCGGCGGCCAAGCGCAAGCCGGCCACCACCGGCCGCGATGTGGCCAAGGCCGGGGCGTACCCGTCCCGCCCCGAGCCGGCCGCGAAGCCGAAGGCCAAGGCGAGCGCGCCCAAGCCGGTCGGCTCGATGACCAAGCCGAAGGCCGCGGCGAAGAAGTCGCCGCCCAAGCCCGCGCCCAAGGCGGCCACGGAAGCGGCCGCTTCCAGCGGGCCGGAGGCGGCGAAGGGCGCCGCCGGCAAGCGCGACGACTGACGTCCAGCGCGCGCGGCCCCGACCGGCGGGCCGCGCAGCGCTCTATTAGGGTCTGCAGTCCATGCGACCCATCCCCGCGGACAACCTCGGTCACGCCCACGGGCTGATGCGCGCGATCGACGAGCGCGGCCGCGTGCGCATCGACGAGTTCGTCACCCAGTTCGATCTCGAGGACCTGTTCCCGCCCGACCTCGAGAACGCGCTTGGGCGGATGCGCCACTTCATCTCCTACGCGCGCGCCGCCGGGCTGGTCAAGGAGGACCGCGGGGTCGTCGAGCTCACCGACGTGGGCCGCCGCTACATCCGCGCGGGCGACCCGGAGCAGCCGTTCACGATCGTCTTCCAGCAGGCCGAGTGGCTGCGCCGCCAGCTGCGCGAGAAGCACATGACGGACTCGATCTTCCACGGCCTCGCGATCGGGCTGAGCCTGCTCGCCTCCTGCCCGCCGGGGATGCGCGTGTCCACGCTGGACTTCGGCCGCTCGATGGCCTACCTCGGCCGCGCGGGGTGGGACAACGACAACACGCTGCTGATCCAGGGCCAGCGCCACCTGACCCTGCTCAGCCAGCTCGACCTGATCGACGACCAGCACCGCCTGACCCCGACCGGCGAGCAGATGCGCAGCGAGCTGACGCTGCCCGTCCACATGTCGCTGACCGACCTCGCCGCCCAGCTGAACCCGGGCGGCGCCGAGGCCGTCCGCGCCGCGGCCGAGGAGGAGTGGGCGACCGCCGCCCCGGAGCCGCCCGCCGAGGAGCCCGCGCCCCCGCCCGTGGCCGAGGCCCCGCCCGCCGAGGACGAGAGCGAGGAGAACGGCTACCACACCGTGATCGGTTCGATCCCGGCCGTCGCGCCCGAGGAGCCGTCCGGCATCGATTACACGAAGCGCCGCGAAGAGCCCATGGCCCCGCCGCCCGCGTCCGACCCGGTCGTGCCGCCGCCGGCCGGCGAGCCGGTCGCGCCGCCGCCCGTGTCGTCGGCGCCGCCGCCGTCCGCCGCACCGCCGGCGGGCGAGCCGCCCGCGAGCGCGCCGCCGCCCGCCGGCGCGGAGACGCCCGCATCGGCGCCGCCGCCCGCCGCGGAGACGCCCGCGGGGCCGCCGCCTGCCGCCGCACCGCCGGGCACGGAGACGCCCGCATCGGCGCCGCCGCCCGCCGCCGCGGAGACGCCCGCCGTTCCGCCGGCCGCCCAGACGCCGCCGTCGTCGCCCCCTGCCGCGGAAACGCCCGCCGTACCGCCGGTCGCCGACACGCCGCCGCCCGCCGGCGCGGAGACGCCCGCATCGGCGCCGCCGCCCGCCGCCGCGGAGACGCCCGCCGTTCCGCCGGCCGCCCAGACGCCGCCGTCGTCGCCCCTTGCCGCCGCGCCGCCCGCCGCGGAGACGCCCGCCGTACCGCCGGCGGCCGAGCCGCCCGCGTCGCCGCCGCCGGTTGCCCCCGCAGGGCCGCCGCCCGCGGCCGCGCCGTCTACGTCGACGCCGCCGCCCGCCGCGGCGCCGCCCGTGGAAGGGGGCGTGCCCCTTGTCGCGGGCGTAGTGCCCGGGCCGGCGCGTCCGCGCCCGGCCACGCCGACCCCGGTCGACCCCGGCGACGAGACCGTCGTCGCCCCCGTCCGGCGGCCGGCGTTCATCGAGCCCGGGGCGATCCGCGCCGCGGCCGAGCAGGCCGGGCTGCGGTTGCCCGAGGGCGTCTATGCGAACGTCGCCGCCGCGCTCGGCGCGGGCAAGCACCTGCTGCTCACCGGCGCTCCCGGCTCGGGCAAGACCACGCTCGCGCTGGCCGTCGCGCGGGCGGCCGCGCAGGCCGGGCGCGCGCACGGCGCGATGGTCGTCACCGGCGCGCCGCCGAGCGAGGTCCTGATCGAGGCCGCGGGCCGGGCGCGCTGGGTGATCGCCGACGAGCTCGACCAGGGCGACCTCGACGCCGAGCTCGGCCCGCTGTCGACGTTCCTGGGCGGCACGCCGATCACCCACGCCGGCGAGGACATCGCGCCCGCGGACGGCTGGCGGATCGTCGCCACCGCCCTCGGCACCGAGCCGAAGGCCAGGATCCTGCGCCGGTTCGCGACCGTCGAGGTGTCCGCGCCCGCCGCCGAGGACCTCCGGCGCCTGCTGCGGACCGCGGCCAACGGCGACGAGAGCGCGGTCCGGGCGGCCGAGCAACTGCAGGAGACGGGGCTCGGGGCGGGCGTGCTGCTCGAGGCCGCGCGCCACGCGGCGGCCCGCAACGCCGCCGTCCCCGCGGACGCCGAGACGCTCGCGCGCGAGGTCTACGCCGCGTACGTCGCCACGAGGCCGTAGTGGACCCCGCGGCGCTCATGGCGCTCGCCCGGCACAGCGTCGAGGTGGCGACGATCCGGGCCTTCCAGCAGCGCTCGAACGCCACCCGCGTCGTGCTGCTGCTCGACACGCCGGACCAGCCGACGATGCTCGAGTCCGACAGCGACGGCGGGATCGCGATCACCGAGGGCGACGCGGTCGCGTTCATCCCGAACACGGCGGCGATCCCCGCGCCGCCCAAGCCGCTGCCCGAGATCCGCCCGGCGCCCGCGAGCGCGATCCACATCGACACGGACACGGGCGAGCTGGCCGCGCCGATCGGCACCGTCGAGCACCTCGCGAGCTCGACGCTCGCGCTCGCCCAGGCCTTCGGCGGCCTGACCGTGGCGACCGCCGAGTTCGCGACCGACGACGCCGAGTTACCGATCACGTTCGCCGCCCGCGAGGGCGAGCGCGTCGTGCTCGCCGCCGGCGACGCCCAGTTCGAGCTGTGACGATCCGGCCCGAGCAGCCGCAGGACTTCGCCGCCGCCCGCGAGCTTCACCGGCAAGCGTTCGCGCCCTCCACGCTGGAGGCCGAGATCGTCGACGGCCTCAGACAGGACGGCGACCACGTCCCCGAGCTGTGCCTCGTCGCGCTCGACGACACGGACACCCTCGTCGGCCACGTCGTCATCAGCAAGGCCAAGGTCGAGCACCACGACGCGCTCGCGCTCGGCCCGATCGCCGTCGACCCCGCCCGCCAGAACCAGGGCATCGGCAGCGCGCTCATGCGCGCGGTGATCGAGCGCGCGAACGCCACCCGCTACCCGCTGATCGCGCTGCTCGGCCACCCCGGCTACTACCCGCGGTTCGGCTTCGCGCCCGCCGCCGCGACCTTCGGCATCACCACCAAGTACGCCGCGCCGCCCGAGGCCTGGATGGCGCTCGCGCTCGACGCGTACGACCCGGGCGTGCGCGGACGCTTCAGCTACGCGGGTGCGTTCGACCGATCCGGAACCTAGACCTTTGCGTAGTCGTGGTTGACGATCGCCTGATCGTGCCGAATACGGGTAGGACCCGTGATGGAGATGCTGCACCAGCGCCACTACACCGCCGCGCAGGCGAACGCCCTGCTTCCCGAGGTGCGTGCGACCGTCCGGCGGCTGCAGGACGCCAAGCGCGTGCTGCAGGGCGAGGGCTTCGACACGGGCCTGACCACGCTCGCCGACGTCACCGGCGGCGCCTACCCGGGGCCGGCCCGCGCGCGGGCTGCCGTCGTGGCCACGCTGGGCTTCGAGCACCTCGAGGCGCTCGACCTGCTGGTGCGCGACCTGGAGGCGGGGCTGATCGACTTCCCCGCGCTGCGCGACGGGCGCGAGGTCTACCTCAGCTGGCAGGTCGAGGAGCGCACCATCGGCCACTGGCATGCCGCTGAGACCGGCTTCCCGAGCCGGCTCCCGCTCGACCCGTAGCCGCTCTTACACGGTTCTCAGTTTCGCCGCCGACCATGGGCGCGTGCGCATCCTGGTGGTCGACGACGAGCCCTCCGTCCGCGACGCGCTGGACCGCGCGCTGCGCATGGACGGCTATCGCGTCCAGCTCGCCGCCGACGGCCGCGAGGCGCTCGACGCGCTCGCCCAGACGCCGCCGGACGCGGTCGTGCTCGACGTGCTGATGCCCGAGCCCGACGGGCTCGAGGTCTGCCGGCGCCTGCGGGCCGCGGGCGACCGCACCCCGGTGCTGATGCTGACCGCCCGCGACGCCGTCCCGGACCGCGTCCGGGGCCTGGACGCCGGGGCGGACGACTACCTCGTGAAGCCGTTCGCCCTCGAGGAGCTCGGCGCCCGCCTGCGGGCGCTGCTGCGGCGCAGCGGCGGCCCGGCGGCCGAGACGCTCAAGTACGCCGGGATCGTGCTCGACCCGGCCGGCCACACCGTCACCCGCGACGGCACGACGATCGAGCTCACCCGCACCGAGTTCCTGCTGCTTGAGCTGCTGATGAACCACCCGCGCCAGGTCCTCACCCGCGCGCAGATCTTCGAGCACGTGTGGGGCTACGACTTCGGCCCGAGCTCGAACTCGCTCGAGGTCTACATCGGCTACCTGCGCCGCAAGCTCGGCGAGCCGCGGGTGATCCAGACCGTGCGGGGCGTCGGCTACGTCCTGCGCGAACCATGAGCTTCCGGCGCCGGCTCGCGCTCTCGTGCGGCGCCGCGGTCGCCGTCGCGGTCGTGCTCGGCTCCGTGCTCGGCTACCTGATCGTGCGCGACACGCTGCGCGGCCAGATCGACGAGTCGCTGCGCAACCAGGTCGAGCAGGCGCCCATGGTCACGACGCAGTTCGACGACCGCCTGCTGCTCACGGGGGAGCCGCCCGCGTTCGTGCGCGTGGCGCGCACCATGCGCTCGCTGCCGGCCGACATCAAGCCCGCGCCCGGCGTTGAAGCGGTCGCGCGCGGGGAGCGCGGCTCCTACTTCGGGGACCGCGAGATCGACGGCGTGCACGTGCGCTTCTACGTCGGCCGCACGGGCGACGGCGCGGCCGCGTTCGCCGCCCGCCCGCTGACCGAGGTCGACCGCGCGCTGGGCACGCTGCGCTGGGCGCTCGGCGGCCTCGCGCTGGCCGGGATCGCGCTCGCGGTCGTGCTCTCGCGGCTGGCCACGCGCACCGCGATCCGGCCGGTGGCGCAGCTGACCGAGACCGCCGAGCACGTCGCCTCCACGCGCGACCTCTCGCGCCGGATCGAGACCGCGGGCGACGACGAGGTCTCGCGCCTGGCGCGCTCGTTCAACACGATGCTGGAGGCGCTCGAGCGCTCGCAACGGGCGCAACGGCAGCTCGTCGCCGACGCGTCGCACGAGCTGCGCACGCCGCTGACCTCGCTGCGCACCAACCTCGAGGTGCTGGCCCGCGGCGCCGTCCTGGACGAGCGCGACCGCGACCGGCTGCGCGCCGACCTCGTCGCCCAGCTCGAGGAGCTGACCGCGCTGGTCGGCGACCTGGTCGAGCTCGCGCGCGACGACGAGCCCGACCCGCCGCCGACCGAGGACGTGGCCTTCGACCGGCTGATCGAAGGCGCGGTCGAGCGCGCCCGCCGGCACGCTCCCGCGCTCACGTTCGCGACCGAGCTCGAGTCCACGCTCGTCCACGGCGTCCCGGCGCGGCTGGACCGGGCGGTCGCGAACCTGCTCGACAACGCCGCCAAGTTCAGCCCTCCGGGCGCGACGGTGCACGTCCGCCTGCGCGACGGCGAGCTGACCGTGCGCGACCACGGCCCGGGCATCCCCGCCCAGGACCGCGGCCACGTCTTCGACCGCTTCTACCGCGCCGACGCCGCGCGCGGGCGGCCCGGCTCCGGGCTCGGCCTGGCGATCGTGCGCCAGGTGGTGGAGGCCCACGGCGGCCGCGTCAGTGCGGAGGCGGCCGAGGAGGGCGGCGCGCTGCTGCGGCTGCGCCTGCCGGTCCTCTCAGCAAATCCCTAGGTTCGGCTGAAGCCGATCTCAGCCCCGCACGGCGCAATGCGGGGATGCGAACACTTCTGATCCTCGCCGCGCTGGCGGCGACCCTCACCGCCTGCGGTGGCGCCGACGAGGAGCCGGCCTCGAGCACCGAGGACGCCAACCGCACGGCGCTGCTGGAGTTCGCGCAGTGCATGCGCGAGCACGGCGTCGACATGCCCGACCCGCAGTTCGAGGGCGGCCGCGTGACGATGACCCAGCGCGGCGGCCGCGACACGAGCCCCGAGAAGATGCGCGCCGCCGAGCAGGCGTGCGCGAAGTACCGCGACAAGGTCAAGCCGCCCGAGGGCCGCGAGCCGTCGGACGCCCAGCAGGCCGAGTTCCGCGAGCAGGCGCTCGCGCACGCCAAGTGCATGCGCGAGCACGGGATCGACATGCCCGACCCGCAGTTCGAGGAGAACGGCGTGCGCATGCAGGTCGGCCCGGGGATCGACCCGGAGTCGCAGGAGTTCAAGGACGCCCAGGAGGCCTGCCGCGACACGCTGCCCGAGGGCGGGGAGCGGCGATGAGGCGCGTCGCCGGCGGTGCGGTCGCGGCGGCGGTCCTGGTGGTCGCCGGCGGCGTGCTGGTCTCCCGGGGCGACGCGCCGACCCGCGCCGCGGAACCGGTCCAGGCGCGGCCGACGGTGCGCGTCGAGCGCACCGACCTCGTCGACCGCGAGGACATCGATGGCACGCTCGGCTACGCCGACCCCGGCACGCTCGCGGCCGGCGTCTCCGGGACGCTGACCTCGCTGCGCGAGCCCGGGACCGTCGTCACGCGCGGGCACTCGCTCTACGGCGTCGACGGCGAGCCCGCGGCGTGGCTGCTGTACGGCGAGCTGCCGGCCTGGCGCGACTTCGAGCCGGGCATGAGCGACGGCGAGGACGTGCGCCAGCTCGAGCGCAACCTGCGCGCGCTCGGCTACGACCCGGGCGCGGTGGACGGCGACTGGGACTGGGAGACGACCGCGGCCGTCAAGCGCTTCCAGCGCGACCGCGACCTCGACGACGACGGCACGCTCGCCCGCGGCGAGGTCGTCTTCCGGCCGGGCGCGACCCGGATCGGCGAGCCGCAGGCCGCCGTCGGCGACCAGGTCGGCCCCGGGCGGGCGCTGGCCGAGGTCGCCTCGACCGAGCGGGTCGTGACCGTCGCGCTCGACGCCGACCGCCAGGGGCTCGCCCGCGAGGGCGACCGCGTGACCGTCGAGCTGCCGTCCGGGCGCGAGCTGCGTGGGCGCGTCGAGGAGGTCGGCAAGGTCGCGACGACCCGGCAGGAGGAGACCACGATCGAGGTCACGATCTCGATCCGCGGCCGCGCGGGCGACCTCGACCAGGCGCCCGTCGACGTCGCGTTCGCCGTCGAGGCCCGCGAGGGCGTGCTGGCCGTCCCGGTCAAGGCGCTGCTCGCCCGCCAGGGCGGCGGGTACGCGCTCGAGCGCCCGGACGGGACCATGGTCGCGGTCGAGCCCGGCCTGTACGCCGACGACATGGTCGAGGTCTCGGGCGCCGGCCTGCGGGCGGGCATGCGGGTGGTGACCGCAGAATGACCGTTCTCAAGCTCGTCGGGCTGCGCAAGCGCTACCCGGGCGGCGTCGAGGCGCTGCGCGGCGTCTCGCTGACCGTGCGCCGGGGCGAGGCGGTGGCGGTGGTCGGGCCCTCGGGCTCGGGCAAGTCGACGCTGCTGCACACGATGGGCACGCTCGAGCGCCCGACTGCGGGCGAGGTGTGGGTCGACGGCCACGACACGGCCACGCTCGGCGAACGCGAGCTGGCGCGGCTGCGGGCGCGCGCGATCGGGTTCGTCTTCCAGCAGTTCTTCCTGCTCGACGGCATGAGCGCGCTCGACAACGTCGCCACCGGGCTGCTGTACGCGGGCATCCCGCAGGCCGAGCGGCGCGCGCGGGCGCGCGAGGCGCTCGAACGGGTCGGGCTCGAGCACCGGCTCGCGCACGCGCCGGCCGAGCTCTCGGGCGGCGAGCGCCAGCGGGTGGCGATCGCGCGGGCGCTCGTCGGGCGCCCGGCGATCCTGTTCGCCGACGAGCCCACCGGCAACCTCGACAGCCGCACGGGCGCGGGCATCCTGGCGTTGCTGCTCCAGCTGCACGCCGCCGGGTCGACGATCGTGATGATCACCCACGACCGCTCGATCGCCGACGCGCTGCCGCGGCGGGTGGAGCTGCGCGACGGAGCGCTCGTATGACCCTCGCCGACGTCCTGCGGACGGGCTCGCTCGGGCTGCGCACGCGGCGCGCGCGGGCGGCGCTGTCGGCGCTGGGGATCGCGATCGGCGTCGCCTCGATGGTGGCCGTGCTCGGGATCTCGGAATCCTCGAAGGCCGACCTGCTGGCGCAGCTCGACCGGCTGGGGACGAACCTGCTGCGGGTCGCGCCCGGGCAGTCGTTCCTGGGTGAGGAGGCGGTGCTGCCCGAGAGCGCCGCGCCGATGCTGCGGCGCGTCGACGGCGTCCAGTCCGTCGCGGCCACGGCGGCCGTGCCGGACGTGACCGTGCGGCGCAGCCCCTACATCGACGAGGCCGAGACGGGCGGGATCTCCGTGCTGGCCGCGGACCCGTCGCTGCGCGGCGCCGTGGGCGCGACGCTGGCGCGCGGCACGTTCCTCAACGCCGGCACCGCCCGCTACCCGGCGGTCGTGCTGGGCGCGGACGCGGCGCGGCGGCTGGGCATCCGCGACGCGGGCGCGCGCGTGTGGATCGGCGGGCGCTGGTTCAGCGTCGTCGGCATCCTCGACCCGGTCACGCTCGCCTCCGGCCTCGACAGCGCGGCGCTGATCGGCTTCGCCGCGGCCGAGGCGTTCGGGCTCGAGGGCGACGCGTCGACGATCTACGTGCGCGCCGACAACGAGCGGCTCGCGGCCGTGCGCGAGCTGCTGGCCCGCACCGCGAACCCGCAGCGCCCGGAGGAGGTCGAGGTCTCGCGCCCGTCGGACGCGCTCGAGGCCCGCGCGGCGGCCAAGACCGCGTTCACGTCGCTGTTCCTCGGGCTCGGCGCGGTCGCGCTGCTGGTCGGCGGGGTCGGGATCGCGAACGTGATGGTGATCTCGGTGCTCGAGCGGCGCTCGGAGATCGGCCTGCGGCGCGCGCTGGGCGCGACCCGGCGCCACGTCGGCGTGCAGTTCCTCTCGGAGGCGCTGCTGCTGGCGGGCCTGGGCGGGCTGGCCGGGAGCGTGCTCGGCGCGCTGGTGACGCTGGGCTACGCGGCCACCGAGGGCTGGACCGCCGCGGTGCCGCCGGTGGCGCTCGCGGGCGGCGTGGCCGTCGCCGTGCTGGCCGGTGGCGTCTCCGGCCTGTACCCGGCGCTGCGCGCGGCGCGGCTGTCGCCGACGGAGGCGCTGCGATCGGCCTAGCCTGCGAGGCATGTTGCCGCCGGGCCCGCGCGAACCCGCAGCGCTGCAGACGATCGAGTGGGTCGTGCGCCCGACCGCGCTGCTGCGGCGGGCGCAGGCCCGCCACGGCGAGCCGTTCACGCTGCGCACCGCGTGGTCGGACGCGCCGCTGGTGCTCGTCTCGGACCCCGCCGAGATCAAGCGCATCTACGCCGCGCCCGCCGACGTCCTGCAGGCCGGCGACAGCTCGGCGTTCCTGGCCCCGTTCGTCGGCCCGAGCTCGATCCTGATCCTCAACGGCGACGCGCACCTGCGCCAGCGCAAGCTGATGCTGCCGCCCTTTCACGGCGCGGCGCTGCAACGCTGGCGTGAGACGATCGCCGAGCTCGCGCACGCCGAACTCGACACCTGGGTGCCCGGCCGGCGGATGCAGGCGCTGCCGAGCATGCAGCGGCTCACGCTCGAGGTGATCCAGCGCGTGATCTTCGGCAGCCGCGACCCCGAGCTGCGCGACGCCCTGCGCGGCGCGCTGGACATGACGGGGTCGCTGCCGCGGCTGATCGCGATGTCGCTGCGGGGAGGCCCGACGCCGGGCTTCCGGCGCGCGGTCGAGCGCATCGACGCGCTCGTGTACGCGCGCATCGATCGGGCGCTGGCCGCGCCCGGGGAGGGATCCGTGCTCGACCTCCTCGTCGCCTCCGGCGCGACCCGCGCCGAGCTGCGCGACCAGCTCGTCACGCTGCTCGCCGCCGGGCACGAGACGACCGCGACCGCGCTCGCCTGGGCGCTCGAGCGGCTCGCCCGCCACCCCGGGACCGACCTCTCCGACGACGCCCACATCGACGCCGCGGTCCGGGAGGTGCTGCGCACGCGGCCCGTGCTCTCGATCACGGCCCGCAGGACGCTGCAGCCGTACCCGCTCGCCGGCTACACGCTGCCGGCCGGCGTGTACGTCGCCGCCTGCATCTACCTCGCGCACCGCCGCGCCGGGACCGCGTTCGACCCCGCGCGCCCCGCGCCGGAGCCCTACACGTTCATCCCGTTCGGCGGCGGCACCCGCCGCTGCCTGGGCGCCGCGTTCGCCGCGCTGGAGATGCGCGAGGTCCTGCGCGCGGTTTCACAACGCTTCACACTCGCCCCCGGCGTGGCGCGGCCAGAGCGGATGCGGCGCCGCAGCGTCACGCTCGCGCCGGCGCGCGGCGGCTCGATCATCCCGAAAGCGCGCTAGCGTAAGCCACGCCCATGCCAGGCATGTTCTGCCGTCACAACCGGCTCACGTCCAAGTGCCCGATCTGCTCGCGCGAGCTGGAGGAGAACCTGCGCGCGAAGGCGCCCGTGCGGCACGTCACGCCGCGTAAGACCGGCGCGTCCTCGACGCCGCGCTCGCGCAGCGCCTCGACGCGCTCGGGCAGCCGGCTCGTCACGCGCAAGCTCGCCCGCGCGGCCGACGACGGCTACCGCAACCCGCTCGTCCCCGGCATCAAGGCCACCGCGGACGCCGAGCGGCTCGCGCACGCGCTCACGCAGGCCCACCGGCGGCTCGAGCCGCCCGGGCCCTACCCGGTGATCGACGAGATCCCCGACATCGAGCACGCGACGTGGCTGGCGTTCCTGTTCGCGCTCGCGCCCGAGCTGCGCGACGTGATCGAGGAAGTCCGCCCGCGCCCCGAGGACGACCTGTCCGAGCTGCCCGAGCCCAAGCAGCGCACGGCCACCGCCTACCGCGCCTGGGTCGAGCGCGCCGGCTCGCAGGAGCGCGCGTTCACCGGCGAGGAGCACTGGTCGCCCGAGCGTCGCTTCGGCCGCGTCTTCGAGCGGCTCGCCCTGCCCGGCTTCACCCGCGCGATGCGCTTCGACCTGCTGACCGCGCTCGGCGCCGCCGACATCTACCCGCTGGAGGCGGACGCCCTGCACTTCGGCGAGGACGACGCCACCACGCTCGCCGCCAAGCGCGCGCTCGTGTCCGGCGACCGGATGTTGCTCGAGCGCCGCGCGCGCGAGCTCGCCACCGCGGCCGACCTGCCGATCGCGGCCTTCGACCGCGGCCTGGCCGTGTGGGGAACCCCAGGCGAGCACGTCGACCTCACCGGGGACCCGCACCCGGGGATCGCGGCGGCGCTCGGCCTCGACAGATAGGGCCGATGGCGTTCGCCGCGCTCGCTCCCGGCGCCTCGCGCATGCTCGAGCGGCTCGCCCCGCCGCCCGAGGCCGCGGCGGAGTTGCGGCCCGCCCGCCCGTGGAAGCTGCTCGTGCTCGCGTGCCTGGCGCTGTCGGCGCTGACGCTGCTGGGCCCGAGCGTCCCGACCTACGACCCGTGGGCGTGGATCATCTGGGGCCGCGAGATCGCCCACGGCGACCTCGTGACGATGACCGGCCCGTCGTGGAAGCCGCTGCCGGTGCTCTTCACGACGCCGTTCAGCCTCGCCGGCGACGACGGCGCGCCGCTGCTGTGGCTGTGGATCGCGCGCGCGGGCGGGATCCTCGCGTTCGCGCTGGCGTTCCGGCTCGGCAAGCGGCTCGCGGGCCCGGTGGCCGGGATCATCGCCGCGGGGGCGCTGTTCCTCGCCGACGAGTTCATCCGCAACTTCTACCGCGGCAACTCCGAGGGCATCCTCGTCGCCGTCTGCCTGTGGGCGATCGAGCGCCACCTCGACGGCCGCCGCCGCGACGCCTTCCTGCTCGGCATCGCCGCCGCCCTGCTGCGGCCCGAGGTGTGGCCGTTCATCGCGCTCTACGGCCTCTGGCTGATCGCGGCCGACTGGCACCGAAACCGGGTCGGGACGACCGCGCTCGTGCTCGGCGGCGGCGCCGCGCTGGGCATCCTCTGGTTCGTGCCGGAGTACATCGGCTCGGGCGACTTCCTGCGCGCCGCGAATCGCGCCCGCGACCCCAACCCGGACAGCGCCGCGTTCGCCGACTTCCCCTTCCTGGAGGTCTTCAAGCGCTCGGCCTCCGTGCTCTCGCCGCCCGTCTACGTCGGCGGGGTGCTCGCCGTGATCGTCGCCGTGCGCGCGTTCATCAAGGAGCGCAAGGAGGGCCTGTACCTGGCGATGGCCACGATCGCCACCGTGTTGATGGTCGCGGTGGCCGCGATGACGCAGTTCGGCTTCGCCGGCAACCTGCGCTACGTCGCGCTCCCCGCCGCGTTCGTATGCGTGCTCGCCGGCGCGGGCTGGGTCTGGGTCGTCGGCCACACGGGCCAGCGCTTCGGCGCCCGCTGGGGGACCGCGCTCGGCGTGCTCGTGGCCGTGGCCAGCGCGCCGTTCATCGTCGCCGACATCCGCGAGCTCGACGAGGCGTGGTGGCGGATCAAGGCCGAGGCGAAGCTCTACGGCACGGTCCCGGACGCGATCGAGGCCGGCGGCGGGCGCGAGGCGATCAAGGCCTGCGGCTCGATCTATACGGGCAACTTCCAGACGCAGGCCGTAGCGTGGTACATGCACATCCACGAAATGGAGGCGGAGATCTTCGCCTTCCCACCCGGCACGACGATCGCGCCCACCTACTCCGCACTGTCCCGCGACCCCCGGTTCCCGACGATCGCCCGTACCGAGAAGTGGGTCATCGGCTCCTCCTGCCAACGCTGATGTCGACCTACGCCACCCGCCCCGCTTGGACCGTGAAGGCGCGCGCCATCGCCACCGACGCGCGCGTCCACATCCCCGTGGGCCTGGGGGCGCTGGTGGGGATCTCGCTGCTGCTGCGCACGACCCAGCTCGGGATCGGGTTCTGGATCGACGAGGGGCTGTCGGTCGGGATCGCGGACCGCCCGCTCGGGGACATCCCGCTCGCCCTGCGCGAGGACGGCTCTCCGCCGCTGTACTACATGCTGCTGCACTTCTGGCTGGACATCGGCGGGCGCAGCGAGGCGGGCGTGCGCGGGTTGAGCCTGCTGTTCGCGTTGCTGGCGATCCCGGTCGCGTGGTGGGCCGGCCGGGCGATCTGGGGCACGCAGCGGGCGGCCTGGTTCGCGGCCGTGCTGATGGCCTTCAACCCGTTCCTGGGCCAGTACGCGCAGGAGGCGCGGATGTACTCGCTGGTGGCGCTGCTGGCGATCCCGGCCACCGCCTGCTTCCTGCGCGCCTACGCGCTGGACACCGAGCGCCGGCGCCCGTGGGTGATCGGGTTCGCGCTCTCGGTCGCGGTCGCGCTGTACACGCACAACTGGCCGATCTTCTTCACGATCAGCGCCGCCGTCGGCTGGGCGCTGCTGTGGAAGCTCGCGGAAGGGCCGCGCCGCCGCGAGCTGGTGCGCGACGGGCTGCTCGGCTTCGGCGCGCTCGCGGTCCTGTACCTGCCGTGGGTGCCGACGACGATCTACCAGGCCCAGCACACGGGCGCGCCGTGGGCGGACGCGCCCGCGTTGAGCTCGCTGCTCGGCGTTCCCGGGGTGCTGCTGGGCAACATGCCGCAGGTCGTCCTGCTGATCTGCGCCGGCGCGGGGCTGCTGGTGCTGGCCAGGCGGCCGCTCAGCCAGCACGGCCGCGCCGCCGCGGTGCTCGTGATCCTCGCCGTGCTCACACCGACCCTGGCCTGGTTGATGTCGCAGGCCTCGCCGGCGTGGGCGAACCGCTACCTGGCGGTCGCGCTGCCGCCGTTCATCCTGCTCGCCGCCGGCGGCCTGTCGCTCGCGCGCCGGCTGGGGCTGGTGGGGCTGGCGCTGGTCGTGATCATGTGGGCGCAGGACGACGCGCCCGTGGAGAAGTCCAACGTGCGCGCGGTCGCGCACGACATCGGGCCGAGCCTGGCGCCCGGCGACCTCGTGATCTCCACCCAGCCCGAGACCGTCCCGGTGCTGCACTACTACCTGCCGGACGGGCTGCGCTACGCGACGCTGACCGGCGAGCTCGACGAGGTCGGCGTGTGGGACTGGCGCGACGGCGTCGAGCGCCTGGAGGCGACCTCGCCCGAGCGCGACCTCGGGCCGCTGATCGATTCGATGCCGGCCGGCTCGCGGATCGTGCTCGTGGAGCCGATCACGTGGACGCTCAACCGCTGGCGCGCGCCGTGGACGAAGCTCGTCCGGATCCGCTCCAAGGAGTGGGCGCAGTACCTCTCCAACGACCCGCGCCTGCAGGTCACGGCCGTCCAGCCGACGAACTTCATGCCGCCGCGGCCGAATCCGGTGCAGGCGACGGTGCTGGTGAAGACGGGCTAGCGGGCAGCGTCAGCACGAAGCACGCGCCGGGCCGCGGGGCGTCCGCGAGTTCCAGCGTGCCGCCCATCCGCTCGGCCAGCTCGCGCCCGATCGCCAGCCCGAGCCCGAAGCCGGATTCGGCGCTCGAGGCCTTGCCGCGGTGGAAGCGCTCGAAGATCCGCTCGCGCTCGTCCTCGGGCACGCCCGGCCCCTTGTCGGCGACCCGGACCGCGACGCGCGTGCCGACGTGCTCGGCGGTGATCGCGATCGGCTCGCCGTGCGGGGCGTAGCGCAGCGCGTTGTCGATCAGGATCCGCACGACCCGCGCGCAGGCCGCCGGGTCGGCGCGCGCCCAGCACGGGCCGGGGGCGTCGACCTCGAGCGCCACGTCGCGCTCGCCCGCGCGCAACGCGAACTCGGCGGCGACCGCGCGCGCGATCTCGCCCAGCTCGACGGGCTCCGAGCGCAGCTGCACGGCCGCGTCCAGGCGCGAGAGGTCCAGCAGCTCGCTGGCCAGCACGGACAGGCGGCGCAGCTCGCCGCGGGCGCTGGCGACCTGCTCCTGGGCGTCCGTGAGGTCGCCGCCGTCGCGCAGGTCCTCGTCGAGCAGCTCCATCGTGCCCTGCAGCATCGTCAGCGGCGTACGCAGCTCGTGCGAGGCGGTGGCCACGAACGAGCGCCGCGCCGCCTCCTGGCGGCGCAGCTCCTCCTGCATGCGCACGAGCGCGCGGGCGAGGTCGCCGACCTCGTCGCGGCCCTTGTCGGTCGGCGACGGCGCCTCCGGCCCCTCCTGGGCGATCCGCCGCGCCGCGCGCTGCAGGCGCTTGAGGCGGCGGGTGAGCGTGCGCGAGAGCGCGAGCCCGAGGCCGATCGCGACCGCGAGCCCGATCGCGGCCGCGGTCAGCAGCGCGTTGCGCACGAGGCTGACCGTGTTCGAGACGCCGGCCAGGCTGCGCTGGGAGACGACGACGCCGACCTGCTGGCTCTCGGGGTCCAGCAGCGGCAGCGCGAAGAACAGCTGGTCCTCGATGACCTCGACCTCCGGCAGGTTCTCGCGGCTCGCGCGCAACCCGAGCCGCAGCGCGGCGCCCTGCTCGGCGCCGAAGTCCGTGTCGTGGAAGAACGCCGGCGCGCGGCCCTGGTTGTCCGTCCAGCCGAGGTCGGAGACGAGCACGCGGGTGGCGCCCGCGCGCTCGCGCAGGTCGAACGCCGGGGTGGAGAGTGCCTGATAGCGGCGCAGCCGCCGGTCCTCCAGCGCGCCGTCGTAGTCGCCGGCGTCGGCCTTCGCCCGCTCGGCCTTGTCGAAATCCTTCGTGTCGAGGATCGCCCTGGTCAGGCCGGCCGCCGCGTCCTGGGTGGCCTCGCGCAGCTGGCTCGTGCTCTCGTCGCGCAGCCGCGACTGCAGCGGGCCGATCGTGATCACGGCCGCGACGGCGAGCGTGACCGCGCTCGTGGCGACGAAGGCAAGCAGCAGCCGCCCCCGGAGCCCACGCAACGCGGTCCGCATCAGATCTCCCGGAAGCGGTACCCCTGGCCGGGGACGGTGAGGATCAGGCTCGGCTCCTCCGGCCGCGGCTCGAGCTTCTCGCGCAGGTGGCGGATGTGGACGTCGATCGCGCGCGGGTCGCGATAGGCGGAGTCGCCCCAGATCGCGCGCAGCAGCTCCTGGCGGTTGAACGCGTAGCCGGGGCGCGACATCAGACACGCGAGCAGCTCGAACTCGCTGAACGTCAGCCGCACGGGCTCGCCCTCCATGGTCACGCGGCGCAGGTCGCGGTCGAGCGTGACCGGGCCGACGCGCAGGTTGCCCTCGACGACGCGGCCCTGCGCGCGCCGCAGCACGGCGCGGATGCGGCTGCGCAGCTCGGCCAGGCCGAACGGCTTGGTGACGTAGTCGTCGGCGCCCGCCTCCAGGCCCTGGACGGCGTCGGCCTCGGAGTCCAGCGCGGTCAGCATGATGATCGGCACCACGTCGCGGCGGGAGCGCAGCATGCGCGCGACGTCGTAGCCCGTGGGGCCGGCGCCGAGCGCGACGTCGAGCAGCACGACGTCGTAGGAGCGTTCCTGCGCGGCGTCGAGCGCCGTCTCGCCGTCGGCCACGGCGGTCACACGGTGGCCCTCGCGCTCGAAGGAGCGCGTCAGCATGTCCCGGAGCGGCTTGTCGTCGTCGACCAGGAGGATGTCCAGCGGCGATGGTGCCTGCACGGCCGATGAGGTTAGAGGCTGGGCTTAAGGCCTGTTAGCGGGCTTTAGCAACGCGCGGGAAATGGCCCGGATGTGGGCAAGGTGAGGGCCATGTCCACCGTTGACTACACGCCGTCCGACGCCCCGCGTCGGTTCCGGCCCGAGAAGCCGGTCGCTGTCCTCGGCGGCGGCCCCGCCGGCCTCACGGCTGGGTACCTGCTCGCGAAGGAGGGGCGTCCCGTCATCGTGTTCGAGGCGGAGGATCAGGTCGGGGGCATCGCGAAGACCGAGGTTCGCGACGGCTACCGGTTCGATCTGGGCGGCCACCGCTTCTTCACCAAGTCCAAGGAGGTCGACGACCTCTGGCACGAGGTGATGAAGGAGGAGTTCCTCAAGCGCCCCCGGATGTCGCGCATCTACTGGCGCGGGCGCTTCCTCGACTACCCGCTCAACGGGCAGGACGTGATCAAGAAGCTCGGGCCGGTCGAGCTGACCCGCTGCCTGCTGTCCTACATGTGGGCCGCGATCAAGCCCAAGGGCCGCGAGGAGAACCTCGAGCAGTGGGTCTCCAACCGCTTCGGCAAGCGGCTCTACCAGCACTTCTTCAAGTCCTACTCCGAGAAGGTCTGGGGCGTCCCGGCGACCGAGATCCGCGCCGAGTGGGCCGCCCAGCGCATCAAGGGCCTCTCCTTCTTCTCCGCTGCCAAGGCCGCGTTCCTGGGCAACAAGGACAACAAGATCAAGTCACTCATCAACGAGTTCCACTACCCGCGCTTCGGCCCGGGGCAGATGTGGGAGACGATGGCCGACGAGATCATCGCCAACGGCGGCGAGGTGCGCCTGAACGCGCCCGTCACCAAGCTCGAGGTCCGCGACGGCCGCATCGTCGCGATCGAGGCCGGCGGTGAGCGGATCGAACCGTCCGAGGTCATCTCGTCGCTGCCGCTGCGCACGACGGTCGGGCTCTCCGGCGCGGCCGCGCCCGGCACCGTCCAGGCCGCCGCCCAGGGCCTGCGCTACCGCGACTTCCTCACGATCGCGCTCGTGATCGACGGGGAGGACCTGTTCCCGGACAACTGGATCTACATCCACGAGCCCGGCGTCCAGGTCGGGCGCATCCAGAACTTCCGCTCCTGGTCGCCGTGGATGGTCCCGGACCAGTCCAAGGCCTCGATCGGCATGGAGTACTTCTGCTTCAAAGGCGACGAGCTCTGGGAGATGGACGACGACGACCTCGTCGAGCTCGGCAAGCGCGAGATCGAGAAGCTCGGTCTGGCGAAGGCCTCGCAGGTCGAGCGCGGGTTCGTCACGCGCGTCCCGAAGGCCTACCCGATGTACGACGCCGACTACGGCGAGCGCGTCGCGGTCATCAAGGAGTGGCTGGCCGGCATCGCCAACCTGCAGCAGGTCGGCCGCAACGGCCTGCATCGCTACAACAACTCCGACCACTCGATGCTCACCGCCATGCGCGCGGTCGAGAACATCATCGCGGGTACGAACCATGACCTGTGGGAGGTCAACGCCGAGTCGGCCTACCACGAGGAGCATCAGGAGCCCGAGCAGCCCTACAAGCGGGTTCCGAGCACCCAGTACGAGCGCGAGCCGCTCGCCGACCGCGAAGAGGCTGCCGCGTAGTCAACGGATGTCCGATTGGCCGCCCTCCGGTGTGATGGCACTCTGATCCTCACGCTTACGGAGGGCGTTCGGACGGATTGCGTCACCTCACGGAGGAGGAGCGGAAGGATTCGCAGTGAAGACGGCCGCGACGATGTCGCGGCCGTTTCGCGTTAAGGCCGCGCCCGCTCGCGCCTGGTCGATGATCGGCCGTCGGCTTCGACGCGCACCAGGATCGTGCGCGCGCGGGTGCGCAGCGCGCGGGTGATGGCGCGGCGGTCGCGGACGCGCAGGCGCACGACGCGGCGCGTGCCCGGGACGAGCCGCACGCTCGTGGCGCGGAAGCCGGTGACGCCGCGGACGCGGCCGGTGAGCGTGGCGCGGCACGGGCGGTCCGTGCGCAGGGCGACGCTGAGGAAGTGGCGGCGGCCGAGCGAGCGCAGGCCGGTGATGCGCACCGAGACCGCGCAGCGCGGCGGCGTGGTGTCGGCGGCCGGCGAGGGCGCGGCGGGCGGGGCCGGCGTGGCGGGCGGCGTGGCGGTGGCGCGCGGCGTCGCGGGGGCGGTCGCTGCGGGCGTGGGGCTCGCGGTCGGCGTCGGGGTCGGCGTTGCCGTCGGGGTCGGCTCGCCGGCCGGGCACGGGGTCGCCGCGCCGTCGACGAGGCGGTACACGGGGCCGTTGAGCGAGACGACCAGCACGCGGCCGCAGGCGTCCTCGCCGAACGAGCTCAGCGCCTGCACGGACAGGCCGACCTCGGCGTCGGTCGAGGCGTCGGACAACGCGACCGACCGCAGCGGGGCGGCGCAGTAGTCGCCGTAGATGTGACGGCCGAACAGGGTCGGCAGGCCCGGGTCGCGGACGACGTAGCCGGCGACGATCGAGCAGTGGAACGGGGTGCCGTGGCCGCGCACGAGCAGCGGGTCGTGGAGCGGGACGCCGGCGCAGCCCGGCTCGGGCCGGTACTCGGCGAAGCCCTCCTTGCACGGCCAGCCGTAGTTGCCGGCGAGGCCGACATTGAGTTCCTCCCACTGGCCCTGGCCGACGTCGCCGATCACGATCCGGCCGTCCGGGGCGAACGAGAAGCGCCAGGGGTTGCGCAGGCCCTGCGCCTCGATGCGCACGTCGCCGGTCGCGCGGTCGGCGCTCAGCAGCTTGCCGAGCCGCGAGGCCGGGTCCTGCGCGTGGCCGTACTGGTTGTTCCCGCCGCCGCCGTCGCCCGTGGCCAGCCACAGGCGGCCGTCGGGCCCGACCTGCACCTGGCCGCCGTTGTGGTTGGCCGCGTCGGGGTGCGGGGCCGAGACCAGCCGCCGCCCGCTGTCGGGGTCGGCGACGTCCGGGTCGGCGGAGCGCCGGAACTCCCAGACCTCGATCGTCCCGAGCGGCTCGCGCGCCGTGTAATAGACGTAGAAGCGCCCCGTGTCCGCGTAGTCGGGCCCGAACGCCGCCGACAGCAGCCCACGCTCGCTCGCGGCCGACTCGACCCGGTTGCGCAGGTCGAGGAACACGCGCTTGACGCCGTCGGAGATCACCCACATCTGCCCGCCGCGCTCGGTCACGAACACGCGCGACGGCTCCGACGCGGGCGCCCCCGCCCAGGTGGGCTGGGAGAACGTGCCGAGCAGGACCGTGGTGGGCGCCGCGCCGGCCGGCGCGGCGAGCGCGAGCAAGAGGGCGGCGGCGAGGAGGGCCGCGCGCGCCGCGCGGCGCAGCCGCGCGCGGACGGCGCCGGGCGGCCGGACGGCGGCGCGCAGCGCGCGGGCGGCGCCGGGTGGCCGGCCGCGCAGCCGGGCGGCGGCGCGCATCACCCGCGCACCCTCGCCGCCCGCCGCAGCGTGCGGACGTTGCCGGCCGCGTCCACCGCGCGCACGCGCAGCGCCAACCGCACCGACGAGCGGCGCGCCAGGGCGCGGCGCAGCGCGCGCGTCCCGCGCGGCGTCAGCCGCAGCCGCACCACGGCGCGGCGCCCCGGCACCAGCGAGCGCCGCACCGTGCGCAGCCCGGCGACCCCGCGGATGCGGCCGCTGACCCGCGCGCGGCACGCCTCGTCCGTGCGCAGCGTGAGCGTGACCCGCCGCAGCCGCCGGACGCTGCGCAGCCCCCGGACCCGCGCGGACACCGCGCAGGCGCGCGTGTCGGCGGCCGGCGGCGGCGCCGGCGGCGGCAGCGGCGGGGGACCCGCGACCGCGCACGGCGACGGCGCGCCGTCCACGATCCGGTACACCGGCCCGCGCAGCGAGACCGCGAACAGCCGCCCGCACGCGTCCTCGCCGAACGAGCTCAGCGACGGCACGGACAACCCGCTCGGGACGTCGCCGCCGCTCCCGTAGAGGTCGGCGGCGCGGATCTCGGGCCGCGCGATGTCGCCGTACAGGTAGCGGCCGAGCAGCGTCGGCAATCCGGGATCGCGCACGACGTAGCCGCCGGTGATCGCGCTGTAGCCCTCGAGGTGGCTCTTCTCGAGCACGGGCGTCGCCGCGCCCGTGTCGCAGCCGGGAAGGCTCTGCCGCCGCGCGGAGCCCTCGAAGCACGGCCAGCCGTAGTTCGCGGCCAGGCCGAGGTTGACCTCCTCGATCTCGCTCGCGCCCACGTCGGCGATCACGATCTGCCCCGTCGCGCGGTCGAACGAGAACCGCCACGGGTTGCGCAGCCCGCGCGCGAGGACCTCGACCGCGCCCGTGGCCGGGTCGAGCCGGATCAGCTTCCCGAGCAGCGACCCCGGGTCCTGCGCGCTCGCGGGATCGGCGCCGCCGTCGCCCGTGGCCAGCCACAGCTTCCCGTCGGGCCCGAGCTGCAACTGCCCGCCGTTGTGGTTGCTCGCGTCCGCGTGCGGGATCGAGAGCAGCAGACGCCCGCTCGCGGCGTCGGCGGTGTCGCCGGCGACGCGGTACTCCCAGATCTGCAGCGCCCCCGGCGGCTCCCGCGCCGTCAGGTACACGTACGCGCGATCGCCGGCCAGCGCCATCGACAGCAGCCCGCGCTCGCCGCCGCTCGCCACCATCGGCCGCAGGTCGAGGAACGTGCCGACGCCGCCGTCGCGCACGACCTGCACGCGCCCCGCCTGCTCGACGACGAACACGCGCGCCGCGTCGCCCGTGGCGAACGTCGGCGACGCGAAGTCACCGACCTTGACGAGCTCCGGCGCGGCCGCGGCCGGCGCCGCGAGCGCCAGCAGCGACGCCGCGGTCAGTGATCCGCCACGAAGCCACCGTCGGGCTCGAGCGGCCGCCCCTGTGCCTCCCACTCGACGAGCCCTCCCGTCATCGTGTACGCGTCGTAGCCCGCGCGCCGGAACGCGTTCGCCGCCATCGCCGAGCGCCCGCCGACGCGGCAGTAGAACACGACCGGCGTCGAGGGATCGATCGTCTCGGCCTGCGCGGCCAGCTCCGACATCGTCAGGAAGCGCGCGCCGGGGATCCGGCCCGCCTCCCACTCGTGCGGCTCGCGGATGTCGATCAGCTGGATCGACCCCTCCCGCTGCAGCTCGGCCACCCGCTCCGGCTCGACGTCCATGCCCCGGACGGTAGCGTCCAGCCCCGTGGAATGGGTCAACTGGTCGGGTTCTCAGCGCGCCACCCCCGCCATCTTCGCGCGCCCGCTCACGCGCGCCGAGCTGGCGCACGCGATCGTCAAGGGCCCGCACCCGGTCCGCGTCGCCGGCGCCGGGCACTCGTTCAGCGCCGGCGCGGTCACCGCGGGCACGCTGCTCTCGCTCGACGGGCTCAACCGCGTGCTCGACGTCGACGGGACGCTCGTGCGCGTCGAGGCCGGCATCCGCCTCCGGCAGCTCTCGCGCGAGCTGCACGCGCGCGGCCTGGCGATGGCGAACCTCGGCGACATCGACGAGCAGTCGCTCGCGGGCGCGCTGGCCACCGGCACGCACGGGACCGGCACGCGGCTGCCGAACCTCTCGGGCCAGCTCGCCGCCGTCGAGCTCGTCACCGCCGACGGGCGCGAGCTGACGATCGACGGCGGCGACGAGCTGCTCGCCGCCCGGGTCTCGCTCGGCGCGCTCGGGGTGATCGCGGCGGTCACGCTGCGCTGCGTGCCCGCGTTCCGGCTGCGCCACACCGACAAGCCCGAACCGCTCGAGCCCGTGCTGGAGGAGCTGCAGGAGCGCGCCGACGCGCACGACCACTTCGAGTTCTGGACCTTCCCGCACGCCCAGGTCGCGCTCACGCGCACGCTGGACCGCACGGACGCGCCGCCGAAGCGCCCGGGCCGAGCGCGCGCGTACGCCTCCGACGTCCTCCTGGACAACCACGCGTTCCGCGCCGTCAACGAACTCGGCCGCCGCTTCCCGCGCGCGATCCCGGGCCTGAACCGCTTCTCGTCCGCGGTCGCCTCCCAGCGCGAGCGCATCGACTGGTCCTACCGGATCTTCGCCTCCAAGCGGCTCGTGCGCTTCGAGGAGCTGGAGTACTCCGTCCCGCGCGAGCACGCCGTCGAGGCCGTGCGCGCGGCCCGCGCCGTGCTCGAGCGCCACCCGGTGAGCTTCCCGATCGAGCTGCGCTTCACCGCCGGCGACGATGCCCTGCTCTCGCCCGCGCACGGGCGCGACAGCGCGTTCGTGGCCGTCCACGTCTTCCGCGGGATGCCCTACGAGCAGGCGTTCCGCGAGGTCGAGGCCGCGCTGTCGGAGCTCGGCGGCCGCCCGCACTGGGGCAAGCGCTCCTACCTGGGCGCGGCCGAGCTCGCACCGCGCTACCCGCGCTGGGAGGACTTCCAGCGCGTCCGCGCCGCGCTCGACCCGCACGGCCGCTTCGCCAACGACTGGATCCGCGAGGTACTCGGATGAACACCCACAACGTCTTCAGGCCCGAGTTCAGCTACGACGCGAGCGACCCGGACGGCTACCGCGCCGGCATGGACCGCTTCGGCCCCAAGATCGGCGCGACCCGCATCGGCGCCTCGGTCTACGAGCTGCCGCCGGGCCAGGCGCTGTGCCCGTACCACTACGAGTCCGACGAGGAGTGGCTGATCGTGCTCGAGGGCGACGTCAGCGTCCGCCACCCGGGCGGCACGGACGTGCTCACGCCCGGCGACGCGACCGCGTTCCCGGCCGGCCCGGACGGCGCGCACAAGGTCTTCAACGCCTCCGGCGAGACCGTCCGCTTCCTGATGCTCTCGACCAAGGACGAGATCAACTACGCGATCTACCCCGACTCGAACAAGATCCTGTTCAACACGGGGCGCGAGCGCGTGATGACGCGCCTGGGCGAGAACCTCGACTACTTCGACGGCGAGGTCTAGAGAAAGGCCTGGCCCTCGCCGCGGTAGGTCGGCACGGTGTCGATGATCTCGCTGCCGCGCACGAGGTGCACGACGTTGAAGCGCTCGCACAGCTCGCCGGCCTTGGCGTGCCGGAACCAGACGCGGTCGCCGACCCGCAGCCCTCGCGCCGCCTTGCCCACGAGCGGCGTCTGGACCTCGCCCGCGCCCTCCTGCCGGTCGAGCCGCAGCCCGGCGGGCAGGAACGGCCGCGGCAGCCGGTCGCGGCCCGCCGGGCCCGAGGCGGGGTAGCCGCCGCCGAGCGCGGTCGCCAGCCGCGACGACGGCTTGCGCACCACGGGCAGCGCGAACAGCGCCGCGGGCTGCGGGCGGAACGCGCGGTAGGTGTCGAACAACGTCGGCCCGAACAGGCCCGAGCCCGCCGCGACCTCGGTGACCGCCGCCTCGGCGGCGGTGCGCTCGACGGAGCCCGTCCCGCCCCCGTTGACGAAGCGCAGCGGCGCCAGCTCGCGCACCGCCGCGACGATCGCCGCGCGCCGGCGCGCCAACTCGCGCGCGGACAGCGCCTGCACGACCGGCAGCGCGAGCCGCAGCAGCGGCCGCCCCGGCGGCGCGTCGCCCACGCCTGCGATCTGGGCCTCGTAGGCCATCAGCCCGTCGAGCCGCAGCCCGGGCCGCGCGAGGATCTCCCTTGCAAGATCCGTCACATGGTCGACGGCGTGCAGCGGCGAGCGCTTGGCGCCGATGGTCATAACACCGATGCGCCAGCCTGCGTCGACGTCGATGCAGACCTTCACGGGCCCGCCGCCCGCGGCCGCGATCGCGTCCAGGTGCTCGCGGCAGTCGACCATCACCGTGACCCGTTCGCGCGCCGGTGTGTGCGCCAGCTCACGCAAGGCGCCGCGGTCGACGGTGGGGTAGGCGACCACGAGGTCGTCCCAGCCCTTTGACGCCAGCCACAGCGCCTCCGGGAGGGTGAAGCACAGCGTCCCGGCAAAGCCGGCCGCGAGCGCGCGCTCCTGCAGAACCCGCACCCGCACTGACTTCGAGGCCAGCCGCAGGGGCACGCCACGCGCGCGCCGGAGCAGGTCTGCCGCATTGGCATCGAACGCGTCCAGATCGACGATCGCGAACGGCGGATCGAGCTGCTCGGTGGCGATTTCGAACCGGCTTTGGAGTGTCGTCTGGAGCAAGTTCACCCGAATCGGGGACGCTATCCGCTTGAAGATGAGCTAGAGTGCCGCGCTGGAACACGGGACATAACGCCGAACCGTGCCTGGCTCCGGCTGGGCGCGGGCGGGGGAACCAAGGTTTGGAGCAGGGGTCACTGCTCCGGGGGCGAATCGCCGCAACATGCGGTGTAGCGCGACGCTTTCCGCGCGAGCCCGACAGCTAACCCCGTAGGCGATCGGAAAGAGGAGATCGTCTTGTCACGCTGTCGCACGCTCTGTGCGGTCATGCTCTTAGCTGTATTCGCGCTGCCGGTAGCCACGGCGGACGCGCGCCGCATCACATTCGGAGAACGCGACCTGCGCCAGGGCATGCGCGGCACCGACGTTCGCGTCCTCCAGGACTTCCTCACGAAGGTGGGTCTGAAGACGAAGGTCGACGGCCAGTACGGGCCGAAGACCACCCGCCGCGTCCGCACGTGGGAGCGCCGCAATTCGCTCCCCGTCAACGGCCGGATGACTCGCGAGGACGCGGCCACGCTCCGCGGTCAGGTCGAGACCGGTGGCGTCGGCCTGCAGAACGCCGCGTCAGCGCCGACAGGCAAAGCCACGCTGGGGTCCGACGGGAAGGCGGTTCCGCCCGCCGACGCGCCTCCGGAGGTGGTGGCCGTCATCGAGGCCGCCAACGAGATCGTGGGCAAGCCGTACAAGTACGGCGGCGGCCACGGGGACTGGAAAGACTCGGGCTACGACTGCTCTGGCGCGGAGTCGTACGCGCTCCACGGGGCCGGCCTGGTCAGCCGGCCGCTGAACTCGTCGGAGTTCATGCGCTGGGGGGAACCCGGCGAGGGGCAGTGGATCACGAGCTACGCCCACGGAGGGCATTCCTTCCTCGTGGTCGCCGGCCTGCGATTCGACACGGGCTATCACGGCGGGGGCAGCGGCCCGCGCTGGAGCGAGAAGATGCGCCCGACGAGCGGGTTCACCGTCCGCCACCCCGAAGGTCTCTAGTAGTACTCGCGACGCGTCGCGACCGGGCGGTCCTCGACGACCGCCCGGCGGCGCGGCCGCCAGTAGAAGAGCGAGACCAGCAGGCCGATGACGCCGACGATCATGAGGATGATCCCGACGGTCGAGATCTCGATGCCCGAGATGTCGGCGGTGACGGCGAAGGCGAGGATCGCGCCGACGGCGATCAAGAAGAGTGAGGTTCCAAGTTCCACGCTGACCTCCTCCCCGCCGCCTCGGCGCGCCAAACTACGCGGATGGACTCGCCGACAACTGCCGTTGACACGTACGCGCTGACCCCGGACCAGATCGAGTTCCGGGACACGATCCGCCAGATCGTCAAGGAGCGGGTCGCGCCCCGTGCGGCCGAGATCGACGCCAAGGCGGAGTACCCCTGGGACATCCGCAAGCTGTTCGCCGAGCACGACCTGCTCGGGCTCCCGTTCGACGAGGCCTATGGCGGCACGGGAACGGGCGCGCTGATGCTCAGCGTGGCGATCGAGGAGGTCGCCAAGGCGTGCGCGTCCAGCGCCCTGATCCTGATGCTCCAGGACCTCGGGACGCTGCCGATCAAGCTCTTCGGATCCGAGGAGCTCAAGCAGCGCTTCCTGCCCAAGTGCGCGTCGGGTGAATGGTCGCCGGCGTTCGCGCTCTCGGAGCCCGAGGCGGGCTCGGACCCGGGCGGGATGATCACCAAAGCCGTCCGTGACGGCGACGAATGGGTCATCACCGGGACCAAGAACTGGATCTCGAACCTCGGGATCGCCGACTTCTACATCGTCTTCGCCAAGACCGACCCGTCCGCGCCGCGCTCGCGCGGCATCAGCGCGTTCGTGGTCGAGGCCGACCGCCCGGGCTTCAGCGTCGGCAAGCTCGAGCACAAGCTCGGGATCAAGGGCTCGCCGACCGGCCAGCCGATCTTCGACGACGTGCGCGTCCCGGCCGAGAACCTGATCGGCGCCGAGGGCAAGGGCATGAACGTCGCGCTCGGCACGCTCGACCACTCGCGGCTCGGGGTCGCGGCGCAGGCCGTCGGGATCGCCCAGGGGGCGATCGACCATGCCGTCGCCTACGCGAACGAGCGCAAGCAGTTCGGCCAGGCGATCGCGGACTTCCAGGGGATCCAGTTCAAGCTGGCCGACATGGAGACGCGCACGGCGGCCGCGCGCGAGCTGCTCTACCGGGCCAGCGCGAAGATCGACCGCCACGAGCCCGACCGCGGCAAGTACTCCGCGATGGCCAAGCTGTTCGCGTCCGACACGGCGATGGCGGTCACCGTCGAGGCCGTGCAGGTGCTGGGCGGCTACGGCTACGTCAACGAGTACCCGGTCGAGCGCTACATGCGCGACGCGAAGATCACGCAGATCTATGAAGGGACGAACGAGATCCAGCGGCTCGTGATCGCGCGTACCCTCCGGTAGCCTCGAAGGTATGCTCGCGCGCCTGCCGGCCGGCCGCCGGATCGCCATCTCCGCCGTCGTCGCCTTCTCGCTCGCCCTGACGCTGGCCGTCGGGCTCCAGGGGTTCTCCGAACGCGGCTGGCTGCGCGTGCTCGAGGTGCTCGCCGTCGTCGTCAGCGCCGGCTCGGTCGCGGCGCTGCTGATCGGCCTCACGGTGTCCAAGCTGGCCAACTACCAGGACCCGGAGTCCGAGGCCGAGTTCGAGCGCCTCGTCGTGCGCTCGGAGGAGCTGGCGCGCGAGAACCTCGCGGTCGAGCCGGACGAGGGCGAGTTCCTCGAGCTCGACCCGTACAACCCGGAGGACTTCGACCAGCTCGTCCGCGAGGCGCTCGACGACCTGCCCGACCTGCTGATCAAGGCGCTGCACAAGGTGCCGGTCGTGGTCTCCAACAAGGGCCGGCAGGCGGGCGCCTACGGGCTCTACCAGGGCGACACCGTCGCCCGCGACGACTACCACGACCGGATCATCATCTTCCGCGACACGCTGCTGCGCGACTTCGGGCACGACCCGGACCTGCTGCGCGACCAGGTGACCCGCACCGTGCGCCACGAGCTCGCGCACCATCTCGGCGCCGACGAGCTCGGTGTCCGCGAACTCGGGCTCTAGTTGTACGATGGAAGTCGAACATGCTTGCTGACGAGCCATCGCTCGAGGACGTCTCACTGGCCGCCATCATGGCCGCGCTCAGCGATCCGGTGCGGGTCGCGATCGTGCGCGGGCTGGCCGGTGGCGGCGAGTGCACGTGCGGCTCGTTCGACCTCGGGATCTCCAAGGCCACGCGCTCGCACCACTTCCGCGTGCTGCGCGAGGCGGGCCTGACGCACACGCGCGCCGAGGGCACGCACCGGCACGTCTCGCTGCGGCGCGAGGAGGTCGACGCGCGCTTCCCCGGACTCCTGGACGCCGTGCTGGCGGCCGCCGAGCGCGAGGCGTCTAGCGTGGTCCCCGCCTGATCGCCTGGTTGGCCATCCGCACGAGCAGCTTGCGCTCCGTGCGCTTGGTGCCGACGTTGGCCGCGATCCGGTAGACGATCCCGCGCTCCTTCCACTCGATCGACGGCGCCGAGCAGGACGCGCCGCAGGTCAGCGGCTTGAAGCGCCCCTTGCGGCCCTTGGCCAGGGTCGCCTTGCGCGGCCCGCGCGCCTTGCCGCCCTTGCGCGCGCTGAAGTCGGCGACGAAGCAGGCGGTCGCTCCGCCGCAGTCCTCGACGGCGCCGAGGCCGATCGAGTACTCGCGCGCGCTCCCGGCCGCCGACGGGTACAGCGGGTCGATCTCGGTCACGATCGCGTCGGGCAGCAGGATCGGGAGCGACGTCTGCGTCTTGAGGTCCGCGACGGGCGCGGACAGCAGCCCCGGCAGCAGGGCGACGGTGGCGAAGGCGGAGGCGAGCATGTGGGCGCGAGCCTACGGGCGCCGCGCTCGGCCTGCATCCGGGAGACGCCTAGCGCGGCCCGCGCTTGATCGCCGAGTTGGCGAGCTTGCGCAGCGCCGCGCGCTGATCGGCCTTGAGCGGGATCATCGCCTCGAGCGTGTAGGTCGCGCCCCGCTCGCGCCAGGTGATCGACGCCGGCGAGCACGAGGCGCCGCAGCTCATCGGGTGAAAGCGGCCCTTGCGGCCCTTGGCCAGGCCGATCGCGCGCCCGGTCATCCGCCCCTTTCCCTTGCGGGCGCTGAAGGTCGCCACGTAACAGAAGTTGGCGTCGCAGTCGGGGGTCGTGGTGAGCCGGAACGTGTAGCGGTCGCGGCTCCCCGAGCCGGTCGCGTGGAGCTTGATCCGGCGGTCGACGACCGGGAGCGCGTTCGGCAGCAGGATCGCGACGCGCGTCTGCGCGCGGACTTCCGTCGTGGGCTCGGCGAGCACGCCGTCGATCCCGATCGTCAGGGTGGCCGCGGCCACGAGCGCGAGGAGCATGACGCGCGAAGCTATCCGACCGGGGCCTAGCCTTTCTGCCAGAACGCGGCGTCCTGCTCGCCGAGCGGCGTGCTCGGCGGCGCGTCGCTCCAGTACTCGCCGCCGAGCTTGGACCAGTCCGCGCCCGCTCGCAGCTCGCCGAGCGTGGACAGCACGAGGCCCTCCATGCGGCGGATCAGCAGCGCCTGGGGCGGGATCGTCTCGCGCCGCATCTCGCCGAAGAACTCCGAGCGCGGGGAGGAGCCGCGGTCGATCAGGTCGGTCACGTAGGCCGGGTCGAGGCGCCGGAAGCCGGGCTCGAGGTACCACTCGCCGGCGGTGCGGATCTGGGCCAGCAGGCGCTCGGGGTCGAACGTGTCGGGCTCGGGCAGGTAGCCGAGCGTGGCCAGCTGCCGGTGCACGCCGGCGGCGTCGCCGCGCTCGACGGCCTGCGCGAGCACCCGCTCGCCCTCGAGGTAGTCGGCGTCGACGACCCGCATCAGGCCGAAGTCGAGGAAGCCCACGCGGCCGTCGTCGAGCAGCAGGTAGTTGCCCGGGTGCGGGTCGCCGCTGGCGCGCCGCGTGTACTTGAGCGTGCCGAAGAAGAAGCGGAAGACGATCTCGCCGAAGCGGTCGCGCCCGGCCTCGTCGAGCTGCTTGACCTCCTCGAAGCGCTTGCCGGTCAGAAGCTCGGTGACGAGCACGCGGCGGCGGCTGAGCGCGGTGTCCACGGCGGGCACGTGCGCGAACGGGTGCCCGCGCCAGGCGCGCGCCATCGCGCGGTGGTGCTGGGCCTCGATCTCGTAGTCGAGCTCCTCGGCGATCCGCTCGCGCAGTTCCTGCGCGAGCGCCTTGACGTCGAGCCCGGGGGCGAGCCGCTTGACCAGCGGCAGCAGCAGCTGCAGGTTGCGCAGGTCGGTGTCGACGGCCTCGGCGATGCCCGGGTACTGGATCTTGACCGCGACGCGCTTGCCGGCCGCGGTCGTGGCGCGGTGGACCTGGCCGATCGAGGCGGCCGCGAACGCCTCGTGCTCGAAGTCGTCGAAGACGTCGGCCAGCGGTTCGCCGAGCTCGTCGCGCAGCAGCTTCTCGACGCGCTTGAACGGCAGCGGCGGGACGTCGTCGCGCAGGCTCGCGAGCGTCGCCTTGAACTCCTCGCGCTCGGACTCCGGGATCGCGGTGAAGTCGACGGTGGAGAGGACCTGCCCGATCTTCATCGCCGCGCCGCGCATCTGGCCGAGCTGCTTGACCAGCTCGCGCGCGGTGGCGGCGGCGCGCTCGCCCGTGGCGGCGTCGGCCGCCTCATCGGTGCGCAGCGCGTTGGCCGCGCGCGTCCCGGCCCAGCGCAGGCCTTGGCCCGCGACGAGCCCGCCGAACCGGCGCGTCCGTGCGATCCGGGAGGTGGGCGGGCCTTCCTGCACACCAGCAGCTTGACAGGTCGACTATCTCGATATATCGTTGACGCATCGGTATAGATCGACGAAAGGCAATCGACACATGCACGCTCTGACCGCGGCGACCGAGTGGAGTGGTGGACACCGCCACCACCGGCGCCATCACCACCATCGCGGCCCACGCGGCTGGGAGGACCTGATCGCCTTCATGACGGGTCGCGGCGGCCCCTTCGGGGACCCTCGCGACTTCAAGGCGATGTTCTTCGGCCCGGGCTGGGGCCCGGGGCGCCACCACCGCGGCCCGCGCCGCGCCCGGCGTGGCGACGTCCGCGCCGCGCTGTTGCTGCTGCTCTTCGAGCAGCCGCAGAACGGCTACCAGCTGATCCAGGAGATCGAGCGCCGGACCGAGGGCGTCTGGAAGCCGAGCCCCGGCTCGGTCTACCCGGCGCTCCAGCAGCTCGAGGACGAGGGCCTGGTCCGGGCCGCCGAGTCCGAGGGCAAGCGCGCCTACGAGCTCACGCCCGAGGGGCGCGAGTACGTGGACGCCAACCGCGAGGAGCTCGGCGATCCCTTCCAGGCCGCCACCGGCGGCATGGACGAGGGCGTCATGGACCTGCGCGGCCTGATGTTCCAGGTCGGCGCCGCGGCCATGCAGGTCGCCGCCGCCGGCCACACGGACGAGGCCCGCAAGATCCTCGCCGACACGCGCCGCGCGCTCTATCGCATCCTCGCCGAGGACGATCCCGGCGACGCCTGAGTGTTCGTTGCCGGCCCGTGACCAGCGCGGGCCGGCGCCGGCGCCGCCACAATGGCGCCATGAAGGGAATCATCGCGACGGCGGGCGCGATGGCGATCGTCCTCGGCACCGCCGCGACGGCGCACGCCTCGAGGATCGTCTACAGCTGCGGCGCCGAGATCTGCGTCGTCAACCCCGAGAGCGGGGCCGCCCAGCAACTCACCACCGACGGGGCGAGTTCGCCCTATCGGCACCCGAGCGTGTCCCGCGACGGCAAGCGGATCGCCGCCGCGCGCGGCGACGACGTGATGGCCGGCGACTACGGCTCGAACCTCACGACCCGCGTGGCGGGCACGCGCGACATGAACGACGTCGCGATCTCGCCCGACGGCGCCGCGGTGGCCGAGAGCCACAGCTACGTCGTGACCCGCTACGGCTGCCCGCTGACCGGCGGCTGCCTGGAGCTGGTCGACAAGAGCGGGACCGAGTTCACGGCCGGCGGCGCGGCCTTCGGCCACTACGGCGGCGGGGGCGTCGGGTTCCTGGGCGCGGGGGCGCTGCTGAGCTCGTTCTACTCGGCCGGCGACAAGCTGCACGGCGTGTGCGTGGTGGCCACGCCCGGCCTGCCGGGCGCCGAGTGCGTGCCCCGGATCTCCGCGGCGGAGACGCTGAGCGGGCCCGACGGCTCCCCGGACGGCGCGCTGATCGCCGTCGCGGTCGCCAACGCCGTGACGCTCTACGACGCCGCCACGGGCGCGCCCGTGCGCAAGCTCGCCGACGGCGCGAACCCGGCGTTCTCGCCCGACGGGCGCGAGCTGGCCTACGTCGCGCCCGACGGCTGGATCAACGTCGTCCCGACCGCGGGCGGCAAGCCGCGCCGGCTCGTCGAGGGCAGCTCGCCGAGCTGGGGCGAAGGCACCGGCCCGGGCCCGGCCGTCGCGTCCAAGACGCTGCGCTACCGCAAGGCGCGCGTGGCGGTCAAGGTCGCCTGCGAGGGCTCGGACGCCTGCCGCGGCACCCTGCGCCTGAAGAAGGGCAAGACGCTGCTGGGCAAGCGCGCCTACCGCGTCGCCGCCGGCCGCACGGCCACGGTCAACCTCAAGCCGTCGGGCCGCGGCGCGCGCACGCTGGCGCGTTCGCGCAAGCACCGCGTCGTCGTCGAGCTCAAGCCGAGCCAGGGCACGACGCTGAGCACGAAGGTCACGTTGCGCCGCTGACTAAGGTGCGCGGCGATGCACGTCCACGAAGAAGTCCGGACGGCCCTCGACGAGGGCCGTCCCGTCGTCGCGCTCGAGAGCACGATCATCGCCCACGGGCTGCCGCGGCCTGACAACCTGCGCGTCGCGCGCGAGATCGAGGCCGTGGTGCGCGAGCGCGGCGCGGTGCCCGCGACGATCGCGATCCTCGGCGGCGAGGTGCGCGTCGGGCTCGACGACGCGGCGCTCGAGCGGCTCGCGGGCGCGGACGGGGTCGCCAAGTGCGGCGTGCGCGACCTCGCGCCGGTGACCGCGCGCGGGGCGGACGGCGCGACGACTGTGGCCGCCACCTCGCACCTGGCGGCGCTCGCGGGCATCCGCGTCTTCGCCACCGGCGGCCTGGGCGGCGTGCACCGCGGCGCGCGCGACACCTTCGACGAGTCCGCCGACCTCGGCACGCTCGCGCGGCTGGGCATCTGCGTGGTCTGCGCGGGAGTGAAGTCGATCCTCGACATCCCGGCCACGCTCGAGCGGCTGGAGACGCTCAACGTGACCGTGCTCGGCTACCGCACGGACACGTTCCCGGCGTTCTATCTGACCTCGTCGGGGCTGCCGGTGCCGTGGCGCGTGGACTCGCCGGCGGAGGTGGCCGCGGTGCTGCGGGCGCGCGAGGCGCTCGGCACGCCCGGGTCGGTCGTGGTCGCGAACCCGCTCGACGAGCAGCTGGACCCCGAGCTGCACGACCGCACGCTGCGCGAGGGCCTGGAGGCGGCCGCGGCCGCGGGCATCAGCGGCCGCGACGTGACGCCGTTCCTGCTCGAGCGCTTCCACACCCACACGGGCGGTGAGTCGCTGCGCGCGAACGTCCGGCTCGTGCTGCGCAACGCGGCGCTGGCGGCCGAGATCGCCGCGGCATGATCGTCGTCGTCGGCGAGGTCATGCTGGACGTGGTGGCGGTGCACGACGTGCCGCTCGCGCACGCCAGCGACACGCCGGCGCGGATCTCGCTGCGCCCGGGCGGCTCGGGGGCGAACACCGCGGCCTGGCTCGCGCGCGCCGGCGCCGAGGTGGCGCTGGTGGCGTGCGTCGGCGACGACGACGCGGCCCGGGTCGCGCTCGGCGGGCTCGACGGCGTCGACCTGCGCCTCGGCGTCGACCCGCAGCTGCCGACCGGGACGTGCGTCGTGCTCGTCTCGCCCGGCGGCGAGCGCACGATGCTGCCCGACCCGGGCGCCAACAACGCGCTCAGCGCGTCCGTGCTGTCCGACGAGCTGTTCACCGCCGGCAACATCCTGCACGTCTCGGGCTACTCGCTGCTGCGGCCCGGCTCGCGCCCGGCGGCGCTGGCCGCGATGGACAAGGCGCGCGACGCGGGCATGCCGGTCAGCGTCGACCCGGCCAGCGCGGCGCTGCTGCTCGACGACCCCGCGTTCCTGGACCGCGCGCGCCCGGTCGACCTGCTGCTGCCCAACGAGGACGAGTTCGCGGCGCTCGGCGGCGACCTGCCGGGCGTGAAGGAGTTCGTGGTCAAGCGCGGCCGGGCCGGCGCGACCTGGAGCGGCGGCCTGCGCACGGTGTCGGTCGAGGCCGTCCCGGTCGACGAGGTGATCGACACCACGGGCGCCGGCGACGCGTTCGCGGCCGGCTTCCTCAGCGCCTGGCCCGGCGAACCCGAGGCCGCGCTCGCCGCCGGAGCGCGCCTGGGCGCGCTGGCGGTCGCGCGCGAGGGCGGGCGGCCCTCGTGCGATCGACGCGGATGATCCGCGAGTCCTGAGGAAGGCCGATCGCCTCGAGGCTTGTCCGTTCCTGCGTTGTGAGACTGAGCCCGGCGGCCATCTCGACGGTGCGGCGGTGGCGAACTTGTCATGCAGGATGCGCCGCTCAGGCGTCGCGCCTTAGGTCGGCGTGTGACGAGCCTCGCGTCATCGGCGATCACGTTTCCGCACCCGAGCCGCCCCGGTTCACTCATCGAGCGAACTAGAAGCCGAGAGGGCGGCAAAGAGCTTCAGCCGTGCCTGCTGGAGTTGCTGCTTCACCGCGTCGCCGCTGAGGTTCAGGTCGTCGGCGATGTCACGCGGCGATCTGCCTGCGCCGATCAGCGTCAGAATCCTGCGCTCGCGCGGCGTGAGAGCGGCCAGCGGGTCATCTTCAGCTCTGACCGACGCGAGCGATGCTTCCATCGCGGCCATGAGATCAGGCACCTTTTCACCTACGCTCGACGACGCGGTCACAGGGTCATGCCGGTCGCCGATGCTCAGTTGGATGCGGTCTTCACCGAACGCGGCGACAAGCTGTAGTTCGCCGCCCATCGCCTCGATGTAGGACGCGAGCGTCGACAGGTAGAGGTCAGACTGCCTCTCGATTCGGGAGACCTGGGCCTGGCTCACGCCGAGCGCCTGTGCGAGCTGTGACTGCGTAAGCGCGCGGGCGCGCCGAACGTCAGCAAGCCGCTGCGTTTCCTCGTCGTAGCGCTCGATCGCGGCCTTGGCGTTCGCGTCCAGGCGGTCGCTGCCGACCTTGTCGGCCAGTTCGCTTCGCAGCTCGTTGAACTTTCGACGGGCCATCCTCAGATCTCACCTTCCTCTCGCAACTCGGCGAGATGAATCTCATAGAGCCGGTCTGCCGCGGGGATCGCCGTCGCGTACCAGGCGTTCCACGCGCCGCTCTTGTCACCGCCCAGCAGAAGGATCGCCGAGCGACGCGGGTCGAAAGCGAACAACACGCGAAGGGCGCCACCTTCGCCGACTCGTAACTCCTTCATGTTGGGGAACTTCGACGTCCTGATCTCGCCAACGTAAGGCCGGCGCAGGCCAGGGCCACGCGCTGCGAGTAGGTCCACGCGTTCTGTGATCGCCACCTGCTGATCGACCGTCAATCCGTCCCACCAAGCACCGAACTCGTCGGTGAACTCGATTTCCCAACCCACGGATGTAGTATACGGATAAGCGTATACATTTGAAGGGGTATATCGAGATCGATGTCGTCCGGCACAGTGCGCTGTCGTGAGCTCGAGCCCGATCGCGCTGCGTCGGCATCTGGGCACTTGTGACTTTGTCGGGCATCCAAGGCGGGCGGCCCTCCTAGCATTGGCGCGCGAGATGCACCGCCTGCTCTTCGTCTGCATGGGCAACATCTGCCGCTCCCCGACCGCCGAGGCCGTCATGCGCTCGCTCGTGCGCGAAGCCGGGCTCGAGGACCGGTTCGAGATCGACAGCGCCGGCACGGGCTCCTGGCACGCCGGCGATCCGCCGGACCGCCGCGCGACCGCCGCCGCCCGCAACCGCGGCGTCACGCTCGAGGGCATCGCCCGCCAGGTGCGCCCGCGCGACTTCGAGCACTTCGACCTGCTGCTGGCGATGGACCGGGAGAACCTGCGCGAGCTGCGCACGTTCGCCCCGGACGAGGAGGCCGCGGGCAAGGCGCGGCTCCTGCGCGAGTTCGACCCGGCCAGCGCGGGCGCCCCGGATCTCGACGTCCCCGACCCCTACTACGGCGGCCCGGACGGCTTCGAGACCGTGCTCGACCAGGTCGAGGCCGCCTGCCGCGGCCTGCTCGACGCGTTGCGGTGAGCCTGGCCGGCGCGATCCGCGAGCTCACCGGCCGCGAGGTCCGCGACCTCCAGCGCGTCGGCGGCGGCGACATCAACGACGCCTACCGCGTCCAGTTCGCCGACGAGTCCTTCGGGTTCGTCAAGACCCGGGCGGACGTCGCGCCCGGGGAGTACGCCGCCGAGGCCGCCGGCCTGCGCTGGCTCGCCGAGCCGGGCGCGCTGCCCGTGCCCGACGTGCTCGGCGTCTCCGACGAGCTGCTCGTGCTCGACTGGGTCGACGAGGGCGGCCGCGGCGACGTCGCCGCGTTCGGCGACGGGCTGGCCGCGATCCACGCCGCGGGCGCCGACGAGTTCGGCGCGCCGCCCGGCAACGAGGGCGCCCCGCTGCGGCTCGGGCGGCTCACGCTCCCGAACGATCCCGCGCCCGACTGGCCCACGTTCTACGCCGAGCGGCGCCTGCTCCCGCTGCTCGAGCACGCCGGCCTCACCCGCTTCGGCAACCGCGCGGTCGAGCGCATCTGCGCCCGCATGGGCGAGCTGGCCGGCCCGCCCGAGCCGCCCGCGCGCCTGCACGGCGACCTCTGGAGCGGCAACGTGCTCTGGGGCCGCGACGGGCGCGCCTGGCTGATCGACCCCGCCGCCTACGGCGGCCACCGCGAGGTCGATCTGGCGATGCTGCGCCTGTTCGGCTCCCCGGGCCGGCACTTCCTCGCCGCCTACGAGGAGCGCTACCCGCTCGCGCCGGGCCACGAGGAGCGCGTCGAGCTCTACCAGCTGTTCCCGCTGCTCGTGCACGCGGCGCTGTTCGGCGGCGGCTACCCGGTGTCGGCCGAGCGCGTCGCCCGCGCCTACGCCTGAACGACGCCCTCGTCGCGCGCGACCAGCGCGGCGTAGCGGCCGCCGAGCGCGAGCAGCTCCTCGTGGGTGCCGCGCTCGGCGATCTCGCCGCGGTCGAGCACGACGATCTGGTCGGCGTCGCGTACCGTCGAGAGCCGGTGGGCGATGACGATCGTGGTGCGGCCCTCGGCCAGGCGCTCGAGCGCCTCGCCGACGGCGCGCTCGGTCGCGACGTCGAGCGCGGAGGTGGCCTCGTCGAGGACGAGCACGGGCGGGTTGCGCAGGATCGTGCGGGCGATCGCGATCCGCTGCTTCTCGCCGCCGGAGAAGCGGAAGCCGCGCTCGCCGACGACGGTGTCGTAGCCGTCGGGCAGGGCGGCGATCGTGTCGTGGATCTGGGCGGCGCGGGCCGCCTCCTCGATCTCGGCGTCGGTCGCGTCGGGGCGGGCGAAGCGCAGGTTCTCGCGCACGGAGGCGTGGAAGAGGTAGGTCTCCTGCGAGACGACGCCGACCGCGCTCGCGAGCGAGTCGAAGGTCAGCTCGCGCAGGTCGACCCCGTCGATGCGCACGGCGCCGCGCTCGGGGTCGTACAGGCGCGCGGCGAGGTAGCCGAGCGAGGTCTTGCCCGCGCCGGTCTCGCCCACGAGCGCGGTGCGCGTGCCGGGGGCGACGGTCAGGTCGATGTCGCGCAGCGTCCACTCCTCGCCGTAGCGGAACCAGACGCCGTCGAAGCGGACCTCGCCGCGGACCTCCTCCAGCCTTCGCGTGCCCGGCTCGATGTCGACCGGCAGGTCGAGGTACTCGAAGACGCGGTCGAAGAGCGCGGTCGAGGTCTGGATGTCGACGCCGACGTTCAGCAGCGACTGGATGGGGAAGAACAGCCGCGTCTGCAGGGTCGTGAACGCGACGACGGTGCCGATCGAGACCGCCCCCGGGGCGAGGCCGGCGAACAGGTAGACGAGCGCGGGCATGACCGCGAACGAGGTCTGGATCGCGGCCATCATCCAGCGGCCGGCCATCCGCGAGCGCACCTCGAGGTCGGCGAGGTTCGCCGACTCGGCCTCGAAGCGGGTCGCGAGCTCGGCGCCGCGGCCCATCGTCTTGCCCAGCAGGATGCCGGAGACGCTCAGCGACTCCTGGACGAGCGAGGAGATGTCGGCCATCGCGCCCTGCTTGACCGTGGTGATCTTGCGCCGCTGGTTGCCGACGCGGCGCGCGAGCGCGACGAAGAACGGCAGCAGCGCCAGCGAGAACAGCGCGAGCCGCCAGTCGAGCAGGAACATCGCGACGACGCTGGCCACGACCGTGGTCACGTTGGACACGATCGACGCGGCCGTGCTCGTCACCACGTTCTGCACGCCGCCGATGTCGTTGGCGATCCGCGACTGGATCTCGCCCGTGCGCGTGCGGGTGAAGAACGCCAGCGAGAGCCGCTGCAGGTGGCGGTAGACCTGCGTGCGCAGGTCGTGCATCACGCGCTGGCCGACGACGTTGGTCAGCCACGTCTGCAGCACGCCCAGCACGCCGGTGAAGACGGAGATCGCGATCATCCCGCCGACGAGCGCGAACAGCAGCCCGTCGCGGTCGTCCGGGATCGCGACGTCGAGGATGTCGCGCAGCAGGAACGGCGAGACCATCCCGAGCCCGGCCGAGAGCGAGATCAGGGCCAGGACGGTGAACAGGCGCCCCCGGTAGGGGCGGAACAGCCTGACGATCCGGCGCGTGAGATCCCGCGTCAGCGGCTTGCTGTCGGGTGGGGGTCGGAGGTGGCGCCCTCCCCGGGTGCCACCTCCTTCCTCATTGCGCCGGAAGGCTGCCGTCACACAGCCACCGTATTCGGCGCAGGCTCAAGTGCCAGCTCGAGCACCTCGTCGATGCTCATGACGGGGTGGAACGACATCGCCTCGCGCACGTCCTCCGGGACGTCGTCGAGGTCGCCGCGGTTGCGCTCGGGCAGGATCACGGTCGTCAGGCCCGCCGCGTGCGCGGCCAGGACCTTCTGCTTGACGCCGCCGATCGGCAGCACGCGGCCCTGCAGCGTGATCTCGCCGGTCATGCCGACCGTGTGCTTGACCGGGCGCCCGGTCAGCAGCGAGGTGAGCGCGGTGGTCATCGTGATGCCGGCGCTCGGGCCGTCCTTGGGGATCGCGCCCGCCGGGATGTGGATGTGGAACTCCTTGTCGGTGAACGCGTCCTCGGGGATGCCGAGCTCCTCGGCGTGGCCGCGGACGTAGGAGAGCGCGATCCGCGTCGACTCCTTCATCACGTCGCCGAGCTGGCCCGTAAGCGTGAGCGAGCCCTCGCCCTTGCCCTTCATGGCCGTCGCCTCGATGAACAGCACGTCGCCGCCGGTGCCGGTCACCGCGAGGCCCGTGGCCACGCCCGGGACGGCGGTACGCAGCGCCGCCTCCTGGAAGACCTTCTGGCGGCCGAGCGCGTCGCGCACCAGCTCCAGCGTGATCTCCACCGGCGCCTGGGCCTTGCCGGAGGCGATCCGGGTCGCGGTCTTGCGCAGGATCGTGCCGAGCTCGCGCTCGAGGTTGCGGACGCCCGCCTCGCGGGTGTACTCGCTGACGATCTGGCCCAGCAGCTCGTCGGAGATCGTGACCTCCTCCGGCAGCAGGCCGTTGCGCTCGCGCTGGCGCGGCCACAGGTAGTCGCGCGCGATCGCGGTCTTCTCGGCCAGCGTGTAGCCGTCGAAGCGGATGACCTCCATGCGGTCCAGCAGCGGGCCCGGGATCGTCTCGGCGACGTTCGCGGTCGCGATGAACATGACCTGGCTGAGGTCGAGCTCGACGTCCAGGTAGTGGTCGCGGAACGAGTGGTTCTGGGCCGGGTCGAGCACCTCGAGCAGGGCCGCGCTCGGGTCGCCGCGCCAGTCGGCGCCGACCTTGTCGACCTCGTCGAGCATGATCACCGGGTTCATCGTGCCCGCGTCGCGCAGGGCGCGCACCAGGCGGCCCGGGAGCGCGCCGATGTACGTGCGCCGGTGGCCGCGGATCTCGGCCTCGTCGCGGACGCCGCCCAGCGACATGCGGACGAACTCGCGGCCGGTCGCGCGGGCGATCGACTCGCCGATCGAGGTCTTGCCGGTGCCGGGCGGGCCGATCAGGGTCAGGATCGCGCCCGACTTCTTGTCCTCGGTGATGCCGCGCTCCGTGCGCAGCTTCTTGACCGCCAGGTACTCCGTGATGCGGTCCTTGACGTCCTCGAGGCCGGCGTGGTCGGCGTCGAGCACCTCGCGCGCGGCTTCGGGGTCGAGCTTCTCGTCGGAGGTCTTGCTCCACGGGACCGCGATCAGCCAGTCGAGGTAGGTGCGGATCATCGAGGCCTCGCCGGACTGGTCGCCCATGCGCTCCAGCCGCGCGAGCTCCTTCAGCGCCTGCTCCTGGACGGCCTCGGGCATGCCGGCCTCGGAGATCTTCGTGCGGTACTCCTCGGCGACGGAGGCGCCGTCCTCGCCCAGCTCGCGCTGGATCGACTCCATCTGCTTGCGCAGGATGTACTCGCGCTGCTGCTTCTCCGCGCCGGACTGGACGTCCTCGCGGATCTTCTTGCGCAGCTGCAGCTCGGTCAGGCGCTCGCGCTGGAGCTCGACCACGAGCTGCAGGCGGTCGGTGACGTCGAGCGTCTCGAGCGCGCGGACCTTGTCCTCGAAGGGGACGTCGGGCGCGTAGCCGATCGTGTCGGCCAGCGGGCCGGGGTCGGCGATCGCGCGCAGGAACTGCGCGATGCGGTCGTCGGCGCCGCGCAGCTCGAGGATCTCCTCGATGATCGCGCGGTACTCGCGCTCGAGCTGGCGCGTGCGGCCGTCGACCGGCTTGTCGTCGACGTGCTCGGCGACCTCGACCATCAACCGGCCGAGCTCGTCCGTGCGCGCGGCGCCGGCGACGCCGCGGCTGACGCCGGAGAGGGCGACGGCGCGACCGCCACCCGGGATGCGGATGTGGTCCGTGACCTCCGCGATCGTCCCGACCTTGGCGAACTCGCCGTCGTGACGGGGGATCAGCAGGACCCGCTCCTCGTCGCCCACGTTGACGGGAAGCGTCACATCCATGGTGGGGAAGACCACCGTGTCGTCCAACGGGACGAGCAGGAGGGATGTCATGGCGTGCGGCTTCACTTTCTGTAGGTACTTACCGTTCGTAAGAGTACCACGACGTGAAGCCGCCACGCAACAGATCTATGCCCGCCCGACTGAGATTCTATCTTGGCGGCATGCGCAATGCACCGTCAAGCCGGATGACCTCGCCGTTGAGCATCGGGTTCGAGACGATGTGCAGCGCCAGCGCCGCGTACTCGTCCGGGCGCCCCAGCCGCGACGGGAACGGCACCGACTTCCCGAGCGCGTCCTGGACCTCCTGCGGCAGGCTCGACATCAGCGGCGTGTCGAACAGCCCGGGCGCGATCGTGCACACGCGGATCCCGCTCTGGGCCAGGTCGCGCGCCGCCGGCAGCGTGAGCCCGACCACCCCGCCCTTGGACGCCGCGTAGGCGACCTGGCCGATCTGACCGTCGTAGGCGGCGATCGAGGCCGTGTTGATGCACACGCCGCGCTCGCCCTCGGAGTCCGGCTCGTTCTTGAGCATCGCCGTGGCCGCGTAGCGCAGGACGTTGAACGTCCCGACCAGGTTCACGCGGATCACGGAGTCGAACAACTCGAAGCTGTGCGGCCCCTTGCGCCCCGCGATCTTCTCCGCCGGCCCGATCCCGGCACAGCAGACGCTGACCCGCAGCCCCTCCTCGCCCGCCGCGTGCGCGACCGCGATCGCGACCTGCTCGGCGTCCGTGACGTCCGCCGCGACGAACTCGGCGCCGATCTCCTCGGCCAGCGCCGCGCCCTTGTCCGGGTTGAGGTCCGCGATCGTGACGTTGGCCCCCGCGGCCTGCAACGCGCGCGCCGTGGCCGCGCCGAGTCCTGACGCGCCGCCGGCGACGAGCGCGTTCTTGCCTTCTAGTTCCATGCCCGTAACGTCGCACGTGGGGCGGCTGGTGTGCTCGTTGGTCCGCGCCGCCCTGGGGGCGTGGCATCGGTGGGCGCCGTGCCGGGCGCGTGCCGCTGTGTCGACTGAACACCAGGGCGATAAGGGGGAGGGAGTGGCGCTTGGATCGCTCGCTCTGGCCTCCGCGCGCCCCTTGCCCGCGCCCGTGTACACGGCGGCCCTGCAGGGATACCGTCAAGTTACGGGCCACGGAGAAGGTGGGTGATCGTTTGTGATCACTCGCGGCCGTTCTGGCCCTTCTCGAAACACCTTCGCGCGTTCGAGTCGGCGATATATCGAGAAGGGCCGAAACGGCCCCGAGAGACCGTGCGGATGTCCCACTGTCTCCGTGGCCCGTAACTTGACGGTGTCCCTGCACGCGCAGGGCGCAAAGGTGCGCGGCCAACGGGCGCGCGAAGTGACGGAGCGGTGCCGGCCACCACGCTCCCCCTCCCTTATCGCCCTGGTGTTCAGTCGAAGCAACCGCTGCGGACGACCGGGGCGCCCACCGACGCCACGCCCCCCGTCAGCCCAGGCGGGCGGTGCGGGTCCGCGACGACTTCGTCGACAGGACGTCGTTGCCGCCGAACTTCGCGCGCACGCGGATGCGGCTGGCGACCTTGGTGCGGAAGCGGAACGTGGCGCGGTACTCGCAGGTGCGCGAGAGGCGGACGCGCTTGGTCGAGATCGTCTTGCGCGAGCGCTTGGCGGTGACGGTGACCGTGCCCGAGCAGCCCTGGGAGGGCGAGACGACCTCGGGGCGCAGCAGGCGGCCGGAGGCGCGGAAGCGGTACGGGGCGCGGCGGTCGCGGGCCGGGCGCAGCGTGATGCCGAGGTCGCGCGGGGCGAAGCGGCGGACGGTCACGGCGCGCGGGACGCTCGTGGTCTGGTTGGCGCCGTCGACGGCGACGGCGATCAGGGTGTTGCGGCCGACGTCGCCGCCGCGCGGCTGGTAGTCGCAGGTGTAGGGCGGGGTGGTGTCCTCGCAGACGATGCGGTCGTCGTCGAGGAACTGCACCTTGGCGACGCCGCGGTCGTCGGAGGCGTTGACGGCCAGCGTGGTGGTCGTGTTCGCCGACAGCGAGGCGGACGCGGCGGGGGAGGTCCAGGCGACGGCGGGCGGGCGGTCGTCGAACGGGCCGCCGGGCGAGGCGACGGTCTGGACGATCTCGCAGCTCGGCGAGACGAGGTCGAGCGTGTCGGCAAACACGGTGTCGATGCCCTCGTTGCAGACGACGAAGTCGCTGGAGCCGTCGCGCGAGGTGATGATGTCGTCCTGGGGGCCGCCCTCGAGGAAGTCGGCGCCCTCGCCGCCGTTGATGTTGCCCTTGCCGACGGTCACGCGCAGGCGGTTCGCGCGGCCGTCGCCGACGATCGTCGCGGTGTCGTCGGCGTTGCTGGCGGCGGCGAGGACGCCCTCGACGTCGGTGCCGATCAGGTCGTTCTCGCCGGCCGCGCCGTCGTTGGCGAGGCCGTCGAGCGAGAAGGAGGGCGTGCTGCGCCGGCCGTACTCGACGACGTCGAAGCCGTCGCCGCCGGCCACGGTGTCCGTGCCGACGTTCGGCAGCAGCCGGTCGTTGCCGTCGCCGCCGCGCAGCGTGTCGTTGCCGAGGAAGCCGTCGAGCTCGTCGTCGCCGGCGCCGCCGCGCAACGCGTCGTCACCCAGGCCGCCGGTGATCGCGTCGTTGCCTTCGCCGCCGATCAGCGTCGCGGGCACGCGCAGGCCGCCGGCCTGCCCGCCGGCGTCGACGAAGCCCGCCTGCAGCCGGTCGGCGCCGTCGCCCGCGTCGAGGACCGCGGAGGTCACGCCCGTGCACGTGACCCGGGTCTCGGACACTTCCGTGCAGCCCGTGACCGTCCCGAACGGGTCGGTGTCGGTGCTCGCGCGGTCGATCGTGACGGTCCCGCCGTCCTCCACGAACGTCACGTTGCTCACCTTGCCCGGCGCCGCCGTGTAGCGGAGCACCCCGTTGCTGACGCTCACGTCCGCTGCCTGCGCCGATGCGGGCATGGCGAACGCGAGCGCGATCAAGACCGCGAATCGACGCATCGCATCGAGGCTAGCGGCATGCGGCGTATCTCAGGAACAGTTCGTGTTCGCTCTGTAACGCCCAGCGCAGGTTCATCCGGGTGGGATCCGCGAGCCGCCCGCCCGACACGAGCGACGTCTCCTGCTCGTCGCCGGTCAGCAGCGGCGTCAGCGTCAGGAAAAGCTCGTCGACCAGCCCCTCGGCCAGGAACGCGCGGAACAGCGTCGGCCCGCCCTCGCTCAGCAGCGCTCGCACCCCGCGCACCCGCAGGTCCGCCAGCGCGGCCCGCGGCGAGCACTCGTCCAGCACCACGACCTCGACGGGCGCCGCCACCGCGGGCGCGCGTGCCCCGGCCACCGCCGTGTAGACGATCACGGGCTGGTCGGCGGCCGCGAACAGCCCCGCTTCCCACGGGATCGCGAAGCGGCGCGAGATCAGCACCGCGGGCGGCGGCTCCGGCCGCCGCGCCGGGCTCACGAGCCGCCCGTAGCCCTCCGCGCGGACCGTCCCCGGCCCGATCAGCACCGCGTCCGCGGCGGCCCGCAGCGACAGCAGCATCTCCAGGTCGGCCGGCCCGCCCAGCGGCTTCGTCGACCCGTCCAGCGCCGCCCGCCCGTCCAAGGTCGAGACGAAGTTGAAGAACGTGTACGGCCGGTCCGCGAACGCGCCCTCCCCGAGCGCGGCCGCGGCCAGCAGCTCGGCGGCAGACCGCGGCGCGCCGCCCTCAAGCGGGCGGAACATGGCAGCCCTCGAAATGGTCGTCCACG
>Ga0180215_1000319_pt1 | contig 64597 bp, 53 predicted proteins | sample eDN3rd37CBELigBY_FD_128871 | JGI IMG/M metagenome (GOLD analysis project Ga0180215, IMG submission 128871) | Enriched backyard soil microbial communities from Emeryville, California, USA - eDNA 3rd pass 37_C BE-Lig BY (version 2) (version 2) | ecosystem: Environmental > Terrestrial > Soil >... | reverse complement strand
CATATCAGGAGTCAATTTGCATAAAACCTAGTTCTATTTGCAGACCTACACTATCTATTAGCACGAAATCCAGTTCTATTTGCAAACCGGGGTTCTATTTGCACATATCAGGAGTCTATTTGCAGACCTACACTATCTATTTGCACGAAATCCAGTCCTATTTGCAAACCGGGGTTCTATTTGCACGTATCAAGTGTTAATTAGCAGAACCCCTGGTTCTATTTGCGGAACTACACTATCTATTAAGCACCAAACCCAGCTCTATTTACAAAACCAAGATTCTATTTACTCAATCATCAGTCTATCTAATTATTACCACATAAACTAGTTTGTTTATCGAATAAACAAACTAAAAAGTATACCACAAGTATTACTATTCGAGACCATAAATATCAGTGATATCAACATATTGACAGTAAATTATAAAGAACTTGTGAACATATGCCATGTGTGATTGATTTCTCCTTAAAAAGGATTATGATAACCCTATAGCAAAATTGTGAAGGTGTTCACAAAAAAGAAGTGTCTATAAAAAGGAGTGTATGAAATGGTAGTAGTAGATTCCCAAGTTCAGGCAATAGAAGTAGATTACTCATCAAAAGAATATCTAAATAAAGTCGATGCATTCTGGCGTGCAGCGAATTATATATCGGTTGGTCAGCTTTATTTAAGAGATAACCCTTTGCTAAGAGAACCTCTAAAGTCTTCTGATGTTAAAGTAAAACCGATCGGACACTGGGGAACGATCCCTGGTCAAAACTTTATTTATGCTCACTTAAACCGGATTATTAATAAATATGACTTGAACATGTTTTACATAGAAGGGCCTGGCCATGGCGGACAAGTTATGGTTTCCAACTCTTATCTTGATGGTAGCTATAGTAAAATTTACCCTGAGATTACTCAGGATTTAAAAGGGATGCAAAAATTATTCAAACAGTTCTCATCTCCAGGTGGAGTCGCTTCCCATGCGGCACCTGAAACTCCAGGGTCGATTCATGAAGGAGGAGAACTAGGGTACTCTCTTTCACATGCTGCTGGAGCAGTGTTGGATAATCCAGATTTGATTGCTGCCGCTGTCATTGGTGACGGTGAAGCGGAGACTGGCCCACTAGCAGCATCTTGGTTTGCAAATCGATTCATCAACCCTATTACAGACGGTGCGGTTTTACCAATTTTAGATTTGAATGGATTTAAAATTAGCAACCCAACCATCCTTTCTCGTAAAACAACCTTGGAATTAACGCAATACTTCGAAGGAATGGGCTGGCAGCCAATCTTTGTTGAAGGGGAAGAACCAGAAACGATGCATGTGGATATGGCGAAAGCGTTGGATTACGCGGCAGAACGTATCCAGGCAATTCAAAAAAATGCTCGTGAAAACAACGATGCCACTCGTCCGGTATGGCCGATGATTATCTTCCGTCAACCTAAAGGATGGACTGGTCCAAAAGAATGGGGCGGAGTGCCAAATGAAAACTCCTTCCGTGCCCACCAGGTACCGATTCCTGTTGATCAAAACAACATGGAGCATAAGGATGAGTTAATACAGTGGATGCAAAGTTACCGTCCAGAAGAGTTATTTGATGAAAATGGACGCCTACTCCCTGAAATCGCAGAAATCGCGCCAAAAGGCGAAAAGCGAATGGCTATGAACCCAGTCACGAATGCTGGTCTACTCATTAAAGACTTGCGTTTACCAGATTATCGTGACTATATGGTCGATAACACAGAGCCTGGAAAAGGGAAAGCTCAAGATATGGCTGTTCTCGCTAACTACATTCGTGATGTGATTAAACTAAATGAAGACAACCGCAACTTCCGTATCTTTGGACCAGATGAAACAATGTCAAACCGTATGGGCCCTGTTTTTGAAGTAACCAATCGGCAGTGGCTAGATCGTATTAAAGAACCAAACGATGAGTTCTTAGCAACTGATGGTCGTGTGATTGATTCTCAACTATCTGAACATCAAGCGGAAGGATTATTAGAAGGCTATGTGCTTACAGGTCGCCATGGATTCTTTGCAAGTTATGAAGCATTTTTACGTGTAGTTGATTCCATGTTAACTCAACACTTCAAATGGTTACGCAAAGCAACAGATCAAACATGGCGTGCGGATATTCCATCCTTGAACGTCATTGCGACAAGCACAGTGTTCCAGCAAGACCATAATGGGTATACACACCAAGATCCTGGACTTTTAGGACATCTAGCAGATAAAAAGCCTGAATTTATCCGTGAATATTTACCAGCGGATGCAAACTCCTTGTTGGCCGTTTTTGACAAGGTATTGAATGACCGTCAAAAGATCAACTTAATCGTTGCTTCCAAACATCCACGGGATCAGTGGTTCAGCGCTGCTGAAGCAAAAGAACTTGTTGATAAAGGCCTGAAAATCATTGATTGGGCAAGTACAGACCAGGGCGCCGAGCCAGATGTGGTCTTTGCTTCTGCTGGGACAGAGCCAACCATTGAGAGCCTTGCAGCCATCTCTATTTTGCATGAAAAACTACCAGAATTGAAGATTCGTTATGTGAATGTAGTCGACTTACTAAAACTTAGAAGTCCAAAACATGATCCACGTGGGCTATCTGACCAAGAGTTTGATGTTTATTTTACTAAAAATAAACCCGTTATCTTCGCTTTCCATGGATATGAAGGGTTAATTCGCGATTTCTTCTTTGACCGCAACAACCGCAATCTTTATGTTCATGGTTATCGTGAAAATGGGGACATCACCACTCCATTTGATATGCGTGTTTTAAATCAAATGGATCGTTTTGACCTTGTTAAGGAAGCGGTATTAAGCTTACCGGATGCTGAAAAATACGCACATATTGCTCAAGAAATGGATGCGATCATAAGCAAACATCATCAATATATTCGTGATGAAGGCACGGATTTGCCAGAGGTTGAAAACTGGGTTTGGAAGAGTTTGAAATAGAGAAACTCTTTAATAAAACTAAAAAGAACCTGTCCAATGTCCCGCAATAGGACTAGACAGGTTCTTTTTCACTTATTAGACCATAATGGTCCTACTTCTCTGGAATTTCACAACCATCATCATCACAAAACATGCCTTCTTGGTTGTTTAATACCTTGACCTCGTCCTCCGCAATCACCTTTTGCAGGGCCTGGACAAACGTTTCGGTAGGTTGCGCTCCCGTTAGGGCGTATTTTTTATTAATCAGGTAGAATGGTACCCCTGTTATGTTATACTGTTTTGCCGTTTGTTCGTCGGCACGAACCTCGTTCGTCATTTCATCACTAGCAAGCATCGCTGCTACCGCTTCGCGAGCCAACCCGACTTCAACAGCCAACTCCGTTAAGGTTTCATGGTCACCGATATGCTTTGATTCTGTAAAATAAGCATGCAAAATTCGCTCAGTCATTTCATGCATTAAGCCATGTTTCTTGGCAAACATCGCCAACCGGTGAGCGTCAAAAGTGTTGGTAAGGATAAGGGTATCCATGTTGTACTCTAATCCAGTTTCCTCCGCCATCTTCACCATGTTTTGTGTGTTGGCTTTCGCTTGCGCCACACTCATGCCATATTTTTGAGCTAAGGCTTCATACATATTTTTGTTCACATCACGTGGTGTGTTTGGGTCCAATTCAAAGCAGCGATACGTTACTTCAATCGGATGATCTATTTTCTTAAGAGCGTCCTCCAGACGCCTCTTGCCAATATAGCAAAACGGTCAAGCAAAGTCAGTCCACATTTCAATGTGCATCTGAATCCCTCCAATGAATATAAGTCTCTCATAGTATATCTGTTCTCTGCGAGATTCACTAATTATTTGGTTGCAGTAGGGAGGGCTAAATGGATAAAACATAGAGCCAAATATTTATTCGAAAAAAGACCAATTATCACCTAAGGTAGATTGCCTCGATTTTTGTCGAATGGTTTTCCTATTAGAATGATTGCCTGTCTCTTATAATAGAAGGAGAATTCTGAAAACTTTTATTAAGGGGGAAGAAGAATGGCGAAAATGATCGTGATGTACGACCAACCTAAAGATAAAGAAGGGTTTGATCAGTATTACCATGAGGTACATATTCCGCTTGCGGAAAAGGTCCCAAATCTGAAGAATGCTGGGGTTCACAATGTTTTGCAAACGATGAACAGCGAACAACAACTCTATTTAATTGCAGAGCTTGAGTTTGAAACTCCTGAAATCCTAACAAAGTCACTAGCCTCACCTGAGTTCCAAGCCGTTCAAGGCGATTTAAGAAATATTATGCAGTATTTAAATAAGCCACCGGTTGTGGCACTTGTTGATTAAGTAAGTTTTGAAGAGAAAGATATTCCTTCATACTAAACAAGGAGAGGGCGAGAATGAGGTGCCCCTCCTTGTTTTTTTTCTGCAGAAGTACATGGTACGTCCCCGTGTTTCTACTTTGTAAAGTCAAATTCCACTCCTGTAAGCTTTTCGCTAAGTTCCCAGAGTTTTTTCGTGGCTGCTTCGTCATTGGCGACGAAATGAGGTGTATCTATGCTAGGGTAGCCTCTAACACGGCCACGGCCGTTTGGACCTATATATTCACCACCTGTTAAAGATGGTTCTGTTGCAGCGTAAAGGGTCGGGAGGGCACCCATTTCAGCAGGCTGGAGAACCCGGTTCATCAGTCCTTTGAATAATTTAGGAGCTTCACTTCTCCCAAATTTAAATAAATTGGTTGCAGACACCCCTGGATGGCAAGCAAGGCTGAGGGTTTGAATACCATGTTCCTTCAGTCTTTTATCCAATTCCTTGGCAAACATCAGATTGGCTAGTTTGCTTTGGCCATAAAACTTCATGGCTTTGTATCCTTTTGATCCGTCTAGGTTGTCAAATAAAATGGAGGACCCTCTATGCGCTAAACTACTTACGGTCACGACTCGTGAGTTTGGTGTTCTTTTAAGAAGTGGCAATAGTAGTCCAGTTAAAGCAAAATGTCCTAGGTGATTGCTTCCAAACTGGAGCTCAAAGCCATCCTTTGTTTTTGAATAAGGTGGCGTCATGACGCCTGCATTGTTTAATAATAGATCGAGTGAATCATACCGACTTGAGAAGTCCTTAGCAAACGCTCTAACGCTTGCCAAATCTGCTAAATCAAGCTTCATAACTTCTAGCTCGGCATTTTTATGCATCTTCAAAATGGTCTCGCGGGCTGCATATCCCTTTTCTACGTTGCGGACAGCCATCACCACCTGAGCTCCCTTTTTAGCTAGAACTTTCGCGGCTTCCAGTCCAATTCCACTATTAGCCCCAGTTATAATACAAGTTTTCCCTGATAACGAACCAATTTCTAATCTATCTGCATGCGAATTCACCATTTACTCTAATCTCCTCTCTGATGGAAACAAGGGACCGATTCTCAGCTTCCATCTTCAAGATATCATGGATTTGTAGCGATGGACAATTTAGAAGGAAGCTAGGAAAATGGTCTTCACAATATCGTTGGATTTAAAAAATTTGGAAAGTGGGTTAAAATACTAAGGGTACATGTAATAAGAAATGAAATTTAACTAGGTAGGGGTGTCTCTTACATATGTCAATTTTAGTAACAGGTGGCGCTGGTTATATTGGTAGCCACACAAGTGTAGAGCTATTGAACGCTGGTTATGAAATTATCATCGTGGATAATTTATCGAATAGTAAACCTGAATCCTTAAAGCGGGTAAAAGAAATTACAGGGAAAGATTTTAAGTTTTACGAGGTGGACTTGCTTGACCGTGATGCCTTGGATGATGTGTTTGCGTCAAATAAAATTGATGCGGTTATTCACTTTGCCGGATTAAAAGCGGTCGGAGAATCTGTATCAATTCCACTTCATTATTATCATAATAATATCACCGGCACATTGGTATTATGTGAGGTAATGCAGAAGTATGGTGTAAAGAACCTTGTTTTCAGTTCATCTGCAACGGTTTATGGAATGCCAGACCGGGTGCCGATTTCAGAGGACTTCCCGCTTAGTGCAACGAATCCTTATGGTCGCACAAAGTTGATGATTGAGGAAATTTTAAGAGATGTTCACGTATCAGATAAAGACTGGAGCATTGCATTATTACGTTATTTTAACCCAATTGGTGCACATGAGAGTGGCCGAATTGGCGAGGATCCAAACGGAATTCCAAATAACTTAATGCCATATATCACTCAGGTTGCAGTTGGAAAGTTACAGGAACTTCAAGTGTTTGGCAATGACTATGAAACCGAAGATGGAACAGGGGTCCGTGATTATATCCATGTCGTTGACTTGGCTTTAGGTCATTTAAAAGCAGTAGAGAAAGTCTTGTCTTCAAAAGGAGTCGATGCTTATAACCTAGGAACTGGAACAGGCTACAGTGTCTTACAAACAGTTTCGGCGTTTGAGAAAGCCTCTGGCAAGAAAGTTCCACATCGCATCACTGCTAGAAGACCTGGAGATGTAGGCGTTTGTTATGCAGACCCAGCAAAAGCAGAGTCTGAACTAGGCTGGACGGCTAAAAGAGGAATTGAAGAAATGTGTCAGGATTCTTGGAGATGGCAAGAAAACAATCCTGAAGGGTATCAAAAAGGCTAATGATGAAAAGGAAGCAAGGGACCGACGGTTCTCTGCTTCCTTTTTTTATGAACACGATAGTACACTTTCTGCATTTGTGTAAGTAGGCTATAAGGCAAACGATACGAAACCAGCCCTTTGTAAAAGACTGGAGGAGGTATTAAGCTTACCATGATTTGGATGAAACGTTTAAGAACTATTTACGACATATATAATGAAAACTATAAATAAAAAAAGTAAAAGACCAGAAATGGGGTTAATATAATGAGAAAACTATGGTTGGTATTGCTCCTAGGGATCATGTTCGTTGCGGGATGTGGGGCAAAGGGTGAGCCACTAAGCAATGAACCAGATCCTAAGGTAGAAGCAGAAGGAAGTGGGATTGTGGCAGGAGACATGGAACCAAGTTTAGTGGAACAAAGTCCCTTCGTGTTTCAGTATGAGATGAAAAATCAAACCGAGGAAGAAATGAAGTTTGAGTTTTCAAGCGCCCAAAGATTTGACTATTCAGTTCAAACGAAGGATGGCAAGGAGGTTTTCTTGTTTTCGAGTGTTGCTTCATTCCTACAGGTTATTGGAGAAGAAACAGTCAAGCAAGGAGATTCGCTGAACTATAAAATCGACCTACATGACCTGGAATTACCAAAAGGCGAGTATGTTCTGTCTGTTTGGCTAACGCCGAAAGACGGGCAAAAATATGAAGCTACAAAAGAATTTACGGTAGAATAGACAGCTTCTTATGATTTCATAGAGTGATCAAAGCTAGTGACTGAATGGTATTGAAGTAAGAAAAAATGCTCACGATGAAGCGGTCATGAAAATCAACTTGGTTAGGGCCAAGTAAAAAAATAGTCTGTAAAAGGAAAGGGACGGATCTCGTGCTACCTGTTAGCTAGCACGGGATGCGTCCCTTTCGTTTATTTTACAAGCTGGTCAAAGCTTTTAGAATACAAGTTACCTAGATTGACTAAGTCCTGGAGGAACAACTCAATGACGGCAGGATTCCAAGGATAGACACGGTCACTTTTTTCTGTATTGACGATCGGGACCTTAACTTGTTTAAAGGCCTCTTTAACAAAGAGATCTAGCACTTGTGTTTCTATTTGAAGATCTTTTGTTCGGATTTGGCCCATTTTTTTCATGATGACATTTCCCATAAATTCATTGGGGAAAAGCTCTTTATATAAGAAACCTAATTGAAAGGCTAATTGGACAAGAAATACTTTGTATTCTTTATGAATGAATTTGGATTCCCTTCCCGCAGCTAGTAGGGCTGTATAGTCAAAAAGAACATTTAAATCAAGCGCTTTCAATTTAGAGATGTCTTCTGGGGTTAATAATGGAGCAACGATGTTTCGTTTTTCAACAAAGGATTTCAAAGCATGTTCAAGGTCAGAAATCTTGTGTTGGTCTGCTGTGTTAAGTGATTTCGAATCAACCATTGCGTATTCAGGTAAGCTTTGGACAGTTGTCATGATGGATTCCTCCAATGGTGTTGATTTATTAGTATCATTCTATCATCGCTAGTCCCAATTTACTAGGTAATTTCCATGGCTGGGAAACGCCTCCTTCATAAGGTGAATTTTTAAAAAATATTTAACGATGTACATAGGAAATACCTAGTATCTTGGGTTTCCTAATCGTTTAAACGGAGAATAAGCACGGCTGCACTGTGTGTGTTCCTAAAATGGTTTTAATAGAGTAGGGATTTCTTTATAATAAATAGATGAGGAGAAATCCCGGAAGAAATATATACCTAAACAGCTTATATAAAGAAGAGACAGCGAAGGGGGGGAGGAACTTGGTTACTGTAAAGTCAGTGAAAGTGGACGGCGAGAGCATTCATATTTTCAACAGCGCCCTTTATATCTTTGAATCTAGTATGTGTTATACCTTGCAGTTGGATGTGCTCGTAAGTGAAGTGGTGGTCAATCGGTATAAAGCTGAGGACCAACTGATCATTGAGGTTGAAATGGAAGATGGTCGAATCATAAGTTCTATCATGCATTTAAGAACCTTACCAGGTGGGCTTCCCCAGCTCAACTTATTTTGTGATATTGAAGACCCTGAGGAGTACCCAGGCCTCGAAATTGTGAATGAAAGTGACGCTGAGTTTCCCGATATTGAAACAGGCATCACATTAGAAGACATTAGAAAAGTAGAAATGCCAAACGAAAAGGTCACCTTAAAACTAACACTGCCTATTGATCAAGTAGAATGGCTAAAGAATCAAAAAGCCCGGGATTTAAATACACTCTTTAAGGAGTTGCTCGAAAAACATCTTGGGTGAAGGACTGTGTTTCGGTGTTATACAAAACAAAAAATAATCATTAGATAAGTACCTACTCTTGAACCGCTTTTTCTAGCAGATCGAGGGCTAGGTATTTTTTTTCATTTATAACGCACGCCGTGATTCTTTTGATTAATCAATTCCCTCTAATTCGAATTTTATGAAACTTTGTGTTACCTTAATCGTATTACCTATTGTAACTAGTTAAATATCTTAAAAATATTTAGTTGGGCAGAGGGACAGGGAACCTTGTCGCTTCTTGCTACAAGTGGGACGGTGTACCTGTCCCTCTGTCCCACATATTTAGGGGGAATAGAGCGAATGGCAGGATTTCTTGGTGTAATGTTTATTTTAATTCCGATTTTAGTTGTTGCAGCTCTTGTTGGGATCGGGTATTTCTTTTGGGTGCGTATCCGTTACAGGACCGCGAAATCTAATGAAGCGTTGATTATCACTGGACCTAAGTTAGGGGACCCAGAAAAAGAGACCAATATTTTTACAGATTCAGAGGGGCGTTCGATGAAAATCATCCGCGGTGGCGGATACTTACTAAGACGTTTCCAAACCTCTACGCCTGTTAATCTAACCTCATTTCAGTTAAAGCTTTCAACGCCGAGGGTTTATACCAATGGTGGGGTGCCGATTGTTGCGGATGCGGTTGCGATGGTCAAAGTTGCGGATACTTTAAATGGAATCGCCAACTATGCTGAACAGTTTTTAGGTAAAAAGCAAGATGAGATTGAAGCTGAAATCATCGAAGTCCTTGGAAGTAATTTACGTGCGATTCTTTCGAAGATGACGGTTGAGGATATTAATAGTGATCGTGAAAAGTTTAACCATGATGTCTCGGAAATTGCCCAAAAGCAATTAGATTTAATGGGCTTCAAAATCACGTCATTAGGTCTGACGGATATTCGTGATGCCGATGAAGAAAATGGCTACTTAGAAAACCTTGGTCGCCCACGGATTGCTGAAGTTCGTAAGCGCGCTGAAATCGCTGAAGCCGATAGCGAGCGTGAAACGCGTATTCACCGGGCGAAAAATGAGCAAGAAGCAAAAGAAGAAGAATATAAACGACAAATTGCTGTAGCTGAATCGAAAAAAGAAAAGGATCTACAGGATGCTGCTTTTAAAGAAGAAACAGAACGTGCACGTGCGAAATCTGAACAGTCTTATGAATTGGAAAGAGCAAAACTAGCTAAAGAGGTTAAAGAAGAAGAATTACGCCTTAAGTTCTTAGAACGCGAACGTGCGGTTAAGTTAGAGGAAGAAGAAAGCAAGGTACGTAAAACAAAGGCGGACGCTGAGTATTATGAAACCACTCGTAAAGCGGAAGCGGAAGCACGAAAGGCACAAATCGACGGGGAAGCAAAAGCGAAAATTCGCAGAGAAGAAGGATCTGCTGAAGCTGATGTTATTCGTGAGCGTGGTAGAGCCGAAGCTGAAGCTCGTAAACTATTAGCAGAAGCGATGGAAAAACACGGCGAAGTAATTATCACCGAGAAGCTAATCGAAATGCTTCCTGTCTTTGCTGAAAAGATTGCTCAGCCGCTTAATAATATCGATTCTGTCAAAATTATTGATTCTGGTAACGGCCAAGGAATCCCATCTTACGGAAGAAGTATTACAAAGACCATGGTCGATATGCAAGAACCACTGAAAGAAATGACGGGGATTGATATTGGCGAATTGCTAAAGTCCTATGCTACAAAAAACAGAGGGAACGACATCCATGTTCATTATCCCGAAGAGAGGCAAACTTCTCCAGATACAACAGTGGAAGCAACTCAAGAGGACCGTCCCGCTAATTCTGAAAACTAAGCGTGCTACTATAAAAGGGAAGCCCAACTCAACTGTTGGCTTCCCTTTTATTTATTTTGGCACACAAGAAAATAGTGAGAGAGTTAAAGTATTCTAGGTGATGCTGCTTGTGATGCATACAAAAATGTTGTTCGTGTATTTTCTATTTGTAGTGCCAAAGAAAGGGGACACCTCTCTTTCTTTCATGCTAGTATGAAAGCAATAGAACTATTCCCTTGTTTCCTTTTTATTACATAAACATTACAAACATTAAAAATCAATTGGAATATAAGAAATTTTCTTATTTATGACGAATTGGTTTATATAATAGACTCGTGGATAAAAATGAGAGACTTAAAGGGGCATAAACTATAAAGGGGGAGAAGCAACTATGCTAGAATTCGAATCAAACATAGATCAGTTTGCGAAGATAAAAGTAATCGGAGTTGGTGGCGGTGGGAACAATGCCGTTAACCGAATGATTGATGATGGGGTTCAGGGGGTAGAGTTTATCGCGGTCAATACAGACGCTCAGGCTCTAAATCTATCAAAAGCAGATGTGACGATGCAGATTGGTGAAACCTTAACAAGAGGATTAGGTGCAGGTGCAAATCCTGAGATTGGTCGCAAGGCCGTAGAGGAAAGCAGGTCACAGATCCAAGAGTTACTACAAGGAGCAGACATGGTGTTTGTTACGGCAGGTATGGGCGGTGGTACCGGAACTGGTGCTGCACCTGCGATTGCCCATATTGCTCGCGAACTGGGTGCTTTAACCATTGGGGTGGTCACGCGGCCATTCGCATTTGAAGGACGGAAACGTGCCGTCAATGCAGCTTCTGGGATTGAGGAAATGAAAAAAGCAGTTAACACGCTAATCATCATCCCTAACGAGCGTTTACTGCAAATCGTTGATAAGAAAACACCAATGCTAGAGGCATTCCGCGAGGCTGATAGTGTCCTTCGTCAAGGGGTGCAGGGGATTTCTGATTTAATTGCGGTACCGGGGTTGATTAACCTTGACTTTGCTGACGTGAAAACGATTATGTCTAATAACGGAACAGCGTTAATGGGCATAGGTATTGCGTCAGGTGAGGGTCGTGCCGTGGCAGCAGCAAAAATGGCGATTTCAAGTCCGTTACTTGAAACATCCATTGATGGAGCTCAAGGGGTGTTAATGAACATCACTGGTGGCACGAACTTAAGTCTATTTGAGGTACAAGAGGCAGCAGATATTGTTGCATCAGCCACGGACGATCAGTTAAACATGATATTTGGGTCAGTCATCAATGAAAAGCTAACCAAAGAAATTATGGTTACGGTCATCGCAACTGGTTTTAATAATGGAGAAGATCCCTCATTAAAAACCACGAAGAGCCCTTTAAACGAAGGATTATCTCATCATCGAAATCAGCGCCCACAGGTAAATCAAATCCAAAACCAACCTGAAGATGATGGATATCAGGAAATGCAAGAATATGAGCAGCAAGCTGAACAGCCAGTGGTACAAGAAGATTCACTTGATATTCCTGCATTTTTACGGAAAAGAAGTAGAAGACGATAAAGTTGTTATTAAAATAGTAGAGAAGAGGGTCCCTAATAGGGGCCTTTTCTTTTTGAAAAGGTGTTTTTTAAAACTTTGTTGCTTTTGAAGTATAGGATAGGAAGGATTAAGCTAGCACCCTTCCCACTAGCAAGGTCATCAATAGGGGACATAGGAGCCCTAACTGCACTGACTTCCCACTAGCAAGGTCATCAATAGAGGAAATACGAGCCCTAACTGCACCGCCTTCCCATTAGCAAGGTCATTAATAGTGGACATAGGAGCCCTAACTCTACTGACTTCCCCCCAGATTGGTGACCAATCTCCCTTCAGTGGTCTCCTTGCCCCTCACTTTCAACTTTTAGGTCGTAAATAACTCTCCTTTTTATCAAAACAACCCTTTACTTCCGCAATTATTTCGCCCTTAAACGTAGGTTTTTCCATTTCCAAATTCCTCCCAATGTCATATCGACAAGGTGGAGGAATTTGGGTTAAAGTGTTTGTTATGGATTTGGTCGTATGTGCCTAAATTTCGTCAAAAATCGCGATTGTCTTTGGGTAATTATATGGAGAAAGCCGAAATAAACCAGTAAAACCGCGGTAAAGATGGCCAACAGCTCGTTTTTTCGAAATGATGCGAATGATGAGGATGTTTTCGTCCTGAATTAAATTTTGATGAAATAGACAATTCCTATTGGGAGTTTAGTAGGAATTGGGTAATTTGTCCTATGGTACAAAAGTAATTGCAACAAGTGTATTCGACAAAATACTGGGTAGGACAATAAGGGGAAAATAAGATGATTGTAACTTTACTAAATCGAGAAAAAATCCAATCAATTACTCTACCTGAAAAAATTAGAGGTCAATTTTGGATCCATGATCATCATGACTCCTCAAAGAAATTGATTGGAATTGAAGCTCTAAACGGTGAGTGGATTTTAAAGTCTAATAAACACGTTAAGTTGATGGACAATAAGGGGCAATTTGTTCGGAATACCGTTATCAGTCCATTAAGTATCTACCATTTAGGGATAGACGGTGAAGATGGGAAAACATTTGTTTTTACGGAGCCGAGCACAGATGACCGGCAAATCTTTACGAAATATCTCGTCGATAAAGATATGGATATCTCAATTGGAAGAGCGGAACAAAATGATATCGTCTTGGCGAACCGTTTTGTATCTGCATCCCATGCGAAGCTGTCTTTTCGTGGTGGTCAATGGAGCATCACTGACCAGGATAGTACAAATGGTACGTTCGTTAATGGCGTAAGGGTAAAACGTTCAAAGCTTAAGATAGGTGAAACGATTTACATCATGGGGTTTAAAGTGATTGTCGGTAACTGTTTTGTCGCCTTTAATAACCCAGATGGGACGGTTTCACTTAAAAAGAATGTGTTAAAGCATTTTGTGAATCAAGAACCAAAACGAATAGATGAAGAAGAGGAATACGAGGCACCACAGCCTGAATACTTCTACCGCTCGCCGCGGTTTAAGCGAGATGTCGAGACGGCGGTGTTTAAAATTGATTCTCCCCCACAAAACGCAATTGGCGAAGAAACGCCGCTGATGTTGGTGTTGGGTCCATCGATGACAATGGGGATGGCCTCAATGGCAACAGCGATTTTTGCTGTCAACAATGCAATGGCTCATGGCGATTTCTCGAGAGCGATGCCTTCCATTATCATGTCTTGTAGCATGCTGCTAGGAACGATTCTCTGGCCGATTTTATCGAAAAAATATGATATGAGACGCCGTCGTAAAAAAGAAAAGGTTCGCCAGGCAAAGTACAAAGAGTATTTAAATAAGTTTGCCGTCCTTTTTAATGAAGAAGCTGAGAAGCAAGAGGAGATCTTAAGAGAAAATCATGTTCCAGTCGAGGAGCTTGTGCAACGGATTGAACATGTGGATCGAAACCTGTGGGAACGTGGTCCAGGTCAAAATGACTTCTTACAGGTAAGGGTAGGGACAGGAAATGGCTTGTTGGATGCCGATATTCGCTACTCTGAAAAGAAGTTCTCCATTGATGATGACAACTTGCAGGAGGAATTGTACACCTTAAGTGAGTCTCCTAAAGTGCTAAAAGATATTCCTATTACGTTATCTCTCTATGAAAATTACATCTCTGGTGTCATTGGCGATCGCAAACAGACCGTTGAGTTTGCGAAAGGACTTATTTTCCAACTAGCGGCTTTATACAGTTACGACGAAGTGAAAATGGTCTTTCTTTATGATCAGGAGGAAGAAGAGCATTTTAAATTTACAAAGTGGTTGCCACATGTATGGAGCGATGATAACAAGTTTCGCTTTATCGGGACCAATAGTAACGAAGTCAAGGAAGTTTCGGCTTACATCGAAAAGGAAATTGAAGTACGCTCACTCACGAATGAAAGTGAAATGGAAGATGTAAAGCCTTATTATATTGTGTTTTCACTGAGCAAGGAATTAGGGATACGTGCAGAGATGCTGAAGCAGGTCTATGCGAAGAAGAGGAATATCCATATCAGTGTCCTTACCTTTTACAATGAGCTTAAAAGCTTGCCGAAGGAATGTACGATGGTGGTCGACCTTGATGAAACAACAGGCAAGTTGTTTGATAAAAGCGATATTACCGGGAAAACCATCTCGTTTGAACCCGATCTATATTTACAGTCCAATCCTGTTGAATTAAGTGTAAAGCTTGCGAACGTTCAGCTCGATACAGCTGAAAATTCCTTTAATCTACCGCAGATGGTTACCTTCTTAGAGATGTTTGGTGTTGGGAAGGTTGAGCATTTAAATGCCCTTACCCGGTGGACGGATAATGATCCAACGAAATCGTTAGAAGCCCCAGTGGGTGTGGATACGTTAGGGGAACTGTTTAAGCTAGATTTACATGAAAAGTTTCATGGTCCGCATGGGTTGGTTGCTGGGATGACGGGGTCAGGAAAAAGTGAGTTTATCATCACGTATATTTTATCTTTAGCTGTGAACTACCATCCAAATGAAGTGGCGTTTATTTTAATCGACTACAAAGGTGGCGGCATGGCGAAGTCGTTTGAGAAGCTGCCACATACGGCGGGCATTATCACAAATTTAGATGGTGCAGCGATAAAACGATCTCTAATCTCAATTGAAAGTGAATTGAAGCGCCGCCAAGCTTTGTTTGCTGAAGCTAGTAAACTTGTGGGCGAGAGCAATATTGATATCTACAAATATCAGAAGCTCTTCCGCGAAGGGGCTGTCCATGAGCCATTGCAGCATTTATTCATCATCTCAGATGAGTTTGCTGAGCTTAAAACCCAACAGCCTGAGTTCATGGCACAGCTAATCAGTGCTGCACGGATTGGTCGTAGCTTAGGTGTTCACTTAATTTTAGCAACACAGAAGCCAAGTGGGGTCGTTGATGATCAAATTTGGAGCAATAGTAAATTTCGGGTCAGTCTTAAAGTTCAAGAACGTGCGGATAGTATGGACATGCTCAAGCGACCTGATGCCGCGGAGCTTACTGATACCGGGCGCTTTTATCTCCAGGTTGGCTATAACGAATTATTTGAAATGGGCCAGTCTGCTTGGGCAGGGGCGCCGTATTATCCATCCGATAAAGTGGTCGTTGAAAAGGACCATAGCGTTGTGGTAATTGACCGCAATGGACGTCCAATGAAACAAGCAAAGATGGATAAAAAGAAAACCATGTTTGCCAACCCGAAAAAGCAGATGGACGTTATCACAGATTACCTCAGCCAAATTGCCGAGGAAGAACAAATTAACATTCGACCGCTTTGGTTAGAACCAATTCCAGCGATGATTCTCTTAGATGAAGTGAAAAAGAAACATAAAGTGCGGAATGCAAACTCGTTTACCTTAAACCCTGTTATTGGTGAATATGACGACCCTGAAAGGCAAAGACAATGCTTGTTGCGTCTGCCGCTTACGGAAGAAGGGAACGCAATTGTGTATGGCGTTGCGGGCAGTGGGAAAACGACGTTCTTAAACAGTATGATTTATTCGCTTTTACATGAGCACACGCCTGAAGAAGTGAATCTTTATTTGTTAGACTTTGCGTCTGAAACGCTTCGTGCCTTTGCGAAGGCCCCTCATGTTGGGGATGTGATCCTGTCATATGAAAGTGAAAAGGTTAGCAATTTGTTTAAAATGCTTCAACGGGAAGTAGAGATAAGGAAGAAGAAATTTGCGGACTACGGCGGCGATCATGCTGCCTATATGGCAGCAACAGGTGAAAAAGTGCCGAATATTGTCGTTGCCATCAATAACTATGCGGCATTTACGGAGATTTATGAGGAAAAAGAGGCTGCTGTGTCCTTCTTATCAAGGGAAGGCACAAAGTACGGTGTTTATTTTGTGTTAACAGCGCTTGGAATCGGTGCAGTAAGGTTCCGCCTGCTCCAGAACTTTAAGCAACAGTTGGTCTTGCAATTAAATGATGAAAATGACTACAGCACTGTTGTTGGAAAAACAGAAGGATTATTCCCTTCAAAGTTCAAAGGAAGAGGGCTAGTAAAGCGAGATGATCTTTACGAATTCCAGGTGGCGAATATCACGGATGCACCAGTGCCTTACCGGTTCATCCAGGAAGTGGCACTGAACTTACAGGATGCTTGGAAAGGCCAAGGGGCCAAGAAAATTCCAATTTTACCACAACAGGTTGATATTGAGTTCTTGTCTGAATATGTAAATGCCAACCGAGCCTTACTCGTTCCAATTGGAGTCGAAAAGAATACATTAAATGTTCATTATTATCCTTTCGATAAAGCTTACATCCATATGGTGCTATCCGCAGGCAATGAACATCAATCATTCACTCATGATTTATCCCAATTATTGGCGCGACAATGCGTGAGAGATGTTACGGTGTTTGATGCTCAGCAAGATTACCTTGGTAAAAATAACGAGGGAGTCACTTATTACTCTACTGTTAAAGAATTTGAGAATGCGATCTCCGCTTTGTTTGACTTAGTGGTTTATCGAAATAATACCTATAAAGAGGCGCTTGAACAGGGGATTGAGGTTGAAGACTTTGAACCAAAGGTCATCGTCATCAACTCAGTTGTTGCATTAAAAAATGCTCTTTCTAGCGAAGGCGCCCAAAAGCTTGGGTTAATCCTTGAAAAGGGAGACGCAAAGTATAAGATGACAATCATCTTTGCGGAGCAGTCTAAGAATCTATCAAGCGTCACCTTTGATAAATGGTACAAGCAACAGATTAATAGTGGTGATGGCATTTGGGTAGGCGGCGGCATTACCGAGCAATATCAGCTTAAGCCAACCAAAACGAGTGCAGAAATGCGTGAGGACATGAGTCCAGAGTTTGGCTTTGTCCTTCAAAAAGGCAAGAGTGTAAAGGTTAAGCTCTTAAACACAGAAAAGGAGAATGAGGACAACGATGAATAAAGTACTTGTTGAAATTTTTCTTCCTGCTGCTGATGAAAGCTATGATGTTTACATTCCATTAGATAGTCAGATGAGCGAGGTACTAACATTGGTTTCATCCTTGCTTAGTGATTTATCGCATGGAAAATACAAGGCGACCCCAGATGCGGTTTTATGTGATGCTGAATCTGGAATTATTTTCAATATTAACATGGCTGTTGCAGAACTGGGCATTCAAAACGGTTCTAAGCTCATGCTGATATAAATATACCCTAGATGGGATCAAGAAATCATTTTGAGAGGAGAATGAACGATGGGGAAAAGAATTCGCGTAACACCTCAAGAGCTAGATGCAGCTTCTAAGAAACTAGCACAGTTATCAGAAACGTACACAGGAATTTATACACAGCTTATGCAAGCGGCTGGAACAATGGGAGAAGCATGGGAAGGAGAGGACAACCTGGCGTTCGTGGATCAAATCAATGGATTTAATGATGATTTGAAAAACATGGCTAATAAGCTTCAAACGGCAAGTCAGGCTCTTGAGCAACAAAGAACCAATTATGTGAACACACAAGAAAATAATACTGTACAAGTAAGAAAATTATCCAACTAATTGAGAGGAGTGTAGAGAATGGCTGGACATATTAAAGTTAATACGGCCCAGGTGGCTGACATTGCAACAACGATTGAAGGACTAAACAATCAATTAAGTGAAGAACTTAAAAATAGTCAAAAAACGCTTCAAAACCTTACACACACATGGGATGGAGAAGCTGCTCAAGCGACGATTGCATCGTTTGACGAGTTTGCAGCAAAGTATTTCCAGAACTACCACGATATTCTTGATAGCTATGTAAAATTTCTTCGTATGAATGTTGAACAAAACTACTTTGAAACAGAAAGTGCCAACACGAACTTAGCAGACGCTTTTAAATAAGATTATTCTATCTAAAGGTGATGAAATTTCATCGCCTTTAGTCTAATTTTGAAAACAACTCCATTGTGGGTGGAAATAGATTTTGTTTTTTAATCAGTTTTGACTTTGAGAATTGTCAAGCAGCTACGCTTAGGGTTTAGGTTATAAGTATGTTTTATGACTGTCGCCTGTACGCATTGCGCTTCTACTTTTCTCGGTGAAAGTAGGGATTATTTTATGGTTAAGAATTTACGAAAAAAGGTGAGTGGCATACTCATGGCGGTATCGATTTTTAGCTTGTTAGGTTGCAGTGATAGTGATAAAAATCAAGCAGCAGATGTGGAAAATTTATTAGAAGATAAATATGGTCAAGAATTTACAGTCAGAAGCATTGGTGGTCGTTATGGAACGGCAAATAATGATACCGTAACAACCTATGTACACCCTGTGGACAATGAAAAGATTTCATTTAAAGCGGTAATGAGTAAGGATGGCGAGCTTGTGGCAGATAGTTATATTCCTCGAATCATTAGCCATTCCTTAAATCAAATTTTAAAGCAGGAATTACAAGCAACAGGAATTGAGAGCGAAACACTTGCTGTCATTATGAAGGCAAATAGCTCTGCCGAGAAAAATCCAGATATCACCTTAGAAGAGTATGTGAAAACCTATAAGCCAGGTTATTTTTCTGCTGATATGATCGTGAAGGAAACACCAGATTTAAAAGCAGAGCAGTTCGAACAAGCCTTACAGGCCGTGTATCAGGCAGGATTGAATACTACCTTCCAAGTGCAAATTCATGTGATCGCGGAAGACGAATATGAAAAGGTCTCAGCTGAATACCAACAACTAGCAGAGGTTTCGGACACTTGGTTTAAGGACTATAACGTCGTAGACGAAATCAAAGTTTATATCGATGAAAAAGGTTTTCATGTTTTTGAAGCCGGCTCTAATGGATCGAATGAGGATGGTGAGTAGGGATGGCCTTATCTGACCAGGATTTAAAATTCGCTACAGATATTGCGTATTTAGACTTGGGTCTCTTAAATGAGCATATGCCAATGTCTTACGGCAAGGGACCACATGCGGTAAAGGACTTGTTTCAATTTCCTGCTGACGGAGCCTGCTATCCTCAGGAATATTTTGATGGATTAGTTGATGGCAAGGATACGTTTGGAGATAACATCATCAGCTTAGATGCTGGAAAGATCAATCGCATGTCTCCTGAGGCACTTGATTGGAAAGTGGTCAAAACTTATGACCAAAACAATGAGGGGCAGTCAGGCTTTTATGGTGTTGTTATTGATACAGGGGATGGATTGGTCGTCACATTCCGCGGAAGTGAAGCACCAACTGAGCTACAAAACATCCATCAAGATTGGCTAAATGCAGACATCGCTCTACTAGAAGGACAACTTACCGAACAACAACAAGATGTGAACGCATTTTTAGATGAATTAAAAGCAGAAGGCTATTTCGAAAAATACGATGATATCACCTTTGCTGGGCACTCTTTAGGGGGCAACCTTGCCGAGCACGGTACGTTTTATGCCGCAGAAATTGGCGTAATCGACCGACTCGAAAGAACCATCAGCTATGATGGTCCAGGATTTGCACAAGAGTATCTTGATGAGCATCGGGACCATATTCAACTAGCAACAGAAAATGTACAAATGGATCATATCGAGCAATCACTAGTAGGTGGTTTGCTTCAAAAGGTACCTGGAGTCGATTATCTGTTTGCTGATTTGATTGGAAAGGGTCCAGTTCAGCATGGAACAGAAAATGTTCATTTTGATGAAAATGGAAAGATTGTCGAAGGAAGGCAAACGGCCCTTGCAGCAATCTTAACTCCTTTTACCCAAGGAATTGATCGTTTAACAGGACCTCTAGGTGCTTCGCTTATGACCAAGGCATTAGTTGGACTCACCACAGCTGCTTGGTGGGTTAAGGATACATTGGTGGATGAAAATGGGAACTTAACCTCTGTAGGGAAAGGGATTGTGACAACTCTAGGCGTCGGACTTGCTGCCTTATTGGTGAAGGTCGGGCCTATTGCTTTGGTAGCAGCTGCCGTCCCGCTTGCGCAGATGGCGTTGACGGCGTTAACGATTGGTGTTGTTTTCGTCGCCTCAGTTATCGCCTATGAATTTATCATGGATGCGATTGAAGCAGTAGAGGCCTTTGTCGGCCATGTGATCACTGTGTTAATTCCACAAATGCTTACGCAATTAGCGGAGAGCATTGCGACCTTTGCAAAATGGACAGGAAAGCAGTTAGCAGAGTTTGGAAGTTTGCTAGCATCAGGTTTTAAAGCAATGGTTGCCGGCTTAAGTAATCTTTTCGGAGGAATCCCAAAAGCTGTTGCTTCTTCACATATTAGGGTGGACACCTATAAATTACGAAATTACGCTAGTCGCTTAGAATCTGTTCGTTCACGCATCTCATCCGTGGATTCTAATTTAAATATGCTTTATTTAACAGAGGGCTTTCTCGATATTATCAATCTAGCTATAGCGGAGAATTTACCGACTAAAGGCCAAATCAATAAAGTCATCAACTATTTAGAAGATACGGCATCCGATTTTGATGGTGCTGAAGGTCGAATTATGACGATATAGAGTAGGAGGGAGTACCGCATGGGTTTAGGGAGTGTGAAGTCAGAGTTATCAAGTATTATCGGAGAGCTTGAGAGTATTGAAGCCGGACTCCGGAATGACTTTGAAGGAATCGGTAGTGAAAGAGCAGCAGCCCGGATTCGCGAATTTATTGAAGAATGCGAGCGAGCGAGGAGAGCTTTAAACAGAGTAAACCCTTCGAATCTCTCAGAAGCTTTTTTAGATAAAGTCGGCAAAGGTAAAAGTTGATGTTAAAATCCTAATGCCGATTTTAACGCAAGGTAAGCTATTTTGTACGTTATAGTAAGTTTGCAAGCTCTTTTCTTGTAATTAATAAGGTCTTCAGTAAAACAAAGCTGTGTCCATTCTACTTTGTATCCAAAATAACAATGTTTGAGAAAAGAGCCTAGAGAAAAAGATGGCGAAAGACTGACCAGTAGGAGGTAGCTATGGCGAATAAGATTGTGGTTGACACTGCGAAGGTTGTCACGGCAGCAGATCAGATTTCAAAGTTGAATAAAGAGCTTGATCAAGAGTTCGAGCAGCTTGAGAATGCGATTCAGCGTTTAAATGGCAGATGGAATAGCAAAGCTTCAGATGGAGTCATTGGCCATTTCTTTTCGATTAAAAATAACTATAAGGAAGGTCGCTACATGGTGATGCAGGACTACTCGAACTTCCTAAAGAAGCAGGTTTCGGTTGCATATGACACAACTGAAACCGGAAATAAAAGTTTAGCAGATGCTTTTAAATAGGGGGAGGGAGCCGAATGAGTTCGTTCATTGATGTGGATTATACGGAGTTTGAACAAGCTGCATCCGCTTTAGAGGATTATGTGGCAAAGCAAAAACAAAAGATGTCGGCGGCAAATCAAGCGGTCGCAACACTTGGCGCAGGCTGGCAGGGTCAGGACTTTCAAACTTACCAAACGAAATGGAATGAGCTTGACGATGCTTCCTCAACAGCCACTGCTTTAAAGAAGTCCCTTGAGGATTACGCCGAAACGTTACGATATGTAGCCGATCAGTATAAAAAGGCCCAGAAAAATGCCATTGATCGGGCGAATAGTTTGTAAGGCATCCTTTATTCTAAGTGGTGCACAAACAACGAATAGAGATCATTGTAGTCTAGGGAGAAACGGTAGGACTGAATAAGATTGGTGAAACGATGAACCTGTTAATGATGGCAGAAAAGCAAGAAAAAGTGCTGTATGAAAGGTCCATAGCGCACCAAAATCGCCGAGAAGCAAGAAAAAGTGCTGTATGAAAGGTTCATAGCGCACCAAAACGGCAGAGAAGCAAGAAAAAGTGCTGTATGAAAGGTTCATAGCGCACCAAAATCGCCGAAAAGCAAGAAAAAGTGCTGCATGAAAGGTTCATAGCGCACCAAAATGGTAGAGAAGCAAGAAAAAGTGCCGTATGCAAGTGCTATACCAAATAAAGGGTAGAATTTTTGTTAGTAGGAGAACGGTATGGGAAGAACAACAGTCGAACAAAGCGAAAATCAATATGTTGTGATGAATAAGTTGACCAAGCCTGAAGCGATTAATGAACGGGAGCTAGATGCAATCGCGAGGGGCTTCATTGATAGCCTCATTCCTGTTCAAACGGAAATAGGTAAAAAGGGGATTGTCATCAAAAGCTCTGTCGAAGGGATGATTTCGTTAAGATCCTATTTTACTAGTCTTGTTAGTAAAAAAATGTTTTTAGGCGTGGTTGACCAACTGGTTGCGATTGTGAAGGAATGCGAAAAAAATCATATGAATGTAAGCAACCTTATGCTAGATGAGGAAGCCATTTTTCTAGACCCGAGGACGAAAAAAATACAGTGCATCTTTTGGCCGATGGTTAACAATCAAAACAGTTATTCTGTTCATGAGTTTTTCAAGGAACTTCCGTTTTCAGTTGTGTTTACTAAACATGAAGACCATGAGTACGTCAGCCGATACCTGGGCTATTTTCGCGAGCAAACTCCATTCTCTATTAATAGTTTTGAAAAGCTCATTTATGAGCTATTGGGGAAAAAGGTGGAGAATAAATCGTATCTTCCCTCAGGGTCTACTAGCTTTGGAGAGCGGTCTGTTAGTGCACCGAAAACGACCGGTGCTACAGGTGCTTCAGGGAACATCGCCTATAACCCATTACATCCTGTATCAACAGTTCAACAAACGAAAGTCTGTTCAACCTGTGGGCAGGAGTGTGCTGGAGGAAGGTTCTGTAGCAACTGTGGGTCAGCATTAACCCCAATGTCTAAGGAGAAGGACGAAAAAGCCCTCGATCAAACAGGAGCGGGTACACAGTCATATAGTGGAACAACTTTATTAGGTGCAGAGGATTATTCTGGTACTACGGTTCTTGGTGGCGATGCTTTTGAGGAGCCAACTTATCCTTATTTAATCAGAGAAAAAACGCAGGAAAAAGTCAGCGTTGATAAGCCTTCTTTCCGAATCGGCAAGGAAAGTAAGTTTTGTGATTATTTTATTTCCAATAACAATGCAATCAGCCGCAGTCATGCGGACATTCTCACAAAAGATCATCGTTATTATATTATCGATCATAATTCAACCAATAAAACGTATGTGGATGGCAAGGTTATCCCAGTAGAAATACAGGTAGAAATCTTCTCCGGCTCTAAAATCAAGCTGGCCAATGAAGAGTTTGTTTTTTACGTATAGACTGTGTTCGTAAAGCTTTATTAAGGGCGTATAGCTGGTAGCAAGATAAGAAAGTTTGTAGGTATCGTCACGAGAGGTCACTCTTTTACAGTTCATAAAAAGCTCAAAGTCATACTCATATTTCAAAAGCAACCTGGTGTGAGAAAAGAGCAATAGCAAGGAAGGTACTAATAATGGACGTTTTAGCCACAGCTTATACAGATAAGGGAATTAAAAAGCCCAGTAATCAGGATAGCTTGTGTTTGAAAATCGCGGATACCTCGGTAGGAACGGTCGTGTTGGCAGTCCTTTGTGACGGCATGGGCGGCCTGTCAAAAGGCGAAGTGGCCAGTGCGAGTATGGTCAACGCCTTCTCGGCATGGTTTGAAGAGGAACTTCCCATACAGCTTGCAAGCAAGGATTATGAGGATATTCAATATCGCTGGAATCGAATTGTCAAAGAACAAAATCAGCGCATTGCTGAATATGGCCGTAAAGAAAACATTCAACTTGGCACGACTTGGACTGCGCTGCTCTTAATTGGTTCAGAATTTCTGTTGATTGGGCATGTAGGAGATTCAAGAGTGTACCGAATTCACCAGCAGCTTGAGGTGATGACAGAAGATCAGACGGTAGTAGGGAGAGAAGTTAAGCGAGGTAGGATGACTTGGGAACAAGCCAAACTCGATCCAAGACGAAATGTTCTCCTTCAATGCATTGGTGCTTCAAAAGTGGTGGAACCGCAATTTCTATTCAGTAGACCGGTTCCGGGCGAAGTATTTATGCTGTGTACAGATGGCTTCCGTCATTTGATTACGGAAGAGGAAATCAAAACCGCTTTTTCTCCAAGTGTTTTAAAAGATGAAGGAACAATGAAACAGAAAGCGATAGAACTAGTGGAACTGAATAAGCAACGACAGGAAACCGATAATATATCGGTTTTGCTTATGAAAATTGTGTAAGGATGGGGATTGGGTTTGGCTGCAATAGGATCTGTTGTAGAAGGGAAATATGAAATACTCAAGCTGATTGGGCAAGGTGGAATGTCGAAGGTTTACCTTGCGATGGACAAGCGCCTGAACAAACAGTGGGCAGTAAAAGAAATCGAAAAAAAAGCTAGAGATAAAAACAATGAAATCATCTTCCAAAGTGCAATTGCGGAAGCGAATATGATTAAAAAACTAGACCACCCGTCCCTGCCACGTATAGTGGATATTATCGAATATGAAGACTTCATTTATGTCATTATGGACTATATTGAAGGCGAGCCTTTAAGCAAGATTCTTGAAGAATACGGTGCACAGCCACAAGAACTTGTGATTGATTGGGCCAAGCAAATCTGTGAAGTGCTTGATTATTTGCATACCTGTACTCCTCCGATCATATACCGCGATATGAAGCCAGCTAACGTCATGTTAAAGCCAGATGGCAATTTAAAGCTTATTGATTTCGGGATTGCCAGAGAATACAAAGAGCAAAACCTTGCAGATACAGTGAGTTTGGGGACAAAAGGCTATGCAGCTCCCGAGCAGTTTGGTGGAAAAGGGCAAACGGACCCACGCACAGATGTGTATTGCCTTGGTGTAACCCTTTATCACCTAGTGACCGGCCAAAACCCTTGTGAACCTCCATATGAGTTGTATCCAATTCGTCATTGGAATCCTCAATTATCAGGAGGATTGGAGCGAATCATTCAGAAGTGTACTCAGCTAAATCCGGAAGACCGTTATCAATCTTGTGCAGAGCTTTTATATGCCTTGCACCATTATGAAGAAGTGGATGACCTTTACCGACTCAAGCAAAAAGCCAAATTGCGGAATTTTGGACTTGTAGCTGGAGCTACTGTTTTATCCTTGGGTGTGGGAGTGCTTGGTCAGGTGATGAATATTCAAACCAATAATGATGATTATACCCATCACATTGAGATGGCAGAGAAAGCTGCTAATGATGTGACGAAAACAGACTATTACTTGCAGGCGATTGATATTAAACCAACTGTCAACGATGCATATCTTGGTTTGATAGCAGCTTTTAAAAGTGATGCTGCGTTCACGGTAGAGGAAGAAGAAAAATTCAAGAAAAAAATCAATGCTCATTTAATTGATTTTCGTGAAAATCCCGATTATGCCGACCTTGCCTTTGAAGTTGGAAAAGCTTATTGGTATTACTATGATTATGGGAAAACCGGAGATAGTGATAATCAAATAACGAGAATGAAAAGCTCCATTCAATGGTTTGAGGATGCAGTTCGCTACGGCTCGGAGAATCGTGATTATTACGAAATGGCGACCATTTATCGAGATATTGGCAAGTTTAATCAGGAGATTACGCTCCAAATTGAAGAGGCCTCTGATAAAGGGCAGTATCTTCCTTATTGGGAGAATATAAAAGCACTCATTAAGCTAGTAGATGAAAATCCAGATGAAAATGAAATGGTCAAACTGGAACTCTATAAACTTACCATGTTCTCAATTGAAACGTATGCAAGGAAGTTTAAATTAGATGGCGTTGAGGAAAGTGAAATTCGTGCTGTGATGGAAGCTGTGAAGCAAAATACCAATAATGTGGACGTGACTGCCGAAAAAACAGAACAGATTAAAACGGATGTCATCAATCGCTTTTTAGTCACACAAAAAGCAATTGATAATGCATATCGAAATATATAGGGGGATTCGTATGGATGCAAGAACATGGCTAACGTTATCCATCATAGGATACTCCCTTGCAGGAGCGCTGTTCATCGTAACCTGTATTCTCTTTTTTAAGATGAGAATTCTTGCAATTATTGGCGATTTATCTGGTCGAACAGCAGCCAAACAGATTCAGGAAATCCGTGAACAGAACGCCATGTCAGGACAAAAGCGACATCAGCCTAGTGCATTTAATCTTGAACGAGGATCCCTAACAGAGCCAGTGAATGCTCGAACAGGAAGACGGGGTTTGACGGGGATGTCGCTTAAACCGAAGTCGCAAAGACTAGAGGAACGAGGCCAGACAGGAATGGCGTTAAACCGTAAGTCGCAAAGACTAGAGGAACGAGGCCAGACAGGAATGGCGCTAAATCGGAAGTCACAAAGGCTTGAGGAACGAGGTCAGACAGGAATGGCGCTGAACCGGAAGTCGCAAAGGCTAGAAGAAGGAGTTTTGACAGGAAGGGCACTAAACCCGAAGTCGAAAAAGCTCGAAGATCAAGGTCAGGCAGCGATGAAGCTGACCCAAAAGCCAAGCAGCTTAGAAGAACAAAGTCAGCTAATGGCTGGACAGGCGTACAGGCTATCTGAAACAGAAGTCCTGACCAGCAATGAAACAGAAGTGCTGGGGGATTGGGGGACAGAGGTACTAGTAGATGAAGGTACAGAGGTTTTAGAGCCAGGCACCGAAGTACTTCTTGACGAGGAAGTTGAAGGTCAAGATCAAGGCACCGAAGTACTTCTTGACGAGGAAGTTGAAGGTCAAGTTCAGGGCACTGAAGTACTCATTGACGATGAAATCGTGGGTCAAGATCAAGGCACTGAAGTACTTCTTGACGAGGAAATTGAGGTTCAAAACCAAGGCACTGAGGTACTCATTGACCAAGGTACAGAGGTTTTGACAGAGAACTATGGTACCACTGTGCTAAATCCACCAGGTGAATTAGAAAGTGAAAAAACAAACGAGCCTAAGGTTGAATTTATATTGGTGAAAGACATCAAGATCATTCACACAGACGAGGCAATATGAGAAAAGAGGACAAGCCTTTTTCGAAATAGCCTGGTCATTAATTTGGATTTAAGGGGAGAAAATGAGAAATGCTTACAAAGAGGAAATCGAAAGCTACGCGAATGCTGTCAGCGATTCTTGCCATTTTGCTCGTTAGCTATAGCATCCCATTTGGTGCGTTCATTCAAGCTTTTGCACAAAATGAGGCCTTTACCTTGCAAATCGTTGAGGATGGGGTACCTGTAGCGAATCAAAAAGTTACGGTTGAAAATAACGCCGTCGAGGAGCCTTTCTACGAGGAAGGAACGACAGACGCAAACGGGAAGGTAGAATTCAATCTACTAACGCAAGCTAGTTTTGCTGAAAATAATGACTTTACCTTTACGGTTGGCGAAAGGTCCTATTTACTAGAGGGGTTAAGGGAGGGAACGACGGATTCCTACGTTTACGATATCGCGACAGGGAATCCTCCAATAAAAGTGGACGCAATCCAAACGCCATCTGAGCCTACTGAACCTGAGGAACCAACGAATCCAGGTGAAGGAACGGCCCCAGAGAACCCTGAAGACCCAGGGTCCACAGACCCGGAGGAGCCAGTTGACCCAGAGGAGCCAACAGAACCAGAAGAACCAACAACCCCAGAGGAACCTACTCCACCAGTTCCTGAGAACCATTATGTTTCTGTCCATCAAACAGGAGCAGGGAACGTCATCATGAATGACAAAGAATACAAGCGACCTGTAAAGGTGGAAAAGGGAGATGAGGTGGCCCTAGAAGTTTCTCCTAAAACTTATTATGAGATTGAATCGGTCACCATCATTACAAAAGGGAAAAAAGAGAAAAAGATCGTATCGGATAAGCAGTTCTTTCAAGAGACATTATCAATCTCTAAAGATACCGAAATTCATGTTGTTTTCACCCCGATCATTCACTCTATTTCATTAGAGCAAACAGGCTCTGGAAAGGTCAAAATCTCTCATCCAAATAACGGAGAGAAAGTTGAACTTGAGGCTGGAAAAGGTGTAGCGATAGAAGCTGGAACAGAAGTTGAGGTTGAAATTATCCCTGAAGAAGGTTTCGAGATTCATACCGTAGCCATCGAGAATAATGGTGAAAAGAAAGAAAAAGAGATTAAAGACAAACGATATTTTAAAGATCAAATGGTTGTTTCAACTGATACAAAAATCTACGTTGAGTTTAGTGTGAAAGAATATACCATCACCTTTAACAGCTATAAGGACGGTGTGATAAAGGACCACGAGGATCAAATCCTTAATTCTGCGGGGGGAAGCATCGTTGTTCTCCATGATCAAGACTCCTTTTTCACCGTTTACCCGAATGAGGGCTATCATGTTGAACGCATGGTCATTGAGGATGGAAGAGAATATAAAGAAACCATCACAGATTTTTCTAGGCTAGAAAAAGTAAAGAACTCAGAAGGAATCAATGGATTCAAGTATCCATTTAAAAAGGTCAAAAAGAATTATACCGTAACTGTGACCTTTACCCTTAACACCTATGACGTTAAGGCATCTGTTCCTAGTGGGAATGGGGTGGTCACACTCAATAATGAGGATGGCCATGTAAACGTCCATCATGGGAGTCCCGTGAATGTAACAATGACCCCTTTAGACGGGTACCGTGTAGCATCCTTGAAAGTAAATGATAAGGTGATTTCTTCTGATATTGAGAATGATCCGACCTTTGAAGAAGATGACTATGGAAATATTACTTATACCGTGAATCCAATCACAAAGAATACGGAAATCGTAGTAGAGTTCGAGGAAGCGCCGGTATTAGAGGCTTCATGGGAGAATTATTTGACTACTGAGATGACACCTGATAGTGGAATTCTAATTGAAGATCCTATCTTAGAAGGGGCAAAGGGTAAGCATGTTCAAGTGTATTCAAAGGATACAAATGTAAAAATTAACCCTGTTGACCCATTTAATAAGCTCAATCTGAATGAAAACTATTTTTCTAGGTATTTTATTGGATGGGAAAAAGGATATTCCCTGAATGAATCTTACTCCATTCATCAATTCCTAGTGAAAACTAATGGATGGAAAAATGTCCTTTCGGTTCACTTAACAGAGCCGCTCATGCTTTTATGGGATAAAAAGAAGCCTGAAGTTAGCAATATTCAATTGAATAATAAAACAGTTTCTGCTGAACCTAGTTGGTACGCTGGCGCTGTCACTGTAACGCTTGAAGCAAACGACGTTTCTGAGAAATATGAGGATGTTACGTATTCAGCAGGAATTGATAAAGTCTATTACACGAAAGGCAGTAAAGACAACGCAACCGCTGAAACCACTTTGGAAGCAACCTATGATGCTGAAAAGAAACAGTATACGTTCGATACCGTGGATGAAAATTACCAAGGAATCTACAGCATCTGGACAGTGGATAAGGCCGGGAATGAATCAACCGTTCAGACTGTTCAAATCCTGATTGATAAGGACGCGCCAACACTTGATCAAACCAATGGCAATGCTGTTGTTTTCGAGGAAGTTCAGCATAGTTGGGGTGCAAAGCTAGTAAACTTCTTTACGTTTGGAACGTATTTTAACGAAGAAATTAAAGTGACTGTTAAGGCAGTTGATGATGCCTCAGGGATGAAGGACATCCTCTTGATTGCTAGAGACTCAAAAGGAAACGTAAGTGAGAAGATTGTTCCAACCTTAAATCAAGCAGAATCAGACATAACAAACGGTGTTGCCGTCTTTCATCTTGATGATGACAAGTTTAAAGGAACCTTTGAAGTTGTTGTGACGGATCATGTGAATAACTACAATAAAGAACCTTACGAGGTAACAAGTGATAATTCAAACATCCTTTCAGATAAAAATCGTGAAGTTATGTTTGATAAACAAGCTCCTGCTGTGGATATTCAGATCAATGAAGGCGAAGATCGATATGACGGCTACTACAATCAGGATGTTTCAATTGATGTGAACGTTGAGGATGGAGAATCTGGTCTTCATAAAGTGTTAGTTGAAATAAATGGTGAGCTTGTTGACGGTGGGTATGATTTATTTAAGGAAGAGAATGCACAAGTTAAGCCGTTAACCTATAGCTATAATACGAGTGACTTTATTGAAAAGATAAACGAAGATGGCTCTTACAATCTTTCTGTATTCGTACTTGATAATGCAGGAAATGAGTCTCAGGTATCGAAGAAAATTTTTATCGATAAAAACGCACCAACACTCGTCAATGAGGATGGCAAAGCCATTTCGTTTGAACTGATTCATGATGAGAAATGGGCGAAGGGCGTCAATTATCTAAGCTTTGGAACTTTCTTCAATAAGAAAGTAGAAATGACCGTGAAGGCTGTAGATGATGTTTCTGGTCTTAAGTCGATTGTCTTGAACTCTAGTGATGCTAGTGTTCCGCAGGTTGAAGCAACAGACGTTGATCTTGAAAATGGTATTGCCAAGTTTACGCTGGATGTCGACCAGTTTAAAGGAACCTTTAACGTAGAAGTTGTCGATATGGTCAATCATAAAGAAGTTTACGAAGTGTCCAAAGACAACTCTGATATTGTTTCAGAAAATCAAGAAGTGATGATTGAGAAAAATGCTCCAAACGCGAAAATTACGGTTGTTCCTGATTCAACTGTTTCTTCAAATGGAGGCAATCAATACAATGGTGATGTGACATTTGAGGCTGTTGTGGAAGATACAGAATCTGGAATCGGTTCGGATTCAATTCTTATCAACAATCAAGAAATTGCTCATGATTATTCTGAGGAAGCATTCAAGCAGGATCGTCCGATTCTTTATCCAATTGCTACCAATAAGAAATTGGCTAATAAAGATGGTTCCTATGTGGTTTCATTAGAAGTTTTTGATAATGCTGGGAATAAGAACACTGCAGAAGAAACCGTCTATATCGACCGAACTAAACCAATCATTACCGATTTTACGTTTGCAACGAAAGAAAAGAATGGCAAGTATAGTGAAGCCGCAGAGGTTGATAAGCTAAATAAAGAGATGGAGCTTACCGAATATGGCTATTATTTTAATAAGCCAACTCGTGTAACGGTCGTTACCGAGGATCCAAAAGTAGATTACGAGTTCACTAGTGGAGTCAAATCAATGACCATCTATTTAAAGGATCATGACAAAGGAACTTATTATGCTGTCAAAAAGGATGGCTCTCTTCAAGAAATTGCCGAAACAGCCATTGACAGTATTGTCCCTATTACGACAAACGGGACTGTAACATTCGATGTTCCAAAATCTTTCAAAGGACAAATATTTGCCAAGGCAGCGGACCATGTTAACAACAGTGGTGCGTTTGAAACACCGGATGGTACCGTTGTTGAGGATAAAGCTCAGCATTCGAAAGAAACAAATATTGAGTTTGATAAAGCTGAAACATCATATAAAGATAGTAAAGACCTTGAGCTATATAATAAAGACGTAACCGTAGACCTAACGGTGATGGATTCTTATTCAGGTCTTAGCGAAATTGAATGGAGTGTCATTGCTCCGTATGATACCGGTAAAAACCAACAAGGCATCGTTAAAATTAATAATGACCGCACCTATCAAGCAGGTAGTGATACACAAGGATGGAAACAAACGAAGACCGATAAAAACCTTGTGACGGAAATGAAGAAAACCATTAAGGTTCGTCATAACAGTAATGATATTGTGTTAAAAGTAAAAATGACGGACCGCGCTGGAAATACATCAGAAGAGGAAATAAAGTTTAGCATCGACAAAACTGCTCCTACTATTGATGTAACGTATGATAACAATTCATCTGACCCAGAGTTTAATGATTTTTATCAGGAAAATCGGACTGCAACAATTGTCGTGACGGAGCGAAACTTTAGTCCGAAAGATGTTGAATACTTGATCACCAATAAAGATGGAGCAACGCCTAAATTGCTTGGGTGGACAAGCAAGGTTAATAAGAATGACCCAGATAAGACGACACATACAGCGATTGTTCGCTACACGGCGGATGGAGACTATTCCTTTGATATCAAGTATAAAGATGATGCGGCCAATCAAGCGGCAGCATTTAAACAAGATACGTTTACCCTTGATAAAACAAAGCCTGAAATTAGTGTCACATATAACAACAATGCTGGGGCAAACGGAAACTATTACAATGCAAGCAGAACAGCCACGATTACAATTACCGAGCATAATTTTGAAACAGGTCGTATTCAGGTAACAGGTACTGCAAGCGATGGAGTGGCATTCCCAGGTGTGAGTTCATGGAGTTCACGAGGCGATGTTCATACCGCAACCATTCATTATGAAGGTGATGCTTTGTATAGCTTTGATATTGCCTATACTGATAAAGCAGGAAATATTGCAGCTGATTATCAGATGGACGAGTTTTATGTAGACCAAACGGCACCTGAACTTACCATCACAGGAGTTGAGGATCAATCCGCAAATAACGGCGACGTTGCTCCAGTGATAGCTTATTCTGATAAAAACTTTAATAAAGAGGCTGTTTCGATTAGCTTAACAGGAGCCAATCGTGGGCCGGTTGCGTTGGCTGGTGCCTATGCAAATGCCGAAAATGGCCAGGTTTATACGTTTAATAACTTCGAAAATGAAAAAGAAGTAGATGACCTTTATACATTGTCCGCAACACTTGTTGATTTTGCAGGCAATGAAACAACCAAAACCATTATGTTCTCTATCAACCGCTTTGGTTCAGTTTATGTGTTCGATGAATCATTGAAAGGCATTGATGGAAAGTATGTTCAACAAGAGCAAGATATTGTTTTAACTGAGACTAACGTAGACAATTTGAAACATGAGACCATTGGCGTGAAGGTAACCAAAAACGGAACTCCTTCTGACTTGGTTGAAGGAACTGATTATACAGTCACTGAATCTGGCGGTGCCGGGAAGTGGAGTCAGTACAAGTATGTAATCAATAAAGAATTGTTTGCCAACGATGGTCGCTATACTGTAGCGCTTTACTCAGAAGACGCAGCAGGAAATATCAACGAAACGATTGATGAATCGAAGAAAGCGGAAATTTCTTTCGGAATTGATAAGACAGCGCCAGTCATTGTACCACTTGATATTGAAAGTGGCGAGCAGTACCCAGTTGAAAATAAACAGGTGACAGTGTCCATTAAGGATAATCTTGTCCTAGAAGATGCAACCATCTATTTGAACGGCGGAAAAGTAGAGCATGCAGTAGAAGGCGAGAATTTTACCTTTACAATGGCAAGCTCTAACTCGAAGCAAGATGTAAAGGTTGTGGCTGTGGATGCAGCTGGGAATGAACTGATTAATGAAGTAGATGATCTTCTCGTATCAACAAACCCAATTGTTCGTTGGTATAACAATACTCCATTATTTGCCGGAAGCATTGGCGGAATTGGTGCACTAGGCCTCTCGATAGCGGCGTACTTTGTATTCCGTAACCAGCGAAAACAAGAAGATGCGGGAAATGAAGCGATAGGAGGTTAAACCAAATGGTAGAAGAATCCACTCTAATGCTATGGCTCTTAATTGCTTCAGTGGTGTTGAATCTCATCATAATGGTATTCGTCATCATTTTGTTCAGTAGAATGAGGGACTTAAAAAGGTCCCTCCAACAAGAACCTCATGCAAAGGGAGAGGGAGCCGCACCGAAACAAGCGGCCCCCTCTACACTAGGAGGAATTGTATTCTGCCGTCATTGCGGTACCCAACACGATTCAAGCGAAGAAGTATGTCCAAATTGTAAGACACCGAGGTAAATGAGGGGTACGCTTCTAGCTTATAGAGAAAGATAAAACTTATAGAAATAAAAAAAGGAATCCTAATCTGGATTCCTTTTTTGGATCTATTAATCAATAATCTCAACTTTTACCTGTTTTCTACCATACTTCACTGCATCATCATGATCTGGGATGAATACATCGATTTTATTGCCTTTGATGGCTCCACCAGTATCACCTGCAGTTGCTGTTCCATAACCTTCTACATGTACTGTTGAACCAAGCGGAATAACGGATGGGTCAACAGAGATGACTTTTGCATCTGGGTTTTCCTTTAGGTTAATACCAGTACTTGTAATTCCTGAACAGCCTTCGCAACTAGCTGTATACGCCGTTGCTTCTACGGTAATCACTTTGTTTGCTTCTTCCTTTTCCTCAGGAGCCTTGCTAGCTTGAGCTACTTCTTGTTTAGCCTCTTCAGCAGGTTTAGCCTCTGTTTTAACTGAGACAGCTTGTGAACCCTCTTCCTTTGGTGGAGCAGGGGTTGATGCCTCAGTTTGAGTATTTTCGATAGCTTGTCCCTTATTTGTTACAGTTGCTTGGACCTGTGTTCGTTTTGGTTGTTCCTTCGACACAGTCCCTTTTTCTGTATATACTTTTACATTCAAACCAGGATGAATGATATCTGATGTTAGGTTGTTCCAATCCTTTAAATCTTCGACACAAACGTTATTTGCTTGTGCAATATCCCAAAGTGTGTCCCCCTTCTTTACCTTAACAGTGATATAAGGAGAAACAGTTAGCACATCTTCCGGAAAGATTAGATCGCTTGAAAGATTATTCCATTTTTTAATAGATTCCACTGATACACCATAATCCTGTGAAAATCCCCAAAGCGTGTCGCCCTTCTGAACAGTAACTTCTTCTGCTTGTACAGTTGTTGCGGCCGCCGTGATGATTGCCGCTGTTGCAACTAATGATACGATTTTTTGTTTCATTCTCTTTGCCTCCCATTGGCTCTTTCATCTTGTGGACTAGCTTACCATAGTAGTCTTACAGAAAAAGAACAGGAAGATATTAATTCATTTACGAATATATCAAGATATTAATATTATTGCAGAATATGATTCTAAATACCTAGCAGCGTGAAATAAAGGGGACGTTCTACTACTCTTTATTACTTTGGAGGGGGGAAGAACACGAATGCCAAAAGTGGAAAATGATCATTCACTCATAAAAAAATGTGCCAGACACTAATGTCTGGCACACTAACAATCTACTTCAATTTATTATAGTTCCTTGTAATCAAAGTACTTAAAGTAACTAGGTTTAGCTTGTCCGCTTAAATCTTGGGCACATACACCAACGAATGTACCTGTGAAACGAATATAATCCGCATCATCATCGGAAAGATGACTGATATCAATTTTGTCGCCAATCTGGTTCCAAGTTTCTCCGTCTAGGGAGTAGGCGAATTGGAGCCATTGATTTTCAATAGTAGCTTTTAACTTGCAGCTAGACCCTTCAGATAGGGAAACGTCGCTTGCTAGTAGTTCATCGTATTTTCCATGCTTTGTTTCGATGATTCCTAGGCAAGTTCCTACCTCTTCATGATGAGTAACTCGTAAGTATACATGGTCATCGGTATCGTAGTATACAATTAGCCCGGCCATTTGTTGGAAGGTGTCTGGGTTGAATTCGATTTCTGTTTCAATCTCCGTATGGAAGCTTTCTAGTCTTCTAGCAACTAGACTTTGGCGATGCATGGAACTCATCGATTCTCCGCCTTTTAGGGTGAGATAGCCCGGACGGTCCGTTAGCGAAATCCAATCCTCCCCAAACGGCCTTCTTAACGAATTCCAATACTTCTTATAAGAGGTTTCCTTAAAATCATCATAATTACTTTCGTGTTCAACAGGGTGAGCTGGCAAATCTGGTGCATCCACTTCCCATTGTGGATGGTTGCCACCCTCAACTCGGATCCAACCATCTTCTGTCCAGTACATTTTTTGGATGGCTGTTTCTCTTCCAAGAATACATTTTTTATCCACCACAGGACGTCCGCATAAATGCGCCATATACCATTCCCCGTTCTGTGTTTCAACAAGACTTCCATGACCGGACTTTTGGAGTTGCGTTAGGTCGCTTTGGTCGGAAGTCAGGATTGGGTTGGTTGGGTCAATTTCATATGGCCCAAAAAGCGACTCAGAACGAGCCATTGTCGCTGCGTGTGTGTACCATGTGCCACCCTCAGCTGTTAGCAGATAATAATAGCCATTTCGTTTATAAAGATGTGGTGCTTCTGTGAGTCCAAGCTCGGAGCCTTTAAAGATATTGCGAATAGGGCCCACAAGTTTCTTTTCTTCCACAGAATATTCCTGGAGAGCAATCCCAGCAAATGAGTTGGTTCCTTTGCGGAAATCCCAAATCATATTTACCAACCATTTCTTCCCGTCATCATCATGGAAGAGGGAAGGATCAAACCCGCTGCTATTTAAATAGATAGGTTCTGACCATGGACCTTCAATGTTTTCAGCGGTAACTAAATAGTTATGTGTATCCTTAAACGCGCCCATTCTACTTTTTACATCTGTATAGATTAGATAGAAAAGACCGTCTGAATAGCTCAAACAAGGTGCCCAAACACCGCCAGAGTTTGGATTTCCAATCATATCTAGTTGTGAGGCGCGTGTTAATGGATAGGGAAGTAGTTGCCAATTCACCATATCTTTAGAATGGTAGATTTGTACACCTGGAAACCATTCAAACGTCGAAACGGCAATATAATAATCATCTTCCACCCTAAGTATAGACGGGTCAGGATGGTATCCTGGCAACACCGGATTCACTATTTTTGTCATCAATGAACATCCTCTCGTTTTTAGTAAAAGCTTTTTCTCAACTTGGTTGCTTGAAGATAAAATAGAGCGATTGTAAACGGCTTCAGTAGCTCTTAACCTCATTATAGCTTACTAATCTCAATTTTCCCTTTAAAATTGGCCTTCGGATTCGAACTACAAACCTTACGTAACAGCCCTAGTAAAAGAAGGAACGGACTTACTGACAAAGATAGCAGGAAAAGCTAGATACGATTGTCATAAGTCCTAACTAAATCGATTTAGGAATGTGGCATAGGTAAGTGCGCTGTATTCTAGTAAAAGAACTCCTACTATGCGTTACGCGCTTGTAAATCTCGAATGATTTGTGGATATTTTTTATCTAGATTATAGAATAATAGTAAGACAATCATTAATACGTTAATGCCCATTGGAATGTAAATAAACAGTGTCTGGATAGATTGTAAGGCAGATGCCGCTTGCACGTCTGCTCCTCCAACATACCCTCCGAAAGCGAGTACCCAACCAATGATGGCGGTTCCAAGACCACTTCCGATTTTGATTCCCATGCTACCGCCGCTATAAACCATTCCTTCATTCCGAATACCGGTTTTCCATTCGCCATATTCAATCGTATCGGCTAGTAGGGCGAACATACTTCCGTTAATTGGGGCTTTTCCGATTCCACGAATAATGGTTCCAGCAACAATCATTGTCACACTTGAAAGGTCAATTAACATCACAAGGTACCCAATAAGTGTAATGAAAACCCCGACAATCATCGCATTTCTTTTTCCAAAACGCTTTGTAATTGGAGCCACAAAGACCATCCCTAAAAGGGTAAAAACTGTATAGGCAGTAGTGACAGCGCCTACAAGTAAAGTATTGTCAAGAATATAATCAGCGAAATAAACAAGAGCACCTGAGTTAAGGGCGTTCCAAATATACGTGATTAAAATAAAGGCTGTAACAATTGCCCAATATTTATTTTTACTAAGCGTCATTAAGCTGTCTTTCAGTGGTACAGGTTTCACTTGTAGATCTTTGTTAACAGGCTTTACTCGTTCTTTTGTTGTTTTAAACGTAATAAAAAATAAGGTTGACCCAATCGCACCAAAGATCAAAAACGTATATACCCAACCAGATTGGTCGCCACCAAAGAAAGTCGCTAGTGGGAGCGTCAAGTTACTAACAAGAAGGACACCAATCAAGGCAAGACCCATACGGAATACATTCAAGATTGAGCGCTGATACTGGTCCTGAGTAATCAATGAATTGAGCGTACCATAAGGGACATTTAATCCTGTATAAACTAAACAAACTAAGTTATATGTAACGGCAATATAAACGACTTGCCAAGCAGTACTTACATCTGGAACGGCAAACAATAAAACCGCAGAGACAGCAAACGGTACAGCTAGCCATAAAAGCCAAGGTCGTGCTTTCCCATGCTTCGATTTGGTTTTATCGATAATATAGCCCATCAATACATCGGTTACGCCATCAAAGATTCGCGAGAATAACATAATTGAACCAACGATACCTGCTGCAATTCCGATGACATCTGTGTAGAAATAAACAATAAAAATACTCATCGCTTGCCAGATAAAGTTACTGGCTAAGTCCCCTAGACCATAACCGACTCGTTCACTTAACTTAACTTTTTCACCGACGACAGGTGGCGGAGTTTGTTGATTCTGAGAGGGTTCATTCATTTTTAAATTTGAAGCCATTTGGTTTCCTCCTTAATGATGTATAAAAAGGGAAGGGATGGTCTATAGGAACTCCAGAACCGTCCCATCCTTTCTTTCTAAATCGTTGATTTTTCTTTTGCTAAGGCCTTCATACCTGCTTCTAATACTTCAATAATTCGGTCTGTGTCATAGACACTCCCGCGCCATGTTCCACCACTTGCGGACTGAAGTGCGGCCCATAGACGAGTATCGTCTGGAAGATTCGGGTCTGGTTTCAGGTCAGGGTGTGGCGCACGCTCATTTAGGATTGCTGTTCCTTCTTCTACTGTTGTACGTTTGTTCGACGTACCAACAAAGTTAACAGATCCTACCAAGCCAACACAGTCCACGATGATTTCGATTAAATCGCCATCTCGTAATTTTCCTATTGGGCCACCGCCCAAAGCTTCTGGACCAACATGACCAATACAAGCACCAGTCGAAACACCTGAGAAACGTGCATCTGTGATGAGCGAGACATGCTTGCCAAAAGGCAGATACTTTAAGGCCGAGGTTAATTGATAGGTTTCTTCCATTCCAGTTCCAGAAGGACCGCCACCCATAACAACCATGATGTCGCCAGCTTCAATAGCCCCTGTTTTAATTGCTTTGATAGCTGACCTTTCAGAAGTAAATACCTTTGCTACGCCAGTATGTCGATAGAAACCATCTTCTCCGACCTTAGATGGGTCGATGCTGGTTGATTTAATTACAGAACCTTCAGGTGCAATATTGCCTGTAGGGAAGGTAACGGTTGAGGTAAGTCCTCTTTCTTTCGCCTTCTCTGGGCTCATGATGACATCGTCAGGAGAGACTCCATCGGCTTCGAATAAACGCTCTCGAATCGCCGCGCGACGTTCGGACTTTTCCCACCAGTCAAGGTTTTCACCTAGCGTTTGACCTGTAACGGTAAGGACGTCTTCATGTAAAAGCCCCAATTTTCGCAAGTGAAGCATCACTTCAGGAACTCCTCCTGCCAAGAACACGCGAACTGTTGGATGATGATCCGGTCCATTTGGTAAAACACTAACTAATCGAGGAGTTTTTCGATTAATTCTTACCCAATCTTCAACAGTAGGAATTTTGCATTTAGCGGCATGTGCAATCGCCGGAATATGCAGTAATAGATTTGTAGAGCCACCAAACGCGGCATGAACCACCATCGCATTTTCAATGGCTTTATCAGTTAGGATATCCTTCGTTGTAACCTTGTTTTTCTGCATTTCTAACGCTGCCCGTGCCGACTGACGAGCCATTTCGGCCCAGATTGGCTGACCGGAAGGAGCTAATGCGGAGTGAGTAATCGCCATTCCAAGTGCTTCCGCAACAACTTGAGCTGTAGCAGCCGTACCTAGGAACTGACAGCCACCACCAGGAGTTGCGCAGGCCACACAACCAAGCTCCGCAGCTTCTTTTAGGGAAATCTCTTTATTGGCAAATCTTGCGCCAATCGTTTGAATTTTACCGGCATCCTCGCCAACGGTTGGAGGGAGGGTAACGCCACCTGGGACAATGACGGTTGGTAAATCATGCATGCCTGCAAGGGCAATCGTCATTGCGGGTAATCCTTTATCGCAGGTTGCGACACCGATTACCGCTTTGCGTGTTGGCAGTGAACGAATTAAACGGCGGTACACGATGGCAGCATCATTTCGAAATGGAAAAGAATCAAACATGCCGGTCGTTCCTTGAGAGCGTCCGTCACAAGGGTCACTAACGAACCCCGCAAACGGAACTCCCTTTTGTTCGCGAATTTCTTTCGCTGCCTCTGCCATTAAAATGTCAACTTCCCAGTGGCCAGTATGATAACCAAGTGCGATCGGGCTGCCATCATAATCGCGGATGCCCCCCTTTGTACCAAGGATCAGCACCTGTGTGCCAAGAAGGTCTTTAGGCTCCCAACCCATGCCAACGTTTTGGGAAAGTCCAAATAAATCTCCACTCGGGGACTCTTCTAGCATTTGGGGCGTCAAGGGAAGTGTCCCAATTGGCCCCTTTGCATGTGTCTTTACTTTGTATAGCGATTCGTCTTCTGTTGTGAAAATGGAATGAAATGACATCGAATCTCTCCAGTTTTTAAGATTTTATTCTATTAAGCTAGGAAACTTTTACATTTGAGAATCTTCCGAACTCAAAGGTTAACGAGTGCTTCCGCTTTTTAACCCGGGCAGGACATTTGCTAAGGCTAATATGTCTTTTACCTTCTCTATCTTTTCGTTACTAAGAGGTCTAGAAGGAGGGAGCACATCGGTTGAAATGTCTAATCCACATAATTTCGTTGCTTCCTTTACGACATTGACAAACGGGCTATCAATTTGATAAAGAAGCGGAAGGATGGCTAACTGCCTATGAAGGGCCGCTGCCTTCTCCAAATCTCCACTCGTAAAAGCATTGTAGATGCCAACAGAAAGTTGTGGAGCAAAGTTTCCACTCGCAGAGATGGTTCCATCGCCGCCGAGTTGTAGTGTATTTAACAAATGGTTATCAAATCCACTAAAAACGGCAAAATGAGGGTGCTTCTTTTTGACCTTTAAGATCATCTCTTGGATATGTCCAACAGAATCAATGGTCTCTTTAATTCCAACAATATTCGGGTGTTGGTCAACAAGAGCACATACAAAATCAGGTGATAAGTCCTGACCAGTAAGGTTTGGAAAATTATAAAGTAGAATTGGAAGATCTACCGAATTGGCGATATCACGATAATGACTAAAAAGATTTTCTTCGGTTAACTGCCAGTAATACGGATTAATGACAACAACAGCATCCGCACCAATCTGTTGTGCATGCTGACTTAACATAATAACTTCACGTGTACTTGTACTTCCTGTACCAATTAAAACAGGTACCCTTTTGTTTGTGTAGCGAACGGCAAATTCAGCAACTGCTTTTCGCTCTTCTACTGACATTTGTGAGAACTCGCCGCCAGTCCCAAGGAAAAACAAGCCGTCAACCCCAGCTTCAATTAAACGATCAATAAGGAGACCTTGTTCCTTTTCATTTAACTTTCCTTGTTGATTAAGAATTGTTGATACTGGAGGAATAATCCCCTTAAAAATTGTTGTTTTTTCCATTCTGAACCTCCTTAGTTTTTATCGAGTAGGATATAGAGAGACCAAGAACTTTGTGTCAACTATTCTTAGAATCTGTTAAAACAATTGATGCACCATACTGTTTTACATTATAAAACTAGGTTTTATTATTTTGTCTAACATGGAACGATTATAGCATATCACATAAAATGGAAGCAATTACATTTTGTGAAATGGTAAAATTCTGACTATTATATTCTAGCAGTGTATATGGGTTTGACCTTAATATAGGTAACTTAGGCCGGGAGGTGTCAAACGAAGTCCATTATGCATTCCCGAGTAATTAAGGAACGGGCTGCTTGAATTTTAGTTTTGGGCAAATAATCCCAATCATTCTTTCCTTAGGATTGACTTCTGGGTAGCTCCTGTATCGGCATCATGTCATTTCGTGCAAACGATTTTCATTTTGGGGCTGAGTATTTGAAATGGACAGAGGGATGTATCACGCACATCTCATTTTAGTGTACAAAGCAATCAATCATGCTATCGAATGAATCAAAAGGGAAGGCTAAAAATATAATTAATAGGAAAGAACACGGAAAACGCCCAAATCTTGTAGGATTCAGAGGGAAGCAACGAAAAATATCTCCTTTTGTCCTGAAAAAAAATAGTTTTTTTATCTTGCTCTCCTGAATTGTCTATGATAATATCAACTTAGTTAATCAATGCAAACGTTTTCCTTCGTTGCTGGAAACGGCGCTAGATTACATCAATAACTTTAAGGTATTTTATTTTTGTTAAGTTTGAAAGCGCTTATACTAAATAAAATAATCTTATTTTTTATTTAATTATTTGTGCAAACGAATTCACAAAAATCACAATGGTGGATAGGGAGAGTGTGTGTAGATGAAGTTTTATGTGAAAGCAGCTTCAGCTTTAGCGTTATCAGGTTTGTTACTAGCAGGTTGTGGATCTGCCGATGAAGGCAGTAAGGATACAGCTTCTAAAGATAAAGTAACGATTGATATTTTCCAAAATAAAGTAGAGTTTAAGACTCAGTTTGAAGAATTGGTTGCTCAATATCAAGAAGAAAACCCTGATATCAAAATTAATGTTAAAACAGTAGGTGGCGGAACGGATTATGCACCAGTCCTTAAATCCTCGTTTGCATCAAATGAAGACATTGATATTTTTAACCTTGTAGGACCACAAGATGTGATTGACTACAAAAAATATTTAACAGACCTTTCAGATACGGCTGCTGCTGAGGCGGCATTAGACGGAACATTGGCTACTGTTCAAGAAGGGGAAGAGATTCTTGGATTACCAGTTAACCAAGAAGGATATGGCTTAGTTTATAACAAAGCGATCTTTGAAAAAGCGGGCATTGATCCAAGCACAATCCTTTCTTACGAAGACTTAGAAAAGGCGGTTAAAACCCTTGATAGCAAAAAGGATGAGCTAGAAATTGAAGCGGTATTTGCTCTTCCAGGAAAAGAAGCTTGGGTTCTTGGTGACCACTTAGCGAATGCATTCTTAGCAGATGAATTTAATCACTCTGTTACAGAATCCTTTAACGCGGATACTGTGAAGTTCGAAAAAGGGCAGGAAATGAAAAGATTTCTAGACTTACAAAACGATTACTCTGTTCAACCAGTGCTTAGCCTTGACTACTCTCAACAAGTTGAAGAGTACTTCTCATTAGGAAGAGTTGCGATGATTCAACAAGGAAACTGGGTTTATGCTTCAGTTGAGCAGATGGACCCTGAATTAGCAGAAAACATTGGAATTCTCCCAATTCCTGTAGAAGGCTATGAAGGCAGCATTCCTGTTGGCGTATCAAGTTACTGGGCTGTAAATGCACAATCAGATGATGCAGAAGTACAAGCGGCAAAAGATTTCTTAGACTGGATGTACACATCTGAAGCAGGGAAAGAAGCCGTGTTAACACAATTTAAATTTATCCCTGCTTATGACGGCTATGATACTGATAAAATTTCTGACCCACTTTCACAAGACGTTTATCGTTATGCTTCTGAAGGAAAGACGATTGGCTGGATTTTCGCTGGTTACCCTAGCAACCCATGGGGCACAGGAGTAGCTGGTCCGAATATGCAACAATATATCGATGGCAAAATGACTTGGGATGAAGTAGAGGCAGACTCAATCAAGCAGTGGGAAGAAAAGCGTAAATAAGGAGCAAAAACAATAAGCTAACAAAGCAGCTACTAGGCTGATTTGTTAGCTTTATTTTAAAAAAATAACAAGTATAAAGGGTTTTACTTAAAGAATTGTCTAGCTCCAGCGCCCTAGCGGCTAGTGTCCTTCGCTCTCCACCCTACGATAAGTCAAGCACGAATGCGCTAACGCTCTTCGTGTTTCCTTTATCTCAGGTGGAGCGCTCCAGGCCATACGCCGCTGAACAGGGCGCTTGCGCTTTTCAAATATCGGAGGGGTCACATCATGGGAAATCGAAGTCTATCATTCTGGCTTTTTCTCACACCAGTTTTAGTCGGTTTAGGGCTAGTAGTCATTGTTCCATTAATCTACGGTACCTATTATTCGTTCACTGATTGGAATGGACTAACAGCGTCGCAGTTTGTGGGATTTGAGCATTATATTAACCTATTCCAAGATAAAGCATTTTTAAATTCAATTTGGTTTACGATTAAGTTCTCATTTGTAACGATCATCCTACTGAACGTAATTGGGTTAGGATTTGCGCTTCTTGTGACGCAAAAGTTGAAAACAAGTAATCTATTAAGAACTGTTTTCTTCATGCCAAATATGATTGGTGGATTGATATTAGGTTTCATTTGGCAGTTTATTTTTATCAATGTGTTTAGTGATGTTGGGGAAGCGCTTGGGATTGCAGGGCTACAAGGCTGGTTGTCAACAACAGGAACTGGTTTCTGGGGTCTTGTGATTCTGACTTGCTGGCAAATGGCTGGGTATATCATGATCATTTATATTGCTTACCTGCAGAATATTCCTGGAGAGCTCGTTGAAGCAGCAAAAATCGACGGTGCAAATAGCTTCCAACGTTTTAAAAATATTACCTTTCCACTAGTGGCACCAGCGTTTACGGTTAGTATGTTTTTAACATTGTCCAATTCCTTTAAAATCTACGATCAAAACTTGTCGTTAACAAATGGTGGGCCGTACGAATCGACGCAAATGGTGGCAATGGAAATCGTTAAAACAGCGTTCAGCGCCAATGAAATGGCTTATGGACAAGCAAAGGCAGTCGTTTTCTTCATCATGGTTGCTGCAATTGCCTTAACACAGGTTTATTACAACAAGAAGCGGGAGGTTGACCTATAATGGAGAGCAAATTGAAAAATTATCTAATTGGGGCCTTCGGTATTTTGCTTGGGTTATTATGGTTATCTCCGTTTTATTTAATGATTGTCAATGCGTTTAAATCAAAGAAAGAGATTTTTATGGGCGTTTTGGGCCTTCCAGAAGCATGGTCGTTCGATAACTTTGTTGAGGCGTTTATTGACCTAGACTTTGTTAACTCTCTCTGGAACTCGGTCATGATCACAGTTATCAGTGTCGTGGTCATTATTGTGTTTTCCTCGATGGCAGGGTACGCTCTTTCGCGAAATAAAAGCAAACTAAGTGCTGGAATTCTCTTGTTGTTTGTTGCTGCAATGTTGATTCCGTTCCAATCTGTCATGATTCCACTTGTTTCTCTATTTGGGAAAGCAGATATGCTGAATCAGGCTGGTTTGATCTTTATGTATCTAGGATTTGGTAGCAGTTTATCCATTTTCTTATATCATGGTGCCATGACAGGAATTTCACAGTCATTGGATGAGGCAGCAACCATTGATGGTGCGAATCGCTTCCAGACGTTTACGCGGATCATTTTCCCGTTACTAAAGCCGATTTCCGTAACAGTTGCCATTTTAAACGTTATTTGGATTTGGAATGACTATCTATTGCCATCGTTAATTTTAAGTGAAAACAATGCAACGATTCCATTGAAAATGTTCTACTTCTTCGGGCAATACACAAAGCAATGGCATTTAGCGCTAGCGGGGTTAACGATTGCAATCATCCCAGTTATCGTGGCGTACTTCTTTGCGCAAAAGCAAATTATTGAAGGTGTTTCTGAAGGGGCCGTTAAATAGTTAACCTGCCTTTAATCGTAATAAAGATAGATGGAGTGTTTAAACGTTATTTTGATGCTCTTATCTCTTGAATATCAGATTTACCCTTTTCTACCCAACTAAAGCCACAAAGGTTGAGAATAGACGAGTAAAAAAGGTATAGAGCTTTCGGTCGTTTTATCATAAAATGAAGGATATGAGTCTGAAAATGACTACAGAAAGAAATGAAGGTGGAAAATATGGCAGTCACAATTAAAGATGTTGCGCGTGAGGCAAATGTTGCACCCTCTACCGTTTCGCGGGTCATTTCGGACAGTCCGAGAATTAGTGAGAAGACGAAGCGAAAAGTACGCAAGGTCATGGAAGAAATGGGGTATCATTTAAACCATAATGCACGTGTTCTCGTCCAGAAATCAACGCAAACGATTGGAATCGTTATGAAGAACTCGACAAGTGCTTCGTTGCATGATCCCTTTTTCCCCGAGGTTTTAAGGGGAATTAGTGCTCAGTGCCACCAACAAGAGTACAACATTAGCATTACAACCGGTGAATCAGAGGATGCAATTTTTCAAGATGTGGTGAAAATGGTTCAGGGAAAACGGGTGGACGGACTAATTGTGTCGTACTCGAAAAAGGACGATAAAGTCGTTCCTTTCCTTGTGCAGAGTGGGATTCCCTTTGTGGTTGTGGGAAAACCAATTGGCAAAGCAAATGAAATCATGAGTGTCGACAATGATAACGTTCGTGCCGCAAGAGAAGCAACAGAATTTTTAATTCAACTAGGACATAAAAGAGTGGCTTTCATCGGCGAACAACCACAGTTTGAAGTAGCGGCAGCGAGAAGAACAGGGTATATGGAAGCACTTCGCTTGAATGACCTTGAGATTGACCCTGCGTATATTAAGAGTTTAGATAAAACAGTTTTAATGAAGGAAACCGTTGATGAAGTCATGGATCTCCCACATCCTCCAACTGGATTTGTGGTCACAGATGATATAACAGGTTTAAATTTATTGTTATGCTTGCGTGAAAAGAACATTAAAGTCCCTGACGATGTCAGTATCATCTCTTTCAATAATACGTTTATTGCCCAGCTAGCAACGCCACCGTTAACTTCGATTGATACACAGATTTATCAGTTGGGGTATGAGTCGGCTAAATGCTTAATTGAGGAGATTAAAAATCCTTCTATGTTTAAAAAGAGTGTCATCATCCCAACAATTATTGTTGAGCGAGAATCCTGCAAGGCCATGTCAGTTAAATAAAAAAACGTTGCGAAGGCTTATTAATGCCAATGCAATTTTTTTTGAAGGAATGCGCAAACGATTTCACTTAGGATGCACAATGTGTTAAAAGGTAAAAAGTGCTTCGGTGGGATTATTTGTAATAAGCTCAGACTTTGGAACACCCCGTAAAAATGAGTAATGAATGAGACGAATCAGGAGGAGAGGTCATGAACAACTTCATGGGTGGCTTGTATACGGTAAGTGAGTGGGTTATGAGGTTTGCGGTCATCAATGTGTTGTGGCTATTGTTTAATCTTCCTGTCGTCTTTTTTGCGGGGAATCTCCTCTTAGCTGAAAGACAAGCAGAAATGATTCTTTACGCCACCATAACAGCTGTGTTAGCACCGGTTTTCTTTTTTCCGGCAACCGCTGCGATGTTTGCTTCGGCAAGGGATTGGATCATTGAAAATGAGGGAACTTCCTTGTTTCTTTCGTACGTGAACTATTACAAACAGAATTACAGAAAAAGTCTGCTTGGTGGATTCTTATTTACTGGTTTATGGGTTATTTTAATCGTGGATTTTCTCTTTTTAAAAGATACCAGTATGATCTTAGCCTTTGTTTTTATCGTATTTGGATTGATTTTATATGTCTTGACCATAAATTTTTTCTCAATGAACGCACATTATGATATGAAGCTACGCGTATTACTGAAGAATACCTTTCTTATTACATTAGGGAGTCCAGTGTTGCTGCTCGCCGTATTAGTAAGTGGTTTAGTTTTACTATATGCAAGTATCAAGGGGCCGCTGTTTCTTCTGCTATTTTTTACTGGATCATTGATTGCCTTTTTGGCTTTTTCAGCTTTTTACCGACTTTATTTAAAAGTAACAGCGCGAGAAATATAAATCTTCAAGATTCTCTATATACATAGGGATGAGTTTGTTTATAAGGAAACGATGTCAGGTGCCGGTAGTTTACTAGGTGCCGTTCAGAATTTAGGAGGCTTGTTGTATGAAGAAGATATGGTGGAAAGAAGCAATTGCGTATCAGGTGTACCCACGTAGTTTTATGGATTCAAATGGCGATGGAATTGGGGATATCCAGGGCGTTATTTCTAAATTAGACTACTTAAAGGATCTCGGAATCGATGTGATTTGGATGAGCCCTGTTTATTCGTCACCAAATGATGATAACGGTTATGATATCAGTGATTATAAAGGAATTATGGATGAGTTTGGAACGATGGAGGATTTTGATCAGCTTTTAGCAGAGGTCCACGGGCGGGGAATGAAACTCATCATGGATTTGGTTATCAATCATACATCAGATGAGCATCCATGGTTTATTGAATCAAGTTCTTCAAAGGAAAACCCTTACCGTGATTATTATATTTGGCATCCTGGGAAAGACGGTAGAGAGCCGAATAACTGGGAGTCTATTTTTGGAGGATCTGCATGGGAGTATGATGAGCATACAAAAGAATACTTCATGCACGTATTCTCTCGTAAGCAACCGGACTTAAATTGGGAAAATCCAAAGGTACGTGAAGAGTTATTTGAAATGGTCAACTGGTGGCTAGACAAGGGAATCGACGGTTTCCGTGTTGATGCGATTTCTCATATTAAAAAAGTCCCAGGTTTCCCTGACCTTCCGAATCCAGAAAAGAAAAAGTATGTGCCGTCGATGAAGGGACATATGAACCGCGAGGGAATTCAAGTGTACCTTGAAGAATTAAAACGCGAAACCTTTGCGAAATACGATATTATGACGGTCGGAGAGGCCAATGGTGTAACAGTTGAACAAGCGGATGAATGGGTAGGCGAGGAAAACGGGAAATTCAATATGATTTTCCAGTTTGAGCATTTGGACCTCTGGGGGAAGAGTACCGAGGGTGGCCTCGACATCCACGCATTAAAGAAAACATTAACCAAATGGCAAAAAGGGTTAGAGGGCATGGGATGGAATGCCTTATTCCTTGAAAACCATGACCAACCTCGTTCGGTCTCAACTTGGGGCAATGATGAGGAATTGAGAGACAAATCGGCCAAGAGTTTAGCGACGATGTACTTTTTAATGCAAGGCACGCCATTTATTTATCAAGGTCAGGAAATCGGAATGACCAATGTTCAATTTGATTCGATCGAAGATTATAATGATGTTTCCATTAAAAATACGTATAGAATCGAACGTGAAGAAGGCAAATCACATGAGGAAATCATGGAAATCATTTGGAAGAATGGCCGTGATAACTCAAGAACACCAATGCAATGGAATGATGGGGTGCAGGCAGGGTTCACGACAGGTACTCCTTGGTTAAAGGTAAACCCAAACCATAAAGAAATCAATGTCGAGAACGCATTGAAAGACCCTGACTCCATTTATCATTTTTATAAAAAATTGATTAAGCTTCGAAAAGATAATGAAACACTCGTATATGGAAATTACGACATTGTGTTAGAAGACCATGTTCAAATCTATGCGTACACTCGGACTTTGAAGGACGAAACATTCCTGATTGTCACCAACTTGTTCCCGGAAGAGGCCGAATTTACGATGCCAGCATATTTACAATTAAACCAAGCAGAGCTCTGTATCAACAACTACCCTGTCCAAACGGACGAAGACATCAAAAACGTTACGCTCCGCCCGTATGAGGCGAGAGTATATCGAATTTAGCTAGATAGAGGTCGGTTCCTTCACTTCCCTAAAAAGGAAGTGGGGAATCGGCCTTTTGTTTTCCTAAATATACACGGAAAACATTTCATACGGCTGGTGAACACGGAATCTTGGGGAGAACTTGTGAGAAACCCGCTTCATAAGCTCGATGAGCCCGAAATCTAACAGAGAGTTAGTGAGAACCCGTCTTCATAAGCTAGATGACCCAAAGTCTAACAAAGAATCAGAGAATCAGAGTTCAAAGGAGACCCTGCAGTGGTTTGTTCAGGGTCTTATGTGTGTAAAATATTGTCTCAAAATTCTAAATACTATGTTATGATAACAAGAGAACTAATTACATATGTAGGGGGATTTTTCATGGACAAGCAAGAGTTTATGGCACGGGTTGAAGAGGCTTATGATACGTTTGAAATGAAACCTGAGAATATTTTTATGTTCAAGATGCTAGACTTTAAGTTTGATTATGATGAGGAAGCGAAAACGTGCACGATTACATGTCCTGTTACGGATATTATGTATAATCCGGCGGGCATTGTGCATGGCGGAATTTTTACCTTTATTGCAGATACAGCAATGGGGCATTTGAATTTTCGCTTGAAGGACGCTCCATATGTATCGCTCGAGTTAAAAACCTCTTTTTTTAAAGCAACAACAACCGGAACGTTAATTGCAACCGCTCGCTACGTTAAGGAAGGCTATAAAGTCTGTTTCATGGAAGCAGAAGTGAAAAACGAAGAAGGCGAGTTATTATGCAGGACATCGGGTACTTTTTACCGGTTTGATAAAAAGAAATAAGGGTAGGCATCACAAAACAGATTTTCCGTTCCTTACAAGGTGAGGAACGTTTTTTATTTGTGATAAAAGTTTGAATTCTCTAAGATGAGGATAAAGGGAATTATCTACAACGGTTTGATATACAAAATAAAATGCAATTAGCAGCTGAAAGGTGCAAAGTCTTCCCAGTTTTCGGAAACACTAATTTATATTTGAATGTATCTTGAAAGGACGGAACACAGTATGTCGAAAAAGCTAGATTTATCAAACTTTGAAAAGAAACTCGAGGTTCGAAATATAACGAAGGATGATATTAATCAAATCTTGGAAATGCAAAAAGTGTGCTTTCCTAATATGGTACCTTGGAAGCGTGAGCAATTGGAAAGTCATTTAAAGATTTTCCCTGAGGGGCAATTTTGCGTCGAATATGATGGTGAAATCATTGGAAGTTGCTCGAGTTTAATTGTGAACTTTGATGAATACGATGATAAGCATACTTGGGATGACATTACCGATGGCGGCTATATAACCAACCATAACCCTGAAGGTTTTAATCTGTATGGCATAGAGGTCATGGTTGACCCGGAATATCGAGGTATGAAGATTGGAAGAAGATTGTATGAGGCGCGGAAAGAATTAGCCAGAGAGCTTAATTTAAAGAGCATTATTATTGGGGGGCGAATCCCAAATTACCATAAGTTTAAAGATCAATATTCACCGCGTGAATATGTTGAAGAGGTTAGTAGTCAAAACATTTATGACCCAGTGCTGACGTTCCAGATTATGAATGGTTTTAATCTGATGCGCATTAATCCTGGCTATTTACCGGACGATCGCCAGTCTTTAAAATATGCGACGTTAATGGAATGGAATAATATTGATTACCATCCGAAGACGAAACGTCACTTTAAAACGGCGTATCCAGTACGGATTACGGTCATTCAGTATATGATGAAAAGCATTGAATCTTTTGAGGAGTTTGCTAAGCAAGTTGAGTATTATGTCGATGTAGCTTATGACTTCGGTAGTGATTTTGCTGTGTTTCCGGAGATTTTTACTACGCAGTTAATGTCCTTCTTGGAAGAAAAGGTTCCGGCTAAAGCCATAAGAAAGTTGTCTGAGTATACCGAGGAGTATATCGAGCTGTTTACGAACCTAGCTGTCCGCTATAATGTGAACATCATTGGTGGTTCTCATTTTGTTGAAGAGGATGACCATATCTACAATATTGCATATCTCTTCCGAAGGGACGGGACGATTGAAAAGCAATATAAAATTCATGTCACTCCGAATGAAAAGAAATGGTGGGGAATTCAGCCAGGTGATTCGGTTAAAGTCTTTGATACTGATTGTGGGAAAATTGCGATTCAGATATGCTATGATATTCAGTTCCCAGAGTTATCGAGATACGCAGTTGACCAAGGAGCAAATATTATTTTTGTTCCGTTTTGTACAGACGACCGACAAGGCTATCTTCGGGTTCGCTACTGTGCTCAGGCTCGTGCCGTTGAAAACCAAGTGTACACCGTTATTGCTGGGACAGTGGGCAACTTAACACAAGTGGAAAATATGGATATTCAATATGCCCAATCAGGCATTTTTACTCCTTCTGATTTTGAATTTGCTCGTGATGGGATTGTCGGTGAGTGCCCACCAAATATCGAAACCGTTGTTGTTGGGGATGTTGACCTTGAAATCTTAAGAAGACAAAGAAGGTCCGGAACTGTTAGACAGTTGCATGACCGCCGGAGGGACTTGTTTGAAGTAAAATATAGGAATTTGGATGGGAATTAATGCGCTTGTAATTGACGGAATGACAGAGTGCACTTTATAAGTAAACGAACTATTCTAGTTGATAAGCCCGGCATTACTGGGCTTATTTTTAGTGCAAAAAAAGAGCCCTGACAAAGGACTCTATTGACCAAGATTCTCAAGTTGGTTCATTAAATCTGTTACTTCATTCACTGTTTGGAATAGCTCAGACTCTTCTAGTTTTTCCACAGCAATCTGCCCGTCCTCTAATACCTTATTAATCTCAATAAGAAGAAGTTCATTTTTATCAACGAGTTCTTGATGGATGTTTTCTGCGATAGAAGGAACTTCATTGAGGTTGATAGATTCTTCTATATCCTGTTGAAGTGAAACAAGTTGAGTTTCAAGTTCCTCCCGGGCAGCTGGATCACTAATTGCTTCTTGGACTAGTTGTGGTGCATCTTCGGCAAAGGTATTTAACGTATCAATATGATTGGTTGCCTCATTTACGTAATCTAAGGACTCATTTACTTCCCCCAAAAAAGAACAACCGCTTAATAACATGAACACTGCAACTACTAGTAAAGTCCTTACTATTTTCATACACCCACACCTTTTCGATATTTTTAAAAGAATCCATGATAATGTTCAAACTCTAGTGGACATTTTTTCTATACAGTTGTAATACGGATGGAGTGGAAAAAGGTTTCAGATAGATGTTAGGTGGAGGAAACCCAATTTCTGGTTTATTAACATCGGTCAAAACTATATATCCTCATATGCCCCATTTAACATCTATAGTTGTTGCTTGAGAAATACCTTCCGAAAGAGTCGTTTCCTGGGAAATAGTAAAGGTATTTGTCAAATAGTCAGATATTTTGAGAGTGATAATAAGATCGAGAATGGTCTTCTCACGATTACGAATCCAGTGGGTGCTACATGAATGCTAGGGTATAATGAACATATAGGAAAAGCGGACCCTAGTATATTTGCCGAGGGAGAGAGGGCGTAGTGTCCAGTATACTGATGTTATAAAAATACAAAAAGTACTATTACTAGTTGTTAAAATTTCCATCAATCATTGATAGCTATGATTGAGAACTATTGAAAAACCTGTGACATTCACACAGAGTTGAATTTTTCGAAGAGTACTGAAGAGATTGGGATTAAATCAAATGTGAAACACTTTTTATAAAAATAGCCATTTATAAAGAGGAAATACTACCTCTAAATGGGCATGAAATAGGAAGGAGAGGTTTTTGTGTTTTGGAACCGCAAGGCTGAGGAGAGCGATGATGATCAAATCAGGGGAAAAAACGACGAGGCAAATAATAAGGCAAAAGAGTATTTAAATGATAAAGATAAGCTAAGAAAATTGATTTTCGATGCTGAAGCAAAAGTGAAAGAAAAGGAAGATAAAAAAGGATTTGTAAAAGAGACTTGGGATAGTCTAAAGTCGATGTTTGAACTAGTGAAGGCGTATCTAAAAGGTGATTATCGTAATATCCCATACGGATCGCTTGTTTTAATTGTAGGAGCAATTCTTTATTTTGTGATGCCAGCGGATGCTATTCCAGATGTGATTGCGGGACTTGGCTTTACGGATGATGCAGCCGTGATTGGGTTTACATTAAGACAAGTAAAGTCTGATTTGGATAAATTTAATGCTTGGAAACAGGAGCATGAACATGAACAAAAGGAATGAGTTCTTTTTTGGGAAAAGGGGCAGTATTTCATTCCGTAATGGAGTATAAGGGAGCGAAAAAAGCGGTTTGACCTCAACAATTGGAGTCAAATCGCTTTTTTAAATTGTGGCAAAATCGAGTTTCATTTGTGCATTTTTTCCAAACTTCTCTTTAGTTCGCCCACTTTAAATTCATCGTTAACGTACAGCATTGGGACCCTTGAACATCCGCATGGATTCTCAATTCTAATCCTGAAGGAGTGTATTTGGTTGTGATCGGTGTGTTAATTCCAATTGATTTCATTAATCTGTCTACTTCTTGTTGGTTGCCTTTTTGGGCAGCTGTCATTAATTTATGGGCGAAGCTACGGTCGGATAATTTCTGAAGGATGGTACTTGATTCTTGTGTGATGGTTTGAAATGCTTTCACAGATTGATGAAAGATTGTGTCATCTACTTCAGGGTATTGTCGATAGTTAAAGGGGGTAGGAATTGCCGGATAGAAATATTGGTGTGGATAAGGATTCTGATAATGATAGTGGTAGCGATTATCATACATGTTTGGATAAACCTCCTCAGTTTTAATTATTAGTATGAATTGGACAACCCAGACTGTGCCTGGTCACATTTGTATACGTAGGTTTAAAGGAAAATAGTGGGTGTACCTTAATAAGTAAACCATTTGGATAGAGGTTTAATCCAAGTGTACAGCCATGTTAAATCAATATTTGGGCAAATTTGTTCTATACATTATAGAACAAATTTGTTATACTAAAAGTAGAACAGAATGGAGGGGTAAAATGATTATTCACATTGAGCCTCAGGCTGATACTCCGATCTATACACAGTTGACCAAACAAATTATTGAGGGAATTGCGCGAGGGTACATGCGTCCAGGGGATTCGCTGCCTTCAGTAAGAGCTTTAGCAGGAGATCTCGGAGTAAATATGCATACCGTGAATAAAAGCTACCATGAATTAGAGAAGCGAGGTATCATCCGCATTATCCCTAAATCAGGAGCGGTCATTCAAGCGCCAGTCGTGGTGACTCAAGATAGTCCTCATTATGAGCATATTACCGATGAACTGAAATCGGCCATTGCAGAGGCCCTTGTATTAGGCATTCAGACCGAACAGGTAGAAGAACTGGTTACCTCCATTATTCAAGACTTACATGCAGAGTCGAAGAAAAAGTAGTCCTTTTCATTGCCCCTAGGTGTGCCTGAAAATTCGTTTTAGATTGGAGGATGTTTTATGGAGATGACGATCCTTTTCATTGTTAGTTTTTTCTTGGCAGTTATCGAAACAGCCATTCCGTATTTGATTAAACGTACAGTTGTTTTTGGTGTTACCATTCCGGATGAAAATACGAGGGACCAAAGGTTATTAAGCTTTAAGAAACAATATTCCATTATTGTTTCTTGTTTTTCACTAGTTGTTCTACTTGCCTTTTGGGTATGGGGAGTGCAAGCAAATCCTGTCGATGCGCAACTCTTTTTAGTCGGAATCGCTCTACCCTTTGCCATCATGTTTGTGAGTTTAGCTAGTTATGTTTATTTTCATGCAAGAACATCTCAGTTAAAAAGAGGTGAAAAATGGGGAGAAGATAGTAGGCAAGTGAAAATCTCCGATTTGTCGGTGCGTTCTCAGGATGAGATGCTTCCTTGGTATATGTATCTTTTCCCAATGCTCGTCACTCTAGGTGTCATCGTTTATACCGTGCTTCAATACCCTTCACTTCCAGATCAGATTCCAACTCATTGGGGGCCAAATGGTCAACCAGATGCATTTACTACAAAAAGTCCTGCATCTGCCATCTCAACACTTTTAATTTTATTGGTGATGCAAGGGATGTTCCTGATGATTAACGAAACCACAAAGCGATCGGGAATAAAATTAAGTGCAACAAGAACGACTGCTTCACGGATTCGTCAGTTGACCTTAAGAAAGTATACGAGCTGGTTTATGTTTATTACGAGCATCCTCATTACAATGCTTTTCTCCTTTTTACAGCTATCCACGATTCATGAGGGAATGTTTGGCGAAGGGTTGATGTTGATTGTCCCATTTGTGTTCTTGCTAGTGGTATTAGGGGGAACAGTGGTATTTGCAGTCAAGGTTGGGCGAGCGGGAGAAGAGATCGGTTCCGAGTCTGTTGCAGGATTGGCTGATTTTGATGAGGATCAATATTGGAAGGGTGGACTGTTTTATTTTAATAAAAATGACCCATCCATCTTCGTTGAAAAACGCTTTGGTGTCGGCATGACATTGAACTTTGCTAATCCAAAAGGTTATTTGCTAGTGTTAGGGCCAATCGTAGTTATTTTAGTCGTGAGTTTTGTTATTTAAGCCTATTGTGCGCTATTCTACAATTGAATATTTCCGATATTATGCCTGTCTAGTATGCTAGATAGGCTTTTTTCATTGGATGAATCCTCCATTTCTGAGCATCTTAAAGAGAAAAAGGAGTGATGGCGCCGATGAGAATGTTACTAGCTATTCTGATTACCTTTACTTGTATGTCAACAACCATGCAAGTTCACGCTGAACAAAAGCCTAACAAGGAGTTAGCGATTGTGATTGATGATTTTGGAAATGGCATGAAAGGTACGGAAGATATGCTTAATCTTCAGGTTCCCCTTACGGTTGCGGTGATGCCATTTTTACCTACCACAGCAAGTGATGCGAAGAAAGCACATGAAAAGGGGCATGAGGTTATCGTGCATTTGCCGATGGAACCAAAAAAGGGAAAGAAAAGTTGGCTTGGCCCTGGAGCGATTACAACGGATCTTTCTGATCAAGAAATTAGAAAAAGGGTGGAGCAGGCGATTGCGGAAGTTCCATATGCTGTAGGTATGAATCATCATATGGGATCAAAGGTGACTGAAGATGAGCGTGTGATGAGAATTATCTTAGCAGTTTGTAAAGAAAAGGGCTTTTTCTATCTAGATAGTAAAACGACTGGAAAGAGTGTCATCCCAAAGGTTGCAAGAGAACTAGGTGTTCCGTACGTAGAAAATAATTTGTTTTTTGATCATGTTTATTCTGCAAGTCATATCCAGCGCCAAGCCTCCTTGCTAGCTCAACAATTAGAGGAGCAGGAACAACTGATTGCAATTGGACATGTAGGAGTAACAGGTGATAAGGTGGTTACTGCGCTTAAGAGCCACATTCCAGAATATAAAAGACAAGCGGAACTTGTTCCAGTCTCCGCTTTAATCCCTGGATTCGATCGGCTTGATCACGAATTGCCGTAAGTGAAAGTTTGCGTTGAATCATCATTTCCAATTTGCGTTTTAAAACAAAAGGTCGCTTCTCTAGCTATGGAGAGCGACCTTTTGTTTTGACATATAGCTGTTCATGGATAATTTAATGATACACTTTTTGGGAAAACCATTCTTGAAGGAACAACAGTTTAGCTTCATAATAATAGGTATTAAGGTATAGACTCTAATTAGGGATTAGGACTAAATTAGTATAAATGTAGGGGTTGAAGAGAATGGAAAAGCCGCTCATATCGATCGTAATTGCTACCTATAATCGTTCCTTGCTATTAGCAGAGTTAGTAGAATCATTAAGTAGACAAACCTTCAAGGATTTTGAAGTCATTATCGTCAATGACTATGGGGAAAATGTCGACAAGGTTAAAGCTTTGTATGATGATTTGGATATTAAAATCATTGAAATGGAGAAAAACTCCAAACATGTTCTTGCTAGGAATACCGGAATTCAGCAGGCAAAAGGAGAATGGGTCATGCTCATCGACGATGATGACTTGCTTGTGCCTACACATATTGAAACAATGATTAAAGAAAGCAAGGGTTACGACTTGCTTTATTCTGATGTTGAAATTGTTCGGTTTGAGCTGAAAAGTCAGATGCGAGTTCCAGTTGAAAGACGTTTGTTTGCCTATGAAATGGATCTTCAAGGGATGAGGAAGTTCTCCACTTTTGTATCATCAGGATGCTTATATCGAAGAGAGCTTCACGACAAAATTGGATTGTTTGATCCAGCTGTTCATAATTATTGGGATTGGGATTTTTTTCTGCGTGTGGCAAATCAGTTTCGTGTTAAGCGAGTTGCAGTAGCAGGTGTGTTATATGATTTCTCCGATTTTAATAACAATCAGTCAAAGGACCTTGAACCACGGAAGTTTTACTTAAATCGCCTTTGTGAAAAGCACAATCTTGGAGAACTTCCATCTAAAAACTTCTTTTTATTGTTAGAGGAACCAGAGGTTAAACAAAGACAGGCTGAAAGTAAGGTGCTGTGGGATGGAAAGACTTTTGTATCAAGGCTTGTTCGAGAGAAAGAAGACATTAGATGAACCTTGTTCAATAAAAGAGAGGCCAACCATTCTTATAGTTGGCCATCCTTTACCTTTGAGAATTATTTTCTGCGTTTTTCCATACTATCTGGGGAAGGGGGATTTTGAGCCATTGTCTTTGCTAAATACTCTTTCACTTCATTGTAGGACATCCCAGAATTGGCATTTTGCTGTTTGACCTTTTCGATATCTGTTCCTACGTCAGTATATTTTTTCATCTTCTCACCTCTATCTTAAGGGTGGGACAATGAACCTGTCCCTTTGTCTCTCTTGGGATTGGGACAATGAACCCTTTTCTCACTTAAGGTGATTCTAATCTGGAAGACTTATTCGTTTTAGTGAAAAAAAAAAGCGGCCAGCTCGGCCACTTTATATACGCTTTGATCCAATGTATCTTGTTTTCCAATAAGAGTTGTTCATACTGGTAATGCTAACACCAGCGGAAGTTGTCGAATGGATAACTTGTCCATTGCCGATGTACATGGCAACATGAGTGACCTTTTTGCCACCACTTGTTGCATAGAACACTAAGTCTCCAGGTGCTAACGATTTAACTGCGGTGCCTTTTGTATACATTTCCGCTGCTGTTCGCGGAAGCGTGACGCCAGCCTGTTTGTAGGAATAGGAGATGAAGCCAGAGCAGTCAAAGCCCTTTGGTGTAGTCCCGCCCCATTTGTATTTTACACCCTTATGGCTTTTAGCAACTGAAATAGCTTTTGTACGATAGTCTGTGGGTTTTGCAGTTGCGGTACTTTTAGCAGCTGTTGTACTTTTTGTTGCTGCTTTTGGAGCAATATATTTTGAGCTAACAAATCCTTGTTTTCCGTTTGCGGTCACCTTAGCCCAACCGTTGGATTGGCTGTGGACAGTCACCGCAGTTCCTTTTGCAAGTTTCGTTACGATGTTAGAACTGGTTGTTGCTGTTTTCCGCATATTTAAAGTTCCAGAATTAATTTTTACATAAAAAGGGGTCCCTGAAGCGGATGCTTCGTCCATTGACGGTACTGCGGTTGCTATTAATAGAATTATTACTAGTGCTGCTAGTATTCTCTTAAACAAGGTAGTTGCCCCCCGGTTCCTAATATGATAAAACTAGTATTCTCCGTAAGCGTTTACATTTTGGTAACAGAAAAATTACGGTTATATTACAAATTGCGACATTAATCGATACAAACAGGTGAAGAGTCTGGCGAGTTATGAAATACTATAGAAAAAAATGTGGCTTACAGAAAGTGTTTCAAATTAAGGGAGGAAAATAGGTGGAGACTGCTACTTTTTATTTTCATAGTCAAGATGGGAAACGTATTTTTGCTAGGAAGTGGATTGCGGAAGGGGAACCTAAGGCGATTCTGCAAATTGCACATGGGATGGCAGAACATATTGGACGTTATGGTGATTTTGCGCAATTTCTCGTTCAACAGGGAATCTACGTTTATGGAAATGACCACCGGGGTCACGGAAAAACGGAAGAGATGGATGAAGACCGAGGATATTATGCAGATGAAGATGGCTTTGAAACAGTCGTAGCAGATATGAAGCTGCTTACGGGTGTCATCAAACAAGACTACCAGAATACACCTGTTTTCCTGCTAGGGCATAGTATGGGTTCATTCCTTGCGCGGCGTTATATTCAACTATATGGTGAAAAGCTTGATGGAACCATTTTTACTGGCACAGGGGGCCATCCTGGATTTGTGGGGAAGATCGGTCATTATTTAGCAGTACGAGAAGCACGAAAACTTGGTAGGCGCACTCCAAGCCCGCGTATGAACAGTTTAACATTTGGAAGCTACAACAAAGCGTTTAACCCGGCGAGAACAGAGTTTGATTGGCTCACACGAGATGAAAATGAAGTGGATACTTATCTTGCAGATCCGCTCTGTGGTGGTGTGTTTACTGCAGGTTTTTTTGAAGACTTCCTCAAAGGGTTACTGTCTCTATATGAAGAAGATGCGCGAATTCCTAAGGATTTACCCGTTTCTCTTTTGTCGGGGGACAAAGACCCTGTAGGGAAAAATACGAAAGGTGTGCTTCAAAACTATCATCAGCTCCAGTCTGTCGGTTTGAAGGATGTGTCTTACAAATTTTATCCTGGTGCAAGGCATGAGATCTTGAATGAGACGAATCGAGAAGAAGTCTATCAGGATATTTTGGAATGGATTGAGAAGCGTGTTTAAGAGTTAGATTGAAACGGGGTGAACTAGAAAACTCTTGGAAGTTGATTCGCAACTTCCAAGAGTTTTTTTACACAACTAGACAAAAAAGAGTATGATTAGTTTTAGAATATTTAGATGAAATCTATTTTACCTGCATCTTGCTGAAAAGGATGAGCGAACATTGCATAGTTTTGAGATTTTTTCCTCTATTATTTTTGTCTGTCTACTGCTACCAATTATTGCTTTAGTGATGCTTAGTATTTTAAAGTTGTTAGAAAAAGAGTTTGATTACCTACAGATGGAAAATAAGCAAATTCAGCTAGAAAAGCAGCTCCAACAAATGGAGTACGAGCAGCTTAGTCAGCAGATTCGGCCACACTTTTTATTTAATAGTTTGAACGCGATGATGTCACTCGCTCGGTTAAATCGCAACGAGGACCTTATTCATTCGATGGAAAGGTTTTCTCTATTTCTTCGCTATCAGAATAAAGACAAAGCATCTCTGGTACCATTCGAGAGCGAGTTGGAACATACAAAAAATTATATATCCATTCAACAGCTACGCTATGGCAGTAAGTTGATAGTGGACATTTCAATTGACCGCAAGGCTTTTTCTACGCTTCTTCCTCCGTATACCTTACAAACCTTTGTTGAGAATGCTTTTAAACATGGATTAGAAAAAAAGCGTGGTGAAAAGCGCTTATGGATAGAACTAATTCGTCGTGGAAATTGGGTTGTTTTAAAGGTTTCCGATAATGGAGACACCTTAGACCTCAGTCACAGTAGTCAATTGGGAGGCTCCGTTGATTCCCGTCCTGAACACGAGGAAGGTACAGGTTTGAAAAACATCCGTAAACGGTTGGAATTGCTTTTTGAGTTGGATACAGAGGTATCAATTAAAAGAAAACAGGATTTGACTGAAGTAAAAGCCATTTGGCCATACACACCGGAGGAATGAAAATGAAACTATTGATTGTCGATGATGAACCATTAGAGCTTGAGCAACTCACGTATTTGGTAAAAAGAGAGTTCCCTAATTGGGATATTTATCGTGCGGAAGATACCGTTGAGGCGAAGCAGTTGCTCAAGACTCATTCCTTTCCCTTAGCCTTTGTTGACATTCAGCTTCCGGGAGATTCCGGCTTGGACTTTTGTGAATTTTTAAGGGAAGGTGAATACGATACAGAGGTGGTCTTGATCACAGCTTATCAAGATTTTACTTATGCAAAACAGGCGATTCGATTAGATGTGATGGATTATTTAGTCAAGCCTGTTATTGAAAAAGAGCTGTACAAGGTGATTGCTGATTTTTTAGCAAAACATTCCTATGCGGAAACGAAGTCCGCTCTGATCAATAATGTTCTCACTATTATCCGCAAGGAGTTCCATAACAAGCTGCAACTTTCTGAGGTTGCTAGTAAAGTATACGTGACCCCAACATACTTAAGTAAAAAGTTTACTGAAGAGGTAGGTGCCAATTTTACCGAGTATGTCAATCATTTCCGCATTCAAAAAGCAAAGCAAATGATGGTTGATCACCCCGAATGGAGTCTTATGCATGTCGCAGAAAGCGTCGGTTTTTCCAGCCAGCATCATTTTAGTAATTTATTTAAAAAAATTGAAGGAATCACACCGAGCAAATTTAAGGAGAACGCGACATGATTGATTGGTATTTACTACTATTTATTGCTTTTACACTTGTGATGGTCACGATTGAAAAGACGGGAAACCATCGGAACAGTTATGATTACGTTGTTCTTGGTAAAAACAGAGGACTAAGTGAAGGGACCTATTCTTTACTCATTCAGTTTATGACTGGTGCTACTTTTCTCTTTCCTCTCTTCTTAACAGAAACGCTCAGGTTTTCCAGTGTCCTAGTGATGATCGTTGGGGCACTGTTTGTCTATAGCGTTCTAGTAAAAATCATGAATAATGAAGATATAAAACATCTGGTTTTATATCCAATGCAAAGTTCAGCTGAAATTACGTCTAAACCATTGTTCCTATTTGTTCTTACCTTCTCCAATGTAGGAAGTATTTTTATTCAAACTTCCCTAGTTGCTTTTCTTTTTCAAGACTTGTTTGAACAGTCGAGCTTTGTTGGTTTAAGTTTATTTCTTGCTTTTTGTTTTCTTTACTTCGGGCTTGGAGGCATTTATGGTGTCCATCGAATTGGCTCCATCTTGCTTTATTTAAGTTATTTTATTTTATCGTTTACAACCTTGACCTTATTTTTACGGACTGGAATTGGAACAATCTTTTCGCGCTATCAACAGCAATTCTCCTCGTTAATGGGTGGGAGTATTCTAGAGGTTTCTCTCTGTTTCTTCACCTTCTTTTTGGTCATGGTGGGCCAGATATGTACCAGCTATTACTTCTGGCAGTCGATTGATTCAGTGAAAGAAAACCATCGTCGATCAGCATTACGCTACTCATTGTTTTCATGGGGTGCTCTGTTACTAGCTTTTGTTGTACTAACTATATTTTTATTCGTTCGAAACGATACCCCCAACCTTTCGGGCTTATTAACTTCCTTTAGTCAGATTGAACCCTTCTTTCTCCTTATCATTGCCTTTTTGTTATTGACGTTATTGGTGGTTGGGGTTGGCCATAATCTATATAGCATTGTTTGCCTTTTTCTAATGATCCAATCGAAAGCAAACCGAAAGGGATCGCCTTTTCAAATGGTAAAACAAGCTTATGTGATTGGAATTGCTGTATGTCTTGTAGTGGGAGTGGCCTCTGCACATTATTATGAAAATCTTACAATGTGGCTTCCATATTTTATCTCCTTTTTTGCTTCAGCTGGGGTTCCTTTTCTTTTTGTGTATGTTACAGGGAAGATTCGGGGAAAAGCAACTTTTTATACGATGGTTCTAATGTCCATAATCGCAGTAGGACTCATTCAGTTTCTACCAAACATCTGGTTGATTGCTCCGGTATCAAGTGGTATCGCTTTCATAATACACTTACTCATTAGAAGATTTTAAATTGTCGGAAATATATAAAATAATGCAAAAACAGATTGAAATTGTGCAAACATTCCTCCAATAAAAGAACTAAACTGTTTATTAATACGGAACGGGAAAAACCAAGGAGGGGTATAAAATGACAGCACAATTATCAACAGAGTCCTACATTTATGCAATGGATAAAAACAATCAACCTGCGCTGACTGTTAAATCAGGAGAACAAGTTGAAATTGATACATTTGATTGCTTTCAAAATCAGATTCAATCTGAAGAAACTACTTTTAATGCAATTGATTGGAATCAAATTAATCCTGCTACTGGACCTATCTATGTAGATGGAGCCCAGCCAGGAGATATTTTAAAAGTTAAAATTGATTCAATTGAATTAGGTGACCAAGGTGTCATGGTCGTGGGCCCACAGCTTGGTGTGATGGGGCACCGCATGGATGATTTTAAAGTTAAAATTATTCCTATAAAGGGAGATCGAGCAATTTTCAACGATAAACTCTCCTTGCCGTTAAACCCGATGATTGGTGTAATCGGCGTCGCCCCAGAAGGTGAGGCTGTGAACTGTGGGACACCGGGTGCACATGGTGGAAACATGGATACGAAGCTGATTACCACGGGTGCAACTCTCTATTTCCCTGTTTTCCAGGAGGGAGCGTTGTTTGCATTAGGAGATTTACATGCAGCGATGGGCGATGGTGAAATCAGTGTATCAGGGATTGAGATTCCAGCCAAGGTGAAAGTTACGCTAGAGGTTCTCAAAGGCTATCGTTTGAACTTTCCAGTATTGGAAAATGAAGATGGAATTGCAACACTAGTTTCGAAAGAATTATTAGATGATGCAGCAAACGTTGCTGTCGAGGAAATGATTGATTTACTACAGCCCCAAACGGATCTTTCCTTAGCGGAGTTTACGATGTTAATGAGTGCAGCAGGTGAGGCGCAGATTAGTCAGATTGTTGACCCACTTAAAACAGCAAGATTTTTCGTGCCACGTTTCATTTTAGAAGCCTACAACATCGAACTTTTTAAGGAAGGGGACAAGTAATTCATGGCAGAAGTAGCAAAATCAACTCAAAGCCCACCAAGTACTGGGTACAAACAAGAGTTAAAACGCTCATTATCCTTTTGGGATTTATTAATCTATGGACTTGTATTTATGGTTCCAATCGCTCCGTTTGGAATT
>Ga0180215_1000317_pt1 | contig 64847 bp, 69 predicted proteins | sample eDN3rd37CBELigBY_FD_128871 | JGI IMG/M metagenome (GOLD analysis project Ga0180215, IMG submission 128871) | Enriched backyard soil microbial communities from Emeryville, California, USA - eDNA 3rd pass 37_C BE-Lig BY (version 2) (version 2) | ecosystem: Environmental > Terrestrial > Soil >... | reverse complement strand
ACTAGGAATCCCAATTTCCTTTGTAAGTGCATCTCCCCTTTTGTTTCCTACAGCTAATGATTTCCATACACTATTAAATCGGGATTGATGGATTGAAGTCTGTTCAATCATATAGTTAGAAAGCCTCACTAAGTAGAACAGTATACTTTTTACCGTATCAATTTCATGTATAGCTGTAGCAGGGCTCGGATTGTATACTAGTAAAGAGTCCACATTTACATTTTTTCTTTTATGATTGAACCATGTTAATTTTCGCATGTTTAAATTCCCCCAAATTCGTATTCCCCAATGAACTTTTCTTGTCCTTATTTTCCGTGAATTGCTTTATAAAAGATATCACCTTGTATTCTTATTCTAGATAGGAGGTAGTTCCTATTATTCATACAAAAGCAGTGTTACCACTTCACAAAAAAACTAGCTCCTGCTAGAAACTAGTTTCTTCATTAATATTATTAATTCCATTCCATTCCCGCTCTTTTTATGTGATAGTCAACAGTTACCTTAATATCCATTTCCTTATATACCTCTGACCATCTTTCTTCCGTTTTGATTTCTTGATTCCAATACTCCCCATACTTCGCTCTAATTCTCGCTCCCAGCCCCAATACATCTGATCCCTCTTTCTGGACCTTTTTAAGCAATTCCTTACATATTTCTTCACTTTTTTTATTTGCGGCCCGCTCTAGCTTTTTAAGATTTTTCTCGTTTAATCTATTCGTATTTACCTCTTCATCTACCACTGCATCTATCTTCACATGTATATTAGCACTTGGTACTCCATTTTTTACCTTCACTTTAATATCTGGATTTCTTTTTTGTGATTGAATAAAATAAACACCACGACCATTATCCAATGACACCGCAATCGAATAACCTCCTGGACTTTTTTCCTTCATGCCCATATAGGCACCTATTTCAATTGATGACGTGCGTCCAACCAGCTTCGCATCTTTGAAAAATGCAAGACCGTCAACCAGAATACGATCATTTTCAATCACTTTTACAGTTGGCAAGATGGCATTGACACCATCGTCCGATATATCTGTCCAAAATTTCCCAAGATATTCTCGGGGAAGCTTACCAAAACGAACAGCATGGTCTAACGTGCTTGATAGATAGAGTGATGGGACCGTTTCAATCGGTGGAGCGGATTTCATGACCTTTGATGCGTCTTTTTCATTAACAATCATCCACGCGGTCCTTCTTACCTCATAGTCCCGCCTTAAATAATCATTAATTTCCGACAAGCCCCGTTTTGCAATTTCATCTGAAACGACTACTATCTGTAAATGACCCAAATAAAGCTTTTCAGCTAATTGCTGCTGGAGATTTGACATAGCATCCTTCATCGTATGACCAAATGTTTCAAGTACCCATGCCGTCTTTTCAGAACCCTGGCCTCCTCCTCCTTCAGGACCTAATTTAATTTTTCCAGGAACGGCAATTTGAGCCGTAACCTTATATAGTGTTTCTCTTTTTTTAATTGGAAAATGACCCTTACGGTGAGTGACTTCTGGTTCATCACTTAATTCCTTTTCCTGTGCCAAGTCAATAGCAATTCCTAATATATTGGCACGATCCTCTAACTCATACCGATCCCAGCAGCCTGTTAAAAGTAAGATAAGGAATATCATCAAGATAATATGTAGTGTTCTCCTCATACCGTTTCTCCCTCTTTCTTACGCAGCAATGAAACAACTAGTAGGAAAACAGGATAAACGATTGTAAGAAAGATTCCATAAAAGGTTATTTGTAAAATTAGATCGTACATTTCATAAATATCCTCTGGGAACATAGCAATGGCAAACATAATAGGAAAGCCGATTAGGGAAATGAGCCGGTAATGTTCCGATTTAAATAACTCACTTACCCCTCTGACAACCACAAAATAAAAAGACAATAAAGTGGTGAACGTACCATAAATCCATGAGATAAGAAGGATGGCATCTATTCGGGCCAAGACCTGTGCAGGAATATGGACCATTCGTCCAAGTACGAGGACTGGCCAAAACGATTGCTGAAGCTCTTCTTCTCCGAAAACAGCTAATGTCATGGTAATAATGAACACCACAAAGAAACAGGCAATCCAATAACCCCATATTCCACTTTTTACACATTTATTCGGTTCCTTCATAAAAGGAATAACCATTGATATCACAAAAAAGCTTAATACTGCTTGTGTCACAATAATCCCGCCGCTCATAAATTCCTTCAAGGTTGGGTTGTTCCCTAATATGGGTGTAACATGATAGATTTCGATATCCTGAAAAGCAGGAATTAATACGAGAAAGATTGGAAACATGATAAGCGGCATATAGAAAAAATGAATATAGGCAAAGGTTGCCACCTTTTGAAACCCGGTTGTCGCACATAGTAGCAGCATAAAAAAAATCGCGATTTGGATCGGGGTATTTGGCATTAAGGCACCTGCAACAATTTCGGCATATTGCCTGGTTTCCAGTCCAGTGACAATAGCAAAAAACACAATAATCAGTGCACTAAAACACCTCCCGATTGCCTTCCCTAAGAGCTTTTCACTATATCCAATGACTGTATGCTGCGGAAACCTTTTGCCTAAAAAAACGATTGCCAGCAAACCGATAAAAGCGATTAATACTCCTACTAAACTGGCAAAAGGGGCTCCAAGTCCCGCTCCTCGTACCACAAACCGTGGAAGAGCAAGCATGGCCACACCTAATATAGAACTGATGATAATCGTGGCTACTTGAACGGGAGTAACGACATCCCTATTGTTCATTTGAATTGCCTCCCTTCCTTCCAACTTTAGGATTCTCATTGATTTCACCGTCTACCCTTTTGATATTTTGCGGATGTAATTGAGCCGGACGATTTCGCAGCCAGTCAAGTGGTGCCCGGATAAGAGAATCCTTAAATCCTTGGTAATTGCCAGGAGTCACAGGTGCCAAATAGGGTACACCAAATGAACGTAATGACAGCATATGATTCATAACAAACATCAATCCTGTAGCCAGACCTAATAACCCAAAGGCTCCTGATAAGAGAATCAATGGAAATCGCAGCATTCGAAAGGCTGTTGCCGCATTATAGGAGGGTGTTGCAAAGGAACCAATTGTTGACATTGCGATGATAACCACTGTGATGGGACTAACAAATCCCGCCATTACAGCTGCTTGACCAATGACAAGAACGCCGACAATGGATAAGGCACCACCTACCTGTTGGGGCATTCGGACAGTAGCCTCTCGTAAAATCTCCATTGCTACCTCCATGAGGAATACCTCTACCACAACGGGAAAGGGAACACCGGCACGGCCACTTGCAGCAGCTACCACAAACTTAGCCGGAATCATTTCAGGGTTATACGATAGAACCGTTATATAAAACGAAGAAAAGGTCAATGAGAAGATAAGAGCCATAAAACGGATCACACGAGTGATTGATGTGATCAGCCATCGTTCATTGTAATCTTCACTCGTATGGTAAAACTGATTAAAAACAGATGGCACAATAAGACTTGAGGATGAACCATCTACTAAAATAGTAATTCGTCCTTCTAAAATATTACCCGCTGCTTTATCCGGACGCTCCGTATTTTGTACCTGCGGAAACGGAGAACGGGGATTATCCTGGATAAACTGTTCAATATATCCCGCATCTAGAATTCGGTCAATTTTGATATCTTGAATTCTTTTTTTTACTTCCTCCAAAAGCTCCGGACTGACAATGTTATCGATATAGCATAGTGCGACTCTCGTCTTCGTCCTCTCCCCCACTTCCATTGGTTCCACACGAAATTCAGGGATTGGGAGGCGATAGCGTAATAGGGAAACATTTGTAGTCAGCTGCTCAATAAAACCATCCCTCGGTCCTCTAATCACTCGTTCAGTCTCAGGCTGTTGTATTCCGCGCTTTTCTGGTTTATAGGAATCAAGTAGAAGGACATTCTTTTCCCCATCAATTAACACAACCGTAGCACCATGCAGCAGGCCGTCCTGAACGCTTTTCCAATCATCTGCTATGCTTCCACCACAATGATATAGGACTTCGTCAAAAAACCATTGTGATAGTGACTGACTTTTCTCTTGCTGTTCAATGGCCTCTAACTCATCATGTTCCTGTAATGGCCGTATGATATCGCGATTAATAATCTCCTTATCCGCTAAACTGTCAATATACACAACAGCTGCCGGACGTACCTTTCCTATAAGAAATTTCCTTATTGAAAAATCAATATCGTTTTTAAATATTTTATTAAGATACTTAATATTATCCTCAATACTCGTATTAATTCTTTTCGTTTCACTCGTTAGATGATCTTCCTGATTAGATTGCTTCTTTTTTTGCCAAAATGACATCTAATCCCTCCCTTCGAGTTCACGGAAAGCGAACATTAATCTTAGTATCTCAATCTCTATTTTTTACATGCATGAAAAACAAAAAAAAAGATACTTTCTATAAGTATCTTTAACTCTCCTTACGGTATGACAGGTCTGTATACTTCCTAGCAGCATCCTCTAGTACATTCTCAAGCAGGCTGAGAACTTCACCTGGAATCTCCATTCCATCCCAATGAAGACCTTTTTTACCGCAAATCTCTCTTAAACGAATATGCATCGATTCTTCCGCATTCCGTTCATCCGTTAAACCAAGGATATAATCAACTGAAACACCGTACAATTTCGAGAAGCTTTTAAGCTTTTCAAGTGGCGGCTGGCGGTATTTTGATTCATATGAAGCGTAGCTCGATTTTTTTACCCCAATCATCCTGCCAACCTCCTCCATCGTGTATCCCTGCTCCAGCCTCAATTCTCGTAAACGGTTATGATACATACTCTCATCTTCTCCTCTTTCAACCAATGTCTATTCTGCAATTTGCTCAGCCATGTAATAAATAGCTTCCTGATACTGAGTTATCTTCTTTTGTACAAGGGCTATTTCTTCCTTTTTTACCCCTCTTTGTGTTCTATGGTAAATAGCGAAGGTTCCAATCACATCATCCTCTCGAAAAAAAGGGATGGACCATCCTGTTTGAAATCCGTATCTAGTAAAATGCTCTCGATATGGACCCCATAGCGGACTTGATTGAATGTCTGTCACAACGACCTCTCGGTTATGGACAGCTGCTCCACATGACCCGCATGTTTCTCCAAATGCTCTTTTTTCGTTAATGTCATTAAAAAAGTCAAAAAATTCTACAGGAAAATTTGGTGCGGCTCCATGATAAATTTTATTTTCCTTTTGACAATAAAATAGCATGGTTACATGCCCATCCGGAATTGCTTTTTCTAGATCTAAGCAAAGCTTACCTAACTCCATTTTCATATTAATTACTTGAAACTCATTCTCAGAAATCACTTGGTTAACAAGTGCATCCAGATGGACTCGAATATTTTCTTCATTTTGAGCTAATAAGGGATTAATTTTTTGCAAAAGAGCTTTTATTCTTTTATTTGCTGCATATTGTTTCATGTAAACAACGATATCTTTATTCCGCATTCTCTCCTCCATTTTTCCATTTTATCCTTTATGGAGTATGGGCAAAAAAACCTAAATACAAACAAAAAAACACTTATCCTTGTTAAACTTTCGGATTAGTGTTTGTTCACTTGTTCACGCCTTTAACGTCTGAATTATTTTTTCTAAGAAATCAATTTGAAGCTTGTATTGGTCGGCCATATTTTGAAAGGTTATTCTTGATAACTCATTCATCTCCATAAGCAAAAAAGAACAGGCGTATTACCTGTCCCCTTTCCCCAAATTATACTGATAATCATAAATTTCTAGTGTATACCAAGTAAATTTCCCTTCCTCAAGCATCCAAGATATATCGATTTTTGCAGGTATTTTTATTCCGTTCATTATTTCATAATCCTGTATTTCCCCGATACATTCCATTCGTTTAGCCTTTTCATCAGAATCCTTGTATCGCAGTGCACTTATTTTTACCAATTCTCCCTGATTATTAAAATGAAAAATGGCCGACCCCGAAATACCCTTGTAGGTCATTGTCGCTTTCGCCGTTTTTTCGTCCATTTCTTCCCATGTAATGTAAGGCTGAAGTGCTGCAGATGGATATATTGGCAATTCAAGCAAATATCGCTGTAAAGAAGATTCATCCACTTTTTTATTACCTGCTACATTTACAACTGGGATTAGGGATCCAATTTTCATGGTCATTGTACCATTCCCCTCTTGAAACCGATCCTTTCCTGCTACATGAACAAACGGCAGCATTTTCATATCAACCTTCCAAATAAATCCTGGTTCTTCAATCCTAACGTATTGCTCGGCTTCAGCACGATACCATTCCTTCTGGTCCGTTTTTAATTTCATCTGCCCCCTTTGTTTCAGGTAGACGGTCTTCATCTCTTCTTTGCCTACTATTCCAGTCTGGTGCAGCCACTTTTGAACAATGCTTGGCAATGAATTAAGCTCCTGTTCAGAAATATACTTGGTTTGTTCCATACTTACTTCTGACAAGAATTGTTGAATCTCCTTATTTGCCTGCTGATGAAATTGCCACGATCCATACCCAGCTAACGTGACGATAAGTATCATGATGTTTGCGATTGTACCAACTTTCGCATCCTGCCAAGAGAAACTAATGACCGTTTGTGAAAGCAAAATAGCAAGCAGTGAAGGCATCCACCACCAGTTTTTATTAGTCATAAATAACAGGACACTAAATAAAAAGGAAATCGCAGTAACCAGCCAAAGGATGCCGATTGGCTTTGATATGGCTAATTTTAATTGATTCAGCTCCGCAAAATGAAAAGCCTTTAAAAACCCTAATGAATGAATCAGCCCATGAACCATGACAACAAACACAAACACAATCCTCATCACCCTGCCACCCTTCTATCCCTAAACTACTCCCTACTTCCATTTTATACCTATAATAGATAGAGTCATAGGAGATAAGTTACAGAGGGACGGTTCTTCTGCTTCCTTTTTCAAAACTTTCACAACTAAAAAACGCATATCTTATAGACATGCGTTTCCATCTTATCATTATTTGAACACCATGGGATTTACCGGATGCTGAGGTATCTTCCCCTGTAACCCTTCGATCAGCTGTTTCGCTGCTAAATGGGCCATGGCTAATCTTGTTTTGACACTGGCACTTCCGATATGCGGTAGGGCGACAACGTTAGGCAGTGTCAATAAAGGATGATCCAGTGAAATAGGCTCCTGTTGAAAGACATCTAAACCAGCAGCTAAAATTTGCCCGTTCTTCAAGGCTGTATACAATGCAGCCTCATTCACCACCTCACCACGTGCGGTGTTGATTAAAATGGCTGTTTTCTTCATAAGTCCTAATTCTTTCTCATCTATCAAATGCTTCGTTTCCTCGGTTAAAGGCGTTAAGATACAGACAAAATCCGATTCCTTCAATAACGTTTCCATATCCGTAAAAACCGCACCTAGCTCTTTTTCAGCCTCTTCCTTGCGACTGCGATTATAGTACAGCACATTCATATTAAAACCCTTAGCTCTTCTAGCCAATGCCTGGCCGATATTTCCAAAGCCGATAATTCCCATTGTGGCACCATAAATATCTTGACCCGTTAACAGCAAGGGAGACCAGGTTTTCCATTGGCCTGACCGTAAATAATCAGAAGCCTCTATTAATCTTCTAGAAGCAGCCATTAAAAGAGCAAATGTAAGGTCTGCAGTCGTTTCTGTTAATACGCCAGGTGTATGAGCTACCATTATATTCCGCTTCGTTGCCGCTGCAATATCTATGTTATTATAGCCAACCGCCATTGTACTGATGACTTTTAGTTTTTCAGCCTGCTCTAGTAAGTTCTCATCAATGGTTTCTGTTACCGTCGAGAATAAACCGTCAGCTTCTTTGATTTCTTCCTTCAATATCTCATATGGGACTGCTGTGTCCTCATCCTCCCACATCGAAACATGGAAATGCTCCTCCAGTCTTTCTACTACTTCATCCGGTAATTTTCTTGTTATGTATACTTTCGCTTTCATGTTTCAACCCCTCTTAGTCAAAATACCTGCCTATAGATGATTGTACCAAGCGAAAGCCCCGGACACCATTCCATTTTAGTACGGCAGCTGGAGCACACCCTTTTCTTCTAGTAATGGTACAATGCGTTCAGCCGGCAGGGGCGGACTGAATAAATACCCTTGTCCTAACGTACAGTTATGCTGCTTTAGGTATTTCTTTTGCTGCTCTGTTTCAATCCCTTCAGCACATACAGTGAAATTTAAATTTCTTCCCATATCAATAATGGTCTTTACCATCACGCCACCGTTCGATGTCTCCAATATGTCATCGATAAAGGATTTATCAATTTTCACACAATCAACAGGTAAATTCTTAAGATAGCTTAAGGAAGAATAACCCGTACCAAAATCATCAATTGATAAATTCACACCTAATTGCTTTAACCCCTGTAAAATTTTTGATGTCTCATTCATATTTTGCATGACACTTTCAGTAATTTCAAACTCAAGAATTCGCGGGTCAACCCTCGTTTCTTTGATGATTTGATCTACCTTTTCAATGAAATCCTTACGGAGCTGTCCTGCTGAGACATTAACGGATACGGGGATCGATGGAACGCCTTTTTTCTGCCATTCCTTTTGATGCTCGCACGCTGTTTGCAACACCCATTCCCCAATTTGATGGATCATCCCGGTTTCTTCAGCTAACGGAATGAATTCTACCGGTGATATATTCCCAAGTGTCGGATTATTCCACCTAATCAAGGCCTCTGTACCAACAATCATTTCTGAAGCTAATTCCACCTTCGGCTGATAATGCAGCGATAATTCATTATTATCAATGGCCTTTCTTAATGCATTTTCTAGCTTCATTTTTCTTGAGTTTGTTTCATCTAAATCAACGGTATAGACATAATAATTGTTTTTCCCACGAGCCTTGGCATGGTACATCGCCATGTCAGCTTTTTTAATTAACTCCTCTTCCATCTCACCATGGGTTGGAAACAGACTGATGCCAATGCTTGGCGTGATAAAAAGCTCGTTTCCTTGAATCGAAAAAGATTTTTCCAGGATTCGAATGATTTTTTGTGCTAACCGTTCACTATCCTCCCTCTCATTGGAAGGCAGGACAATCGTAAATTCATCCCCGCCAATACGGCAAACGATCCCGTTATCTTGAACACACTTCTGCAAACGTTTTGCTACATCCTGCAGAAGCTGATCTCCGATTAAATGACCTAACGTATCATTAATTCCTTTGAAGCGGTCTAAGTCAATAAACAATAAGGCCAATTTTTTTTGATGATTCTTAGCCTTTTTCAATTCTTGTTTGAGGCTTCTGTAAAATAAATTACGATTTGGTAAGCCTGTCAATTCATCATGATAGGCCATATATTCTATTTTTTCCTCAGCTTCCTTATGCTCTGTTATATCTGTAATAACTGCATGTGCTTTAATTAACTGACCCTTTTCGTCCACAACATTCGTCCTTACGACCTGAACCCATTTTATTTCACCATTCTGCTGGATAATACGAAATTCAATAAGTGGATTGGTATTATTATTCATGAAATCAAACTCTCTTAAGAACCCCATATCCTCAGGGTGAATTACCTTCTTCCATACCGCTGGATCAGCAAGTAAATCTCTCCGTTGAAAACCAAAAATGTCCTCAACCCCTGAAGAAATCATCACTTTATTTGTGCGATAATCAACGGACCAAATCACAGCATCAAGATTATCAAACACATCCTGAAGCTGCTGTTCTTTTTCAGAAAGTGCCTGATTTATATTTTTTAATTCAAAATTTTTCATAGATAGTTTTTCCGTTAAACGCTGCATGTTTCGTAACAGTTCTTCGTTTTTTAATAATGTAACATTTAACCTTGTAATCAGCAATACGATCGTAATGCTCAGCCCATACGTTAACACTTCCAAAATTTGATAGTGTTTACGAATGGCAAATACTAATAGGACTAGCACAAATAGATAAGGGAGAAAATGTCGGTACTTGTATGCTTTAGCATAAATATTCTGTTTCACGGCCTGATTGATGGATACTTCGGAATATAGACCTGCTATTCCAATAAACAGGAAAGATAGTGACCAGAAAAGATCAAAATGGCTTCCGGTCTGATAATTATTATTTATGGCAAGGTAAGCATATTGAGTGTTGAAATATACATTTATTAAAAACCCGAGACTAATTAGAAGTAATGCTTTTCTCGAGATTTGTTCATCACCAATTAAAAAGAAACTAAAAAATCCAAATAAAAGCCCCAAATCAGAAATTGGAAGCGCAATATAGCTTACTACGATCCATAATGAAGCTGTGCCTACTGATGATAACATCGGTTGAATGATAAACTCCCAACTAAGGCTAGCCATAACAACCATAATCGTTAAAATATCTAAAACAAACACAGTCATTGAAACAGATTGTCTTAAGCTTTTAATTTTAATTACAAAAGCTGATAAAAAAAAGATTTCCTGCAAAATCCAGAAAAGGACAATAGATTTTGAAAATATAGGTGCATCACCGATATAGATTTCATAATAACTCCAAATACCCTGACCAATTCCATAACTAAAACAGCCAAAAGATAAGAGCAGCCAAAACATTCGTTCCTTTTTAAAAGTATGTAAGAAGGTATTGATCAAAAGAATACAAGCAATGATCGGAGCAAGTAATTGAAAAAGATTAGAACCCAGAACAACCATGTCAATTTTTTCTCGTTCTCTCCAGAAAAAAATCCACGAATAAAAAAGCAAAATATAAATGAAAACAAAGGGAGGTGCCCACTTCCTTAATTTGCTCAAACCTTCGCCTCCTTCCTGGGAAAAACACGTAGTGATGTACTATATTATGTCCACTCGATTACTAGGCATTCTTGGAAACAGGAAGGTATTATTGCTTAAGAAGAAGAAAAGGACAGGCTGCACATGATTAAATGCCACCTGTCCTTTTCGTATTAAAAATTATTATTATACGTCTCGTCTATTTCACTTTTAGTACTGTTATAGGTTTCTTCAATCGTTTTAAATTTCGCAGTATAGAGCTCATCCTTCTCCCTATACATTGTGTTATAAAAGTTCTCCAAGTCCTCAAATACTATATTATAAACCTCCTGATCAAGGTCCTGCGTCTTATTCAAATCCATTAATGTCTGTTTGGCATGACGGAGGAATAGCATAAGCCTATCCACTGTTTGTTCATTTAAGTCCATCAGGCGCTGTTTATCTTCCATTAATTGATCAATTGCTTCACTAGTATTTTGTCTATGCCAATCAATCCATTGCTGAATGGAGTTGTTTGATTCCTGAAATTCCTTATCAAGCTCCTGTTGATTTTTCACATTAATATAGCGGCCTTCAGCACTCTCAGCTATTTTTTGCAGTTCATTCGCATCCTCTGATTGTACAGCAAGCCCAATTACATTTATGATAGGGTTGATATTTGAGTCAGCAAGCTGCTTTGCTGCTTCCACCGGATTCCCATCACATGTCTCTTTACCATCTGAAACAAGATAAATGACATTCGTCGACTCCTCATTACTCTCGACTGCCAGTTTTTCACCGACCTGTGTAAGTGATGCCGCCATTGATGTCCATCCGCTTGGAGCAATAGATTCTAATTCTGTCGCAAAAATGTCTGCATCATAAGTGGAAAGCGGGTAGATTTCCTCGATGCTGCTGCATGAAAGCTTCTTATCTGCTTCAGAACCTGTCCCCTTGTGTCCATAGATTGTTAAAGAAACTTTTGCTTTGTCAGGCAGGTTTGAAGCAAAATCCTCAATAGACTCTTTTGCCATTTCCATTAGGGTCTTCCCATCCTGTACATTCTTCATCGAACCCGATGCATCTAAGATAATCGCAATATGAATATTTTCCTTCAGCTCTCTTCCATTTAATTTTATATTGGAAGTCGACTCTACCTCTTCTAAATTAATTTTTCCTCGTGGAGTATAGGTTGACATAGAAGGCAGATCAGGAAAATAGGTCTCGGCTACAAATCGTTTAATTTGATCCGCCTTCTCTTCCTTGCTGGCTTCCCCCTTAATTACAGTTTGTAATGTTTCAACCGCTGCGGCCTCCTCCTCTTTCGTCAAATGGTCATGTTCAATTTTCTCCCACCATATTCCTTTTTGAATATTTTCTGCCACCGCTAGCGAAGCTGGAAAAGAAAATCCTTCCTTACTCCTTTGAAATGCATCCGGCCAAAGCACTTGCTCCTTATCTTCAGTGTCTTCTGCTGCTTTCTCATGATCCTTTGAGGATTCCACCGTTTCCTCAACCACTTTTGTTTTCTCGACTGGAATGTCAGACTTATTGCACCCAGCTAATATCACTACTAGCAGGAGCATCATCACTCCATATAACCTTTTCAAAAATATCCCGCCCTTTTCTATTTTTCTGTACTATTAATACTACAGTAATAAATAGAAGAACGGTTTATTTTAACGTAAAAACAGTATGATAGTCCTTCAACTCTCCATTTACCAGTTAGTAACGTATGATTGAATGGTAAATTTTGTTATATACCACAAGCATTTGCTCCTACCTTTTTCTTAAACAATGCTATTAAGAGAGTAAAAGCTTGAGCCTAACCCTCTGCCTTTTTTTGTGTATCTTGCTTCAAGTTTATCATTGGCCATTTATTTCTAATATGAAGTATACCTGCTGCAAGTGCTGTCCCAAGCCAAATGAGTAAGAAAATTGCCGTAAGAATGGGGAATATTGAAAGTTCAAATACTGTCCGGCCAAGTGCTGTTTGAAAACCAATGAAAAGGATTGAAATCATCCAGGCTAAGCTTCCATAATGAACAAGCCTTTTTTTATTTTTCTCATGTACCTGTGCTTTTTCGACTAACCATGCAGGGATTATTAATGTCTGTAAGGCATGAAATCCTATTCCATGAAGCAAAATGAAATTTCCAGAATCCCCGATATAACGGTCCTGCAGCGTTATCATCGACACACCTGCTGCATTTGCTAACAATACTGAAAGAAAGGCATAACGAGTACCTAATAGAAGCAAGGGACGTTCAAAAGGCGTTTTTATACGAAAAAATTGAATCATCAACATCAGACCTAAGATGACAATTGTAAGTGATACAAGAGCAAACACAAGTCCGGCAATTTGATCACCTACAGCTGCTGATTGAGAAAATCGCGGATTAAGTCCCCGAACATTTTGAATGGTCTCGATACTATAGCTGTATAGACTGGCTATAACAAAGCTCCAACGAACAAATTTCCTTTTTCGATTACTCAACCGTGCCAATGGTAATATCGCAGCAATCGAAAGGATAAAGCACCCGATAGCAGCATTAAAGGAAAAAACATCTTCTAAACTGCCTTCAGGTAAAACGATAGGGCCTCGAGCAAAAATGACTATTTTAATGAAGAAAGCAAGAATAAACCCCATGATGCCAGTAATCACAAGTGCTTTTTCACCTTTAAATAGCTTGATGGACCGTTCCGAAAAAGTCATATAATTAGAATCTACTTTCATTGACATGTGTCACCTCTTCTTCCTTTTTCATTTATTTATCAATCAATAAATAATTGTTCTAAAAAAAGAAAGTTTTGTAACTCCCTTTTTTAGACAAATTAGCAATTCATATTTTCTCCGTAAATCAATTCTGGTATTTCTAGTACTTCCGCCAGCGTAATAAGCAGTCCCGTACCAATAAAACGAGCAGCTTCTACTTTGGCATTTGGAACCCCTGCTCGATCCATTTTCATGGTTAAGGATTCAAACATCTTACGATACAGCTTACGAGAATGCTCCCGAATCCCAGGTTCAGAAATTGTATGAGCCTGCATCACCATCAATACCTCAGCACGGTGTGTTTGAATAATTTCAGCGAACCCCCGCCCCATTGTTTCCAATAGCTGATCCGCAGGCGCCTCCACTTTCACAAAAGTATCATAAATCCTTCCAAAAGCACGATCAATGACAACCTTGAACAGCTCTTCCTTATTCTCAAAAAAATGAAACACATAGGGCTGCGTCACTCCAGCAGCTTTTGCCACCATCGCTGTTGTGGCTTTATAATACCCCCTTTCCGCAAAAACTCTTACAGCACTCTCGATAATTAGTTCTTTTTTGTCTTCCTTTGCTGCCACGATTATCATTCCTACTATAAATTTATTTATTGATAAATAAATAATATTCAGTCTAATTATTTTTGTCAAGGTAAAAATACAAACGTACATCTTTTTACCACTAAATGAAATGCTTGGATATTATTCATAACCTGCTTCAGGATTTGGAAGCAGCAGAACCGTCCCCATACACCCATTTTCTATAATGGTCAGCCGAAAATAGAATTATGAAGTATTTTACTGGAAAGATAAGTAAGGACTTTACTTTTAGCATCCTTTTGTTTAGGAGCGATAAATCAACAAGCATCATCAGTAAGAGGCTGTTAATTTTAGCTAGTGTATTCTCCTTTTGTAACCACCATGCTAAGATGAGCGGTACAAGGATTCCAATAAGCTGGGAGATAATAAAGTTTTCTTTCCAAGAAAAAATCAAGCCTTTACCAAAGCGAAATTTTCTCATCACTGCAAGAATATAGACTGTGTTATGCCACGTAACCTGGATAAAATGATAAAACGAGACAAACAAAATATATGGGTTTCTTTTTTGGATCGCGTTATACCAAATATCGTTAAAGATAAATGATATAAAAATTAAGCCAAACGTATATGATGTCTTCCACCATTTATTTTTAAATACACCTAAAGTGATAAACAATCTTTCAATCAATATAAAGAATAGACTAAAAAACAGCTTAACCTTCCAGCCAAGTTGAAAGGCCGTAATAAATAATGCTGTTGTCGGAACATAAAAAAATTGTGAAAGGACGGAACCAAATATATTGTCCAATTGCTTTTCTTTCAGAAATTTAGGCTTGTATTCATAACCATCAAACAGCGCGACGACAATATATTCAAACAAATAGGCAAATCCGGTAAAAGAAAGCAGCAGCACAAGATGGTTTTTTCTATCTTTACTTTTATAAAAGGTAAAAAGAAGCATGACGAAGTGAAGTATCCCCAAAATTATATAAGGATATTTATTAACCTTTCGATTCGACCTCATGCCATTCACCTCCGTTTGTTGTGTTCGTTAGTATTTGTAACTTTCGTTAAAAACAAACGCATGAACAGGAATTATTTTATTTCATTCAAAATTATTTTTTGCTTACATAACACCTATCTAAAAATTTAAAATAATAAAATCATTTTAATAGGCTGATAATCTTGAAAATGGTAAAATAATAAAATCAAGTGAAAAAGGGAGTAACACAGAATGAATAAAATTGACATTATTGCACGGAGAATTATGGGGTGGAAATTAAATAGATGGGACAGATGGTTTGACTTTGAAAACGGCGTGTTCATTCATGACCACGAATTTCAACCAGAGCAAAATTTGGACCATGCCATGATGATAGTGGATCGTCTAAAACAATTTGGATTTACCTATGAAGTAAAGGATAGTAACCTGGTTTGCTTTAATGACATTTGTGAAACTGGTGAAACGCTGCCACAGGCAATTACAAATGCCGCCTATGCCATTGCAGAAGTTAATTCTATTGATGATGCATGGTTATAATGTTACTTTGTAAAAAAACTCACATACAGTGAGTTTTTTTTACGTTTGACCTATATGAAATCTATTCTATTAAAATATGAAATAAAAATGAAACCTTATTATTTTCCCTGCGTATATGTTGTTAACAAAAATTTTTATACTTTATTGGAGGTGTACGTCTTACTCAGGTAAGACACATATTTGATTACAATCAACATCATTTTAATTGTACTGCTTATTGCTTTAACTGCTTTTTTCGTCGCAACAGAATTTGCTATTGTAAAAGTCCGAACATCAAGGATTGATCAGCTCATTGCGGAAGGGAAAAAAGGTGCGCCTTCTGCTAAAAAGGTTGTTTCTCACCTTGATGAATATTTATCGGCCTGTCAGCTGGGGATTACTGTTACTGCATTAGGCCTTGGCTGGTTGGGTGAGCCTACCGTGGAAAAGCTGCTGCATCCATTATTCGAAAGCCTTCATTTGAGTGAGTCGGTTACCCATATTTTATCGTTTGGAATTGCTTTTGCTTCCGTTACCTTTTTACATGTTGTCATAGGTGAACTGGCACCTAAAACAGTAGCCATACAAAAGGCAGAGACCATAACGATTTTATTTGCCGGTCCGATCATTTTGTTCTACCGCATCATGTATCCATTTATTTGGTTTCTTAATGGCTCCGCTCGAGTAACGGTCGGCCTGTTCGGCTTAAAGCCTGCATCTGAACATGAAGCAGCCCATTCGGAGGAAGAACTGCGTATCTTACTTTCAGAAAGCTATAAGAGCGGCGAGATTAATAAAAATGAGTTAAAGTATGTAAACAATATATTTGAATTTGACGAAAGAACAGCAAAAGAAATTATGGTGCCTCGAACAGAGATTATCAGTATTTCGATTGATCATACCTATGATAATATTCTGACAATCATTCAACAGGAAAATTACACCCGCTATCCGGTCGTAAACGGTGATAAGGATAATGTTCTTGGCTTTATCAATGCAAAAGAATTTTTTACAGCGAAAATTATGAATCGACACAATAACGAAGATTTGAAATTAGAGTCCTTTATTCACCCAATTATCCGCGTAATTGAGACCATTCCGATTCATGACCTTTTAGTCAAAATGCAAAAAGAACGCACACATATTGCGTTACTAATAGACGAATATGGCGGTACATCCGGATTGGTTACGGTTGAGGATATACTCGAAGAAATAGTTGGCGATATACGAGATGAATTTGATGAAGACGAAATCCCGGAGATTCGTAAAGTAAAGGAAAATCATTTTATTATCGATGCAAAGGTTCTTATTGATGATGTGAACCACTTATTGGGAACGAATTTATCAGATGAAGAAATGGATACCATTGGCGGCTGGTTCCTCTCACAAAATTTTGATGTGAAAGCTGGTTCTGAAATAGAAACAGACGGTCATTTATTTAAAGTACGGCAAATTGAAGGACATCATATTATCTATTTAGAAGTTAAGACTGCCTAACTTAACTAATGAGTATCGTTACGTATATGAGAGCTTGGAGTCTTCCCTCCAAGCTCAACTCATTTTTTCCTTAATTTGATCTCGGATATTTTCTAGTTCTTCCAATGGCAGGTCACTAAGTGAAATCCTGATTTCTTCTTCAATTTGTTTTCGATTTCTTTCCCTGTACTGATCCCACCATTCGCGAAGACCTTCCGTATTTTCTAAAAGATATTCAATATCAATCTCCTCTACTTCATCATCTGACAAATAGTGCAGAACCGCACCAAGCATGGTATTTAGGTGATCAATCTCCTCCTCTATCCTGTTATCCTCTTTAACTTCCTCCTGTTCCTCTAATTCATTCGTTTCCTGTTCATTCTCTTCCGTAACCGCTGCAGCCTTTCGTGGCATTTTTTCCCACCTCCTGATTTCTTGATGACTTTATAAATGATGTAGGTTAGTCTTTCCAGAATAATATGGTTTGATTAGTTTATTAGTCCTTAACAAAAAATAAAGGGACTGCCGATTAAGCACCCCCTACTCTTCTATACAACTTGAAACCAGCTGACAAAGCTGCTTTTCCTAGCGATGATGGCCATGACCTTCCTCTGCAGCCATTGCAGCTGCCTTTGTAACATGTACTGTTCCAAATGGATGATTTGGTGGAGCATAAATTGAATAAAGCTTCATCGGAATATTACCTGTATTGGTTACATTATGCCAGGTTCCAGCAGGAATCATGATCGCTGAGTCATCTCTGACATTTCTTCTAAAGTTTAAACGATTTTTACTATATCCCATTTGTACAACTCCATGCCCTTGCTCAATGCGTAAAAATTGATCAACGGCAGGATGGATTTCCAAACCGATATCCTCACCTGGTTTCAGACTCATTAATGTTACCTGCAAGTGTTTTCCTGTCCATAGTGCCGTACGATACGTATCATTTTCCTTCGATGCTTGATTTATATTAATCACAAATGGGTTTGGTCCAAAGTCCTTTCTCATTACATTACCAAATCCATTATAGTTACGGAAAGAATTGCAGTTATTTTCAGGCTCAAGCTCATGTAGTGAAGGAGAATACACAGGCTGTCTTTCATAGTAATCCATCGTTGGTGCATCATAAAGATACCGATAATGATCCATGTTAGGAACATGATAATACATTTTCTTCATCCCCTCATTGTTTATCGGATTATTCTATGCCGCAAAGCTATTTCTGCTTCATTTACTTATCATCTAGTTCAGCACTTTGCATAAAAAACTATCAGAAACAAATACTTAATTTATCCCTCTTTGCCATAGTGCAGAGGGAATCGAGTTCATCAATTATATTCTTTCTCTAAATGAAATGGAAAGGTGAGTACTATGGACAAAAACCAATACAATTTTGCCAATTTATCCAGTACAGACATAGAGCAGGTAAATGCTCTTCAAAAAACTCTTAGCAATAAAAAAGGTGAAGATGTTATCCTGATTGCCTATCAGGATAGCAAAAACAAATAAATATCTAGACAAAATCCCTTAGAATTACCTTCTAAGGGATTTTGTCTTTTATAATGGATTTATCGAATGCTATAGATAACTGAAAGATATAAACAAACAAACAAGAAAGCACTTATTAGAAATGAAAAGAATGCAGGTGTTTTTTTAATAAATGACATAATTAATAAGCCGATAAAAAGAACAGCTACTACAAATAACGAAATACTAACAGGGGTCAGTTCAAGCTGTACCGTCATGCTTGGCTGAAAGTCCTGATATAGCATTTTAAACAAAGTGGACGCGTCTTCCTCCGTTACAACCGTTTCATGCGGTGGAGCCTGTTGGCCCATGGCAGCTGTTGCTGAAAAAATAAATAAAATAATAATGCTCTCTAATTTTGCCCATGGCCTTGGATTAAAATGGGCGTTCTTCAGTAATTTCTTTTTTACCAACACACTGTTAACCATTGCAAATACGAGCAATGGAATGATTAACAGATGTTTAATTAACAGGGACTGACCATAAGGAAGCATCCAGGAATCGAGATAATCCTTGTATTCAACCACAAAGGACATAAGCATTAGTCCTGTAATGATGGTACTCATAAAGCATATAATTGCTACAGGTGAAAACCATTTTAAGAAACGGATCCAGTTCTCATGATTGCTTGAAAACCAGCTGACAACAAAAAGAATCCCTACCCAAACACTGACAGCAGCTAAGTGCAGCGAATGGCTTGTAAACCCAATAACAGGGTCATAGGTACTGGCATGACTGGACCAGCCCATAGCAAGAATGATGAAAATCGCCAAGCTTAATCCAATATATGCGTATAAGGGTTTTTTTCGATAATCGACCCAAATCACATATAAAAAAAGGACGGTAGCTAGCAGATACGTCACTAGCCATGCTTTTCCTACCTCAAATGTAAGCAAAACAGATTGAAGTAAGGAAAAGGATAATCCAATATTCTGTTTCAAATATAAGATTAATTGCCATACCGGATAAAAAGAAAAAATACCGATTCCACCTATTGCCGTTAGCAGCATCCATTTGGGTACAATAATCTCCGGTTTATTCTTACCTGGTATAAGTGAAAAAATAAAAGTACCCACTAAAATGGATAAACAAAGGTATAACAATGCCTGAGTAAGAGTGCCAATAAGTAGCATATCTATTTCTTCCTTTTCGTAATCCAGACAAAGCTTACGACAATAATAACGGCCAAAATACCGATAAGTACTGGGATAATAGTAGAGGAACTTTTCGTTTGCTCGGTTTTTTGGCTGTTATCTTCAACCTTTTCTTGAAGCTTTACGTCGTCTGCTGTTCCTTCCTGCTCTATTTCTTCACCGTCTTGTTCAACCGGTGTTTCAGAGACTGGTACTTCTACCGAAAATGAGACAACTCCGTCAATCGGATGGCCGTCAGCACCGATGATGCTCCAATTTACTTGGTATTCTCCATTTTCTAAAGGATTTATGATATTTCCCGAGACCTCATTTTCAGATAATAGGATGTTTTCAACAGGAATTGATTCTCCTGCTGAATTTTTAAGCTCAAATGTACTGCCCTGCTCAATTTTTGACTCAAATGTTAGTGTAATCGTTTTAACCTCTTCTGTTAATACAGCTCCATCCTGTGGAAAGGAACTTTCTAACCCTGTATGCGCGAATGCATTCTGAACGAATAATAGGGAGAGGATCAATGTTATAAACAATATCTTTTTCACTATAAATAACCTCCAAATAGTATTAATTATTTTATTGTATCAGAGGCTATTCATACACTCAAAGCTTTATGTATTATGTCATAAAGATAAAAGTTGATGAATCGACAAATATCGAAATAATAAAGATTATTCCTGTGACAATTTCAACGCATAAAAGAAAGAGGATTTTCTTCCAAGCCTTAGAAAAAATGAATACAAATATCGTAGCATAGTTAATAAAGTGACATAGCATTAACAACAGCATTGTCATTATTAGAATTGGAGCCAATAAAGATTGTGTATATTGTGTGCTATCTAGATTCGATCTATGAATAATAGAACCTAGTAAAAATAATAGAGATAGAATGGTTATAAATCCTGCCCAAATCTTCGTCTTGCTCCATAGTTTCTTGGAAATCACAATTAATTTCCTCCTTATTCTATGTATAATAGGGATATTATAGCATGAATTGCTGTACCAATAATTGATATCAAAATAAGACCGTGATAGTATGAAAAAATGAAAATAAAGAGCAAAAGAAAAAAGGAAGTGCACGAATTGTCAAATTCATCCCATTCCCTATGCGACAATAGTCGGGACACACTACATGCCGATTGTGAAAATTGTTTTGGTCTATGCTGCGTCGCACTGCCATTTGCTGCGTCTGCAGATTTCGCAGTAAATAAAGATGGTGGAACACCCTGCTCTAATTTACAAGCAGATTTCCGCTGCCATATCCATCGAAACCTCCGAGAGAAAGGTTTTCGAGGCTGTGCAGTATATGAATGCTTTGGTGCAGGTCAAAAAGTATCACAAGTTACCTTCCATGGGGAGGACTGGCGAGAAAAGCCGGAAACAGCGAAGAATATGTTTGAGGTATTTCCTATCATGCAGCAGCTTCATGAAATGCTGTGGTATCTATCTGAAGCTTTATCAAGAGACATAACAACATCCATTCATCATGATCTTCGTCAAGCACTTGAAGAGACGGAAGGACTTACCCTTCTTGAACCTGCAGCACTAATGGAACTGGACATACCGGAGCATCGCGCAGAGGTAAACACATTACTTTTACGTACGAGTGAACTTGTACGTGCTGAAGCGTTACAAAAGCATAAGCATACAAAAAAACGTCGAAACAAATATGGAAGAGGTGCCGATTTAATTGGTGCCAATTTAAAAAATGCAGACCTAACAGGGGCCAATCTAAGAGGCGCACTACTCATTGCTGCTGATTTAAGAGATGCAGACATGCGATATTCAGATCTTATTGGTGCCGATTTCCGCGATGCGAATCTCAGTGGTGCCGATTTAACCGGCAGTATTTTTCTAACTCAGGATCAGCTCAATTCTGCAAAGGGTAATTCTCGTACGAAATTACCACCTAAACTCAAGCATCCAGCACACTGGCCGCGTTGATTAATACTTGTCTCAGTTCATAGTTATCCATGGTATTACTTTTGGAGGATTATGTACTATGGGATTCTGTTTCTTCCAAATTGGAGGCAACAGAATCCTTGATTATTTATACTTGAAACTCCTGCGCTTCTCCACCTTCATTGTTTAAAATCCGAATGGTTTCAGGCTGAATTTCAAGTAACACATAATTGGAATCTTCTGGACCAGAGAACCACTTCGTAAAGGAATCATCCCAAAATTGCTGCTTTAACTCTTGCGATTGATTAATTCGGCTCATTCCAGATACCTCGATATAACTATCACTTAATCCTTTTTCCTCGTAGCCCAACAAAACAGATGCGGAAGGATTATTCTCTAGTTCTTCAACTTTCTCTGTGTCCAATTTTGTTGGTGTAAAAAGTGTTAAATCCTTATTGAAAAATGTCATATAACGTACATGAGGTTTCTTATTCTCTACATTAGCTAAAATACCTGTTCGGTGTTCAGATATGATCTCCAATGCTTTCTGTTTCAGGTCCTTATTCAAATCCTGACACTCCTTTTCTATCAATTTTCAGCAAGATTATTCATTCAACAAGGCTGCTTCTATTTTTTGAATCATGGTCATTCCTAAATCAAGCGGTGGATCCGAAAGTTCAGCATCTTTATCAGCTGGCTCGCTAAATTGATTGAAAGCAGCAGAAGCATTTCCGTTATGTGCGTGATCATCCAAGCCAATTTGGAATTTGTGGGATAATAAAAAGGGTCTTCCCACCTTGACTCTGCAGCCCCTTGCGTCTAATTGACCGGTAACTGCCTTAAACGGCACCCTTAAAAACTGGTAGCCTGCCTCTTCAGCTATCTTACAGTCAAAGTATCCATGATCATATTCCCAGTTTCCCCCAACTGAAAATCCGTACGGCTTCAAAGCAAGCTCAAGCTCATACATATCAAATACCTTGCCCTCAATTCTAGAAGGTAAATCAATCATCGTCATACTCCTTTCAAACCCTTTTTCTTAGCATTTCCTTAAAACTCAGAGTTAGTACACAAAGAAACCAGCCTATTCATTTTTCATTACAAACATTACCTAATGCTTCCAATATTTTTCAAGTGCTCCAGGAGGAGATGGACGGTCAAAGTAATAGCCTTGCCCAATAACCTGGAATTGTTTGAGGTATTCGAGCTGTTCTAGGGTTTCAATCCCTTCAATCACAATTTGCATTTCCCCTCCCTTTGATGCAGATAAAACAGCATTTAATATAGACATCCTACGACTATTATGAATATCGTCAATCAAGGATTTATCGATTTTTAACGTATCAAACTCAATCGTTGAAATGATATTCAGAGAGGAATAACCTGTCCCAAAGTCATCAATGGCAATTTTAATACCGTTTTCTTTCAATTTCTTGATGATTTGTAGTGAATCTTTTACATTTAACATGACCGTTTCTGTTATCTCTATCTCTAGGTAATGAGGATTCATTTTCTCTTCATCCACTATTTCTAAGACCTTCTTTGCGAAATCATTATCTCTAAATTGCCTTGCTGATGCATTCACAGAAACTCTTACTTTTGGATATCCTTGTTTTTCCCATTTCATTACTTGCCGGCACGCTTCTCTAATGACCCATTCACCAATTGGAACAATCAAGCCTGTTTCTTCAGCAACTGGAATAAACTCAGCAGGTGAAACAAATCCAAATGACGGATTCCAGCGAAGCAGCGCTTCTAGGCCTACTAAATGACCGGTTTGTATATCAATTTGCGGCTGGTAATAGAGCCTGAATTCATGATTATCAATTGCCACACGCAATGCTTTTTCTAATTGGTGTTTCCGAATAACCTTTTCATTTAAATCATCTGTGAAGAATTGATAATTATTTTTCCCCTTTTCCTTCGCTGCGTACATGGCAAAATCAGCATGCGTCAGGAGTGTGATTAGGTAGTATCGAAGAGGATTTCGTTCCAATAACGTGGATCATGAATTTAGTTGAACCTAATAGGATCGACGAAATGACATACTTAAAGCGATACATTTTTCTATCCTGTTTAATCTGTAAGAGAATAGTAAGACTGATAAATCGAAAAAAGGATCGAAATAACGATGGATAGTAAAAAGGAAAAGGAAGTTATATGAATGATGACAGCCTGTCGCATCGCTAGTGTTGCAATATAGTGAAAGGAGCTCAGACCGAGTCCCATAATAAAACTGCTCAGAATGATTTTTGTTTTCGAAACAGCTGTTAAAAATAACATAGAAAAAGCAAAAAAGGAGGCCATCACCACCGAAACTAACGATAAACAAAGTAAAACAGGGTCATATGTATACTCTGGATGGTTTCTTTCAGCCATCACGCCCATAAAATGCATTGAAAAAAACCCATCCCAAAAATAATGGAGATGATATATATCCAACCGGCCTTATTCAACCGCTTCTTTTCAGACATCCTCTCTGCCAAAATAAAAGCGGTATACGTTGAAAAAACACTGATAAAAACAGAAAGCAACACAAGAAAAGGATTATAAAACTCACCCATTCACACACGCCCTCTTCTAACAAAATAGAGCTATATTAAATTATCCCCAAATTATATGGTTATATGAAAAAAAGCAGGGGGACGGTTCTATTGCTTCCTGGAAGCAATAGAACCGTCCCCCTGCTTACATAATCATCTTCAAAGAATAATACCTTGTCAATTTTTCGATCTCATTATTAGCTCAGATTTTTTACGGTCCGCTCTGCCAATTGACTGCCTCTTCTGGCAACAAATAAATAGGACATAACAGCAATCAATTCACAGGTAATAATAATAATCCCCATCGGCCATGCTGACTGACCATTTCCAATACCTACAAGCGGCGCCATAATCGAGCCTAAAATAAAGGGCATCAATCCTAATAGAGCAGATGCACTGCCCGCCGTCTTCCCTTGGCTTTGCATAGCAAGCGCAAAACAGGTGGTTGATACCACTCCAACACTTGATACGACTAAAAATAATGCTGGTAAAATACCTGATAAACCAGCATCTAAAGTAAGCATCAAGTTAAGCAGAAAACCGCCTGATATAGCGATTCCCAAACCAACCATCAGCATCTTAGTTTCCTTTACTTTACCTGCCAGTCTTCCGGTTACCTGACTCGCAATAATAATTCCGATTCCATTTATGGCAAAGATAAAGCTGAACGTCTGTGCTGATGCGCCAAAAATTTTCTGAACCACAAAGGGAGATCCGGAAATATAAGCAAACATTGAAGCACTTACAAACCCTTGTGTAAACACATAACCCATGAAAACCCGATCATGCAAAAGCAGTTTAAACGTACGTAAGGTGGCCTTGATTCCGCCATTACTGCGATTTTCAGGAGCTAGTGTTTCTTTTACCGCAAAGAATGCCATCGTAATCATGAATAAACTTAGAATTCCTAATACAATAAATATTCCCCGCCATGATGTAAATTGCAGCAGCTGTCCGCCTATGACCGGCGCAAGAATCGGTGCCGCTCCATTAATCAGCATTAACAGTGAAAAGAACTTCGTTAGCTCGACTCCCGAATATAAATCCCGCACAATTGCTCGTGAAATCACCATTCCTCCTGCCCCTGACAAGCCTTGTATGAATCGCAGAAGGATAAGCACCCATACAGTAGGAGCACTTGCACAAAGAATGGATGAAAGACAATAAATAACCAATGAGAGTATTAATGGTCTGCGTCTTCCCTTTTGATCACTAAGCGGTCCCAATATCAGCTGCCCAATCGCGATTCCGAGTAAACAGGCTGTTATACTTAACTGTGCTACAGAAGTACTGCTTTGCAGATCTTCACTAAGCGCAGGCAATGAAGGAAGATACATATCAAGCGATAACGGTCCAATGGCGGCAAAGGAACCAAGCACCAACGCCATCTGCAGCCTCTTTGTTCGAGTTATTTTAACTGTTAGCGCATTACTTTTACTCATGTTTCCTACCATCCTCTAGTTAGTCTGTATGTAACAGAATATAATGGATACTATTGGGAAAGCAAGATATATGATTTGTAGACTATGACTCTTTAACATTTGGCTGTGTAAATGCTATGATTCGTGAACAAGAAAATAGCAGGAATAAGAAACAGGCGATACCTTTTTGAGGCATCGCCTGTTTCTTATTTAAACTTTTCAGGAAATTGCTTGATGATTCCATCCGCTAATATTCTTGCCATATGAATTAAATGCTCTTCATTTAAATCCGCGAGACGAATATCACCTTTCCAATCCTTATTCAGCCTTGCCGTTACCTCATCTGTTGTATATCTTAAATGAGTATAGAACATATCTGTCAATTCTTCTTTTGACCAATTCGGGTTTGCCTTTGTTAAAAATTCAACAATTGTATCCGCGTTCCGAAACCATTCTTTATTATATTTCTCTACACTATTTTGATCCTTTACTTTAGCCGCATCGATAATCTTCCCGGCTATCAAAATATGTTCTTTTAATAACTCTGTCAGCTTATTTCCAGCTTCTGCCCCATAATACGGCTTGATGAGATTCCCCATATCAGTTTTGTTTTGTAACAGTCTGTCTAAATCGTCCTGTTTATCTTCTAACTCTCCAATATTACTGATAATAAAACTCCTCGTCCACCAGGCATGCTCAATCCAAAGCTCCTGCATATCATAATATAATCTTAATACGGCATCGTTAACACAAGTTTCATTCGAACCTTTCGTTTCCTCTGCCTTAACCTTAACCATAGCAGAAGGATGTAAACTTGAGAATAACATAACAAATATGAGTGAAACGAACCATTTTTTCAAGCTTTTTTCTCCTTTACCTGTTTTTTAACAGATATAGTATTCGTTCCTTCGTTTTTCTTATGCTTCAAATAAAAAAACTTTGTCCCTTTGTATAACAACGAATAAAGGACAAAGTTTTTACTTTTTTAATAAAGCTCAGTCTTATAATCTTCTTCCAAACTACTCTCTATCGATTCTGCAGTTGCACCAGGGAGCTTTACATGATCAGCAAGAATCTTCGAAGCATTGGGTAGTAACGCCTTATCGCTCCATGATTCAGGTTTCCACAGCCCTGAGCGAATAATGGCCTTCGCGCAATGGATAAAACACTCTTCTACCTCGATACAAATGCCAAGCAAAGGCTTCTTGCCTTTAACAGCCATTCTTTCAAGTAACTGTTCATCCTTTACCAATGATGCTTTCCCATTTACTCTCAAGGTCTCCCCTAAGCCAGGTATTAAAAATAATAAACCAGCCTTAGAATTTGATAGAATATTTCTAAGCGTATCGCTTCTTTTATTACCCGGCCGCTCTGGGATTACGAGATGCTTTTCATCCAATACCACTACAAATCCCGGCATATCACCGCGGGGAGAAACATCACAATAGCCCGCATCATCTGAAGTAGAAATAACCAAAAACGGTGAATGCGAGATAAAATCCTTACAGTGATCATCTAAATGAGTAATCACCTTTCGCTTCACAAGCTCACTCGGATAACCAATAATCGATCGTAATTCTTCCTCCGACTCTATTTTGTCCTCATAAGGAATCACTCGTTCCAAAATAACTCCACTCCTTTTCTAAGGAAGCATGGGGACGGTTCTTTTGCTTCCTAAATTCACTTTTTGGAAGCAAGTGAACCGTCCCTCTGCTTCCTGATATGTTGGGCTACGATTAGGCCGCTTTCTATTTGGATTCGAACTAGTTTTTGTATTGGGATGACGGAGTAGTTTAGTTCTTTTTCTAGTTGCTGGCAGTAGTCTTTTAGTTGGTTTGTTCCTTTCTCAAGTGCTTTATTGAGCTTTGACAAGGCTGCTTTATTATCAGCTTCCTCTTGCAGAAGTCGTACGATTTCAAATTCAATCGTACGAACCGATAGACCCAGATACAGTCCATGATAAAACTTTGCCGTCTGTAGGTTATCAAAGATTTCCGATACTTTGGCACGTTTTTCAAATTCCGGCTGGCTGTTTGCCCATTTAATCTTCGCTTCGCTGCCCTCTAATACATATGTAATAACTTCATCGACAAGCTTCACAAATGGGTTACCTTCTGATATATATGGACGAACGTCATTTAGCAAGTCTTGTAAAAGACTGAAATGCGCTTTTCCCAGTTCAACATTCTTTAGTATGGCTTCTTTTCTAGTAAGCTCGCCTTCGCTCATATCCTGTATTCTGGAATCATAGAAATATGGCAGCTCTGCAAGAAGAGTGACACAATCTGCTTTTGAGAGCGCATAGTCTGCACTGGACGTACCATTTTTAATGTCAGGAGCCTCACCGGTAAATTTTTCCGTAAAATCATAAGCATCTTTAATGCTCATACTCTTAAAAACAGCCGGCGACAGCTTTGTAATAAACGGCTCCTCAGGTTCTCCTAAACTCAATGGAATATCCTGTTTCAAAGCTGAATGTCGTAACGCATCATATAATTCAGGTAGGTCATGTGAAAGATACCAATAGGCTCCTCCAAATCCGGCATTATGTAGAGAATACATAAATTCGGGTTTCGTTTCGTCAATTAACTTCATTAAGGCCTGGGTTTCGGGAAGTGGGTCATGGAAGTGTAATTCCTTATAATCAATCGGAAATGTCCATTCCACCTGCTCATAGCCAATTGGCCTGAAGTAGTTTTTCGTATAATTAAATAAATTGAATGGTCCCTTAAACCATTTTTCATTAAGTCGAACACCGTCCGGATCAATGCATTTAATGATGTACCATGTGAAACCTAACTCTTCACGCAGTTGATCATTTTCTGCAAGCTCTCGAGAAAAGTACTCCATTGTCATAGCTCCAATTGGTTCATTGGGATGCGGGCAGGCAAAGCATAGTGCATTCTTTGGCCCGTCCCCAATTTTCATACATAATATCGAGTGTCCATTTCTCGAAATCCCTGCTTCAAAAACAGTCACAATTTCAGGAAATTCTTTTGCGAGCTCTTTTGTACTCCTATCCATTTCATCAACGGTCAGAAAGACCTTATAATCTGGAACCTTGTTAACAACACCTTGAATATCCATATATAGAATGTCCTTTCAACAGCATAGTTTGTCACTTTGCCTTTATTAGTAGATAGATAAAATAAGGAGCACTTAAAATTGCTACAACAATGCCCACTGGAATTTCACTAGGTGCCAATACATTCTTTCCAATCGTATCTGATACCATTAACAACAAGGCACCGATTAATGTAGATAGTGGGATAATATATTGATGCAGCGGCCCCATTAATTTTCTCGCAATATGCGGGACAACTAAGCCTAAAAAAGCAATTCCGCCGCCTGCAGCGACAGACGCTCCGGCTAGTGCCACAGCAATCAGCAATAGAACTTGTCTTTCTCTTTCCACACTTGTACCAAGACCGCTCGCCAGATCGTCACCAAGGTGTAATACGTTCAGTACATGCGCCTTCGATAAAGCAATTGGAATGAGAATCAAAATCCAAGGTACTAAAGCACCTACGAAGGTCCAATTGGCATTCCATATATCCCCTGTCAACCAAACCGTCGCCTGTCTGAAATCCTGTGGATCCATTTTTAGTTGAAAAATAGTCAAAAATGCACCGAAGCCTGCATTGACACCAATCCCCACTAGTACAAGCCTGATTGGGTTTACTCCATTTTTCCAAGCTAAAACATAAATAAGCACGGCAGCACCAATGGCTCCCACTAGGGCAGCAAAAGGCATCAGAAAAATAGACATAGAACTCGCCGTTGTAAATTCCCCTTGAAAAAAGAAAATAAATAGGACAACAGCTAGGCCTGCACCTGTATTAATACCCAAAATTCCAGGGTCCGCAAGCTCATTCTGGGTAATCGCCTGCAGGATAACTCCAGATACAGCTAGGCCTGCACCAATTAACAAAGCTAACACAATTCCCGGTAAACGGAACTCAAATAGGATTAATTCCTGCTTAGGCGTTCCATTATTAAAAATGGTTCGTATAACCTCTCCCGGTGTAATCGTAATGACCCCTGTACTCAAACTTACAAAGAACATGATCAGGATCATGATGATCAATAGTACAAGGATCGAGATGAACTTTTTCTTTTTCTTCACTACAGCTGTATTCATTATTTTCCACCCCCGCTGCCTCGTGCTAAGTAAAGGAAGAAAGGAACTCCGATAAGGGATGTAATCGCGCCAACTGGTGTCTCAAACGGGGCATTAACCAGTCTCGAAATAATATCAGACAGAACAAGTAAAAGTGCCCCCATGATAGCCGATGAAGGAATAATCCAGCGATAGTCGGTCCCCATGATAAATCGAGTGATATGTGGAACAATAAGCCCAACAAATCCAACCGCACCAGCAACAGAAACCGCTGCACCTGTCAAAATGAGGATCGCGAAAATTCCTAGACCTTTTATGATAAGATTATTCTGCCCTAAGCCGATGGCCATATCTTCACCCAAGCTTAGAACGGTAATCGATTTTGAGATAAAGAAGGACACCAGTAATCCAATGATTCCTGAAAATAAGAGAACTTTCACAGAACTCCAATTGGCTCCGTCCAGTCCACCTGCAATCCAAAATCCTAATTCTTTTTCCAAATTAAAATGAAAAGCGATGACTGACGTGATGGATCGTAACAGTGTCCCAATTGCAACACCTGCTAAAGCTAGCTTCACGGGTGTTAATCCGCCGTTTGAAAATGATCCAATCATAAAGATAAGTCCGACGGCAAGACCTGCCCCGATAAAGGAAGATAACGTTATTCCTGTTCCTGAAATGCCGGGTACTAACGCCATTACGAGGACTAGAGCAAACGCAGCTCCATCTGTCACCCCCATTACAGAAGGCGATGCCAAAGGATTTCTTGTCATCCCTTGCATAATGGCACCTGATACAGCTAAAAAGGCTCCCACTAATGCTGCAGAGAAAGCGCGGGGCAAGCGCAGCTCTTGAATCACTTGATGTGAGGTAAGATCAGGATTGAAATGAAAGACTGCCTGCCAGACAGTCGCAAGCTCAATATCTGTTGTTCCATATGAGACAGACAGACCAAGAGAAAAAATCAATAAAATAATCGCAGCAATATTAAGGATAATTTTTATTGGGCTCGAATGATTAATAAATGATAGCATTGCTCTCTCCTGTTTCTACTTTTGTTGTTAATCGTATAGTTGTGAATTGACTTAGTAAATGAAAATGATTATCATTAACATAGAAATTATAACATAAAGGAGAAATACATATGAACTCTATTAAAAAATTTCGTTTACTATTTTTCAGTATAGTTTTCGGATTACTGATGATTATCTCTGCATGCGGAAAAAATAGTGACGAAACAACTGAATCAGAGAAAGAGAACTCGAAAGATACTTCAGAAGTAACAGTCGAATCTGCAATGGGTGATGTGACCATCCCTTCTGGTGTAGAAAGAATAATGGCTCCTTTCCATGAAGATGCGCTATTAGCCTTAGGTGTTACTCCTGTTGCGAAATGGGCGATTGGTGAAACAGTTCAAACTTACTTAGAAAAAGATTTAAAAGATGTACCAAGCATTGAATGGAACCTCCCATTAGAGCAAGTACTTGACCACGAGCCTGAACTTCTTATTTTAGAAAATAATATGGACGGCTATGAAGGATCATACGAAGAATATAATAAAATTGCCACAACATACGTGATGACAAAAGAAACGCAAGCAGATTGGCGGAAACAAATTGAAACCTTTGGAAAGATCCTTGGTAAAGAAGATGCTGCTAAAAAGGCATTAAGTGATTATGAAGCAAAGGTTACAAAGGCAAAGGAACAAATAAAAGGAGCAATTGGAGACGAAACAGTTGCTGCTATCTGGGTAGTCGGCAATCAATTCTTCTTATTTGAAAACAACCGTCACAGTGCCGATGTGGTATACAATGAGCTAGGTATCAATCAACCAACACTTGTAAAAGAGCTAGGAGACGCAAAAAGCTCCCAATGGAATCCTCTTTCTGTTGAAAAACTTTCAGAGCTTGATGCAGATCATGTTTTCCTATTAGCTTTAGAAGGCGAGCAGGGAATTGAAACACTAAACAATAGTGCTGTATGGCAAAGTACCCCTGCCGCTCAAAATGGAAATGTCCATATCCTAAACGATGCAAGTAACTGGACAAACAAAGGCCTGCTAGCCTCCGAAAAAACAATTGATGACCTAGTGAAAACTCTAGTAAAATAATTACTATACAAAGCTGCTTCCTATTTGGAAGCAGCTTTTCGTGCTTTAATGTGGTGGGGGACAGTCCCCCACCACACTAAAGCACGAAAGAATGTGTCTATTTTTTTAATGAAAATGATTATCATTGACTATTAGATTAAAAGGAAATACAATAATGGTAAATATATTGGGAATAGTAAATATGAACAGGCTGTTTTTATGCACGACGTAGAGGAGAGATTCCAATGCAATCCTTATCAGCAAAGGGCTTAACACTTGGTTATGGGGAAACCATTATAATTGATAATCTAGAAATAGAGATTCCGAAAGGTGAAATCACTGTTTTCATCGGCGGGAACGGCTGCGGAAAATCTACACTACTGCGCTCATTAGCTCGTCTCCTTAAGCCACAAAATGGTAGTATTCTTTTAAATGGACAGGACATTGCAAAGATGAAAACGAAGGATGTCGCGCAAAAGCTTGCTATATTACCACAAAGCCCTTCAACACCCGAAGGATTAACCGTTTATGAACTGGTAAAGCAAGGGAGACACCCCTACCGTGGACTAATCAAACCTTGGTCTAAAGCAGATGAAGATGCCGTTATTGAAGCACTGAAAGCAACGAATATTCTAAGCTTAAAGGATCGAACGGTTGATTCATTATCCGGCGGCCAGCGGCAGCGTGCATGGATTGCATTAACGTTAGCACAAAACACGGATATTATCCTATTAGATGAACCTACTACCTATTTAGATATGACACATCAAATTGAAATTTTAGATTTATTGTTCGATTTAAATGAAAAACACAAACATACAATTGTCATGGTATTACATGACTTAAACCTTGCCAGCAGATATGCCCATCATATAGTGGCAATTAAAGAGAAAAAAATCTATGCTCAAGGAAAGCCGGAGGACATTATTACGAGCGAATTAGTCCACGATGTCTTTCAAATGAAATGCAATATTTCCTGCGATCCTATTTTTGGAACACCCATGTGTATACCACACGGAAAAGGCCGCTCACTGCATTCACAACATTCTAAAGCAACAGCCAAGCTGTCTTAATTAAAATAGCTGCAAGATATTTATCATGCAGCTATTTTAATTAAGACTTTTTCTTTTTCTCTATAATAGTTCTTCCCCTAAAGATTCTATGCAAACGAATTCAAAAAACTGTGGCAATTGTGGGCTTTACTTCATAGATTATAAGGACACCAATTGATTCTATCCTCACAAAAAAAAATTTACTCCCTTGATGCAAAGCTTTTGGAGAAAAGTTAGATATTTAAGGAGAGCAAAGATGGGAAACTTTAAAGACTTTTTGCATGAAGGATTCTTTTATAAGCTTTATGTTCCGAGTGGTCCCACAAACGAAAGTCTGCCAATGGTCGTCATGCTTCATGGATGTGACCAGGATCCTGATCAATTTGCTGAAGAAACCAACATGAATCAACTTGCTGAAAAAGAACATTTCATCGTCCTTTACCCGACGATGAAACGAATCTATAATCCTCTATTTTTAGACCCTCATAAATCGAATCCCGCCGGATGCTGGAACTGGTTCTTAGATGAAAACCAACATCGTGGAGAAGGACTGCCTAAAAGCATTGTTAACCTAATGCGTGATGCAGAAAAGAAACTAAAAAAAGACAGCTTGTCTATTGATTGGACGAAGGTTTTTGCAGCTGGCTTTTCCTCTGGCGGAGCAATGGCCAGTATCTTAGGTGTAACTTATCCTGATCTGTTTAGCGGCATTGCTGTATGTTCCGGATTACCATATGATGCGGCGAATACAAATTTATGGAAGGATCCTTGGAATATAGCGGCTGAAATGGTCATGAGAAACGGGGTAAGAGACCCCTATAAATGTGGCATGAATGCCTTTCTCGAAATGCAAAAGGCATATAGCGAAACCGGCATGAAAAGAAGAATTCCACTGATTGTTTTTCACGGTACAAATGATTTAACCGTCCATCCTAAAAATGCGAATCAGATTATCATTCAATGGAATCAGGCACATTTTCTCTTTGATGGCAGTAAAGGCCATGTGAATACCGCACCTGCCTCTGTAAAAATCGAAACAATGAATAATGGCAGACGATATTCTCAGCATAGCTATTCCGATAATAACGAATTACCTGCCATTGAATTGTACTTGATACACGATATGGAACATGTGTGGTCAGGGGGAAATAAATCTGGTAAATTTACTGACCCGCTCGGTCCAGATGCATCATCCATCATTTGGGATTTTTTCAAAGGTACCTTCGTCACATAGCAATGGTTTTTCTTCTACGCTTTGATAAAATTTCATATTAGAATAATAGTGCAGGACACCATCCCATTAGTGGATGGTGCCCTGCACTGTTATCGCTGATTTCTGCTAGAAACACCTATTATCATACATTTACACGTAGTCTTCTAAAAAAAGGATCTCCCGATTTAGTGGAAGATCCTTTTTACTATTATGCTAAACGGAATTTGTTTGTTTTTAGCTTATCAAGTGCAACTAAGAATTCGTCATTTAGTACTTTAATATGAGTTCCTTTCATCCCTAAAGAACGTGATTCAATAACACCGGCACTCTCTAATTTACGAAGTGCGTTGACAATCACTGAGCGAGTAATCTTCACACGGTCCGCCACTCTTGATGCAACCAATAATCCTTCTTTTCCTTGAAGCTCATCAAAGATATGTTCAACTGCTTCCTGCTCGCTGTAAGAAAGTGAATTAATGGCCATTTGAACAATTGCTTTCCTGCGTGCTTCAACTGCAAGTTCTTCGGCTTGTCCGCGCAGAATTTCCATGCCTACTACGGTTGCACCATACTCTGCCAGGATTAAATCATCATCTTCAAATGGAGTTTCGATTCTGCCAATGATTAACGTTCCAATTCGTTCTCCCCCGCCAATAATTGGGACAATCGTTGTCACTGCATTTTTGAATAAATCTTTATTTTCCACCGGGAATACAGAATGACTATTATCCACATCAAGGTTTGAAGATGTTTCTTTGATGTTCAATAAATTCTTTGTATACTCCTCTGGAAAACGTCGATCTTCTAACATTTGTTTAATTCGCTCATTCTCAATTTCTTGATTAATTGAAAACCCTAACAATTTTCCTTTTAAACTGATAATAAATGTATTAGCTTGAATAATTTCACTTAATGTATCAGACATTTCCTTGAAATTAACAGATTTTCCTGCAGTTGTTTGTAATAAAGCATTGATTTGTCTTGTTTTAGATAATAAGTTCATTGTATTTTCCCCCGATTATATTCCTGTTAAATTTTGTATTTATCTTATCCCAAAGTATGTGAAATAGTTACGATCTATTAATTGCAAAGTAGATTAATAAAAATAATTACTTCCCTTCAATTGAATCTATATGAAAACATAAATCAATTTTAATTCATTTAATATATTCAACTAATGATAAAAGTCACAGTTTTTCGTGTAAATGTGAATATTTTATTAATTATTATATTTTAAGCAAAAATTATTGAGTGAATATTTAACAATATTGACCGTTTCTGACATCTCCGTTTCTATTGATAAACGAATCATCCTCTTTTTTAAATTAAGCCAATCGGCTGCTGCTAGCCTTTAATTTTTCCAGTGCAGGCAGAAATTTATCATTTAATACGCGAATATGTGTCCCTTTCATTCCTAGTGATCGAGATTCAATCACACCAGCACTCTCTAGCTTACGGAGTGCGTTGACAATAACGGAGCGAGTAATTTTGACTCGGTCTGCAATCCTGGATGCCACTAATAGTCCCTCTTTACCGTTTAGTTCCTCAAAGATATGTTCAATCGCTTCCTGCTCACTGTAGGATAATGAATTGATGGCCATTTGAACTATTGCCTTACTCCGGGCTTCAACTGCAATTTCTTCTGTTTTTTCACGAAGAATTTCCATTCCGACAACGGTTGAACCGTATTCTGCCAGGATTAAATCATCATTTTCAAATGGATTTTCGGTTCTTGCTAAAATTAATGAGCCTAATCGCTCTCCGCCACCGATAATGGGAACAATTGTTGTAAAACCATTGTTAAATAACGACTTGTTTTCTTCTGGAAAAACAGAGTATTCACTTTGTATATCAAGATTTGATGAAGTTTCTTGAATTTCCAAGATAGTATCCGTATAGGTTACAGGAAATTGATTAGATAGAAGGATTTGCTTTAGACGTTCATTTTCAATATCCTGATGAACAGCAAACCCTAGAAGATTTCCTTTGAGTCCCACAATATATATATTTGCATTCATAACATCACATAGTGTACTTGACATTTCATTAAAATTCACAGTCTTTCCAGCTGTTGATTGTAATAAAGAATTAATTTTTCTTGTTTTGGATAATAAATTCATATGATAATTTCCTCCTAAATGACAATCATTCATTTATTATCCACCAGTATTAATAGTTAAATATAATCACCAGCTGATGAATTTGTTATGAATTATGTCCTTTGTTATAAAACCAATTTTAAATCAATTGATAAATTGGATTGATGATAAAAGTCACAACTTTTTAGGTAAATGTGAATATTTTATTAATTTTCAATATGCTAACAAAATAATTTGCAGCTTTTATCAACTTCATCCTGACACTTATCCCACTTTTTACACATAAGATATCGAAATCACAGGTTGAGGGGGTGAAAGGAGGATGGGATTATTTATCAATCACCATGATAATCATCCTTCTATCTATAAAAATAATGATTCACCAAAGGAACCGAATCAAGAAATGGTCAGGTGTAATTCCATTTCCGTTATGCTACAGGAGCAGCAAAAAGTGAACAGGGAATTGAGAAAATCAATTGAAGAAATGAAACCACGCTACAATAAACTCCAAAGAACGATGATGACACAGAGTAATCATATAAAGAAACAAATCCATGATCTTAAAAGAAGCTATTACCATCATGAGGATTTTGAACACGAAATGATTCAATCACTGCAGGCATTGAATGAAAAAAATGGATATCTGCAGGAAAGTATTGACAGTGGAAGTCAAATGAATCATTCTATTCGAGAGCAAATGAATAGTGTGCTTGAATCGGATCAGGAAATGGCTGCCCGGCTAGAAAAAAATGAGGCTGCCATTCAACAGCTATCCTTAAAGGTAAATGAGCAGCTTACACTTCATAAAGAAACAACCGTAAAGCAAGAGGATTTTCAAAGGGATGTTTTGAAGCGGCTTGATAAGCAGGAAGCATTAACAGAGAAAATCTCTCGGCAATTGAATCATATCCGCTCGATTATTTTCGAACGAACAAATTATATAGCAAGTAAATTAGAAAATGGATATAAACTGACTTCTTCCTATGTTTACAAGCTAATGAATGGGTCTGAGCAGCCTTTGGAATTTACACTGTTAAACGATAAAAAGCGTGAAAAGCACAAACCAATCGATTAATAAAAAAAAGAGGACTCATCATCCCTGGATGAAACGTCCTCTCAATAAAATACCATTTACAATTTACAATTCCTTCAGCCTGTAAATTGTTTTCGCTGCAACTAAATCAGCTGTATTCTTGCGATATTCTTGATAATGCACTGTTTCATTATGGATTTCAACCGCCTGTAAATCCTTCCAAATTTCATATAAAACAAACGTCTGGTCTTCAATAGATTGATGAATGGTGTATTGGATACAACCTGCTTCCTCCGTTGAACCCTTTTGTACCTTTTTTAGTTCAGCTAACAGCTGTTCCTCATAACCCTCTTTTGATTTCAATACAGCAGTAACAATAATTTGAGTCATTTCATTACCTACTTTACTAATTATTTAGCTATGTATTGATCTTTTACTTAATTCCCGTTTTACATTGAGGACAGGTTACCTCCTGCACATGCTTGAATTTAATTTTTTTAAAATCCTGTTTATTTTTCGTATAAAAATAATGGTACGGGAATTTACATATGCAGATTTGTTCATCCTTGACAACATGTACTAAATGATCTTTTGTACTATAAATAGTTGGTAAAAACATATTCACCCTTCTTAGTATGTATTAGGCAAATTAGAAAAGTGAGTTCTCAATTATTAACTTCATTGCAACCCGGCTGCCGTGGCATGTCCATGCTTTAGGCCCGTGGCTTTGCGTCTTTTACTTTCGTAAAATTTGCCCTTTATTATCATACCATAAAGGAGCTGGATGGTTGGTATTTTATTGAAACATTCTTAAAACACAATAAAGCCTTCTCACTGACCGCGATTATTTTTCCGGCTTCTCTTCATGGTAGAATTCTTCATCATGTTCGATGACGATATATTCTTCCTCTGTTTGTTTTGTGTCAGGATTAATAAACTCCATCGTAACCAATAATGCAACACCGCTTTGGATATCCTTGGCACCCCAGATACGGATGATTTTTGTTTTATCTCCATTATAAAATACGGTTTCAACGGTCAATACCTCGTCCGTTTCTTCTTCCTTAGATTCAACGTGCACAAAGGCCTGAAGAAATTGGACTTGCTCGTTATTCTTATCAAGAAAATTCATCAGAAACGTTAAATATTTCGGAAAATCTACTAGCTGTTCTCCAAAGAAATACGCTCCCAGTTCGTCTGGATTCGTTGTGTGAAATAATAGCTTTTGCATTGTTTTTTCTCCCTTGTCATCTATAAAATATGTTCACGGCCTACCAAACATAATACATTTATTTAATAATTGATTCTCCATTCAATATACTAAGCCTATTTAGTATTATACCAGTTCAATAGAGCGATTCCAAAAAAAGTCCAGAAAACCATGAGTATACCTGCCATGATATGCACACCTGAATGATTACTTGCTTTCGTGAACGATCCACTTGTATGAGTGAATAGATTTTCGTATAGTAAGGTTACTTAAAAGTTTTACTGGAGACATTGTATAATTAGTAGAAAAGAGGCTGAGTATGCACCCATTTACCGAAAGGGCGATTGCAATCATCAGATCCATTCCGTATGGTAAAATAATGACATATGGTCAAATTGCAGCCCTAGCAGGAAGTCCAAGAGGAGCCAGGCAGGTTGTACGAATTCTCCATTCCATGAGCGATTCTCATATGCTGCCGTGGCATAGAGTGGTGAACGCAAAAGGTGAAATTGCCATCAAAGATGAAGAAACACACTACCTACAAATGTCACTTCTTAAAAAAGAAGGAATTATTGTAGACGAACATCATCGAATTAATTTGAAGCAGTACAGGCATGATGATCAAGAACATAGGAGAGGCTAAACTTGGATAGTACAAAAATTCATCAAACGATGACGGTAGAAAAAGGCTCCAATCTGTACAACGCAATTGAAAAGGTTGGTACAGTACAAAAGTATCGAAAAGGGGAAATGATCTATTTTCAAGATGATGCAGCCAGTGAGTTTTATTTAATCAAATCAGGTCGTGTCCGACTTTTTCTTACTTCAACAGAAGGCAATGAAATCACCTTGAAATTATTAGGACCGAATATGATTTTTGGTGATGCCTCACATCTCAGCCATACTCCCCGATTAACTTCAGCCAGCACTGTGACAGATGTGGAATTGTTAACGGTTAATATAGACCGGCTGCTCTCATATATGACCCTTAATCCAAGCTTAATGATCGAGCTGTATTCCTTAATGGCGCAAACCATCCGCCTGCTCTCCATCCAGGTTTATAGCATGGCGTTTTTATCATCCGACAAAAAGGTCGCTCATATATTAGTCCAATTGGGCACTTATTTTAAACAAACAGAATATGACCCACAGTATTCAATCGATTATACTCATCAGGAAGTATCGGAGCTAATAGGCATCGCAAGAGTCACAACAACCAAGATTCTCAAACAATTTGAAAGACAAGGCTGGATTTCCCTTGGATACCACAATATCACGGTCCATAATGAAAATTCCTTAAAGCAGTATTTACTTTCTTAATTAGGACAATATAATAAAATAAAAAGGGCTTTCCGATCCGAGTTCGGCAAAGCCCTTTTTTATCTTTTCATAAGAATACCCTAGTTACACTTTTAGCTTAAGAGCAAAAGCGGCTGATTGGACGGATAGTTAAAATATTGACGAACTGTCAGCGAGATGCCTTTTGCAATGGTCGTTGCCATTGTATAGATAAGATGCAGGTCGGTCAGAAAAAGCGAGCGAGTTTCTGTTGGGACATTTTTCAACACGACCCCCATCACACTGCAGTCACCAACCAACGGCAGATTGTTTCCCAAGCCTGCTCCAGGACGTAAAGCCTCATCACGAACCATAATTGAATTTAACGTTTGTTCAGTGCCCAATACACTATCAATAGCAACTACAAAGCTCTTGTCAGGTAAGGATATCTGCGCTAGCTCAGACTTAAGAGTTGCTGCATCTAAAGGATATTTTAATGTTCCTGAAACGGTTATGTGGTTTGTATATAACCCCTCCAATAGCGTACCGACAAATGGACCGAGGCTGTCCCCATTTATTTTATTAGAACCAATTCCCACCACATAAATATGTTCGGTTCCTTCTGGTATTAAAGAAAACAAGCGATCCCTTATGAAGAATGGGGCTAATTTATGATTATAGGGAATAATCCTTTCCACTCCACTAGCTTTTCTTGTCTCATAACTTAGGGTACTCATTCTTCCTCCAGCTCCTCTATGTAGGGGTTTCTAAATCATTTAACTATTCTTACTATTAATTTAACAATAGAATAGTGCATTTCGACAAGAACTAACTCATTAAAATTTACATTTATTATAATTTGCTGTGTTAATGTACAGTGTTAATTTTTGTTAGCAGGTTGATTGTAGTGGAAGGCACAAAGACTCCTCGAAAATTCTATCGAATTTTCTCGTGCGTGGGCGGATTCAGGGAAGCTATTCAATGTCCTGCGGGAGAAGCGAGACAGTCGAGACCCCGCAGACACGAAGTGTCGAGGAGGCTCGGCGGTCGCCCGCGGAAAGCGAAGTGCCTGGAACGGAAATCAACAACTACGTTTAACAAAGCCTTAATAATTAAAAGGCACAATCCAAAATAAGGATTGTGCCTTTTAACGTTTCAATGTAAATTAAAAACAGACCCAATACTGAGCCTGTTATGTATCATACGATTATTATGCTTTTTGTACGTTAGCAGCTTGCGGTCCACGCTGACCTTGTTCTACGTCGAACGTTACACTTTGACCTTCGTCTAAAGATTTGAACCCTTCGCCTTGGATAGCTGAGAAGTGTACGAATACATCATCTGCACCCTCACGCTCGATAAATCCAAAACCTTTTTCTGCATTAAACCATTTAACTTTACCGTGTTCCATTTTTGTTGCCTCCTATTGCGTTTCATACACATATTATGACTATCCTTGCTCAAGTTTTAGACGAAAAGCATTTTGACACTCATCCATTCCATTCCATTACAATGAACAAAAATAATTCTATCCCATCATAGCAGTATGTTTAAGCGAAAGCAAATAAACGATGGGAAAATTTGGATTTATTTATAAAAAACCTTATCTATATTGTATTTTGCATGCAATTTATTGATGATATAGGTTTCATAAATCTCTCGCTCCATTGGATCCTCTACTTCGCAAATCTCAATTCGATATACCTCGTCTCTATGAAGCTTAATCGGAGAGACATTGTCTTCGAAATGCTTTTTAATCCGCTGTCTTAGTTTTCTTGCTTTTCCAACGAAAAGAAGCTCATCATTAATATTATAAAATAAGAAAATACCTCCCTTATCCCGTGGAATAAGATGGAAATCAATAAAACCATAAATAGGTTTAATGACTGGCTCATTTTCTTTAAGAATTTGTTTTCGTTCAGTAATCGTAATATCAGGCTGTGGAATTTCAATTTTTATCACAGTTTTTCACGTCCTCTTTCTATCATGAAGATTAATCATAACATACATTGGTACAAAAAGATAATTATTATACAGTATAAGAAATATAGGACGAATTATGCATTTCATAATTATAACATGAATAATTTATGTTCATAATTGATATAGATTAGTAACGTGAAGTTTCTACTACAAGGATAGTTAGTTAATTCTAGCTCCATTTATATAGAAAGGGTGATAGGAAAATGAGTAATGACGAAAAAGTTACTATTAAAATTAACGATAATGGTTCTATAAGAGTAACTGGTGATGTTGAATTAATTGACAGTACAGGAGCTGCATTTAAGGTTGGATCCACTTTTTCACTTTGCCGCTGCGGACAATCCAATAAAAAACCGTTCTGTGATGGCACACATAAGCAAATTCAATTTGACAGCGCTCCAAGGGCCTCTCAATAAACAGAAAACTAACCTATTCAATTATAGGGCTTGAATAGGTTAGTTTTCTCATTTATTTCTTTCCGCTCTCTCTGCCGTGATGGTCTTTTTTATTTTCTATCTCTCCTCCAAATTTATTGTTCTACACCTACAAAAAAGGAGAAAATATTCTGTTTAGGTAGAAAAAATTTCTATTTCAGACCATTTTATTCAACTTTTACCCAAAAAGTTTCCGACAAATTCGACAATAATCGCCTGAACTTCCAGAAATGTTAATTCCATATAATCCCATGCATACTATTCCTTTTTATTTATAAAACCTTTTAAATCAACCATTTTTGAGATTGATAAATACTTAACAATATATATAAATGTTTAAATATTGTAAAAAGCTGTCGTTAGTTTGAATTTTATAAAAATTTAAACTCTATATATCACATGTTATACTTATTTTTGAGAGCGTATTCATTTGCTAAATAATCTATTTAAGGAGTGAAAACTATGACAATAGAAAACTTAATATATCAATTTACTCAAGAAAAAAGCTACAGCCCGTCACATGCCAATGACCTATTAGATTATCTTCAAAAATGTTATATTGAAGAAAAAATTTCTCTGACAGAATATAAAAACCTTTTCCGTGAGCTGGACAAAATGGAAGCAGAAAAGCCGCAATCCTATTTTATTAAAACAAGTCCATATGAACAAATTAATCTTCCAGGATAAAGGTAGAACGTTCGCTCGTGCCCTATTCCTAAAAGGATCCTTTTTTACACAAATAAGCCATGGCATATAACAAATAATTTGATATTTAGTTAAACACTCCAAATAGACTGAAAATAGTCAATAACCATGAGCTTGGGACTTCTCCCAAGCTCATTTTGGTTACATTAAAACAGACACCGAATTATTCAGATGCCTGTTTTCGCCAATATTCATAAATAACTTCCTTAAAAAATTCTTGTAATTCCGCCGGCTTTTGCTTCTGCAGCCATTCCACTTGATCAATTGGCAATTTCAGCTTTAGATTAATTCTTTCATTCGGCATTTCAACTTTACGGATTTCTTCTATTGTAATGCCCTCTTCGATATTTGGAAATTCGGAATCATTTTCATGGATTCTATCAAAACCATCATATTCCTCTGGGTCATTTATTTCACAGTATAAGCTAAGCTGCGGCAGCCTTCCTGACAGTGCTTTTACATGCATAATCGAGCTGATGATTCTGCCATCTTCTAATTCTATTTCAATAATCAAGTTCATTTCATTCTTATACTTCCTTACCACTACTTCACTAACAATCATTTCTAACTCTAAAGTATAGCCAGAACTTGATTCAAAAATATAGATGGCACTATTAAACATATGAATACTTTCCCCATCAATTTTGACTAGTTTAACAGTAGCCATATAATCCTCCTTCCAATGCACGATTTGTTTCTCTTGCATTTAAGGAAGCAAGAGAACCGTCCCCTTGCTTCCTAGGTTCCCTTTAGAATACGATTGTTTTGTTTTCGTGCACGATGACGCGGTCTTCTAGATGCCATTTTACGGCTCTTGCAAGGACGCTTCGTTCAATGGAGCGTCCGCTCTTTTTCAAATCTTCTATTTGGTCTCGGTGGTCTACACGCAGTACATCCTGTTCAATGATTGGTCCTTCATCAAGGTCATTTGTAACATAATGCGATGTGGCTCCAATGATTTTCACTCCACGCTGGTATGCTCGGTCATACGGTCTTGCACCAATAAATGCAGGTAAGAACGAATGATGAATGTTAATGATCTTGAATGGATTTGCCTCAACAAAAGAAGGTGTGAGAATTTGCATATATCTCGCCAAGATAATTAAATCAATATCGTATTCCTTTAACAGCTTAAGCTGCTTTTCTTCTACTTCGGCGCGATTTTCTTTGCTTGCTGGTATATAGTAGAAAGGTATATCTAATGCTTCTACAATCGCTCTTGAATCCTCATGATTGCTGACAACCAGTGCAATATCCGTTAGTAAATCTCCATTCTGCCATTCCCATAGCAATTCACGCAGACAATGTAGTTCCTTTGAAACAAAGATAGCTGTCTTTTTCAAATCATGGACAAAGGTTAATTTCCAATCCATTGAAAATTTATCTGCTATTGTCTGAAATTGATTATTCAACTGATCCTTTTTCAATAATATTTCAGGACATTCAAATTCAACACGCATGAAGAAGTTTCCTCCTTCAGGATTTGTTGTGTATTGACTTGATTCAATAATATTTGCTCCGTTATCGAATAAAAACTTTGATACAGTGGCAACAATCCCTGGCTGGTCAGGACAGTTGATCAATAATCTTCCCCTATTTTTGCGCTTTTCCCTAAATACATTTAGTTGCTCTTGAATGACTGATTCCATATAAATCCCCTTTTTTGTATGTATTATTAATTATAATAATCTAGCGTAATACTTTTTTAAAGATATATCCTTTTGAACATTCAAAAAAAATCTTCATGTAGAAAAAAATATTTTATAGTAATTTTCTATTAAAAAGCATTTAAATTATTTCTATTTTCTATTAGAATGAATTTTATGAAAATACGTTAAAAAGAACAGTTCGAGGAGAAAGAAAGAATGAGTTTAGAAAGAGACATGGTAAAATCTAGTAATAGTTTACCGATCAATGTAATGTTGAGTATGTATGTAACAAAAATGAAAGGAGAGAAAGGGAGAGGCAGCAGCATCAAATTAGTAGAAAATGTTATTTCTGCAACAGGTGGATTAATTGCGATGAGTATCATATCACTTATTGCTGTTTCTCTGGGATATCCAATGGTTCTCGGCCCCATTGGTGCTACTTGTTTACTTGTTTTCGCTATCCATGAAGGGCCATTTTCACAGCCTCTTCCGGTTATTGGGGGACATTTCATTTCTACCTTTGCAGCGTTATCCATATGGAGCCTGTTTGGTAAAAGTCCTGTTATAATCGGCGTAACATTAGCCATAGCTGTCTTTCTAATGTTTATTTTGAAATTAGTACACCCTCCTGCTGCAGCCAGTGCAGTTGTAGCCATTAATACGCAGCCTGGCTGGGATTATCTGTTTATCATCATTTTCTGCTCGATTCTGGTTATTGCCATTTCTGTTTTATACAATAATTTGTTCAAGACTAGACAATATCCGAAGCATTGGCTTTAACTTTAAACAGCCTTAAAAGGATGCCCTATTCATATGGCATCCTTTTAAGGTCTTTTTAATACCGTCTGTTTCGATTCCGTAAAAAAGTCGGTGTATCTAATGAGTCTTCTTTAAATTGTGGATACCCAAGAATGGGCTGCAAAACCTCTTCACGTTTTTGCGGTTCATTCACTGAATAACGCGGCTCCTCAGTCCTTGGATTTTGTCTTCTGCTCAAGGAAGGGCGGGAAGGCCTATTCAAGGAAGGTGCATCCTGATCCTCAAAACCGGTCGCAACGACCGTTACAATAATCTTGTTTTTTAGATTTTCATTTATAATAGAACCAAATATCATATTTAATTCTTCATCAGAAGAAGACGCAACAATATCTGCTGCCTCTTGTACCTCATAAAGACTTAAATCATTACCTCCCGTAATATTTAACAGCACCCCTTGCGCCCCTTCAATGGACTGCTCTAGTAATGGACTTGAAATGGCTTGCTTTACGGCTTCGACAGCCCTTCCTTCACCTTCCGCAATACCGATTCCCATTAAAGCTGTACCTTTATTGGACATAATGGTTTTCACGTCTGCAAAATCGAGGTTAATTAGCCCTGGAACTGCAATTAAATCCGATATTCCTTGAACACCCTGTCGCAGAACATTATCCGCTTCACGGAAGGCAGCAAGCATCGGTGTTTTTTTATCAACCACACCTAATAAGCGGTCGTTTGGAATAATGATCAACGTGTCAACTGCTTGTCTCATCGCTTCGATACCCTTCGCAGCATTCGTTGAACGTCTACGGCCTTCGAATGTAAACGGTCTTGTAATAATACCAATGGTCAGCGCTCCCTGCTCCCTGGCAATTGCTGCAATGGCCGGCGCCGCTCCAGTTCCTGTCCCGCCGCCCATTCCAGCTGTAACGAAGACCATGTCTGCACCTTCCAGCGCCTCTTCAATCTGTAGCCTGCTTTCTTCTACTGCCTGTTTTCCTATTTCCGGATTGGCTCCTGCACCAAGCCCTCTTGTTAAAGCCGTACCGATTTGCATCGTAATTCCTGCTCGAGAAAGTTTAAGTGCCTGTGCATCAGTATTAACAGCAATAAACTCAACGCCCTCTATTCCATCCTCTATCATTCGATTTACGGCATTGCCGCCTCCACCGCCAACACCGATTACTTTAATTCTTGCGTTCTGATCCAAATTCGCATCAAATTCCAACAACATTAACATCCCTCCTAAGTTCTGTCCCATTCATTTCCAACCAAAAGCTTTATCATAGGATACTAATTTCATATTGTTCGAAGGTTTGATTATTCACTGTATTCATATAGCAGATTTAAAGAACGAATCCCATTGTACCTTTACCCTGCCTAAATTCAGTATGTATAGATTCGCGAAGAATTATTTTGATACCTGCAAGCCAAAAGTCCTAATCTACAGCACTTACATACACAAATCCACCAATTTTTATTATTTTGACAAATTATATTGTCGTGTTGTTAAGAAATATGTAATATCCCTACCGAAAACCCCCGTAATTTCTTGAAAAGTTTTTTCATCATGAGATTTGTTGCAAATTTTTACATTTACATTAAATATTTTTTTATTCCAATCATTCGACAAAAACCGTAGAACGATTCATTTATAATGTATGAGTGTTGAGAAAAATAGAGAATGATAGAATACAAATGAGTGTTGAGAAAAATAGAGAATGATAGAATACAAATGAATGAATAATATAAGAAAGCCTTGGTAGCAGATATTGATATCCATTCACTAAAGAAGAAAGAGGATCTACTATGGAAACTTTATTCTATGTAAGTATATATGCAATGGTTGCTATTAGTTCCCTATGGCTGATAAATCTTGTCTTTGACCAATTTATCAATTAAACAATCAACCCATTTTTAATAAAATACGGCAATGAATTTATAGAAAGGAGAACCGGAATGTTTGATGAATCCATCTTAGAGGAAAAAGAAAGAATGTTAGCTGAGTTTTTAGAATCGAATTCGACTGAAGATGTATTGATGGAAGTGAAGGAATATGTCCCCTCCCTTAACCCAGAGTCAAAGATCATCCGTACACTGAATGAAATGAAGCTGCCGCAGCCTGTTGTCAATACATTAATATATTTTGTACTGGCTACAAGTAAACAAACGATAGCAACAAATAAATTAATGACTCTCGCAGATTTATGCAGGAAAAATAATATTAAAAACGCACAATCAGCCATTACATTCTTTAAGCAGTATTACTATGTTTTTCAAACGCAAATCAGCCGGCAATATTGAGGAAGGTAGCTTACAATATTGCCGGCTTAGCTAGCAGCAGCATTTTTCCAATTAAAAAACCAGTCCCCAAGTGGAAACTGGTTTAGGAATTGCTTTAGTAGCCGCCTTTGTCGTAAACAGGTATAAGAAAGTTTTAAACCACCACTCCTCAAAGTGGGTGTTTGCAGAAACACTCCTGCATATCCTCCTTGTCGTATAGACAGAGGCTTGGCATTCCTGTTTCAATGTTAAACTCCCTATTACAGCTTAAAGGTTAAAACTTTATTATGGTTACGAGCAATGCAGCTTGTGGTTTTATATTAAATCATCTCCATATCGAATTCAATGGTATTATTATCCTACTTAACTAATGGTTCTATAGTCCTTTATTTTACGCATCCTTTACCACTTTGGACTTGCCCGCCTTATAGCCTCTGCCCATTACTTCGTGTACATGATGAACCGTCACATAGGCATCCTCATCAATTTCTTTAATCGTTTTTTGCAGTTGAACAAGCTCCTGTTTATTGATAACGATATAAAGAACTTCCTTATCCTTCCCAGTATACCCCCCTTTTCCATCAAGAACAGTCAGTCCTCTAGACATGCTGTTTGTGATGCTGTGAAGGATTTTTTTTGGTTGATTTGAAATAATGATAACAGCAACCCGCTCATCTAACCCATCCACGATAAAATCGATCGCTTTTGCACCAACCCAAACAACAACAAGCGTATACATGGCTTTCTCAATTCCGATGATAAAAATCGAACCGGCTACCACAACGACATCCATCACCAATATACCTTTTCCAATGCTCCAACCTAAAACCTGATTAGCAATTCTTGCTAGCACAGTCGTTCCTCCGGAAGTTCCTCCGGCACGAAAAATAATCCCTATTCCCATACCGACCAATAATCCGGCAAAAATAGAGGCTAGCAACGTGTCCATTGTCAATACATTTCCTGCTTCTTTTGTGAAATGCAAAAAGAATGAAGAGGCCGCAATTGAAAACAACGTATAAAAAATCGTTCTCCTATCGAAAAATTTATATCCGAGCAAAAAAAGAATCGTATTTAATAGAAAGTTTAGGATCCCCGTTGACCAGCCGAACACATAGTGCGCAATCAAAGTAAGACCGATTACGCCCCCTTCTGACAGCATATTGGGGATTGTAAAATAATTAATTCCAATTGAAAAAATAAAGGAACCAACTACTATTAGTACTACATCATAGATTGTTTTCTTCATCTCACACTCTTCCTTAACTCAATTATCGTTCCTTGATAATTCTATTCTATCATTCTTTATTTGTGTAGAACAAAAATAAAAAGCTCTCCTTTATATCATTCATAAAGAAGAGCCACTTGGGATATATTCCAGAAAAAATCCCTAAAGAAATCAAACCATGGACATTTCTTTAGGGATTCCAATGTTCATTATTTCACTGCAAACTCAAGCAAGGACTGTGCCCCTTTATCACTAATTTGTTTTGGCGGCCATACACACAGATCAAATGGATAATCTGATCCAGCCACAACTCGGTCTTCCCCAACCAGGCTCACAAGTAAATCAAGACTGTTTTCATTCCAAAGAACCGTATCATACCAAAAACGTTTTAAATATTCACTTGGAGGCGCTTGCAGGTTGGAAGATACAAGATCCCATTTTTCATAGCCTTTATCTAAGCGCCCGATTTGGTACGGCAGCAGTCCGCCACCATGAGCAAACAGAATTTTAACATTCGGGTATTTGTCAACGATACCGCTTAACAGCAGGTCTGTCGCACAAACAGTTGTCTCCCACGGAACACCGATTAGATTCGGCATCATTCTTCTCTTTAAGCGAGGATCATCACTTAATAAAGGATGAATGAATAGAATGGCCTTTAGCTTGTCCGCTTCTTCAAAAAACGGCTGGAAAAAGGAATCAGAAAGCATCTGCTGGCCCAATCCAGGTCCAATTATTGCCCCCTTCAGACCAAGGTTCATTGCTTCTCTTAATATTTCAGCTGCTTTCAAAGGGCTTGTTAATGGAATGGTTCCAAGTGCTGACACCCTTCCATTTGATTCCTTTACCATAGTAGCTAGTGCTTGGTTATACACCCTAGACATTTCCGTGCTTATTTCTAGTGGGAAATCATACAAAAACAACTGAGGAATTGGAGAAACCAATGAGTGCGTGACTCCTGCCTTTTCTTGGTCAGCCCTAAAGACATCCTTATCAATAAAGGACTGTTTTAATTCAAAGCCCCATTTTTGATTAATTGTAAGGAAATCCTCTTTATTAGCTTCTTTCTTTACCCACTGGGCATTGACGCTCTTTTTATTATCTTTAATCCAGCCTAAAACCTCTGATGGAATAAAATGAGTATGAAAATCATGCATGAACGTTCACTCCTTATTTTTATGTAATGTTTCCACTTATTTTAATATTAAGAAAATATAACTTAAAAATTTTTCTTTTCCTACTATCTTCTAAGTAAAACAAATAGATCTAATGAATATGAAATATTATTCTTATAAAATAATATACATGATAATATTCATTTTGAAAAGATATTATATTCAAAAAATTTAAAAATGAATACCCTTACTTATTCCATAATTAAAATAGTGATCCCAGAGCACCTTATTTCTGCCTATAATGAAATAAAAAACAGACTCCTTAATCGGAATCTGTTTTTTTATTAGAATCTTAATGTAAATCCTCAAACTCTTTCGCCATTCGTTCAAATGCTTCTTTAATCATTGGTCTTGGAGATGGGATACAAATTCTTTGATATTCTAATCCCTCTTCCCCAAACATCACACCGTCCTCTAGCAGTACATTTGCTCTGTCATATATACGTTCGTGAACCTCCTTTGGAGATATTCCGTAACCACTGAAGTCCATCCACATGACATAGGTCCCTTCAGGAATCCTTACCTTTACCTTTGGCATCCTTTCCTTTAGGAACTGTTCGACCCAGGCAATTGTACCGTCAAGATAATCCTTTAGTTGTTCTAACCACTCTTCTCCATCCCTATAAACAGAAATAAGTGCCGAAACCGTAAATGGTGATGCTGATTTCATACCAATCGCATCGCTAAATTTCTTTCTTAAATCCGGATTAGAAATAATTACATTCGTACAATGAAGTCCTGCCAAATTAAACGTTTTGTTAATGGCCGTAAATGTAATAATATTGTCAGGCTTATCTGCAATCTTGACGATCGGAGTAAACGTTTGATTACGTCTGATAATGTCACCGTGAATTTCATCTGCCACAATGATTACATTATATTTTGAACAGATATCAGATAATTTTTTTAATTCTTCATTATTGAAAATTCTTCCTGTCGGGTTATGCGGATTACATAAGATAAACATCTTTGTTTTTTCATCTTTTGCCTTTGCCTCAAAATCTTCGAAATCAATCGTGTAATAGCCATCTTCATCACAAATTAACTTATTATTTAAAAGTGTCCGGTCATTTTCAACGATTGCTCTTGTAAAAGGAGGATACACAGGTCTTTGAATAATAATTCCGTCACCAGGATTTGTTAAGGCTTTAACAGCAATATTGGTTGCATATACCGTACCTGGACAATAGACAATGTCTTCTTTTTCAATCTCCCAGTCATGTCTCTTTTTAAACCAATGCTGAATGGCCTCATAATACTCAGGAGGAAAAATCGTATAACCAAAGATTCGATGGTCAACAGTCTTATGTAAGGCTTCTAATAACGGTTCTGGTACGGGTAAATCCATATCTGCAGTAAATAACGGCAACGTTTCTTCGTCATAACGATCCGTCAAACCCATCGTTTTAATTAAGTCTCCGCCATCCCACTTAACAGAGTAGGTACCTCTGCGATTGACTATTTCATCAAAATTATATTTCATCATCCTTCACCCTTTCATTATTTCTTCATAAAGTATTGTTCCTAGCCATTAAATTGTAACAGAGTGAATAATAGAACAAAAATTTTTCTGTTTCAGTTGGAAAATCTTCTAGGATAGTTGTCAAAAAATGTTTTATATTTTAGTTAATTGGAAATTTTCGAAAAATATTGGCAAATATTGGCGAATGGTGTTATAATACAAACTATAATATTTTAACTGTTACATAACATTATTTCGAGATAATAAGGAGGGTTTTTGATGGCAAATACGTTAAAAGAACAAATTGAAATGATTGATACTACTGCAAATCTCCAAAACTATGAGAATGCAGTTCAGGAAATGGATTGGAAGAATGTTGAACAGAATTTTACATGGTCAAAAACCTGCAAAGTCAATATGGTATACGAAGCAATCGACCGTCATGTGGATGAAGGCAAAGGAGATAAAAAAGCTTTTATCTATTGTGACTCACACCGCGAAGAAGAGTATACATTTTCTGACTTGAAAGCGCTATCTTGTCAATTTGCTAATGGTTTACGTGCAAAGGGCATTGAAAAAGGTGATAGAGTTTTTATCTTTATGCCTCGAAGCCCTGAGCTATATATTGCTATGCTTGGCATCATCCGCATTGGTGCTATTGCTGGACCGATGTTCGAGGCGTTCATGGAGGAAGCTGTTAAAGATCGATTATTAGACAGCGGTGCTAAAGCAGTTGTCACAACACCTGAGCTTCTAGAACGAATCCCTGTAAATGAACTACCAGATTTACAATATGTGATTCTAGTTGGCGCCGACGAAGCAGCTGAAGAGCATCAAATTTTATTTACAGACTTAATGCAAGGCTCAAATGAGTATACAATCGAATGGGTGGATCGTGAGGATGGAATGCTATTAATCTATACTTCCGGCTCTACAGGCAAACCAAAGGGTGTGCTTCAAGTCCATGATGCCATGATTCATCAGTACCTTTCAGGAAAATGGGTATATGATTTAAGAGAAGATGATATCTATTGGTGTACAGCAGATCCAGGCTGGGTAACAGGAACATCAGCGGGAATGTGGTCTCCATGGCTGAACGGCGTGACAAATGTACTCCGAGGCGGACGCTTTGATGCCAATGAATGGTTTGAAACATTAGAAAAGTATAAAGTAACGGTATGGTTCAGCGCTCCAACAGCCTTACGTTTACTTATGGGGAATACGGATGAGCTTCCGAAGAAATATGATCTATCTAACCTTCGCCATATGTTATCAGCAGGAGAACCATTAAACCCTGAGGTTATTCGTTGGGGACTAGAAACACTTAACCTTCGTATTCATGATAACTGGTGGATGACAGAAACGGGTTCTGCTATTTGTGCAAATTTCCGCAGTAATCCAATCCGTCCAGGTTCAATGGGTAAACCATTACCGGGAATTGAAGTAAGTATTATTGATGATCAGGGAAATGAGCTGCCGCCTAACCATATGGGTAATTTGGCCATTAAACCACAGTGGCCTGCAATGGTTCGCACCATTTGGAATAACCCAGAGCGTTACGAACAATATTTCCTTAATGGATGGTTTGTAACAGGCGACTCAGCATACAAGGATCCTGATGGCTATTTTTGGTTTGAAGGCCGCGTCGATGATGTTATTAACACATCAGGAGAGCGCGTAGGTCCATTCGAGGTTGAAAGCAAGCTGGTTGAACACCCTGCAGTTGCAGAGGCCGGTGTTATCGGTGTTCCAGATCCTGTTCGCGGCGAAGTGATTAAAGCCTTCATCACATTGCGTTCCGGCTATACAGAGAGCGAGGAATTGCTGCTGGAAATCCGTAATTTTGTCAAAACAAAGCTTGCCGCTCACGCAGCCCCTCGTTTATTCGAGGTTCGGGAAACCATGCCGAAGACCCGTTCAGGAAAAATCATGCGCCGCGTCCTAAAAGCATGGGAGCTTGGTCTTCCAACAGGTGATTTATCTACAATGGAAGATTAACCAATAATTTAAAGAAATCAACTAATTCATTTATATATGATTTGGGAGCTCTCCATTAGGACAGCTCCTTTTCTTTTCTAACAATTATTTAATATCCTTTAAGAATGTCTACTTTATTTGCAAGAGGCTGATTCTCTTCAAGCTTCATAAGTGTATCAACAAAGCAATCGACTCCTTCACTAGGAGTTGTTACGGCTGATATATGCGGGGTTATCCATACTTTTGGATGCTGCCATAATTGGTTCTCCTCTGGCAGTGGTTCGTTATGAAACACATCAAGAACAGCAAATCGTACTTGCTTATTATGTAAAGCCTGCAGTAAGGCCTCTTCATCCATCGATGCTCCTCTCCCAACATTTAGAAAGCCCACATTGGAAACACCATTAAAAAATGCAGAATCAAAAAGACCTGTTGTGTTTTCTGTCAACGGCAGAGTGTTAATAATATAATCCATCTCATACAATCGTGCTTCATAGCTTTCCATTGACTTAACTTCTGTGAAAAACTCTTTTTCTTTACCGCTTAATGACACGCCATAAACGTCAGCACCCAAAAAAGTAAGAATCCTTGCTACAGTTTGACCGATTTCACCAGTACCAAAAATCATCACCTTTTGCTCGCACAATAAACCCGGCGTCATGGGCTCCCAACGTTTTTCAAGCTTATGTTGATGAAACAGATCATGAAACTGTATATCTTTTAATATGTAGCTCAAGCAAAATTCAGCAATTCTTTGTCCAAAGGAGCATATGGTTCTCGTTAATAATACATGCTCAGGCCATTCTTTCTTAAATAAAAAGCTATCGACACCAGCTCCAAGAGAATGTACCCATTTTACATGCCGATAATCAAACTGTGTCTTAATATTAAACGCAACAAAGGCATCCGCCCATTCTAAATCATGCTCTGCAACCTGATCTTCAGGTAGGTACCGAAAATTCTTCTGTATCTTTTTCTCCGACAGTAACCATTGAATATCCTTATGCATTGGGCTGACCACTAGTACATTCGATATCTTCATCTATCCACACTCCATCTGGCTTAGTTTCCGATTACTACTTGACCAATCCTAACTTCTGCAATCCATGATAAATACCGGAATCCATTACGGAGGTTGTTTTATGCTTGGCATATTGAAACAATTCTGGATTTGCATTCTCCATCGCAAAGCTTTCGCCAACAGCCTGGAGCATTTCTTTGTCATTCATGCCGTCTCCGAAAGCAATCGCTTGTTCCTTCGGTATTTGTAAATGCTGCAGCAGCCTTTTCACCGCTTCCCCTTTATTTACATTCGTTCGAATCATATCATAGGCATGCTTATTACCCTCTACATTTACCTGTGACAATCGGATGGTCTCATCAAATTCATAGAGTGATGTCTGCGAAGAATCTTCTATATTCAGCACTGTGAGTCCTAATATATGTTCAATTACCTCTTCAGTAAATAGATGATTTTCTTTCATTTGAAATGCTTCTAGAAAGCCCTTCACCTTTGGATGATCCAGTGAGGTAAGATAATTCTTTTCATTTGTAAAAAGGATTAGTTCATGTTTATTTTCTTTAGCGATTTCTAAGAATCTTTCTACATGCTCTCTACTCAGGGGTTCATCAACAACGGTCTTACCTTGATAGACAGCTAACGCACCATTTTGTCCAATAAACGACTGGATATGTAACTCCTTTGCAAGCTCCATAATTTCATGAAGCGGCCTCCCTGTAGCAATAAAAACTTCAATTCCTTGCTCCAATAATTGAGAAATTGCCTCCTTCGTCGATTCCGAATAAGTATGATCAGGCTTTAAAATCGTTCCATCAATATCTAAAAAAAGCACCTTATAATCCATCAAACACCCTCCAATTGTATTTCAAAAGAAGCAACGGGACGGTTCTGCTGCTTCCTAATTACTAGTTTTACCTTTGTCCCTTAACATAATAGCCGAATATAAAGGAAAGAACCACCTTACTATTTAAGAAAAATTTAATATTTTGTTTAGCTCCCCTTTAGAACTGTCTACTACACTTGGAATGTATGAAAAATATGATTGGAGGAAATTACGATGAATAAAAAGATTTTAGCTGTTATCGGAATAAGCGGCACTTTTTTGTTAGGTAGTGTCTATTCCATCTCGGCAAATACATCTGGTTATGATCTTTACAAATCAGCACTAAAGCAAACACACCATGCAAATAGTGCAACGTTGAGCATGAACATGAATGTAGAGGATAACAAGGAATCTATCTTTTCAGCAGACACTACTTTTAAATCAGATACCGTTCATGGTGTTAGTACCATCTCATCACATATGGCAAATGAAACAGAGAAAAGCCATATGAACATGTACAAGCAGGATGGAAATTGGTATGTGATGAAGGAAGGCGTAGATAAAGTTTATAAGATGGATACAACAAACAATCCTCATCACAAAAACACTGCTGAGCTTCAAGATGATGTCGAAAACCTCATAGATGTGATGACAAAGAATCTGCAGCAGCAAATTACGGTGACAGAACAGAAAGACGGTAATCATTTAGTTGAACTTGATTTGACTGGAAAAGAAATTCCCCTTACAGCTAATGCCTTCAGCACATTAATGATTAAACACGCCGTCATGATTCAAGATAATAATGAAACGAAGGATTCAAATTTTCATATTCAACCAACTATTCCTGAGTTAGATCATGACATTACATTTAAGCAAATCAAATTAACGGCTGAAGTAACCGACAAAAATTATATAGAGAAGCAAACGATGAGAGCTGTCGTAACCGGCAAAGATAAACAGGGTAAAGCGCATGAGCTTGCTTTAAATATAACAATGAACGTTTCAGATTATAATCAAACAACTGTAGCACCAGTTGACATTCCGGCTGATAAAGTAATCGAGTTTGATCATAGTACTATTCGTAAATAAAATAACTGCCGACGGTCAATGAGGGATCCCTTCCCTCATTGATTAACAGTAAAAAGTAACTTTTTTGAGGTGACACGATTGGAACAAGCAGTGGTTATAGCAAATTTGTCGAAGCAATTTAAAAATGGCAGAGGTATTCGCAATATCAGTTTCTCTATTAATCAAGGTGAAATCATAGGTATCCTTGGTCCAAATGGAGCTGGAAAGACGACCTTATTAAAATGCATGACAGGACTTAGGAATCCCGATAGCGGACGTGTTACCCTATTTGGCAACGACCTTCAAAAGAACTTTAAACAAGCCATAACTCCTGTTAGTGCCCTAATAGGCCCTACGGCAGCATATGAAAACATGACCCCAGATCAAAATCTTAAGATGATTTCCCGCTTATATAATGGAATAAAAAAGGCAGACATCGATAAAGTGTTGCAGCAAACTGGTTTAATCGCATTTAAAAATGAGAAAATTCACTCGTTTTCAATGGGCATGAAGCAGCGATTTGGGATTGCCACTACTCTTATTTCAAAGCCGAGATTAATTATTTTAGATGAGCCGACAAACGGGCTTGATATCGATGGACTGCTTCTGTTAAGAAAAACGATTCAAGAGGTCTCGCAAAATGAAGGTGTAACCTTTGTGATTTCTAGTCACCATATATCTGAGCTAGAAAAAATATGTCATCGCTTTTGTTTTCTTATTAACGGGGAAGCATCTTTCTATGATGCAAATACTCAATCCCTAGAAGAAGCATACGTCGAAAAAATGGGGAGGTCTTAATATGAATACAACCTTGGCTAATTGGAAAAATGAACTTGAAAAATTGCTTGCCAAGAAAGTAACGAAGTTGTTTCTAACCATGGCTATCGTATTTCCATCCTTATTCAAGCTCATTGTGAGTAGACTTTTTATTACGAATTGGATGGACCTTCCGGCCGAAAATATTAATTTCACCTTATTAGATCTGTTTATTACTGTCTTTCTTCCCTTATTTATCTTTATTGAAGCTACTGATTTGTTTACCGGTGAGGAGGAACGGGGTACATTATTACCGGTTCGTCCCATCAGCAGAATAGAGCTGTTTCTATCCAAAACAATGGCAATCGGATTCCTTACTCTTATTCAACTTTTATCCGTATGGGTATCTGTTATCATAAGCAGTGGCCTGATTGATAAAAGCCTCGAGATTACCAAGATATTTGCCAGTCTGGGTGTATTTCTCCTATCATGGGTTCCCTTAATGGTTATTACTGTTATGGCTGTCATGATTGCACTTATTATCCGTTCAAGCATTCTTGCCATATCGAGCATGATTGTCCTATATCTCTTTATGATATTTATCCCATATATCACGCCCAATCTGTTATATGTACTGCCAGTCTCCTATCTTGATTGGTATATGCAGTGGCTTGGAAATATGTCGATTCGTTCAATATTTCAATCTGTCACATATTTGTGTTCCGCTTTCACATTGTTTTTTACACTAGGCTATTATATGTTTAGTAAAAAAGAAGCATAATTAAAGGGTGTTTAATCTTATGTCCATCAAATTCCGGCTTATCCTTTCGAATCTTGCGATGATTTTGATTCCGATCATCCTATTTTTCTTTGGCTCCATCCTATTGGTGATTGTTTTTCTCGGAGATTTTCGTGAAATAGCTCAATTTTTACCCGAAAGTCACCAATATCACAAAACCGTTCAAGAGGATACTCGTTTATTTTTGGAGTTAAAAGAACTATCAGCTAAGAATCCGGATGTGTTGATGAACGAAGATTATTTAGAATCATTGACAGAAAGATTTAATAAAATTGAAACTGGGCTTATTATTCGTAAAGAAAGTGAGATTTTTTATGCAACAAATGACCTGCTAACGATTCAAGCTACCAATCTTCCTAAATTTGGAACTGAAATAAGCTTCCGAAATCTTGAACATGTCGGAAATCAGACCTTTTCAATTAAACAGCATGATTTTTTTCTTCAAAACGGTGAAGAAATTTCTCTTTTTTTAATGAAGGATGCAAGCCCTTGGAATCAATTTGTGAAAACCTTCTTCCCAATTCTATTTAGTTTGCTGCTACTAATCTTAGTTGGCACAAATGGTCTGCTAACTTATTTTGTTTCCAAAAGTATTATTAAACCGATTAACCATTTGAAGACAGCAGCTAATTATATTAAAAATGGAGATCTCGAACATTCCATCTCTGTCCAACGAAATGACGAGATCGGACAGCTTACACTAGCATTTGAAGAAATGAGAAGTCAATTATCACAATCACATCAGCTTCAAAAGCAATATGAAGAAAACCGAAAAGAATTAATTGCAAGTATTTCACATGATTTAAAAACACCGATTACCTCTATTAAAGGGTATATCGAAGGACTTCGCGACGGGGTTGCAGATACACCAGAAAAAAGATCACATTATATGCAGACAATTTATACAAAGGCCGTTGATATGGACCACTTAATTGATGAGCTCTTTTTATTTTCAAAGCTGGATTTAGGAAAATTACCTTTTCATTTAGAAATGGTTGATATAAAAGACTATTTAATCGATTACCTTGAGGAATTAAGCTTCGATTTGCAGAAACAAAACGTAAGGATTGATTTTCAATACAATCCTGTAATTCATTACCCTGTCCTTATGGATCGGGAAAAATTTAAACGTGTTTTAGCGAATATCATTAATAATAGCTTAAAGTATATGAATAAGGATGAAAAAAAGCTCAATTTGTCTCTCATCTCTACAAAGAATAAAATTACCCTTACCATTGAAGACAATGGATCAGGAATACCGGAAGAATCAATTCCGTTTATTTTTGATCAATTTTATCGTGCCGAAAAATCAAGGAACAAATTAACCGGAGGAAGCGGACTGGGTCTTTCCATTGCTAGAATGATTGTTGAAGAGCATAAAGGCTTGATTCAAGCAGAAAGTGTGCTATTAGTTGGAACAAGAATCAGCATTACCCTGCCACACTGTTTCTGTTCGAAGGAGGTTACATCATGAAAAAAATATTGATAATTGAAGATGAGAAAAGCATTGCTGAATTAGAGCGCGATTATTTGGAAATTAACGGTTTTCAAACAGATATTGAGTTAACAGGAGATGCCGGCCTACGTAAGGCACTTAATGAAAATTTTGATTTAATCCTACTTGATGTAATGCTCCCCCATATGGACGGATTTGAAATTTGTAAAAGAGTGAGAAGCAGCAAAGAAATCCCCATTATTATGGTAACTGCAAAAAAGGAGGAAATTGATAAGATTAGAGGTTTGGGATTAGGAGCTGATGATTATTTGGTTAAACCCTTCAGCCCAAATGAAATGGTAGCTAGAGTAAAGGCTCATTTGTCCCGCTATGAAAGGTTATCGTCAAAACAACATGAATCCCAAGAACTTTATATCCGCGGTCTTTTTATTGACCGTACATCAAGGCGGGTATTTGTGAATAATCAAGAGGTCACGTTTACAACAAAAGAATTTGATGTACTTACGTTTTTAGCCATGAACCCCAACCAGGTCTTCAGCAAAGAACAATTATTTGAACGAATTTGGGGTCTCAATAGTACTGGTGACATTTCAACTGTAACAGTCCATATTCGAAAAATAAGAGAAAAAATAGAGCACGACCCATCCAATCCGGAATACATTGACACCCTATGGGGTGCGGGCTACCGTTTTCGTTAATCCACTATTTCTGAAAGGACATCCACTTTTTCGATGTAGATGTCCTTTTACATACATTCATCTCCCATCCTTCCACCTTTACTAAAGCCTGCCTAACATTACCAGCCATTATCCACTTACTATTTTGATATAATCATATGTATGAATCATTTATTGGGAGGGATGTTTCTTTGAAGATTCGTAATCTCCTATTTACTCTGCTTACCATCATTGTCTTTAGCGGAGGTTTTTTTGCAGGAGTCTTGTATTCGAACAATAAAGGCCAACAACAGGCTGATACGATAAAAAGCGAACAGCAAACAGTTAAAAAGGATAAACCGAGGTCAAACTCAGAACCAAAGCAGGAACAAAAAAACGAGCCGGCACAGTCAAAGGTGTTAATGGGCTATGTGCAGGATTTCCGTGATCCAAACATCGTAAATTATGCAGACTTAACACATATCATTTTTTCATTTGCTCATCCTACAAAGGACGGAAGTCTATTATTTAACGGCGACACTGCTTTAAATAATTTGCGGACCATTGTATCAAAAGCGCATGAACAGGATACAAAGGTAATTCTTGCTGTTGGCGGATGGTATCACATCCAGGGCGGTGAATCCTATGCCTATTTTAAGGAAGCTATTTCAAATCCAGATTCCCGGACTAAACTGGTAACAGAGCTTACAGGTATGGCAGAGCGCGAAAAACTGGATGGCATCGATATTGATTTTGAACACCCTCGTTCAACAGAGGACGCGCAAAATTTAACTGTTTTCACTCAAGAATTAAGTGAACAGCTTCATCTTAGGGGTAAAGAATTATCTATTGCAGTCAATGCAAAAGTTCATAGCGTTGCTGGAACCGAAATTCACAATGTTATCTATGAACCAGACATGTTTAATTATGTGGACCATGTCAATATCATGGCTTATGATGGTCAGTGGGACGGCGGTTACAATGCAGCCAACTTAGCACCCTATCATTATATAGAAAATATAGTTAGCTATTGGACAGGTCTTTTTGACAGTCATCAGATTGCAAAAGAAAAACTTGTATTAGGCGTGCCCTTTTATGCACAGCCGGAGGATCCAAACGTTAAACAAATATCCTATGCAGCCATAATCAACCAGAACCCAGAAAATGCAGGTCAGGATACCGTTGTGATGAATGGAACCACTTACCATTACAATGGAATTGCTACTGTACAAAAGAAAACGAAACTCGCTCTGGATAATGGCTTTGGTGGCATGATGCTATGGGAGGCTGGTCATGATACAAACGGTGACTATAGTTTAACTGCTGCTATTTCCGACTCCTTAAATGAGGAGCACCAATACGCACTACGTTCTAATAAAGGTAATTAAAGAGAGAGGGCAGTGGCCTCTCTCTTTTTTATACCTATTAAATATTTTCATACATAACAATTACTATATTTAAAAAATAAAATATATAAAAAATCAAGAATAATCATGATGGATAACACTCATAATAAGTTCAGCTACTTTTTAATAGGTTTTCACTTCTAACTTTTCGATTGATTGCTTACTTAGCCTGCACCAGTGAAAACAATAAAAAGCAGCTAAAATGTATATGGTTAGTTAAGTCTTATCAATCAGAATTTGTATACATAAGAAGGAGGAGCATATCATATGACAAACAAAAATAATAACCGAAATCAGCCACATACCGGAAGCAGTGATACGGAATTCGGCGCAGAAGCTGGATTAAGTAAAAAGGCCAGAAAGAAAGCAGCTAGAGAAAATAAGAAAAACAAATAAAAAAGAAGAGTAACCATATCAATTGATATGGTTACTCTTCTTTTTTAGCAAGTACAATCTCATCTACTAACCTTTCTGCAGCTCTTCTATATAAATTACTGATATTTACCAAAGAAGAGACTAATAACACCTTCTCCAAATAATCAGCATTATGATCATCGAGTTTCTTCACCTCTTCAGCAGCTTCAACAGCTCTAAGTTTAATATCTTCTTTGAAACGGGAAGCATTGTTTTGAAATAATTCAAGATAGCTGCGATAAAAATACTCTAAATCCAGATCTTTTGCCTCAACCTTTTGATTGATTCCATCCAATGTCGCTTTAATATCGTTAATTGAAAGGGCTCCTTTTAACTGATAGATCAGACTGATTAGGATAAGATGCTCTTTAGAGTATTTCTTATTTTTAATTGGAATAAGCAACTTGCCTTTTGCGTAATTGTTAATCATGGTTTTTGTTAAAACTTTATCATCAGCATCTCTTTTGCTACTGTTAAACGTACTTTCAAATAATTGAATAACCTGATCCATGTACAAGTCAATATTGGGCATATCCTCTAATGTAATGTTATTTTCCAATCCAAGCTGCTCTATCAAATGATTAATATGTTCCATACAAACCTCAATTTCCTTTTCTTTTCTGTAAGATTTAATCCTATCTTACTTTAAATTCAAATCGAAGTAAACATTGACTACCTGATGTAATATGTATATTATTATAAGTAGTTATAAAAACCACTTGTTGTTATAGGAGGATTCAAATGAGAAATTATATTCGCGAACCGATAAATGGACTGACTCATTTAGCTGGGGCCTTTCTTGCTTTTATCGCACTACTTGCAATGGTCATCAAAGCATCACAAACAAATGGATCTCCAATTACAATTACAGCAGTAATTGTATTCGGAATCAGTATGATTCTTCTTTATTCAGCATCTGCCACCTACCACATGGTTATGGCCAAAGACAAGGTTATAGCCTTTTTAAGAAAATTAGATCACTCCATGATTTTCATTTTAATCGCTGGAACCTATGCTCCCTTTTGTTTAATCAGCCTAAAAGGATTGCTTGGCTGGGTGCTATTTTCCATTATTAGCGTTGTTGCGATATGTGGAGTCATATTTAAAATGGTTTGGTTTCATTGTCCAAGATGGTTGTCCACTGTGCTCTATATTGCCATGGGCTGGATGGTCATAGTCGTTATTTCGCCATTATCTCAAAGTATGAATCCAGTAGGACTTTATCTACTAGTTATGGGCGGGATACTATATACTATTGGCGGGATTATTTATGCGGTCAAACCGAAAATCCTCCAATTGAAACATGTAGGTTTCCATGAAATCTTCCATATGTTTATCTTATTTGGAAGCTGCGCACATTTCTTATCTGTATTTTTGTATGTCATTTGACAGTAATAAGAGCTATTTACAAATAAAAAAGCGTTTCTACTAAGATAGAAGCGCTTTTTCATTCATATGTATGACAATTCTATTTTGCCTTTTTGTAATTCTTATGATTCACTACTGTTTTAATAGGTTCATCTGTTTTTGAATTTGTTCCAATTTCTACAATAACGGAGTTTTCCCTGGATACGATGACTGTCCCCTTTTTCCCTTTCATAGGACCTTTTTTAATTTCAATTGTATCTCCTTCTATTGCTTTGTTAAGGACAGCCTCCTCACTCTGATCCTTAGTTACTTCTTTTTCATCTGCCATATTAACGACTCCTTTTTTTCCATTTTGAACTGCTAAGTTGGACTAACTTTACTTCTAACATTTTTTATTAGAATTCGAAAGATTATAGTCAAGTCCATTTTACATCATCTTCGTTTCAATATGTCTAATTTAGTATTGCCCTTTTTCGACAATAAAAAGCTTTTTTCAAGGGTTATTTTAAATAACCATGTCCAATTTGCATTTATCAAAGAGAATTTTTTTGAAAATTAATCAAAAAACAAGATATTTTTTATAGAAAAAGGCGATAAAAATAGATTTTTTTTGTAATCTTTTGACTTCTTTTGTAGAAAGTATTTAAAATTCATGTCAGGCTGTTATAATAGCGAGTGTTAACAGGTAAAAGCAAAAAAAGTAAAAGGGAGAATTGATCTTAAAATGGAAGAAGTTATGATGTGGGTAATCACCGCCTTTCAAAATGAAGAAACAAAGATTTATGAGTTCAAAACAGAAGCAGAAGCAAAAGAAGCATTGAAAAGTATTAAAGGCTACACCATTCTTACTGAGGTGATTTCCTTCTACAACCGCTCAGTTAAACTAGTTGCAGTTTAAGATCTTCTCAAAGAGTCACAGATTATATTAACTTTTTACTAACATTATTATTCTATTAATTATCCCAAAGGAGAGACCACTCAAATGTCAACGTTACGTGAAAAAGCATTAAAGTTACACAAAGAAAATAAAGGAAAGCTAGGTGTTCACTCAAAGGTTACAGTACGTAATGCGCATGATTTAAGCCTTGCTTATTCCCCAGGTGTAGCTGAACCATGCTTGGACATATTTGAAGACGACAGCAAAGCATATGAATACACAATGAAAGGAAATCTAGTTGCTGTTGTGACGAACGGAACAGCTGTACTAGGTCTTGGAAATATAGGTCCAAAGGCTGCCATGCCTGTAATGGAAGGAAAAGCATTATTATTCAAATCCTTTGCAGATGTTGATGCATTTCCAATTTGCCTTGATACAACGGACCCTGACAAGATTGTTGAAACTGTAAAATTAATGGAACCGACATTTGGCGGCGTAAACTTAGAAGATATTGCAGCGCCTCAATGCTTTGAAATTGAGGAAAGACTTAAAAAAGCATGCAATATTCCGGTTTTCCATGATGATCAACATGGTACAGCGATTGTCACTGCTGCGGGATTACTAAACGCTTTAAAACTTGTTGACAAGAAGCTAGAGGACATTCGTGTAGTAGCAAACGGTGCTGGTTCTGCTGGTGTTGCAATTGTTAAACTGTTACTGAGCATGGGTGTAAAAGATGTCATTTTATGTGATACAAAAGGAATTATCTATGAAGGGCGTCCAGTCGGAATGAATCCTTTCAAAGAAGAACTAGCTAGTATCACAAATAAAGAGCAAAAACAAGGTACACTTGCAGATGCTCTTGTTGGGGCAGATGT
>Ga0180215_1000316_pt1 | contig 65163 bp, 48 predicted proteins | sample eDN3rd37CBELigBY_FD_128871 | JGI IMG/M metagenome (GOLD analysis project Ga0180215, IMG submission 128871) | Enriched backyard soil microbial communities from Emeryville, California, USA - eDNA 3rd pass 37_C BE-Lig BY (version 2) (version 2) | ecosystem: Environmental > Terrestrial > Soil >... | reverse complement strand
GCTTGGCGACAGCTTCTGCTTGCGCGGGGTTGCCGCCGCCAAGCCGAATGTCGACGCCGCGTCCCGCCATATTCGTTGACACCGTCACGGCGCCGATTTCTCCCGCTTTGGCGATGATTTCGGCTTCTTTTGCGTCGTTTTTCGCATTCAGAACATGGCAAGGTACGCCGGCAACTACCAGTGCCTCGGCCAGCATGTCAGACTCCCCGACGCTTGACGTACCAATGAGAATCGGACGTCCCGTTGTATGGACGGATATGATTTCTTGTAAAAGCGCCTTAAGTTTGGCTTCTTTATGGGTATAAATCCGATGTGGATGGTCGATGCGTATGTTTGGCCGGTTCGGCGGAATTCGCACGACCTGCAGATTATAAATATCTTCGAATTCCATAGCGGAAACGTGTGCGGTAGCCGTCATTCCGCAAATCTTTGGATATAGGCTAAGGAAGTGTTGAAGAGTGATCGTGCCGAGAACTTTCCCTCCGGCCTGCGACTGCAGCCCTTCTTTGGCCGAAAGGGCGGCTTGCAGCCCGTCCGGCAAATGCCTGTTCTCCGCCACACGGCCGGTATATTCGTCGATCAGCTCGATTTTACCGTTCCGAACGATATAATCGACGTCTTTTTTCAATAACAATTCCGCATGCAGCGCGCAGTTTAACGACATTAACAAATGACTATTATGGCTATCGTACAAATTGTCGCATCCCAGCAGCGATTCTGCTTTCGCTGAGCCCGCTTCATTTATGTAAACGTTCCGCTTGAACTCATCGAAGTCATAATGCTCATCTTGTACGAGCTGCCTAGCCACTGATGCGAAACGAATGTCTTCGTTGTCGGAAGCGCCCGGCTCGCCGGCGATGACAAGCGGCACCCGCGCTTCGTCGAGAAGCAGTGAATCCGCTTCGTCTACGATAACGTAGTGGAAAGGACGATGCACGGTATCGACTTCGTCTAGAGCGATCGCGTCGCGCAAATAATCGAATCCCGCCTCTTTGGCCGTAACATAGGTTATATCCGCAGCGTACGCTTCCCGTTTCTCGGACAAGCTCATGCCCGCTTGCACTGCGTTTACCGTTAACCCGAGGAAACGATAGATCGGGCCCATCCAAACCGCATCTCGATTTGCCAAATAATCGTTAAAAGTCAGCACATGAACGCCATCGCCGCTTAGTGCATTCAGATAAGCAGGCATAACAGCAGAGAGCGTTTTTCCTTCGCCGGTATGCTGCTCGATCAAAAATTTCTCGTGCAGAGCGATGGCAGCCATGATCTGGACATCGTAGGGCTGTAATCCGAGCGTTCTCTTCGCTGCCTCGCAGACTAGCGCATAGGCATCGACAAGCAGCTCGTCCAAAGGCGTACCCGATTTTGCTTCCTTTTTTAGCCGGAGAGATTCCGCTTGCAACTGCCCATCGTCCCATGCTTCCAAATTCCGTTTCCTGATGAGCTCCGCTTTATCACGATAGCTTTTCAGCTTATTTTGGGTATCTCGATCATTGAATTCTCTTATTAACTTGACGGCTAAATTCATCGGAATTTGATCCCTCCTCGGTAGAAATACGCGATTTTATAATGGCTAGAGTATAATCAAACTCTATAACAATAACAAGGTTTGGAATACCCCCCCTTTACCCTCCGGGTGCGTATATTAAACAGTGAAACTTGCAGGAAAAACCATGAAAATCCAAATTAGTATAAGACTGACTATTTTTTCCTTATTTGATATAATTAGATTGGTAGAGAGCGAAAGCTAATCTCTATACAAATGATTAAGGAGGTTTTACGACTATGAAATTAAAGAAACGAAGTCTGCTGTTTTCAATACTTGGTGCAAGTGCGTAAATTATGTTTTCTGTAAGTCCGGTTATGGCTTCAACTTCAACAAGTTATAACTTGGGAGGGAAAATGGCATACGGTTATCTTAGCCCATCGACTGGGGGAGCGATTAGTTCATATGCTACAACAAGTTTTTCTGGCATCGGTGCTGTAGAAGTAACCGTAACTTATAATTATCGATTTGGCTCATTAAATTATACTGCATATGGAAGTAATGGCGGTGGAGGTTCATCACCATATGCAATTGCACACGCGGTTCCGACTTACGTACCAGCGGTGGCGCTCTCTTCGAGTGGTACGCATTTAGCGACAGACGGACAGGCTGTTTGGAATACTGGATATACCAGCGGCTAATTAATTCAAGCAAATGAACGTTCGTATAGGACGTTCATTTGCTTGCCGACTCTTCAACTGAAAGGAGGAAAATCCATTGAGACCATTGTACAAACGACTATTAGGCGGGTTAATCGGACTACTGCTCGTTGCAGGATGCAGTAACAAGGAAATCGTGAGCGATACCTTTGAATCGGGGTCGGATCACCCCTATTATTTTGATGGTATGGGAACACCCTTCATCGCCGCAGGCGAAGAAGGGTATTATTTCTTAAGCGGAAACTATATCTATTACGCGGATCGGGCCACGATGAAGCCTGTTCTGCTCGAGAACAAACCGAATTCTACCTGCTTCAGCGACGACATTGAGCAAGAATCGCAAAATTGCAATGCGTTCGTTAACTTGGGAGATTTGCAAGGCTTCCTCGCTTACGGTCAAGGCAATCTGTACACTATTGAACAAAAAATTGAATTGGAAAAAGGAAAAGGAATTTTCAAACGTTATAACTTCGTGCGAATTTCCAAGGACGGGTCGGTCAAAAAAACTATATTGACCATCGATGACCGGCCTACGACGATGATTGTACATCGAGGTTACTTGTATTATGCGACCAAAGGGTTTAGTCAGCAATCCGAAGGGAGCTACAGCTTGATGCGATTTCCATTGGATCGTTCCTTCGCAAAACCGGAGACGCTGTATGAAGGCAGTCAACAGAATGGTTCTATCGTTTATTTAACTGCCTATGGAAATCGCCTGTACTTTCAAGATGGGGGAATGAATATTCTCAGAGAAATGACCTTTGATCTTCGGAGCAAAACCGCATCTCGCATTTTAAGCGATGACGATACGGTATATCCTTTCTTGAAAAGCTTCTCCGGCGACAAATTGTTATTCACTTACTTTTACGGCGATATTGAGGACCCGGAAGCATGGAAAGCGCATACGGCGAATCTGGACGGCTCGCAAATTGCAGAGTTGCCTTTTCAACCCGACTTCTTTTCAATATTCAACATGGACGACCGCTATTTCTACGTGCGCCCGGATGATGTCTACTTGAATGTTGATCCGTACAAAGAGAAATACAAACATATTATTAACGAAATGAAAGTCTACGATACTCAATACAGACTAGTTGATAGTATTCCGCTTCCCTTCAAGGCATTGACGAATAACCACATTGTCGGGGATGAAAGCTATATGTTCTTTTACTACGATAACGGGCAGACAATTGAATTCTCGTACTTGGATAAGCAGGACATTGGAAGCGGGAATGCAACTTTCCAACCGCTCATCTCTACGCGTAAGCTAACGAATGGAACGGTCGTGAGCAACCAGTGAAGCTGATCGGGTATGAGTTACTCAAGCTCTATGAGAAAAAATGGATATGGCTTGTATTGTCCGGGGTATTGCTTCTTAACGGTTATTTGTATATCCAGCAACAGATGAGCGTCAATGGCTATCTCATCGAAAATAGAGAAGCCTATCATCAACTGGAACATGATTATCGCTCAATGAAACCCGAAGATGCACTGAATGAATCCGTTAGGCTTGTAGAGGAACTGAACAGTTACAGTCTGCTGCAGTCTGCCGCAGCGCACCCTGACATGATGGAGCATAATTTTGAACTGCTGTCTCTGCTAGAGAAAGATCCAGCGCTTATTGGCCGATTTCAAGAGAGTGCTTATGTCGATGACGCGATGCTGCTGTATAGGGATCTTTTCCTGAATCAACTGATTCGTTCCGAATATGCGGATATGATGCAATATCCGAATTTTATACAAGGCTTACAGGATAACGCCGACCAGATGCTAAACGTCTCGATTTTTCGAGAAGAGGGCGGGTTTTCAAAACGCAATATTATTCGAACCGTGGAAGCATTCGCAGGGCTTGATCGTCTTCCGTTGAAGAGCGGATTGGGGCTGGGCATCTCATCTGCCACGACATTTGTGATTACCGATGTTGCACTGATGGCGGTTATCCTTTTGCTATGCGCATATGTGCTAATGTCGGATAGAGATACGAATGTCGTCGGATTAGTCCGGTCGAACAAGAACGGAAGACTTCCTGTCATCATCGCGAAGTTGACAACGCTGTGCCTTGTATCGCTGACGCTCTCGCTGCTGTTTTATGGTTCTGTTCTACTTATATCAGAGCACTTGTACGGTTTCGGAGACATGTCGAGATATGTACAATCGATAAGTGAATTCCAACAAGCGAATACTCCATTTACGGTCAGTCAATATTTAGGGGCGTTTCTGCTGGGCAAGACGGTGGTTTGTCTGTTAGCGGCGATGCTTTGCGGTTTGTTCTTCGTTTGTTTCTCCCATGTTGTTAAATCTTATTTGGCTTTGGCTGGATTCCTAACAATTAGCGGCGCTTGCTATACTTTCATTCATCCGCAATCCCCGCTGAACCTGTTGAAATATATGAACCTGATAGCATATTTCGATACATTCGACATCCTTGGACGATACCGCAATCTGAATGTGTTCGGATTTCCGGTTAATCGGTTGCATGCATCCGCTTTGGGTATTTTCATTTCGCTGCTGGTGTTGCCCGTCGTTTCGGCGGTTGTTTCCGCCAATCGATACCCTACCCGAGCTCTTCCGTTTTTTTTGGAATTTTGGGAGCGTATTCGCAGACGTGCCTGGAAAACCCGTCTATCGATTCATCTGTTTGCGCACGAATGGTTCAAGTCTCTGTTTACGACCAAAGGGTACATCATTTTGCTTGTGGCGCTGTTGATTGGCCTTAACCGGATAGAGCACGACGAGGTACGATATCATGCAGAAGATGCGCAATATCTCGAATACTACCGCGTCGTGTCCGGTCCCCTAAACGAGGAGAAAAGCCGGTATCTCGAAGCCGAGAAGGCGTCCTTCGATCAGCTTGCGAAGCGGGTGCTTGAACTCGAAGACATCTATTCTGCAGGAGAGATATCGCGAACGGACTATTTGCAGCGCAAAGCAGAGTTGGGGATGTTCTCGCAACAACGGAAAGCGTTCGATCGTATATACGGACAGTATAATGATTTGCGGCAGCTCCAAAGTTCGGATGGCATCAACGGAAGCTTCATTAATGAAATCAATGCCAGTTATTTGTTTGACCGACCTATGCATGATCTATTGTATGGTTTGCTGCATATGACGTTGACCGTCATGCTTACAAGCGCCATTTTCCCAATCGATGCGAGAAAGGGGATGGCAAGCGTGCTACGCAGCACCTTGAAAGGCAGAATTCCGCTGTATGTCAGCAAGGTTGCGGTCGGGTGCTGTTCAGTGCTGATACTGATGGCGTTGCTGTACATTCCACTGTATATCAATGTGTTCACATATTTTGATCTCGAGTATTGGAAGGCGCCCATTCAGAGTGTCGGTGCATTTCGCCAGTTCCCCTTGCACATCAGTATACGTGAATTTATTCTGATGGCGTACACGCTACAGTATGCGAGCGTGCTTATGGCTGTACAGGCGATATTTTATTTCTCGCAACTGGCGAAGCGGCAATCGCTTTCGCTGCTGTTGAATTCGGCGTTATTCATCAGTCCTATGGTCATGCAATTGGCTGGTCTAGATACTGTTCGCAAGCTATCATTCAACAACGCATATTTGCCGTTCGCTACATTTGCGAATGTAGGCGGTATCGGAGGCACGGCACTTTATTACGGTTGTCTATTTGTCATCGGCATAGCGGCTGCGTTGCTGTCATGGCGACGCTTCATCAATCAAACCGAATCGCGAAGGAGGGGCTTCGATGCTGTTATCTATCGAACACGTGAGCAAGAGCTACGGTAAACAAGGAAAACTGGCGTTGGACGATTTCACCGTTGATTTATCCGCTGGCATATACGGGCTGCTCGGCCCCAATGGAGCAGGCAAATCGACATTGCTTAATATTTTGACTGACAATCTAGCGCCGGATGCGGGAACAGTTACTTATGACGGCTATAATATTATGAGTATGGGCAAAGCCTACCGCAATCTATTGGGATATATGCCACAGCAGCAAGGTTTATATGACGAATTCACTGGACGGCGTTTCCTTTGGTATATGGCCGCATTGAAAGGGCTGACACGAAAACGGGCAAAAGAGAGAATCGAGGAATTGCTTCAGATAGTGAATTTGGAACAACATGCGCATAAGAAGTTAGGCTCTTATTCGGGAGGCATGAAGCAGCGGATTTTGATCGCACAAGCGCTGCTCAATGATCCGCGTATTCTGATTTTGGACGAACCGACGGCAGGACTGGATCCGATGGAGCGAATCCGTCTGAGGAACTTCATCTCGACAATCGCCGAAGACAAAATTGTCATCATTGCCACGCACGTCGTCTCGGACATTGAATTTATTGCTAACCAAATTATGTTAATCAAGGGAGGTAAGCTTATTTGCTGCGATGAGCCACATCATATTATGAAATCGATCTCGCAAAATATTTTCGAAGCGAATATGTGTGAAGAGACGTTCAAGCGAGTGCAAGACCAATACAAAATCAGTAATGTTGCAAGGGAGAAGGACGGACTTACGGTTCGTATATTGTCTGCTGATGCACCGGAAGGGCTGAACGCCCGATCCGTCAAACCGACGCTGGAAGATGTCTACCTGTACATGTTCGACTGATTAAGGCCCGGCGATCGTCGCTGGGCCTGCTCTTTTTTCCGTTAATGGTCTTAGTGGTACGAATACGGAAAAGTAGTGCTGGGAGCCGCGTCGGACGTAATGAAACAATTGATACGTATAAATCGTAACAAGATAATGATCTTTGCGAGCTGGTCGACAAGGAGCGCTGTCCTTCGGGGAGTCGTGCGATGAATCGAAGTTTTTTGTGCAGGCCTATTGGGGCAAAAGCATCCGAATCGATAGAGTCATGAAGGAGGGTCTTTGTGAAATATTTGACAAAAGAGTGGTATGATTTATGCCAGCGGACAGGGCTTCATTTTGATATGAGGGTGCATAAGAGCGCCCATGAACGTGATGAAGCCCTTTATTCGCGGCTCTATAAAAGAAAGGAAAAACAATTTGTTCATATGCAGAGAGAGATTTACAATGTCGATCCTCGGTTTATGCTAGAGCAGGATGGCGTGCATTGTGTGCCTCTTGATAAGATTCTTAACGGGGATGAGATCAGTGAAGAGGATACAATGGTTTATCGTATGTCTTCTGAAGAAAGGGCCCGTATAGAGCAGTTAATCGTCACCTACGATGCCCGGCCGCCTTTTGACGAAGTGAAGTGCAAGGAAGAGTTCAGCGTGAGCCAGGAGTGGCGAAATAAGGAAGCGTGTTATAAACTGCCGGACGAACTGTCCTCACGCATTGCGGATATGCGGGTATTTGCGCTCGGCTACTGTACGAGAGAGGTATTGCGCGAGCTGAAGCAATTGAGCAAAGAAAATGAAAAACGCATGAGGCTGGTCATGGATGAATACGGGCAGGCACAGCAAGCGGAGAACATTCCCGAACCTATACGCAACCGACTCCGTTTTCACGATTGCAGAGTGACGGAGCTTACGTTCGGCAAGCAGGTTGTCATGAGATTGGACAATAAGGGCGGATTTACTAATTTCAATAAGGTTACGTTTGATGCAGTTGATGAAATAATCAGACAAGACGAGCGCATTGTGGGCAGCCACTGGATTTATGATGAGCTGTACCGCACGGATCACGGCTATGAAGTCCATATCCTGTTTCATGGCGAAGGGATGCCTGAGCTCATTATTCGCTGCGCAGACATTATTGTAGAACAAGAATAGGGAAAACGCTTGTCCATTCGCCTTATACCCGCTGGCCTGGGAGCCCTTGAAGCATAGGGGTTCGTGGCTGCCGGGGACGCTAAAAATCGATTAACGTACAAAAATATAAGAGGTGCTGGATACATCGCCGCGCGGCGATGTTTTTTTATGCCCGTAGCCAACGCTAAGTCAACACGATTGTTCTGCTTGACGGAATCGTTCTACTAGAGTAGAATGAACACTACCCATTCTATTACAATAGAACAAGTGTGAGGTGCCTTTAAATGAGTATAAAACTGTTTGACAGTGAGCTTAACATTATGGAGATTTTATGGAGAGAAGGGGATACGACGGCCAAGAGGATTGCGGAAATTACAAAGGGAAAAATAGGATGGAGCAAGACAACGACTTATACAATCATCAAGAAATGCCTTGATAAAGGTGCGATTGAGCGGAGAGAGCCGAACTTCGTTTGTAGTGCGCTTGTGACGCGAGAACAGGTGCAAGAGCATGAAACAACGGAACTAATCAATAAAATGTACAATGGCGCTCCCGACAGGCTGATTGCTTCACTTCTGGGGCAGAAAAAGCTGACGTCTGAGGAAATTAGTCGCTTAAAGCAACTGATTGAGAGATTGGAGTAACGCTCAGTATGTCGTTAATTGAAATGAGCGTATCGGCGTCCCTCTTCATCCTTGCTGTTTTTTGTTTTCGCTCCTTGCTTTTGAATAAAGTTCCGAAAATGACCTTTATTATTCTTTGGGGTGTTGCGTTATTGCGGCTGCTAGTGCCCGTTTCTGTTCATTCGCAATTTAGCATTTTTACTGCAGTTAACGATATAGGCAGGATGATTTCTGAAAAAGAGAGCGTCTTTCTAAACCAAAGCGCACCCATTTCAAATGGCGGAACGGTTACCATGCCATCTATTACAGATCATATAACCGCACCAGCCATACCTCTGGGACCGACTTCATCCCTATCCATATCGCCTTATGTGCTTGTATGGCTTATTGGTTTTATAGTTTGCGCTTTATCTTTTATCATCCCGCATTTAAGAGGCCGAAATCATTACAGATGCTCGTTGCCGATTAATAATGACTTTATCCAACAATGGCAGAAGTCAAATCCTTTATGGCGAAAGGTACATATACGGCAGTCAGATAAAATTTTGACTCCGCTCACCTATGGCGTGTTTCAACCCGTGATACTTTTGCCAAAATATATCGACTATACCGACACAAAACAACTCGAGTTTATCCTTACCCACGAATATATTCATATCAAACGATTCGACACACTGAAGAAGTGGCTGCTAGCCGCCGCCCTGTGTATCCATTGGTTTAACCCACTCGTGTGGGTCATGTACATTCTTGCCAACCGAGACATCGAGCTATCCTGTGATGAAACGGTAATATGGACATTTGGGGAAAGCATGAAGCCTGCCTATGCAATGGCGCTTGTCCGATTGGAAGAACAGAAAGGCGGGCTGTCGGAACTGGTTAGTCATTTTTCTAAAAGCTCAATTGAAGAGAGGGTTATATCGATTATGAAAACTAAAAAAGCCACAATAGCGACGCTGCTGTTTGCTTTTGTGATTGTGGCCGGAACGGTCACGGTTTTTGCAACTTCCGCTCTGGACAAAACAGAAGCGGCTACTGATGGCGACATGCCTGTAGCAGCAGTTGCTCCTGCCTTGTATCAAGGCGAATCCTCAACGGCGTTAATGCCGATAGATTTAACCTTCACACAATCGGACGTGCCGCAGTTGATTGATCAGCTTCATGCTTCAAACTATAAGGCCGTTTATATGGACAATGATATGGCTCTGCGCATAACGCATGACAACGATATAATGATTCGCAAGAACAATGGGACAGCTTGGACAAAATACGATACTGATCATGTTAACGCAAAAGATTTTGCCATCTGGCTTCTCAAAAACGATCCGATTCCGGGCTACTCCATGAAAGAAATGCAGAGCCGCTTGGCAAACGGAGCAGAAGTAAAACATATCGCATTTGAGAACGGAAAAGAAATGTATGTTGTCTTAGACAGCGGCGGCGTACAGATTGAACTTGTACAGGAAGAGAAAATAGCTTCTGTCCTGATTGACGGACAAAGAATGATGATTACTTCCGAGGTGTTCCCTTATCGTATTTCAGAACGGATGCTGGCGTCATTTTATGACTTATTAGTTTCAAGTAATATACTGACAAAAGCTCAAGCCGAACAAGATTATTCAGAAAGAATACAGCATCTTAAAGACTATGATACGATTTTTACTTTAACGAACTAAGGGGAAGTATTACCATCTAAATATTAGTTGTGACTTTAAACCTGTGCAGAGTAGTTCTGTTTTTCTTAAAAGCTTCTTGTTCTCCAATTGCTCAAGATTTAAAAACATCGCCAAAAGGATGCATACCTTGGTGATGTTTTTTTTATGCTAGCAATCAACAAGGAAACAATGCCTGTTATTAAAAGTGCATGTATAACCCTATCAGAAGCACTATTTTTTTTTGTGATGTTTGCTTTTGTGATTGTGATTACAAAAACCACTTAATTATTATAGTAAAGTGTTAATTACTAGTTATAGTGAAAGTTGATAATATTCCTCAAAAAAATCGAGGAATCTTTAGAAGGACTAAACTCATCATTCATTTTTGAAAAGGTTTTGAACACAAAGGAGAGCTGAGGGAATGAAAAGAGTTGGGATGCTTGCGTTAGTTATAGCATTGTTATGTTCCAGTATTCATTTGGGGATTTTTACTGGAGTTGCAGAGGCTTCAGGGACTTCCATAGCGACGCATTATCCGCAAGCGGATGTCATGTCTATCGAAGGAAGCGTCGGCTATGATGGAGTGTACAACAATGACTTTGCCCAAAGATTATACGTCGGTATGACGAATGAGGCTCCAGATTTTCTGAATACAAGAAATAAGAGCGCCTTCCGCTTCAAGCTAGATGCGGATAAGGAGGTCGTTGCTGCTTCTCTGGAGTTGTATGTCGAATATGTAGACGGAAACCCAGGGTACCCCTTGTATCTAGATGTGTACGGCTCCCCGAACAATGATCTTCCTAATGCTGACGGGCCGTTGAATGCATTTCCTGTTATTGATGCAGGGGCATCTCCTGTGCGCTATGTAGCTCCAACAGATCTCTCCGGCACACCGGTAGTACCGCCGGGAGGCAAGATTACGGTGAATGTTACCGACATCGTCAAGGCGTATACCGATTACTCGGATCGGGATATTACGCTGGTTGCGGTGGGCAATGAATCAAGTCCCCTTAACGGACGCTTCTTTATTTACTCGGCTGAATTCGCGAGCGTATCGGTTCGGCCTAAGTTAACTGTTACTTATTCCGATAACGAGCCGCCAATCGGAACGTTATCTGTCCGAGAAGGCATGCATACGAACAGTTCTGTTGTAACGCTTGATATCTCCGCTTCCGATCCCGATGCGGGCGACACGGTGACAGCTATGAGATTCACGGAAAATTTGTCGAATTGGCCGTCCGTGTGGGAGAACTACGCAAGCACGAATTCGTTCCAGCTCTCGGCGGGCGATGGTCCCAAGACAGTTTATATGCAGTTGAAGGACAACCGCGATGGAATCTCTTCTGTTTACAGCACGTCTGTCTATCTAGACACGTCTGCTCCGACAGGAACGATCTCGATTAACAGCGGGGCAGCGTTTACGGGGAGCCGCAATGTCAATCTTGCGTTATCGGCTGACGACACCGGCTCCGGTCTGTCGCATATGCGTCTGCGCAATGAGGATCAGCCGGCAGGCTCCGGCTCATGGGAGCTATATGCGGCTTCCAAAAGCTGGACGCTTTCCTCCGGGGACGGGGCAAAAACCGTTTATGTTGAATTTAGAGATGCCGCCGGTAATGTAAGCGCAGGTACAATAAACGACAGCATTACGTTGGATACGACCCCGCCTCAAGTGACCGGGGTAGTGAATGGCGGGCTATATAATAGCGCGGTGACTATCAATTTCAATGAGGGTTTCGCAACGCTGAACGGTGCAAACGTTGCAGCCGCTCCTTTTACGGTCACCGATGAAGGCAGCTATACGGTAGTTGTTACGGATGTTGTCGGTAATACGACAACCCTCTCCTTTGAAATTGATCTGACGGCACCGAATGGGACGATAACGATTAATAACGGCAATCCATGGAGCAACAATGTTAATGTGTCCTTAACGCTGTCGGGCTTAAGCTCGGATACTCGCGAGATCCAAATCTCCAATAATCCGGCGAGTTTTGATGATCATAGCGGGTGGTTGCCCATTTCGGCAACTGTAGCGTGGAGCCTTGCGCCGGGAGACGGTGTCAAAACGGTATATGCCCGATTCAAGGATCAGGCCGGCAATATTAGCGCTATCGTAAGCGATTCGATTACGCTTCTGACAACGGCGCCGACCGGAACGGTGAAAATCAATATTGGCGCCGAATGGTCGACGGGAACGTCCGTACAATTGTCCTTTGAGGATTTGAGCGATCACATTGCCGAATTCCAGGTCTCGAATCTGAATGGAGACTGGAGTGCGGTGGGCTGGAAAGGGATTCAGCCGACTGATAACTGGAACCTGACAGCTGGAGACGGCGATAAAACGGTTTATGTGCGGTTCAAGGATGAAGCGGGGAATATCGGAAGCGCGGTTAGCGCTTCGATCAAGCTGGATACGACAGCGCCAACTGGAACGATTTCAATAAATGATGGGGAGCAATGGACGAATTCGCTTGATGTCACGCTGACATTAACGATGGACGATGGTATAGAGGGCAGCGGAGCCTCCAAAATGCGGTTCTCGAATGACGGAACGAGCTGGAGCGGCTGGGAACCGGCAGCCTCTAGGGCTAACTGGGCTTTGCTTGCCGGTGACGGCGATAAGACGGTTTTTGTCCAATTCAAGGACGCCGCTGGGAATATCGGTACGGGGAACATCCAAGCCGCGATCAAGCTGGATCAGACGAAGCCGACTGGTGGTATCCAAATCAACAATGGAGCGCAATCTACCCAAACGAGGGCCGTCGCGTTAACCCTGTCCTCTTCCGATGGAATCGGTTCAGGTGTAGTGGAGATGAGGTTTTCCGAGGATGGCGTCGTATGGTCTGTCTGGGAAAGTTTTTCGGGGACGAAAAATTGGAACTTGACGGGCGGCAGCGGCACCAAGAATGTTCATGCGGAATTCCGCGATGCCGCCGGCAATATCAGCGATCCGGCCATAGCTGCAATCGAATATCGGGATAACAGCGGTTCGGGCGCCGGCGGAAGCACTGGCCCGATCCGTTCAACGAGCGGGAGCCTTATACTGCCGGTTGGAAGTGCCGGAGAAGTGAGTCTGGATCAAGAGATATTCATCACTGTTCCGGCTAATGCGATCAGCAAAACATTGGAAATTAACATCGAGAAGGTATCGAATACGAACAATCTTATCGTTCACAATGAAGTGCTGGCAAGTTCGGTGTTCCATGTTCAGAAGAACTTACCGGAAAATCTCAACAAGAAAGCTGCGTTAACCATGGTATTTAACCCGACGAAAGTGAGCAGCAATGAAACGGTAGCCATTTTCTACTATGATGAGGATGCTAAAGCATGGGTGAAAATCGATGGAGGCAAGATAGTCGGAGATCGCATCAGTGCAGAGGTATACAACTTCATGAGTTTTGCAGTGCTTGTGGTAGATCAAGCGTCGGGGATGCCTATAACATCGCCGTCGATAGACGAGCCCAATGAGAATAACCTTAGCGACATAGCCGGGCACTGGGCGGAATCAACCATTAAGGAAGCTGTGAAGCGAGGTGTTGCTAGCGGTTATCCGAATGGGATATTTAAGCCGGACGCTACAATTACGCGTGCGGAGTTCGTCATGATGCTGATGAATGCACTGAAGCCTGCAAGCGAAGTCTCGGCGTTAAATTTCACCGATACGGCAGAGATCCCGGCATGGTCGAGGCAAGCGGTTGCTTATGCTGTGGAAGCCGAGATCGTATCCGGGTATAACGATGGAAGCTTCCGCCCGTTCGCAGAAATCGCACGGATGGAAATGGCAGTGTTGATTGCTAAGGCATATGGGGCGGATATGGCAACGGTAACTATGACCGGCTTTTCCGATGACAGCGAGATTCCAGAGTGGGCCAAGGGAGCGGTATTGGTCATGAAGCAATTAGGCATCGTAGAGGGTCGCGGCGGTAATAGGTTCGTACCGAATGAAACGGCAACACGAGCCGAAGCTGTGACAATGATCATGAACTTGTTAAATGTAAAGAGCACCAAATAACAGGATCGTGCAAGGAGGCTCTCTTGGAATGGCTTACAACCTCAAATTTTGAGCAAGTGGAAGCCGAATCCGTGTGCGAAGTATGGCCCCCGGAAAAAGAAAGCCATAATTCTAATAGCTGACCGCCATATTTGGCGGTCTTTTATTTTTTTCATACGTTCTTTTCTCTCGTGCTATTAACGGCGGTGAATGAAAAACATAATTTTTAGAAATCTTTCTATATTTTTATATGAAAACGCAATCAATATCCGTATAATAAAGATACTTTTCAGAGGGGAGGGAATCCCGATCTTTACCGTTTTGCTTGTAGACGACGAGCCGCTCGTACTGGAAGGCTTGTCGTTCATGATCGATTGGGAAAGTCACGGCTTCCGCGTTTGCGGCGAGGCGTGTGACGGAGAAGAAGCGCTGAATCGGATCAAGGAGCTGAATCCCGATCTAGTTGTGACGGATATCAGCATGCCGGTCATGGACGGGCTGCATTTGATCGAGCACTGCACGAAGTTGTTGAAGGTGTCGTGCAGCTTCGTCATTTTGAGCGGACACGGCGATTTCCCATCGGCCCAGAAGGCGTTAACGTGCGGGGTGCTCGATTATTGGCTGAAGCCAATCAACGTTGAGGAAATCCATGCCGCTCTCGGGAGGTTTCGCAGCCAATGGTCGCATTCGGACGAATATGCCTCCGCGGATTCTCTATCTAGCCTATTGCCGTTGGAAGCGGCCTGGACGGTTCCGGACGCCGATGATCCGCTGTTCGATTTAGAAGACCGTTTGTTACTGTCGATCCAAGAGGAGGACAGTGCGGCGATCGAAGACTCGGCGAAGCGGCTGTGCCGTCAACTGGAGTTTACGTTCGGCGGCGATGGGGAAGCTGGCAGAGCTTTCTTGTCGAACGTTCTACTAGAATTAACATGGAAAGTGTATGAGGGAGAGAGTGCGGAGTTGGCTTCGGGAAGCGAGCAGGGCCTCTCGCCTCCGGTTCTGCCGAACAAGGCAGATCGTTGGCCCAGTATATTGACTGTGTTCGCTTGCAAGGCATCGGAGCGGCTGGCTCAGCAGCGGTCCGTGACTGGCCCTGCATGGGAGGTGGCAAGATTCATTCGGGAACGCTACCGCGAACCGCTTCAGTTGCAGACCATCGCAAGAATGCTCCATTTTCAGCCCGCCTATCTAGGCCATTTATTCAAGAAGCAGATGGGCATATCTTTCATCGACTACGTTCACCGAACGCGGGTCGAGGAAGGCCGCAAGCTTCTGCGGAGAACGGATCTGAAGATAGCCGACGTAGCCAGAACGGTCGGCTACGAAGATCCCGAGCAATTCACGGCAAAATTCAAGCAAGGGATGGGTATGACCCCTTCACAATACAAGAACGGCTAAATCGAAGGAGGCTTTCGCATGCGCAGGCCGATCGGCTGGCTCAGCTTCGTCAACAACATCCCGCTTAATTGGAAGTTTACGCTTATCTATTTGCTCTGCGTTCTGGTGCCGATCCTGACGATCAATATCCTCTTTTTTCGCCAGGTGTCTGAGAACATTCAATCTAGAGAGCATAACAACTTTCAGATCGTGATCGATCGAGCGGCCAAGAAGGCGATGGATATGATCGAGGGCGGAGTGACGCTAAGCCATTCCGTCGCGACAGACCGTACCCTTTACGAGGTGCTGGACAAGGAGTATGCCGATATCGTTCATTTCTATGAAAGCTACAATGAGTTGATGACCGGCAAAATGAGACCGTTCATGTCCGCCTACACATATGTTGAAAATATTTCGGTGTTCACTGAAAATCCGACGATCGTGAGCGGGAGCAATTATTTCATTCTGGACGACGCTGCGAAGCGCAGCCCTTGGTACGAGGCAGTTACCGGCTCCCCGTCGGCCGTTCAAGTGCTGATGTATACCAGCGTCGACCCCATGAACGCGCAACAAAGCAAAGTCTACTTCAGCATCGTGCGCAAACTGAACGAATACCCGCTATACGGGCACTATGCCAAATATTTGCGTATTGATCTTAAGCCTAGCAGCTTCGAAGGGATTCTGAAGGACGAGAATCCGGACATGACGATCAGCATGCTGGATCCGCAAGACCAGGTGCTGTTTCCCTCCTCGCAGTATATGAAGCCGATAGCCTCGTCGGACAGCGGCGGTAAGAACGACGAGATGATTTTCCGAAGCTCGCTGGGCAATCCTTCTTACATTCAAGGGTGGAAGCTTGTCGGTCTTGTGGAATCGGACCGCCTTCAGACGGCAGTCCAGAGCTCAAGCCGCGTCGTCTGGATGCTGGCTGCAGTCAGCACATTGCTGCCGACGTATTTTATATTTGTCATGCTGCATTCGTACAATTACCGGATTCGCCGCTTGTCCCGTCATATGGAGAAAGCGAAGAACGAGAAGTTCGACTTGATCGTGCTGCGCGAGGGCAAAGACGAGATAGGCGGGCTGATCCGCAGCTACAACCGGATGGTAGCCCAGATCGATTCGCTAATCAACGATGTCTATAAGCTGGAGATCCAGCAGAAGGACATGGAGCTGGAGCGGATTCGCGCCGAGATGAAGCTGCTGCAAAGCCAGGTCAACCCGCATTTTCTGTTCAACACGTTAAACGCCCTGCTCGTCGTCAGCGTGAAGAACGGATATACGGAGGTGTCCGACACCATCCGCAACTTGTCCCAATTGCTTCGACGGATGCTCAGTTGGTCGGATGCCCCCGTTACGCTGCAGGATGAGCTTCAATTTACGGAAATGTATTTGAAAATCGAAAAGTTCCGGTTTGCCGACCGGTTTGATTATCATTTCAACATCGAAGAGGAGAGCGCGCATTGCCTGGTGCCGAAAATGTGCATACAGCCGCTTGTTGAAAATGCGTGCAAGCACGGGCTTCAGGCGGTGAAAGGGCAGCGTGTAATTCAGATAGAAGCCTGGCGAACAGACACCTATTTGCATGTGCAGGTCGAAGATAACGGCAAAGGCATGGATGAGGAGCGGTTGAACGAGATCCGGAGACTGATGAACGGCAGTCTCGATACGGACGACAACGTAGGCATGCGGAACGTTTATAAGCGGCTTCGACTCCATTACGGGGAGCGAGTCGATTTTTACATTGACAGCTGTCCGAATGAGGGCACGCGAATTAGCTTTAGAATTCCTGCCTTGCCCGTAGACGAAGGGGGGAGACGAAATGTATTCGGTGCTGCTGGTGGATGATGAGCAATGGGCGATAGAAGGGCTGCGCATGTTCGTGAATTGGGAGCAGCTCGGATTCCGTGTCTGCGGTGTATGTGAGAACGGCACCGAAGCGCTGGCGGCAGCGCGCGAATCGATGCCCGATGTCATCGTGACGGATATTATGATGCCGGAGATGGATGGTTTGGAGTTGATCAAGCAATTGCACGGGGAGCGGAGAGGGGGAACCTCGACCGAAATCGTCGTCCTTAGCGCTTACGGCGAATTTGCGCTTGCCAAACGCGCCATGCAGCTCGGCATTCAGCACTACTTGCTGAAGCCGATCATCGGCGAAGAGGCGGCAGGGGTGCTGCTGGAAATCCGCAAGCGGTTGGATACCCGCCGCGCAGGCTTGCAGAAGACGGAAAAGGGCGGCGAAGAGGCGTCGCTGCCAGCTATGGCGGCACATCGGTTGAAGGACGTGCTGCAAGCGATCGAGGATGCGGACCGGCACTGCGCGGCAGAGGTGATCAATCGGCTGTTCGCGGAATTGAAAGGGCGTCCTCTGGATTGGACGGAGCTGTTCGCGGGCTCCCTTTCCCTTCAATGCGGCAGGCTGATTCGCGAATCAGGAGGCGATCCGGCAGAGCTGCTGCAACTTCCCCAAGCAGCGGATGCACTCGAATCGAGTGCCGGACTAGCCTCCGTGCAGTTGCGTATTCTGTCATTCGCTGAGCATGCGGCCGATGCTATGCAGTCGCTTCGAGAACACCGGATGGGGGGCGTAATCGTCGAGATTGACCGATACGTCCGAGAGAATTACCGAAGTTCGCTCTCGATTCGGGACATAGCCGCGCGGTTTTTTTTGAACCCCGTTTATCTGGGGAAGGCCTATCATGACAAATACGGCTGCAGCCTGCTCGATAGGATGCACGATTTGAGGATCGCCGAGGCGTGCGAGAAGCTTCGCAATACAACCGATCCTACCAGCTCTATTGCAGAGCAGGTGGGATACATGCACTACCGCCATTTTCTGCAGCATTTCGAACGGCGGACAGGCACGAAGCCGGCGGAATACCGGGCTTCGAAAGAGTGAAGCATCGAGAGCGCGCCGATAAGCGAAACCGATTTTTCAGGGGGGTACCCATTTAATATGTGAATTGCAAGCGCATTCAAGAAAACGCTACCATGGAAGAAGCAAGACGAAAGCGCGCCGTCTTGCGTAACATCCGCTAAGGAGGATTTTACATGGGGGTTCGTACTAAGAAACCGGCCTTAGGGCTACTTGTGCTGATTCTGGCGTTCAGTATGGTCATGTCAGCTTGTTCCAAGAATAATGGCGGTAATAACGGAGGCACGCCATCGACGGCCAAGCCAACCCAGGACGCTTCATCGCCTGATGCAAGCCCGGCTGAGGATAAGCTGGATCCGATCACCATTTCATTTTTTACCGCTTCTACGGGACCGATTCCGACGGAGGACAACAAGGTTTACAAGGAAATCAAAGAGAAGCTCGGCGTCACATTGAAGGAAGAATATCTAGTCGGCGATATCGAGCAGAAGCTTGGCGTTATGATTGCCGGCGGAGACTACCCGGATATGATTACGGCGAATACTAAGCTGACGGCGGCGAAAGCGATGATCCCGCTGGAAGATCTGATCGAGGAGCATGCGCCGAACTTAAAGAAGCACTTCGCCAATGTATGGAATCAAATGAAGGATCCAGAAGATGGACATATTTACTGGCTGCCGAACTATGGTGTCTATCACGGCGAATATAACTCTACGCAATTCCAAGGACCAGCCTTCTTCATTCAGAAGGCAGTGCTTAAGGAATTTGGCTATCCGACAATTAAGACGCTGGATGATTACTTCAAGCTAATTGAGGATTATGCAGCCAAATATCCGGAGATCGACGGTCAACCGACGATTGGCTTCTCATCGCTTGCGTATGACTGGCGCGATTGGGGACTCCGCAATGCGCCGCAGCACTTGCTCGGACATCCGAATGATGGCGGTGTACTCGTTGATCCGGAGACAAACGTTGCGACACTCTACTCTGCAACTGACGGAGCTAAGAAGTATTACCAAAAGCTGAATGAAATCAATGGCAAAGGTCTAATGGACAAAGAGGCGTTCGCTCAGAACTTTGACCAGTATCTGGCTAAGGTATCAAGCGGCCGCGTGCTCGGTGTGTTCGACCAGCGCTGGAATTTTGAACAAGCAGATTTTTCTCTCATCTCGCAAGGCAAGTTTGAACGTACATTTGTAGGTTTCCCTCTTGTCTATGACGAGAGCACAAGAGATTATTATATGGACCGCCCGCCGCTTAACCTGGGCAATGGCGTTGGTATTACGATTAATGCTGAGAATCCTGAAAGAATCCTCAAGTTCCTTGATGCGATTGTTACAGATGAATGGCAGAAGCGGCTTGCTTGGGGCGAAGAGGGCGTGGACTATCTCGTAGGCGACAACGGCCTGTATTACAGAACGCCAGAGATGCGCGCTCAGCAAGAGGACGTTACCTGGAAGCAAGCGAATAGGGCAGAAGCGCTATTTGGTCAGCTTCCTCACCGTGAAGGCAGCTATCCGGACGGCAATGCCGACAGTGCCGGCAACCAGCCTGACGAGTTCTTTGCAACCTTGAAGGATATCGACAAAGAGCTGTTGAGCGCATATGGCTATAAGCTATGGACGGATTTCTTCTCGCCTGCACCTGAGAACCGAATCTCGTATCCGGCATGGAACATTGACCTCATTGAGGGCTCCGAGGCAAGAGTGGCCAACCAGAAAATGAAGGACCTGGATCTCAAGTTCTTACCGAAAGCGATCTTGAGCAAGCCGGAAAACTTCGAAAAGGCCTGGTCCGAATATGTGGCTGAAGTGGGCAAAGTAAATACGCAAGCTTACTTGGATCGCATCAACGAACAGTTGAAGTGGCGCGTAGACAATTGGAGCAGTAAATAAGGCGAATGAGCGTGGAAGGTTGGAACGATTGTTCCGGCCTTCCGCTAGTTAGAGACAGGAGGCGGAACTAATGTCACAGCATACGGTCCATAAGATTGACAGCGCACCTCAGTCCGCTCGGCGGACAGCATCGTTCTGGAGCCGAATGATCCGCCAGCGGCAGCTTATTTTCATGTCTATCCCGATGGTGCTTTATGTCCTTCTCTTTGCCTACGGTCCTATCTGGGGCTGGCTGATGGCATTCCAGAACTACAAACCGGGCTTCTCCATCACCAACCAAACTTGGGTCGGGTTCGATCAGTTCCGGTTTCTGTTCATGGACGAAGGCTTTATCCGGGTTCTGCGCAATACGATCGCAATGAGCTTTATCTCGCTCATCCTCGGTTTTGTCACGGCGATCGGGTTGGCGCTTTTGATGAACGAAATCAAAAAAACCGGCATCAAACGGCTGATCCAGACAATCTCGTATCTTCCGCACTTTCTATCCTGGGTCATCGTGACCGGACTTGTCTCGATGTCGTTGTCCACGGAAGGCGGCATCGTGAACATTGTGCTTATGAAGCTTCATATCATCGATGAACCGATTCTATGGCTTGGTGAAGGCAAGTACTTCTGGGGAATCGTAGGATTAACCAACGTCTGGAAGGAAGTTGGCTGGAACACGATCATTTACTTGGCGGCCATCGCTTCCGTTGACCCGTCTCTGTATGAAGCGGCGGAAGTGGACGGCGCAGGCCGTTTTCGAAAAATTTGGAACGTAACGCTGCCTGGCATTCGGCCGGTTATTGTCATCCTGCTGATCATGAACGTTGGCTGGATCTTGAACGGCGGGGGCTTCGATATTCAATATTTCCTTGGCAACGGGCAAGTGCTCGACTGGTCGGAGACGATCGACATTTTCGTTCTGAAGTACGGCCTTCGGATCGGGAACTACTCGCTCGGCGTTGCGGCCGGTATATTCAAAACCGTTGTCAGCATTTTGCTACTCTACTGCGCGAATACAATCGCCAAGCGTCTTGGCGAAGAGCGGCTTATATAAGGAGGGCTCCATATGCATACAGTAAGAAGTAAATTCAAAATGGAGCCGTTCGTGTTTCATACGATCAACTATTTGATCATGCTGTTTGTGGTGGTCGTTACGTTGTATCCATTTCTCAACACGCTTGCGATCTCGTTCAACTCGGGCGTCGACACGACACGCGGAGGCATCTACATATGGCCGCGGGAATGGACGCTCAAGAACTACGAAGCGGTATTCTTGACCGGGAAAGTGTACCATGCGTTCTGGGTATCCGTCGCCAGAACCGTAATCGGCACGGTGACCAGCGTCTTCTTGACAGCAATGCTGGCGTATACGATCAGCCGCAAGGAGTTCATGTTCCGCAAGCCCGTCACACTGATTGTCTTGCTTACCATGTACTTTAGCGCGGGTCTCATTCCATCGTATTTTTTGATCAAGGACCTGAACCTGCTAAATACGTTCCTTGTATACATTCTGTTCCCTGGGGCAGGGGCGGGGCTGATCAGCGCGTTTAACATGCTCGTCGTCCGCACCTATATCCATACGCTGCCGGAAAGTTTGGTCGAATCGGCCAAGATGGACGGCGCGAGCGACTTCAAGGTGTTTATGAGCATCATTCTGCCGCTTTGCGCGCCCGTGCTTGCGACGATATCGTTGTTCGTGGCCGTAGGCCAATGGAACTCGTGGTTTGACACATTTATTTTTGCCTCGTCTAGGCAGGAGCTCAGCACGCTCCAATACGAGCTGATGAAGATGCTGTCTTCGACGGTCAACTCCAACGCCAATCCGAACTTGTCCTCTACGGCTGCGAAGGATACCGCAACGATGATTACGCCTTTGTCGATTCGAGCCGCGATAACGATCGTGGCATCGGTGCCGATTTTGGTTGTGTACCCGTTCTTGCAGCGGCATTTCGTCGCGGGATTGCAGCTTGGAAGCGTGAAAGAGTAATTTGTGAATGATGAATACACCGCCATGTGAGCTGAAGTGCTTAGGCGGTGTATTTAGTTTTTGCAGAGGAGCGGCAGCGCAGAAAAGCTCCGCGCTTCATCGGCAATCCATGCTTTGCGTGCAACCGAAGTGCGTCTTCCTCCGTACTAGAAGTTGGAAAGGGTTTGCGGAGGAGGAGAGCAATTGGAATTGCTGCTGACAAATATTAAGAAAACATTCGATAAGAAGAATGTCCTGCGCGGAGCGTCGTTTCGCTTTGAGCAGGGAAAGATTTACGGATTGCTCGGCCGCAACGGGGCCGGTAAGACAACGCTGTTCAACTGCCTTAGCGGCGAGCTGCCGATGGATGAGGGCGGCGTGTGGCTCGAAGAGAGCGGCGGCGGCCGGCGCAAGCTGAGAGACAGCGACGTCGGTTATGTATATTCGATGCCGATTCTGCCGGAATTTCTAACCGGTTACGAATTCATACAATTTTTTCTGGAAGCGAACCCGGACAAAGTGCCTGCGGATGTTGCGCTGGACGACTGGTTCGACAGAATGCGCATCAGCGCCGAGGATCGTCATCGGCTGATCAAAGGCTATTCGCACGGGATGAAGAACAAAATCCAGATGCTGCTCTATTTGATTGCCAAGCCGCCGGTGATACTGCTGGATGAACCGCTTACTTCTTTCGATGTTATTGTAGCGCTGGAGATGAAGCAACTGCTGCGGGAGATGAAGCATAATCATATTTTGATTTTCTCGACGCACATATTGCAGCTGGCTACCGATCTGTGCGATGAATTGGTCGTGTTGAACGGCGGCGAGCTGTCATCGGTGCCAAGTGAACTATTGCACAGCACGGAGTTCGAGCAATCGGTCGTCGAGCTGTTAAAGGATGATCCTTCCCATGGTTAGGATGTATCGGCTGCTGCTTTCAATATCGGTCTCATCCTTTTTGAATTTGTTCGTTTATTACATCCGCCGTCTGCCGCTGATCGGCCGCCGGATACCGGAGAGATTCTATGCAGCGCAGGATTTCAAACGCGGGGCCTCGGTCGCAGTGATGGCGTTTGCGATCATCTGGGCGGTCATAAAGCAATTTATTTATATCGGCTTGTTCATTCATTTGCCAGCGCATGCGGCCGCATCGGCAGCTGCCGGCGCCGTCGGCTCGATTGACGGTTGGCCGATCTTCCTGACCTTGCTGTTTGCGCTCAGCTTTGTAGGCGGGCCGCTCTGGAACGCACGCGCGATGGAGACGAAGCGGAGTAAATACATCGCCGTCAAGCTGATTCGGATATCTCCGGAAGCTTACATGAAGGGGACGCTCGGTTATCGCTATATCGTGTTCCTCCTGTCATTCGTGGTTACGCTGTCTGTATTCGCGGCAATCAGCGGCGCGAATCCGCTGCACGGCGCGTTGCTGGGCGCGGCGCTGACAGGCTGGCGGCTGGTTGCGGAATATGTGCATTTGCTGCTGTTCCGGCACAAAGGCTGGGTGCCGTCAAAGAACAACCTGTACATTTGGGTTACGCTGATCGGCTGTACAGCGATAGCCTATGGCCCGCTGCTCTTGGATGCCGTTCCGGGGTATGGTGCGTATGTGCTGTCGCTTCCGGCGGCATTAGTCTATATCGCTATCGGTATTTTCGCAGGGATGCGCTTGTTAAGCTATCCGAATTACGCGGAAGCGGTCGACAATGCAGTCAGACGGGATGACCCGCTGCTCAACCTCGGGCAGATGATGGCTGACGCACGCAAAGCCGACGTCGAGGTTAAGGTCGGCGACTACGCACAGGAGGCTCTGCACTCTTCTGACGGCGCGGCGGCGACGGTGCGGCCGGCGACGGTGCGGCTAAGCGGTTATGCCAGACTGAACGCACTGTTCTTCCAGCGCCATCGCCGAATCGTGCGCAAGCCGCTGATGATCCGGCTGGCGATTCTCGGCACCGCAGCCGCCATCGCTTCGGCACTGCTGCTGGCGATAGGCTCGCCGGAGAACTGGACGCTGCACACGCTGCTGCCTTTTTTACCGTTTGTCTTCTATTCATTCGCGCTTGGCGAGCGGCTGTGCCGCGCGTTGTTCTACAACTGCGATATGCCGCTCATGCGCTACAGCTTCTATCGAGAGGCGGCGGCTAAGCATTTCGGCTCGCGTCTGCTGCGTTTGGCCAGCCTGAATTTGCTGCTGGGTCTTGCTTGCGGCGCTGCGCTGACGATTGTTGCTGCGGCAGCCAGCTGGCCGCTCACGGCGGAGCAGCTGCTGCCGCTCTGGCTGGCCATCATCGGTCTGTCGATCTTGATGTCGGTGCATCATTTGCTGCTGTATTATTTGCTGCAGCCCTATACGACGGAAATGAATGCGAAGAACCCGCTGTTCTATCTGCTGAATGTTGTGATGTCCGCTGCTTGCTGGATTACGCTCGTGCTGAAGCCGCAGCCGCAAATGATCGCCGCAGGCGTGCTCGTGCTTGCAGCGCTGTACTTGCTTGCCGGGCTTATGCTCGTGCACAAGCTTGGGCCGAAGACGTTCCGGCTCAAGTGAAAAAAAGCTCTAACTCCGACAATCCTGTTGCGTTATGCGACGATAATGATAAATCACCGTGGATTGTCGGCAATCATTGGATCGGGAGATAACAATGTCAAGGAACTGGAGAGATGAACCAGGCCGCTATCCTTCGATCCTTTGATTTATGCATCGCATCGCCAGTGCGCGAATTTCCTGACTCATTCTTGCATTTACCGGATATATACTCTCCAGATATTCAAGCAGCAGAAGTGCGGATTCGGGAGTCTTGTCGTATCCCTGCAGCAATCCTCCCATTGCTTTCGCCATTTGCGGGAAGCGGCGCTCCATTCGCCTTTCATTGCCGAAAGCGTCCGGGAAGTATTCCGTTTCTGGTTCCAACAGATGCAAGACGGATAACAAACCGTCGATCGGATAGCTTTGAATGAATTTGAGGGCAGACAGCTTCTCTCCTCTAAGATAACGGCCAAGCCCAACATACAGATTCGTCACCGCCTCGCCTGCGAAATGGTCAATGGATGAGCCGCGTATGGAAGCAAGAGGAGTCTTCCCTGCAACGATATCATCGTTTATTGATGAAGAACGTTTCCAAATCATTCTTCCTCCTGTATATAAGGCACTGTTCAACTCTTCCGGTTCAAAAACAGCAAATTCTCCGTATATCCCGTCATCAAACAGAAATTTATAGCCAAGCTCGCAATTTTTGAAACGATACGCCAACGGACAAATCTCTTCAAGCCAATCCAGACAGTCAATAAAAGGCTGCTTGCTGCCCGGCGCGGAGATAACGAAAAAATCCAGATCGGAAAATTCATCGATTCGATCGGTTTCGATTCCCGCTGAGCCAAGACCGATCAAAGCGATAGCATCCGCTCTTTTTTCTAACGATCTGCCGATATCATCCAGCCTTTGAAGCAGCATATTTTTGTTGGCCATCGTAACCCTCTTCTCATCGTAATATTTGAATAAAAGCAATGCGGGCTGCGGAACGCAAAAAGGGCCCAACCTCATTTAATGAACGAGGTTGAACCCTAGGGTTGCATTGCCTTTTATTTACAGTTATTTTAGCGAGATAAAGGAGCGTTGTCAATAATCACTTTATCCAAAAAAAAATGAAACGTAGGCGGAACCAATGCGTAATACATGTTATTCTAAGCTAGTCTGACAATTGAAAAGATCCCGAAGGGGAGTAGCTGCCACAATAACGCCGTCATTCCGAAAGCTGACGCTTTCCGGCTATATTGGCAATGCCGTTCAACGGCATTGTTAGCGAGACCTTTGACCTTGCCTGCGCGACCGCTGTCGTGCGGCAAGGCCAAGGGTCTTTTTGTTTTGTTGGACGGCGACAAACCAAAAGGAGGATTTTAATGGATTTTGCATTGCTGTTTGAGTATGGTTGGGTATTAATTGTTTTGATTGCGCTGGAAGGATTGCTGGCTGCGGATAATGCGCTCGTGCTGGCTATTATGGTTAAGCATTTGCCGGAAGAGCAGCGGAAGAAAGCTCTCTTCTATGGTCTCGCCGGAGCGTTTGTGTTCCGCCTCATATCATTGTTCCTCATTTCGTTCTTGGTCGATGTATGGCAAGTGCAAGCCATCGGCGCCGTATATTTGCTGTTCATCGCCGCCAACCATATATTCCGCAAGCTGATTGTGCGTAAAGGGGAGCAAGAGGCGAAGGGCGACGCGCCTGAGAAAAAGAAATCGGGTTTCTGGACTACAGTATTGAAGGTCGAGCTTGCAGACATTGCGTTTGCGATTGATTCCATTCTTGCGGCCGTAGCGCTTGCAGTGGCGCTCCCGGCTTCAGGCTTGCCGAGTATCGGCGGCATGGACGGCGGGCAGTTCATCGTCATTTTCTTGGGCGGTTTTATCGGCCTGCTCATTATGCGTTTCGCGGCGAACGCTTTCGTCAAATTGCTCGAATCTCGTCCTTCGCTTGAGATCGCCGCTTTCTTCATCGTCGGTTGGGTCGGCGTCAAGCTTGGCGTGCATACGCTGTCTCATCCCGATCTGCATGTCATCCCGCACAGCTTTGCGGAGTCTCCGGGATGGAAGCTGACATTCTACGGCGTATTGATCGCGATCGCGGCCGCCGGCTGGTTCTTGTCCGGACGGAAGAGCACAGCGGCAAAAGAAACGAACGAGAGCGCGACGCCATAATAAGAAAAGAGCCAAGACAGCTCCCTTTGAGCGGGGCGGATGTCTTGGCTCTTCTTAATGTATATGATTTTTCGCATAGAATCGGGCAAGCGTATCTCGTTGCGAGCAAATGTATGCGATTTTTCATATACAATCGCACAATAAACTAGCGAGCTGGCTAAAACTTTCGAGCCGAGGGTAAGGTGTATAGATTTCCCGCTATTGATACACCCATATGCCTGACACCGTCATAACGGCAGGCAGCGCGGCCTCATCCACCGGCACATTGTCATACCAGCCGCCCACGGCAAGGTTGAGCACCAAATAGAAAGGCTTGTCAAAAGGCGTAACGCCCGGCTGCAGCGGGCACTCGGCGTAGCAATGCCCGTCCACCAGCCAACGGATGGAGCCTGCATCCCATTCCAGCGCATAGTCATGGAACTGGCCGATCGTGCTGCTTTCGAGCTGGTAGGAGAACTCATCGGTAGCTTTAGTCTCCATATCCTTCCCGTAGTGCAGCGTGCCGGATACCGTCTGAGGCAGGCGGCCTCTGGCTTCCATAATATCGATCTCGCCGGATGCGGGCCAAGGGCCGTAAGCCTGATCCTGCGGAAGCATCCAGATGGCAGGCCACAGCCCCTGACCTACCGGCAGCCGAGCGCGTACGACGATTTTGCCGTAGCAAAAGGAGAAGAGCCCCCTTGTGTCGAGACGTGCGGACGTATAGGCGAAGCTCCGGCCATCCGCTTCCGTCGTTTCGCGGACCGCGCATAGGTTTAAGCCGGACTCGTTAATATACAAGTTGCTGGAATGATTCGTATAAAACTGTGCCTCGCCGTTGCCCCAGCCGGGGCATATCGCATTGCCATTGTCATCAAGCAAGTCGTTGCCAAGACGAATATTCCATGCGCTCAAATCGGCATTCCCCTGTGTGAAATCCTGCTGCCATATAAGCTTGTTCATCCCTCTGCACCCCTTTCATTTAATCTCAGCATACTTCATTTAAGCACCCGGTCAAACAAATCTAAAATAATGGGATAGGGTCAATAATGATGGCCTTTTTTTTTGCTGTCCGTTTTTTTACGATGAGAGGGAAGGGGGCAAGGGAGTATGTTCCAAGACCGAATCAAACTATTTTTAAGGCAATGGCAATTGCAAAGCATGGTCATTCCCGGCATCGTCTGGATGTTCATCTTTTGTTATATCCCCATGTTGTGGCTCATTATCGCCTTTATGGATTACAGCATTGCAAAGCCCATGCTGGAATCGCCCTTTGTCGGGCTGAAGCACTTTGAGGATTTTATTACGGATGACCGTTTCTGGCGCTCGATCCGCAATACGCTGGGGATGAGCACCATCAAGCTGGTGCTGGGCTTTCCGATTCCGATTTTATTCGCCCTCATGCTCAATGAAATACGAAACATCCGATTTAAACGTACGGTACAAACGATTTCGTACTTGCCGCACTTTATCGCCTGGACGATTTTTGGCGGCATTATGCTCAATTGGCTGGGCGAGGGCGGTGTGATCAACCAGCTGATGATGGCGCTGGGGCTGCAGGACCGCCAAATTTTGTTCAATAGCGATCCTAAGTATTTTTGGTGGATTACCTATTTCTCCGACACGCTCAAAGAAACCGGCTGGAGCGCCATTATCTATATAGCAGCTATAGCCGGCATTGATCCGGGGCTATACGAAGCGGCGGAGCTGGACGGCGCGAACCGCTGGCAGCGCATGTGGCATATTACGATTCAGAGCATACGCCCAACCATTGCCATTTTGTTTATTCTCGCAGTCAGCGGGATACTCGGCAGCAACTTTGAGCAGATCTTCATGCTGAAGAACAACATGAACATGAAGATGGCTGAAAGCCTGGATTTGTACATTTACAACATGGGCTTGGTATCCGGGCGCCATTCCTTCTCGACGGCCGTCCTGTTTGTCCGCTCTATTGTGGCGCTGGGCCTGTTGTTTTTGGCCAATTACACATCCAAAAAACTAACTGGCGACAGCATTTTTTAAGGGGGACAGATCTATGGAAAGACGGAGAGGGCTAAGGCGAATCGGCGTGTTTGAGGTCTGCAATACGCTGCTGATGCTGGCAGTTTGCTTCATAACGCTGTACCCGATGTGGTTCGTTTTTATTAACTCGCTTAATGCGCCGGAGCAGGCTTTGCTGGGCACGGTCAACTGGTTTCCAAAGGAATTGTCGCTCGACAGCTACAGTGTTGTGTTCAATGATAAAAGTCTGATGAACGGATTCTTCATTACCACAATGCGCACAGTGATCGGAACGACGGTGCATGTGCTGTTTACCGCTATTGTGGCTTACGGAATGAGCAAGACGAATCTGATCGGCCGCAAGCTGTATCTCAAAATCGCTTTAATTACGATGCTGTTCTCAGGCGGACTTATTCCTACGTTTATTCTGATGACGAAGCTGGGCCTGTATGACAATTTTTTAGTATTCATCATTCCAGCCATGTACACGTTTTTCAATATGGTCATTTTCATGAGCTTTTTTCGCACCATTCCTGACAGCCTGGAGGAGTCCGCGAAGGTGGACGGCGCATCGGATTATGGCGTCCTGTTCCGAATCGTCTTGCCTAACAGCATGGCGGTGCTTGCCACGATATCGTTATTTTCAGCTGTCTATCATTGGAACGATTACTATCAGGGCGTCATTTACATTCAATCGACGGATAAGCTGCCGCTGCAAACGATGCTTTATAAAATCATTGCAGAAAACTCGATGTCCTTCATGCAGCAGCAAGCTATGGCTCAGTTCGGCGCAAGGCTGCCCGGCAATTCCATTAAGTTTGCGTCCATGATGGTGGCTACCTTGCCTATTCTAGTGTTCTATCCCTTTATTCAGCGCTACTTGGTCAAAGGCGTCATGATTGGCGCGATTAAAGGGTAAGTATCATGCACTCCCCTAAGCCATTGTTTAGAGAAGCGTATGATTCCATATACAAAATATAGCGATAGCAAAGAAAGGATGATCATGCAATGAAGAGCATTTCCATGAAGCATTACATGGCTATAGTTCTATCCGTTATCCTGATACTGAGCCTGGCCGCGTGCACCAAGTCTGAGAACAAGGAAAGCAAACCGACCTCGCAGCCTGCGAACAGCACGCAGCAGCCGCCTGGCGAAGCAGCGCCGAACCCTGAGGAGCCTGCTTGGAAGCTGGATACGAGCCCTGTTGAATTAACCTGGTTTGTTGGCGCATCCTGGTACGGCCACAGTTGGGGCGAAAGCTTGGCTTCCAAGTATGTAACGGAAAAAACAGGCGTTAAGGTTAAAATTGAAGTGCCTACCGGCGAGGCGAACGAGCAAATGACGCTAATGATGACCTCCGGCAAGCTGCCGGACTTGATTAGCATGGGCTCGTGGGAAAACGCTGTCAAAAAGCTATGGGAAGGCGACCATGTATATGCCCTGAATGAATTGGCAGAGCAGTACGATCCCTACTTCTTCAAGGTAGCGGGCGACGGCACGCTGAAGTGGTACCGTCAGGAGAACGGCAATACGTATGGCATTCCGAATGATTCCTACAGCCCTAACCTGATGCATGAAACCGGCATGACGGCGGCCAACCAAACCTTTTTGGTGCGAAAAGATCTGTATGAGGACATGGGCAGACCGGATCTCAGCACACCGGAGGGTTTCCTGAACGCTCTGCAATTGTTGAAGGATCAATATTCCCAATATAAAGGGCAGCCGATCAGCCCGTTCTTTGCGCAAGGGAATGTGCCTTACGGGATGACCGAATACCTGCAAAACCTGCTGGCCGTTCCGCATGAGCAGGACGGCAAGGTGTATGACCGCATCACCGATCCGGATTATATCAACTGGCTGAAAACGTTCCGCACCGCTTACGAGCGCGGTCTCATTAATGTAGATTTTCTGGTGGATTCCGATACGCAAGTAGAGGAAAAAACGAACAACGCCCGTTATTTTATGATGATTCGCGAGTGGATGGGCATGACGGCTGTCAATCCTATGCTGGCTGCGAGCGCCAACCCGGATTCTTACTACATCGCGGTTGACGGGCCGAAGAACAGCAAAGGCGACGACGCCAAGCTGTTCCCTGGCAACATGGACGGCTGGATGGTTACGATGATTAGCAAAAACACCAAAAACCCTGAACGCGCAATCCGCTTTTTGACTTATCTGGCCAGTGAAGAAGGACAAAGGGATTTATTCCTTGGCAAGGAAGGCGAAACGTGGGAAATGGCGAATGGCAAACCGCAGTTGAAGGGTGAAATGGTCAATCTGCTCGAAAACGATATTGAGAAGCTGGAAAAAGAATACGGCATTGTGGATACGTACTGGATGATGCGCAATCCTGTAATCGTCAACCAGTGGAAACCGGAGAAAGCGCCTGTCATTAAGCAAATGGAGGACTTTGCCAACAAGCAGGCCGATATTGACAGCGGCATCTATAAGGGTCTAGATCCGTTGGGCGATTCTGATGCGGCAGTAGCCTGGTCGCGTATTTCGCAAAATTGGGAGGAAGTGCTGCCTGAGCTGATTACCGCTAAGGATGAGGCTGCCTTCGATAAAGTTTTCGCGAATTTCCTTGAACGCCGCAACGGCTATGGCTTTGACAAGGTCATGGAATACCGTCAAGCCGAGCTGGATGCACGAAAAACTAAAATGGAAGAGTAACGATACACTGATTTCTGCCGGCTGCCGATATGGCGGCCGGTATTCCCGCTTTTGCGCATCTGACAGCTTGGCGGCAACGCCCGGTTATTCTCCTGCCGCGCTGTAAGATATGGTATATTACAGAAGTGGGGAGGGCCTCTAAATGAAGGTTATACGGACTAGAATAAGGAAAATATATCGAAACTTCAGCATCTCTCAAAAGCTGTTTATGGCCTTTAGCCTCATGATTGCTGTCCCTGCCATTGTCGTATCCTTTTTATTTATTAGCGTTAAAGAATCTCAGCTATATAAGGACGCTATGGCCGCTGGCAGCAGCCATGTTTCACGATTAAACGAACAGCTGCGCAGTAAAATGGGCATAATTGAAAACGCTTCCTCCACCGCGCTTACTCAAAAAGCGTTTGTTGATTTTATTCATTCCGATATGCTTTCGGACGGCTTGCTTCTGGTGAAATTCAGGCAAAATCAATTTGAGCAGATGCATAACATTATTCAGAGCAATGAGATGATAAGCGAGCTTAGCTTTTATGTCGATAATCCGAATTTGTATGAAATCTGGCCCGAAATCTATCATTATGATAAATTTTGGCCGCAGGATTATTGGATAACGCTTCGCGAGGAAGGCGGCGCAGCATACCGCACATTCGCTTTTAAGGACGGCGACCGCACGTTGTCCTATTATAGGCTGGTGCGTCTGCAAGGCCAGCAGCAGAAGCGTCCCAGCATTATGGAAATTCGCACCCCGCACAGCGTTTTTTTCAGCGACCTGTTAGAGGAGAACGGGGGAGATTTCTTTTCCGTTGTAATGGACGGAAGCGATACTTCCCGCAATATATACAATACTCAGCATGTGTTTGCTCAAAATGCGGGGGAGGGGCTGAGCGCCATCCTTGGTGCCGTTCATCAGCAGTTGGATGTGCTGCAGCAGAACAGCCCCGTTAAGGTAGAGGCAGGGGAGCAGACCTACTATGCGCTGTACCGCTACATCGCTCCGCTGAACGTCTATGTGGTCGATATCGCTTCCCATCAGGAGCTGATGAAGGGGCCGCGGAGCTGGTACGTATTTGTGGTGGCGATCACCTTGTTCGTGCTGGTGCTGATGATGGTGATGGTATCGCATACGACCCGGCGCATTTTTCGCAGGCTGGACAGCGTACTCGCCTCGATGCGCAAGGTGCGAAAAGGGCAATTGGACGCGAAGATCGATACCGGCCTGGACGTGAACGAAACCGGCGATGAAATCGATGAAGTGGCTGTCAGCTACAATAAAATGCTGGAAGAGATTCAGCGCTTGATGACGCAGGTGGTGGATAAGCAGCTGATAGCCAAAAATGCGCAGCTGCACTCGCTGCATTCGCAGATTAATTCGCACTTTTTGTATAACGCGCTGGAATCCATCCGCATGCTGGCGGAGGTGCAGCGGCAGCCCGCGATTGCCGATGCGCTGGTGTCGTTAGGCTCGCTGCTGCGCTACAGCATGCAGTGGCGAAGCGATACGGTCACCCTAAGCGAGGAGCTTGCCAATATACAAAGCTATATCAAGTTCATCAACTTTATGGAAAGCAGCAGCTTTGAATTGACGGCGGATCTCCCTCAGGAAGTGATGAACTATGCCATTCCGAAGATGTGCATGCAGCCTATCGTTGAAAATGCCGTTCATCATGCGGCGCCTTCGGGAGGCCGCGTCCGCATACAAATTACGGTATGGGTGGAGAATGACAGCATGCTGCATATCGAGATATTTGATGACGGAGCAGGCGTTGACCGGCAGACGCTAACCCGTCTGCAGGCTGTGCTGCAGGGCGACTCGGATACGCCGATCGTCGCCAGCAAAAACGGGCTGGGCTTGGAGAATGTGCATAAGCGCCTGCAGCTTCACTACGGCAAAGGCTGCGGTCTGTGGATTGACAGCGCGCAGGGCACCTATACCTGTGTAACCATACGCTTGCCTTGGGAAAAAGTGAATCTTGGGGGGTGGTAAGCTATGATCAATATTTTAATTGTGGACGATCAAAAGCATATACGCGACGGCTTACAGGCTATGCTGCGCCAGTTTCCTCTGGAGGTGGACCAAATTTACTGTGCAGCGAGCGGGATTGAAGCGCTGCAGCTGCTGCGTCAGCACACCATCCAGATGGTCATTACCGATATCAAGATGCCGGATATGGATGGACTGACACTTATGGCGCATGCCAAAGAAGAGCGCATTAAGGCCGATTACTTAATTATTAGCGGCTATAGCGATTTTGCCTACGCCCAGAAAGCGATTGAGCTAGGGGCAAAAGGGTACCTGCTCAAGCCTGTGAAGCGTGAGGATCTGCAAACGGCGGTAGAGCATGTATGGCAGGAGGTCCAAACACGGCAATCGCTTTCGCGCAATATGAAACGATTATCCCGCCGCGTTCGGGAGACGGACCGCAAGGAGCTGAGCATGTTTATGCAGGGGGCGGCAGGCGACGAGGCATGGATTCGCCAGACTGAGGGGCAAAACCGGGAGCTGTGGCGCAGCTACCGCCTGTGCCTGCTGCGGGAGGAGCTAAGGATTAACCAGCCGGGAGCCGGCAGCGCTCATAGCATGGAATCCATTGCCTACCGCGTTTATGGAAGGCGGGGGTGCATATGCCTGCAGCACCGCCCGTACCTGATTCTCGCGGTTGACGCAGCCGCAGATCCGGACGCTTTGCCCGCCGCGCTCCAAGCGGAGCAGATTAGCGCTGCCGCTGTCATCACCGGTCCGCAGCAAGGATTGAAGGGGCTGCCGGGCGCCTATACGCAAGCGATGGAGCTCTACCGCCACAGCTACCTGTTTCCCGATAAGCGCTGCATTCTGCCGGCGCATATTGAGGGACTGGAGCAGCAGTGGCAGCTTCCCTATGAGGAGCTGTATGCGTTGTTCCAACAAATTGGCTCTAAGAACAGCGGCAAAATCACTGACGGCATTTCTGTGATCTTCCATAAAAATGTGCTGCAGCGTTATCACATCGGCTATACGCAGCAGCTATGCCGCGCTACCGTGCAGCTGCTGGAGGAATATGAGCGTGTCATTCGTCCATATATGGGGGAAGAAGCGCTGGATATTGAATCGTTGCGCAATCTATATGATTATCCGGGCATTCGCGACTATATTGGAGCGCTGCAGCAGCAGCTGCTTCGGTTGAATCAATTTTATTATGAATTTAAGTGCAGCTATCGCAACTCGCAAGACTTAAATGAAGCCATTCGCTTCATACACGAAAACTATCATAAGCCGCTGGACCTTGCGATGGTATCCAACCATGTGTCGCTGAACTATGCTTATTTTTCAAACCTGTTCAAGAAAAATGTCGGCAAAGGCTTCGCCGAATACTTACGCGATGTGCGCTTGGATAAAGCCCGACGGCTGCTCGCCGAAACCGATTATAAAATCGTCGAGGTGACCGCCATGGTGGGTTATGAAAGCTACAAAAGCTTTACAAGGGCGTTTCGGGAAGTGATGAGCATGCAGCCTACAGAGTATCGGCAGCTGATGCGGCGGAAATATGATGGGGAAGGGAAATACCAGGATACAGCGCTATGAATCAAGGTCGCGACAGGCTGCGGGCAGGCAGACTGTTGCGGCTTTTTTTGTTTGTTGGATTGGTATGCTGAATATCTCCAAATCGAGAGCAGGCGGAAATTCATTAAGAATCCATTAAGAGTTGTCGGTTTGAAATCTTGCTAAGATAAAGCGATGCGGTAAATAATTTTTTAAAAGAAGGTAGGTAGAGCAGCAAATATGAACAAGAAATCTTTAATCTGGTCTATGGTACTGACACTAGCTTTATCATCAATCGTGTGGCTTGGAGCTGACATGAGCTTAGCGAAGACATCAGCCGATTTCACTGATTTAAAGGACTTGGACGAAGCGACGAAAGCTAAATTTGACGCGATGATTGTAGCGGGCGTCTTCAATGGCAAATCCGAAGACAATTTCGGACTGAACGACAACATGAATCGGGCCCAATTCGCGAAGGTGGCGGCACTTATTTTTGGTCTGGAAGTCGACAGCGATCTCCGTACATCATCGTTCACAGACGTAAAGGCCGACGATCCCTCGAATGGCTATGCGCTGCCTTATATTGAGGCGGTTAAGAAAGCAGGAATTACGGAAGGCGTGGGTGGTGGTGCTTTTGATCCCGCAGGTCAGGTAACCAAGGAGCAGTTAGCCGCATTTCTCATTCGCGGATTAGGTCAGGATGCGGATGCAAGGCAAGCTTCAGGCGTTGACGATCCGACCGTCTCTGATTGGGCGAAAGGCTACGTAGAAGTGGCTCTCCATCAAAATCTGCTCAGTAACGGTTCGGACGGCACGTTTAGCGGGAGGAATGCAGTGAATCGAGAGCTGCTCGTATTAGGCGCTTTCGAATCCGCCAAAACGTTCGAAGATGCTCAACCGCTCGAGGTGTCTGGAGCGGAATTTGCAGCAGAGAATAAACTAAATCTGACCCTTACAGCAGGAGTCGACATTGACTCTATCGACTTGACCCAAATAACGGTCAACGGCGTGCCGCTCAATCCGGCGCTTGACAGCTTCGTATTGTCAGAAGACAAGAAGACGATCATTATCACATTGCGTAAAGGCTTCCAGCTCGACAGGTTCAAAACGCCAGTCATTGATGTGAATGGTCTGAAGACGTTATTCGGGAACGATGTGGAAAATGAGGATGGCAGCCCGATCCCGGTTAAGGTGACCGAATATCCAGTCTCGCCGCCTGAAGCTACGCCGAACCCGAGCCCAAGTCCGGATCCAACTCCGAGCCCAAGCCCAAGTCAGGACCCGAATCCGAACCCAAATCCAAATCCAAACCCAAACCCAAACCCAAACCCAAACCCAAACCCAAACCCGAATCCAGACCATCATAATGCCTTATTTAAAGTATTATCTTTCAAGCCCTAGTATTCTGTTCACACTGGAAGCTATGACAAGTTACTCTGTGAAAACCGGATTTATGATCTTCCTTGTTATTCCATCGCTGCTGACTGGTTTAGTATGCACCCTGATTGGATACATGCAGACCAAATAACATTATTATGAAGCAATATAGGCCGCGACAGTTTGCCAAGAGCAAGCTGCTGCGGTCTTTTTTGCTTTTTCCGATCATGGGGCGAGGCCTTCACTTGAAATTTGTTCAACTGGTGCACACATGATAAAATAAGACAGTATATACTAATTTGTGTAAATTAATAGACTGGGCAGTAGGAAGCCAGTTCACGCCAACAAGGGGGATACTATGGATATTCATCTATTAAAGTCTTTCAAAATGAGCGCCGCGAAACGCTGGGCTGCCGTCTGCTTGGCCGCTTTTTATATCGCCCTTATCTCTGCGTGCACCGACAATGCTACGGTAATCGAGAAGTCTAATGAGCCGAAGGAACTGTACGGAAATTATCGGTTTGAAGAGCAGATTTATATAAATCCATTGAGTTCATTCAATGCAACTGAAGATTTACAGGAGTATTATACGTTCACGGAGACATCGATTATTATAACCAATGAAGCTGGGAAGCAAGAACTGCCGGTCTCCTACGAAAGGGAAAAGGTAGATGAAGAGGCGTTCAAGGATAGTTTTCTCATTGAGATTGGAGTTCCGAAAAGTAGCCAGTACAAGGAGCGGTATCAATACACGCTGACTGCACCGTCCGTATCACCGGCCTATCGGCTCTATCTGATGGATGAAGAGATATGGCTGGCAAAAGTGCAATCGGACCGCGCGAATAGTCAAAAGAGCGAGTATATTTGGAGCATTTATAAAATCGTAAAGCTTGACGCGAAGAATCCGGGCAAAGCCTCTATCGCAGGGACGACGGATAGTGTAGATGCGTTTTTGGTTCTGAACAAAGATTTCAAATCGGGCTACGATGATGACGCTTGTTACAACATCACACCGGAATATATGAAACAAAACCCAGACTATAAGGTTTTTAAATGTGTGAAGTCAGCCGCTTCGTTTCTGCTGTATGATAACATCGTGTACCCGCTTGGCGAATGGATAGGCGGCATGGGGGTAACAAGCCTGGCGCTTGCCGATCTGAATAGGGATGATGAGCCGGAAATGTACTTCACCTATTCATTCGGCTCCGGGATTCATCGTTCCCACGCGGCTTATTTTGACCCGGCAACGAAGCAAGTCGTTAACCTTGATTATATGCATCTCAATAAAGACATGCTTGTTGTGAATAATAATGATGGCAGCTTATCGCTGTTTGACGCGCAGCTAACCAACATGAGCGACTTCGCAAACTTCGACATTGAAGGATCCGAATTTATTACGAGAATTGTTAATGAGGATGGGAAGATAACCTTGAATAATGGTTGAGGCGCTGAAAAACCTATTAGGGCAGCAGCGCTAAAAAAGACTTAGTCGCAGAGGACATAGGAATCCCGCGGAGCGTGGCTATTCCGATTTTACGCTCTGGGATAGGCGGGGTAAGCGGAATCTCAATAAGCGTTCCTGCCCTTAAATCCTCTTGCACATAATCCCGAATGACAAAAGCAAGCCCAAAGCCGCTTTTAGCGAATTGTACAAGAAGATCCACGCTTCCAAGCTCGAATTCAGGCGTTAGTGTCGTTCCATTCGATGCTGCGTAATGATCAAGGTAACGTCTCGTGCTGCCTCCCGACTCCAGCATAAGCAGAGGATAATCGTTCAGGGCAGCTATAGATAGCGGAGCCGCTGTCAGCTCGTTATAGCTCGGCCCGCCAACAAGGCAGTCTTGAAGAGGCGTGCTTTCACGAAATTCAACCTGTTTGTCGGTTACGGGCAAGCTAACGATGCCGAAGTCGATTTTGCCCTCTTTTAACAGTGTTAACGTTTCGGGTGTAGTCCGGTTCGTGATTCGAATATGAATGCCGGGGTGCTGCGCATGAAACTGTTCGAGGTAAGGAAGCAAGTAATGTTTACATAACGTGTCGCTCGCCCCGATTGCGATTTCTCCGCTAACCAAATTATTCATATCTGCAATGGCCTTTTCTCCGATCTCAACAAAGTTAAAAGCTTGTTCAACATAATGAAACAGCACTTCTCCTTCTGTCGTTAACGTTACTCCTTTCGTCGTTCTGAAGAAAAGCTGACCGCCAAGCGAGCTTTCCAGCTGTTTGAGCGTATGGCTGATTGCCGGTTGGGTAATGTGCAGCCGATTTGCCGCTTTTGATAAGCTGCCGGTTTTTGCAGTCCAGTAAAAGACGCGGTACCATTCCAAATTGATTTCCAATACCATTACCTCTCTTTATATCGGATATTAGTTATATCAATTATTCTAATATACTTCTTTGCCTTTATCATTAGCTTTGTAAGCTAATTCATGTTCGGAGGTAAAGAGGATGACAGTAACGGCAATCGTAGGCGCAAATTGGGGAGACGAGGGCAAAGGTAAAATGACGGACGTTTTGGCTGCGCAATCGTCTTATGTCGTACGTTTTCAAGGCGGGAGCAATGCAGGGCATACGATCATTAATGATTTTGGCAAATTTGCGCTGCACATGCTTCCTTCCGGAGTGTTCAACCCGAATGTAATCAATGTTATTGGCCCAGGAGCGGCGCTGGATATTGACGTATTGTTGAAGGAGCTGCAAGCATTAGCGTTGCGCGGAGTTCCCAGTCCCCAATTAGTCGTATCAGAAAGAGCTCAAATCGTACTGCCGGTGCATCAGCTATTTGATAGGCTAGAGGAGGAAAGAATGGGCGCGCAGAGCTTCGGTTCAACCAGAAGGGGCATAGCGCCGTTTTATGCGGATAAATACGCGAAGCTTGGAATTCAAGCTGCCGATTTGCTTGATTTCAACCGGCTTCAGAGCCGTATTGAAAAACTGCTTGAGACTAAAAATGTTTTACTCAAGCATCTTTATAACGAGCAGCCGGTTCGGGCTGATGACTGGATGCTGCTGCTGAGTGAACAAGCCGAAGCTTTGGCGCCCTTTATTGGCGACACTACGTCATTACTTCAGGAAGCCTATAAAAAAGGCGAGTCCATTTTGCTTGAAGGGCAGCTAGGGGCGCTTAGAGATCCGGATCATGGCATTCATCCGTACGTTACGTCGTCTTCTACGCTTGCTGGTTATGCACCGGTCGGTGCAGGGCTTCCGCCTTACGCGATAACCAATGTTATTGCCGTAACCAAAGCATACTCAAGCTGTGTAGGGGCTGGGCCATTTGTAACGGAGCTCCAAGGCAATGAGGCTGAGGAACTGCGCGCGCGCGGCGGCGATGCAGGGGAATACGGGGCCACAACGGGGCGGCCGAGACGGGTAGGCTGGTTCGATGCTGTAGCGACCAGTTATGGCTGCAGTCTCCAAGGCGCAACCTCGGTCGTATTAACGAATCTTGATGTTCTCGGCTATTTGGATGAAATTCCCGTATGTATTGGATACGAGACAGAGGACGGAGTTATAGACCGGTTCCCGCTAACATCAAAATTATTAACAGCCAAGCCCGTATACAAGGTATTGCCAGGCTGGAAGTGCGATGTTTCAGAGATAAAACGATACGATAAGCTGCCTGAAGCGGCAAAGCAATATGTTGAATTCATTGAGTCGGAAATTAACGTAAAAATTTCAACCGTTTCAGTCGGGCCAAGACGCGAGCAAGTCATTACGCGATAATAATAGGCAATGACGGTAAATAGACAGGATAGAGGAAGTTGATGGGGGGCTGTGGAATGTTCATTATGATTGCTGCCATACGACCGCACGCAATGACAGGTTCTCGTTAAGCGGTAATGATACGATGTCTATAGAGAGGAGCTTATGCGGATGGAATGGCTGAATCGAATGAAGGCGGCGCTCGACTTAATGGAGGCGATGATGGAGGAGCCGCTCAATATCGCCGAAATTGCGAAGGCGGCGTATACGTCCCCCTATCACTTTCAACGCGTGTTTTTTACGCTGACCGGGATGACGGTTGCCGAGTACGTACGGAAGCGACGGTTGACTTTGGCGGCGCAGGAGCTTGCGCTTTCTGGTCCGAAGGTAATCGATGTCGCATTGAAGTACTGCTACGATTCACCGGAGTCATTTTCCAAGGCGTTTCGCAAGCTGCATGGCATTTCGCCTTCCGAGGCCCGTAATCCCGGCGTTCAGTTGAAGGCCTTCCCGCGCATCTCTTTCCATTTAGTATTGAAGGGAGATCAAGAAATGGAATACAAAATTGTGCAAAAAGATTCGTTCACAGTTGTAGGCAAATCGATCCGAACATCTACGGTTGATGGAGAAAACTCAAGAGAGATTCCGAAGTTTTGGAGCGATAGCCATATTGACGGTACGGTCAGGCAAATAGCTGCTCTGGGGAAAAATGAAGATGTGCTTGGACTCTGCTACGGTGCGGAGCAGGACGGCGAGTTTTTTAAGTACGCTATTGCGGTAGAGACGGATGCGACGACAGCGGACAGCGGGCTTGAATTTATTCAAATTCCGGCATCTACTTGGGCTGTTTTCACCTCTGTCGGCCCGATGCCAGGAGCGATCCAAGAGACGTGGGGCCGCATCTACCAAGAGTGGTTCCCTAACACGGGCTATGTGCAAGCTGAGGGTCCGGATTTCGAGCTGTATCCGCCTGGAGATACGAATTCGGAAAATTATCGCTGTGAAGTGTGGATTCCGATTGTGAAGAAGTAAAATTGTAGAGCATACGAAATAGTGAACATTGGTTATTGGATACAGAGCATGGAGGGGAGGACCTTCGATGCTCTTTTTTAATTTTAAGATCCGCATTTTTACAAAACCATGGAATTTAGATCGAATAAATGGTATTATACCATCCATAGGGATGGTAAGGGGATGGTATTATGGCTGAGACCGAAAAAATTACGATAAATGTGGGCCCGGTTGACCTGGGGCAAATGGATTTGCTAGTTGAACAGGGATTTTACTCGAATCGAACAGATTTCATTCGAATTGCAATACGCAATCAATTGCAAAATCATTCCGCAGAAGTAAAACAATATACATCAGAGAAGTTCTTTGTTATGGGTGTGCTGGAGTTTGATCGTGTACGACTGGAAGAACTCAAAGCAGCAGGTAAGATGCTGGATATCAAATTAGTTGGTGCCTTAATTGTTGCAAACGATGTAACGCCTAAACTGGCAGAAGAAACCTTCGGCAAGTTGAAACTATTTGGTATTCTGAAAGCGCCAATTGAAGTGAAACGGATTCTAAATGAAATTAGCAACCACAATTCATTGAGATAAGTTCATAAGGATGGGGAATATGGTATAGAGGAACCGAGTAAGATCATTAACGAGAGAGCGTCGGGTTGTTTGGTGGTCATATAACCCCTTTTCTTTTAGTTGCTCATAAGTAGCTTCGATTATCTCAACATTGTATTTATCAAAATACTTTAGAATTTGTTTCTTGTCTGTTTCATCAATATCATTAAACTCATGTTAATTGCAATATATTTCAAACCTCCTAAGAAGTCTTCAACAAATCATTGGTACCTTACCAATGAGGGTGGGCAGCAGCCTTTCGTCCTCTGTTGTGCTAGTCTTCTTATTGTGCCAATCAATTTCACAAGGGGAGTTCAGACAAATAATGCGGCAAACCAAGCTTACAAGTTATATTCGAATTGTCTTTCTTTTAGTGATTTGTTTAGCGTTAGTTTCATGCTCAGCGAATACGACAGCCGATATAAAGCCGCTGCCGACAGCATCGGAATCGCCGGTTACGGAAACGGAAGCCCCGGCAGAGCATGTTGAATGGGTTGACGAGCAACAAGTGCAAATAAAGTCACACGAACAACAAGAGCAAGAACCAGAACATCCAACCGACACGAATGAGCCGCCGGAAATCGATAAAAAAAGAAATTTACCGGACGGCTTTGTGTATTTGGATGAGATCATACCTTCAACTCAATATGAAGTACGCTACTATAGCGACTATAACTTTGTGGGAACTCGCATAGACGGCTATCTAGGGCCGTATGCGATCGCTACTGCAGAAATGGCCGAGGCGCTGCTGGCAGTAAGCGAGGAAATGGCTGCCGAAGGCTATCAACTTATTATTTATGACACGTATCGGCCGAAAAAAGCTGTTGATCAATTTATCCGCTGGTCGCAGGACGGCGAGGATACAGCGATGAAGGAAAGCTTCTATCCAAATGTAGACAAGGACAAGCTGTTTCAGCTCGGCTATTTGGCGAAGAGGTCGGGGCATTCGCGGGGGAGTACGGTCGATTTAACGCTTGCTTACTGGGAGACTGGAGAGGAAGTGGATATGGGCAGCCCTTATGACATGCTGGATGAAATTTCACATTTTTCGTCTTCGAAAATTTCCAAGGAACAGGCAGCCAACCGCAAACTGCTGAAAACCGTAATGGTCAAGCACGGATTTAAGGCATACAGCAAGGAATGGTGGCATTTCACGCTGAATAATGAGCCGTATCCGGATACGTATTTTGATTTTGATGTGGAATAGGATGGATGTTATGTGAGGGGGCGTACTTGATGTGCGGCTCCTTCTTTCGTAAAGATCATTGATTAAAAAGACAATTAAACATTATAACGTTATATTGTTTATTGACGAAAATATGGTATTCTATCTACTATACAAAACAAAAAGCAGGTGACATCATGGATGATCGCATTACGCTGCGCAACCTAAAAAAGGTAAACGGCGAGCTGATCGATATCTGCATTGAGCAAGGCAAAATAGCAAGGATAGCCCTTGCGAGCGGCCTGTCATCTGAGCCTAGTGAGTCGAAAAGCGGACAGCCCGATGGCCCAGCGAGCATTGACTATGCCGGAGAGGTCTATGTTTCCAGCGGCTGGATCGATATGCATGTGCATGCTTTTCCGGCATTCGAGCCGTATGGAGACGAGATTGACGAAATCGGGGTCAAGCAAGGCGTGACGACGATTGTTGACGCCGGCAGCTGCGGGGCCGACCGAATCGGTGAGCTGATCGCGCTCGGTGAGCGTTCGATGACGCGATTGTACGCTTTTCTCAATATTTCGCGCATCGGGCTGTCACGGATTGACGAGCTGTCTAATCTTGAATGGATCGAACCGGCAAAAGCGATTCAAGCCGCCTCGCAATATCGAGAAGCCATCATCGGCTTCAAAGCGCGGATGAGCAGCAGCGTTGTCGGCGCAAGCGGCTTGGAGCCGCTTCGCATCGCGCGCAGGCTATCCCATGAGGCCGAGCTCCCTTTGATGATCCATATTGGCTCAGGCCCGCCGAATATCGAGGACATTCTTCCTCTTCTGGAGCGCAACGATATCATCACTCATTATTTGAACGGGAAAAAGAACAATTTGTTCGACTATGCCGGCCGTCCGATTCCAGCTCTGCTTGCTGCTCTCGAACGCGGCGTGCGGCTTGATGTCGGCCATGGCACAGCCAGCTTTTCCTTCAGAATTGCGGAAGCCGCCAAGCGATGCGGAATCGGCCTTCATACGATCGGCAGCGATATTTATCGCGGCAACCGGCTGAACGGCCCGGTTTACAGCTTGGCTAACGTCCTCTCGAAGTTTCTTTACTTGGGCTACTCACTTGAGGATGTTGTATTAGCGGTTACGCAAGCGCCAGCCGATTGGCTGGGCAAGCCGGAGCTTGGGCGCTTGCGTATAGGCGATCCGGCGAATCTAACGTTATTTACGGTGGCGCGCCAGCCGGTCTCGCTTGTCGATTCCGAGGGAAAAAAGCGGCATACGAACCTTATTATCGAACCGATAGGAGTCGTTGCAAATGGCAAGCTCATTAAGTGCGAAATTAGGTCTTAAACGAGTCGTTAACGCCAGCGGTCGGATGAGCATTCTTGGCGTTTCCGCACCCACGAATACCGTAATGGAGGCGATGAGGCTTGGCGGCCAGCAATATGTGGAGATTGCCGACCTGGTCGATAAGGCGGGAGACTATATCGCAAAAGCTATTAGCTCGGAAGCGGCGATTGTCGTCAATTCAGCTTCCAGCGGCATCGCCTTGTCTGTAGCTGCTGTCGTGACGCAGGGCAATAGACGGTTGAGCGAACGGCTGCATCAAGAGCCAATCGCCCGTAATGAAATTATTATTTTGAAGGGCCATAATGTACAATACGGGGCGCCGGTTGAAACGATGGTCTACTTGGGCGGAGGCAAGCTGATCGAGTGCGGTTACGCCAATGTAGGCAAAGCGGAGCATATCGAAGACGCTATTAATGACCGGACAGCTGCCATTCTTTATGTGAAATCGCATCACTGCGTTCAAAAAAATATGATCTCTGTTGAGGAAGCATGGTCGATAGCAAAGCGCAGGGGCGTTCCGCTCATCGTGGATGCGGCGGCGGAGGAGGATTTGCACAAATATGTCCAATGCTCCGATCTGGCGATCTATAGCGGATCGAAGGCAATTGAAGGCCCGACCTCGGGCATTGTCGCGGGCAAGCGCCAATATATCGAGTGGCTGAAGGTGCAGCTGCACGGCATCGGCCGCAGCATGAAGGTAGGCAAGGAAGCGGTGTTCGGTCTGCTGCAAGCGCTTGACGAATATACGGTTAAGGAAGACAGGAGCGGGCAGGAGCGGGCTTCGCTGCAGGCGTTAATGCCGTTAAATGAGCTCCCCGGCGTTCAAGTAACGATCGTGCAGGACGAAGCCGGACGGGCGATTTACCGCGCGCGCGTCAAGATTGAACCGGCGCTGTCGGGCACTGCCGCTGAGCAAGTCGTCGCAGAATTGCAGGGCGGGGCTATCGCCATTTATACCCGTGATTATGGCGCAAAACAGGGCTATTTCGATATCGATCCCCGGCCGCTGCAAGGGGACGATATACTAGTTATCGAACAAAGAATTCGCGAACTGGCAGGAGGGCGCTAATATGTCGCATCTATCAAAACGATTTTATCGGAGGCGCGTTGCCTTAAACGTATTGGCAAGCGATATCGATAATGCAAAGGAAGTATTTCAGGCTGCCGAAGGCCATGTGCTTGTCGGCGTTTTGTCCAAAGCGTATTCTTCTGCGGAAGAAGCGGCAGTTGCTATGCAGGAGTACGGACGCGCTATTGATGACGCGGTATCGATCGGCCTTGGGGCAGGGGACAACCGTCAAGCGGCCGTAGTCGCGGAAATAGCGAAGCAATATGCGGGAAGCCACATCAATCAAGTTTTTCCGGCTGTCGGCGCGACTAGGGCGAACCTTTCTGGCAAGGGCGGCTGGATCAATGCGCTTGTCTCCCCGTCCGGCCGTGCCGGGTACGTCAATATTTCGACCGGGCCTGTCAGCGCGTCAGAACAAGAGCAGGCTGTCGTTCCTGTCAAATCCGCGATTGCACTCGTTAAGGATATGGGCGGCAACGCGTTAAAATATTTTCCGATGAACGGCTTAAGCCGCGAGGATGAGCTCCGTGAAGTGGCCCGCGCCTGCGGCGAGGCAGGCTTCGCGTTCGAGCCGACTGGCGGCATCGAGATGGACAATTTTGAAGCCATATTGCGCATTTGTCTGGAGGCGGGCGTACCGCAAGTGATTCCGCACGTCTATTCCTCGATTATCGATCAATCCACGGGCAAAACAAATACTAGCGACGTTGCTCAGCTTTTCGCCATTGTGAAAAGATTGGTGGATGAGATAGATGGCTAAGCGGATCGCCGCCTTCGGCGAAGTGATGATGCGTCTGCAAGTGCCGGGCTATGAGCTGTTGTCACAGGCAAGCTTGCTTAACTATTCCTTCTCGGGCACAGGGGTTAATGTCGCGTCAGCGCTTGCCCGATTTGGTCACGAGGGTTGTCTCGTCACCCGGCTTCCGGCCAATTCTATTGGCGACGCAGCCGCCGCCAGCCTGCGTAAGCTGGGCATTTCACAGACGTTCATAGAGAGAAGCGGCGCGTATATGGGCATGTATTTTCTCGAAAACGGCTTCGGCGGAAGGCCAAGCCGTGTAACGTATTCCAATCGTCTGGAAAGCAGCTTTAATACGGCTCCAGAAGGAACGTACGATTTCGCGGGTATAGCGAAGCAGCTCGACGCGGTTCACTTCTGCGGCATTACGCTCGCAATGAACGATAATGTGCGAAATCATGCGTTCAGCTTTGCAGAGGCGGTCAAAGCAAACGGCGGCCTCGTCGCGTTCGATTGCAACTACCGGCCCTCCCTCTGGGGAGATGACGGCTATGCGAAGGCTCGGCCTCTGTATGAACGCATGCTGCAGCTTGCCGATATCGTCATGATGAATGAATTGGATGCGATGCACATTCTTGGCATGGCATCGGCGAGCGCTGCCAGAGAAGAACGGCTCGCAGAGCTCATGCCCGCCGTGGCCGACCGCTTCGGCATTTCCGTCTTGGCGGGCACGCATCGCTCGGTTAATCCGGATCATACGCATTCTTTGCAAGGCTATATGTACAAGGGGCGGCAATTCATTTTTTCGGAAAGGCTGACGTTTCCCGTCTATGACCGCATTGGAGCGGGAGATGCTTATACGAGCGGAATATTGCATGGCGAGCTCGAGCGATTTTCCCCGGAGAAAACCGTACATTTCGCAGCGGCGGCCGCGATGCTGGCGCACACAATTGCAGGCGACACCCCGATGTCATCAGAAAGCGATGTTTTGCGGGCGATGGGGCAGTCGTCAGGCGATATAGAGAGATAGAGAGGTAGAGGATCCAATATGATTTTGTCTCGTAAAAATAAGCCGTTGTATATGCAGGTTAAAAGCATTCTGAAAGATCGGATTCTGCACGGAGCCTATCCTATCGGGGAGCTGATTCCGTCCGAGCCGCAGCTGGAGCTGGAATTTCAGGTTAGCAAAATAACGGTGCGCAATGCGATTCAGGAGCTGGTACAGGAGGGCTACTTGGAGAAGGGCAGCGGCAAAGGGACGAAGGTCATTCGAAATACGTCTTCTTCGAAGCTATCCAAGCGAAAGAGCTTTACGGAGATATTAGTGGAGGAAGGCCATCGCATACGCAAAAAAATGCTGGGCTCCAAAACGGTCGATAATACGCCAGACTCGGAACCGTACCGATTATTTGGCAGCCAGTGCCTGCTTGTCGAACGGATTTATTACTTGGACGATGTACCGTATATTTACTACGCTCACTATATATCGATGCAAGCAGGCAATCCGGAGCCTGACGACCTTGACGAGCAGTCGCTTTACGGCCTATTGGAGGAACTGGAAATTGCGCCTGTTCATTTTCGCGACCATTTCGAAATCGCCGCTGCGCCTTCTGGTGTTGCAGCGCTTCTTCAGGTCGAAGCTCACGTTCCGCTGCTGCGCAGATCGCGGTATTCCCGGGAACAATCGGGGGCATTCGTTGAATACAGCGTAGGATACTATAATACGTCGCTTCAGCCATATTTGGTTGATTACGACGCGTAGTCCATGACAAACGACGAAAGCATCCTTTTGGGCTAGCTTCAATGCATGCTGCTTAAGGGATGCTTCTGTCTGTTAAGAACGTCGGGGACTTTGAGGAGTGGCATAGAAAACGCTGCAGTGACCCTAAAAAGATGCGTAAGTGCAGTTTTTTTAAACATATCAAGCGGATGTACAGGAAAGCCTGCGTAAGTGCAGGCTTCTCGACTATAATGCGAAGAATGGAGCATTTTGCGCACGATTTCCTGCATTTTCGCATCTTTTTCATCCGGATCGTCCGTTTGTCCCAAAAAAAGATGTACATTTGCATCCATTTTCAGGCTGTCAGCCCCGAGTGGGAATTTTCAAGCGTTCCGCCGTTCCTTCATGCAACCATAAATGGTAAAAAAATTTATTGCAGTGTCGTTTCTATTCGGCGATTTGCGGAGAAATGACTATTACGCAGTATGTTATATCACCTTAGCGGGTACAGGCGGGGGCGCTCAGATTCCGTTTTTATTTTCTCTTTAATCCCGATACACCCTCCACAAACACTTGGAATTATAATATAATAGTTAGAAAAAAATGGTGAGAGGTGTCGTTTTTTGGAGGAGACTGTTATTGAGGTTCGAACGGATAATAGCAGCAAGGAGTTTATTAAGTTTAACCGGTTCCACATGTTTCGCAGAAGCTGGTATTTGACTTTTTTTCCGCCTATTCTATTAATTGTATTGGGCACGCTGGCCTTCTTCGATGATGATAGAGTGGCGGCCTATATTATGTGGGCGGCGGGGCTTCTGTTTCCTTTGCTCATGCTTCTTATTGTAGGTTTGACTGCAAAGTGGCATTTGAAAACGAATAAAATGTTCGCCAATATGAAAAACCTCTATTACCGCTTAGATAAAAACGCTTTGTACAACGAAGTGATAACGCCAAAAATTAAAACGACGCTCGAGACGGATTGGGAGAACGTCTATCGCGTTTATGAGACGAAGGACAGCATTTATATTTACATAAGCAACATGCAGGCTTTCATTATTCCAACAGCAGACATTATTACAGGCACTCGGGAGCAGCTGATCGCCTTGCTGAAGGAATTGGCGGGGAAGAAGTATATAAAGAGATAATGCTTGTCCGATACAGGAGTGTGTACATCCGTACATGCTCCTTATCTATTTCAATGCCGATTGGCCTGTGTTCATAATATGGCAACAACTATCGGCTATAATGGAAGAATAGATTGGCGGAATCGGAAGCGGGGGAGCGACGTGCGGGAGCTGAAGCAGAAAAAGCTGCTTGTCATTGAGGATGACGAAGCGATACGCGATTTATTAACCTACGCGCTTAGAGGCGAAGGCTATCAAGTTATTGGAGCCGGTACAGGGAAAGGCGGGCTTCGGCTATTGGAGCAGGCGGAGCCTGACGCTTTGCTTCTGGACGCGATGCTGCCGGATGCCAGCGGCTTTGATATTTGCAAGGAAGTGTCAGAGAAATACTCTATTCCCATTCTTATGTTGACAGCACGCACCGACACGGTGGATAAAATTATCGGGCTTGAGCTCGGAGCGGACGATTACATGACCAAGCCGTTCGAGCTGAGGGAGGTATCCGCCCGAATCAAGGCGCTGCTAAGACGCAAGGAAAAAGCGGATCGCGCCGGAAGCCAACGAGTGCAGATTGCGCAAGGGGTGGAGCTGGACAAGAAGGGCTATGCGGTCTATAAGGACGGGGAAGAAATTAAGCTAAAGCCGAAGGAGTTCGAGCTGCTGCTTCTTTTCCATGAATATCCGGGCCGCGTATTCTCCAGGGAAGAAATTGTGGATCGGGTATGGGAAATGGACTACGACGGCGATCTTAGGACAGTCGACGTTCATGTGCAGCGTATTCGCAAAAAGCTGGACGTCGCCCTGATCGAGACGGTATTCGGCATTGGCTATCGAATGGGCGAGCGTGGAGCGGGATGAGAAGAGGAACGCTTCCCATTCATTGGAAGTTTACGGTTGGCTTCATCCTGATTTTCTCCATAGCCGCGGGCTGCTTGTACGCTTATATGTCGCATATATTGGCGGAGCAGACGAAGGTGACGATCCGGGAAGATATGAAGAAGCTGCAGACATTTGCTTATGATCATATTCAGCAGTATTCGATTGTCCAACAAGCGAGCAATGAGCAAAAAGAAAATGAAATTACGCCGCTGCTTTATGGCATCAGCCGAAGCACGGGGCATCCTGTTGCCTTTTACGATAAAGAGGGAACGTTCATAGGCGAGACGTTTATGACAAAGAACGGCAGCGCAAGACTGGCTATGAACCCGTCTGCGCCTCTTGCACACACATTCGAGAATGATAGAACGCTCACCCTGGAAAACAAATCGGTCGTAACGATGCTTCAGGATGAAGACAACCATCTCGTGCTGCTGAGCTTCCCTTATTATACGAACAATCAATATGAAGGGCTGTTCCGCATAACGAGCGACTATTCGAGCCGTTATGCGCATAATGCCGCGATTTTGAAAAGCTTTGCCTGGTTTATCGCGGCTCTGTTTGTCGTCATTACTGTATTTACTTATATGTTATCGAACCGAATAACGCGTCCTTTGTTCAAGCTGTCCCATGCGATGAAGGGGTTCGGCGAAGGCCGCCAATCGGAACATAAGCTGCCGGTCGAGCGGGGCGATGAAGCAGGCCAATTGGCGGCAAGCTTCATACAAATGAAGGGGCAAATCGAAGAACAGCTGGCGCATCTTGCGGCAGAACGCAATAGAGTCGTAGAGCTTGAGCAGAGCAAGAGGCGATTTTACCAGCATATTACGCATGAGCTAAAAACGCCGCTCACCTCGATTTCCGGCTATGCGCAAATTATCGGCGAGCCTGGCTTTGACGATCCTGTTTTTCTGGAGCGCGCAGCCGGGCGAATTAAGACGGAAAGCGACCGGCTGCACAGCATGGTCGTGCAGGTGCTTGAGCTTGCCCGACGAGAGGAAGGGGAAGGTCGGCAGCCGGATGAGCCGGTCGAGCTAGGCGATCAGCTTGAAGCCTGCTGCGAGGATATGGAGCTGAAAGCATCGCGGTACGATATGGTGCTGCAATGCGATGTGCAGGCTCTAACGGTCAGCGGGCAGAGAGAGGAGCTTCGCAAGGTTTGGGTTAATTTGCTGGATAACGCCATTAAGTACGGAGCGACAGGGACGACGATCCGCATTCAGGCTGTGCGCGAAGAGGGCTATGCCGTGGTGCAGGTTAGAAACGAGTGTGATCAAGAGCGGGAGGCGGACGAGCTGCTCGTGTTCGAGCCCTTTTACCGGGATTACGGAGCTGCGATGAAGGAGCCAGGGAGCATCGGGCTTGGCTTGGCTATTTGCCGATCGATTGTGGCGAGCCATGAGGGAACGATTGATTTTCGCCAAGAGGGGAGCAGCGTCCTTGTTCAGGTAAAGCTGCCGCTTTGGACATAAGTTGGCAACAACGAGGGCTAATTTGGACATAACCTTTCGGTATAGTGATCGTAAGAAACGATCAGAAAGGGTGCAAATGAATATGGAAATGGAAACGGCCGTACAGAGGAATACAGGAAAGCGGAGAAAGCAGGGAATATGGATAGGGCTGCTCGCGGGAGCGGTCGCCCTAAGCGGATGCGCTTCAGCCGGAGCGGGAGCCCCCCAAGCAGCTTCATTCGTGCTTAGCGAGGACGTGAAGGCGGAGATCCGAAGCATGGAGTCGCCGCTGCTGGATGGACAGCTGCTGCCGCTTGATGAAGAGCTTCCATACAGCGATATTTTATCAATTAAGAACGGGACGATGCTATTTAATAAGAAGAAAGGCTTCTATGCGGTCAATATTGAAGAGGGCGGCAACGACTCGCCAAAACAACTGTTGGATGTGCCTGCAATCGCGGTATCGGAGAATGGGAAAAAGGTGCTCCATGGGTTCGGGATATCGCCTTATATTCTCGATTTAGACACCGGCGAGAGCAAAGCTGTACAGCTGAAAAGCAGTGAACCCTATGAAGGAAAAAGTAGTCCTACTGCCTACACGGATATTCAGTTCGCAGATGCCGAAGGACGTTATATTGTCATTCAAAGGGATATAGGCGTGATCGCGATTGCCGATACCGCAACGGATGAAGTCCATACGATTATGCTTGAGAAGTATTTGGGCAAATCCTACGGATACCGGCATGATTTCAAAGTGTTTCAAAATGAGCTTTATATGCCTTTGAGTATGGGTCAAGGCCAGCACGATGATTTGTATAAGATTAATTTGGACAGCTATAAGTTCGAGCCGGTACTAGTGAGCGATCAATTGTATGTTGGGGGCTATCAGCCTCTTGCAGACGGAACCCTTTTGTTCAGTGGCCAATTCCAGGGTGAGGATGGCATATTCATCTATGATCCCGCCACCGGAAAAAGCACGACGCTAATCGGTGAGCCGGATACCGACGAAGGCCGGCTAACCTATGCATTTAGCCTGTCTCCAGACGAGAGCCGAATACTTATCCATGATGTTGTAATTGAAGATGTAGCGGTAGCGGAGCTTAAGAACGGAAAGCTGCTCAATAAGCGCGTCGTTTTAAAGGGTTACTCGTTATACGCCCTTATATGGTTAATGTCCAGCTGGAATGAGGACGGAAACGATTTCTATATTAAGCTGGGTTATGATGAAGGGGGCTCGTCCACTGATGCAGTGAACAACATCGTAAAATTCAAATCCGCACAGTAGGCTAGCAAGTACATCGCCATCGGCAATTCAGCATGATGGCGATATATTTTTTACTGGCAGAGGCTGTCCAAATCGTTCATAAGATCGGGTATCCATGCTTCAGATCCTGGAATGATATCTGTCCCTCCGTATACGAGCCATCTTAACGTCTTAATAAGCCAGCATATCCCGCCGATTCGCAGCTGCCAGTTAAGCTGTTCAAATGTTAGGCCGGTACGGCTCTCCTCATGGAATGCCGTTATAATGTCATCCTTCGATATGCCGCTTAAACTATGCGCTTCGTGCATTAAACTATAGAGATCGCCGAGATGAGGACTTAAATAAGCAATTGACCAGTCGATCGGTAAAATGCGTTCCCCCTGAATTAACAGGTTTTTGGCATGATAATCATGGTGAACCAACGTAAGCGGCGCTGTCTCATACAGCTTGTTAAGCTCTGTTGGAAATGTGCCCTGCAATCTGAGAAGTACATCGTTCCCGGATAGACGGGGCGACCGAAGAAGGTCGTCCAGAAGCGCAAGGAAATGCGAGGCGGGCACCGTATAAATGCGAAGGATTTCTTCTGAAAGACTTCCAAGATTGGCTGATGCTGTGTCGCGAAGCCGTGCTAGTCCTTTTGCCGCTTCAAGAAAAAGCTCAGGCCGCGGCTGCTGCTCCAAATTAAACGTCCCGCAATCTTCCATTACCATTACGGCGCTATCATCGCGTTCATAATAGCCGTAAATAACAGGTGAAGGGATATTTAAAGGGCTCACAAGACGCTCATATATCGCCGCTTCGCCTGCCATTTCTTTTCCGCCCCATTTTACAATGCGGGTTTCGCCTGATGGCAGTGAGGCCCGGTAAACTTCTGACAGCGACCATTTCCTTAAAAGCGACCACTCGGCCACCTCATCTAGCATCGGAATAGAAGTGCAGTATACGTCAAAGCGTTCAGGAATCATCATTAAATTGCCTCCTCTAGCAAAGTTAATCTAGTAAAGAAAATTTTACATGAATATCCAATAAAGTATAGACTTATATTTTTGCTTCTGATAGCATGTTGTATGAGGTCTTGAAAAAATTCAAGACTCTTTTTTTATCTTCTTCAGCCAAAAGGGAGGCATTATGCAGACGAGAGTAGAAGAGTTGCTAGCCGGCGTTTTCGGCGAGGTTCCAGCTTATTCTGTCGAACCGGTTCCGTTTGGACTGACAAACCTGACAAAAATCATTAAGGTCAACGGCGACAAATATGTAGCCCGCATTTATGACCGCCATACGAAAGATGTGTCAAGCATTGAGCTGGAATCGAAAATAACGTCATTTTTGAACCACAGCCATCTATCCTTTCAAGTGCCCGCGTTTTTACAGGCAAAGACCGGAGAAGATTGCGTAAAATTTTCCGACGGGACGTTAGGCGCGCTCATTACTTTTCTTGAAGGCAGTGTACCTGAACTAACGGCAACGCGGCAAGCTGAACAATTAGGAAGGATTGTCGGCGAGCTTTCATCAGCACTAACGAAATATGATACGACGGGGCTCGAGAATCGCGGGACTCCCTTTACCCATATTTATCGTCTTCATCCGCTTGCAGATCGGGATGCTGTAAAGCGATTCGTCGAGGAGCCTCCTTTTTCTATACCACAAGAGCATATCGCTTTCTATCATGAAATGATTATCGCTATTGAGCAAGACATGCATTTATTAAACCTGCTGCCTCGCCAGTTCGTCCATCATGATTTGCTCATTTACAACTTATTGGCTGTGAATAACAGCATTTGCGGCGTTTTGGATTTTGATTTGATTTCATATGATGCTAGTTTTATGGAGTTCGCGATTAGCCTGAATCATGTTCTGCAAATGTCTCAAGGATCGCTGGAGATGGCAGAAGCATTTACAAAGGGCTACGCCGGTTATTGCAAGCATTCATCGCAGGAAATCGGGCTTTTGCAGCTGATGACGCAGATTTATCATGCTGCCGTGCTTCATTTTTACATCGGCCAGCATTATTCGGGGAAAAACATCGAACAGAATTTCAACTATATTCTTAACCAATTTCAATCGCGAAATGACTGGCTGAATACTAGTAGGCCCATTATTCGGGAGATGCTGGAGTCTCACTTATTGTGAGATTCTTTTTTATTGTTAAGTTCCTTATTCTGACATACAGCGTTCTACAGCCTTCATCATAGAAGCAGGAGTAGAATGGAGGCAGAATCTCGAATAGGGAGCTGATGGAGATGCCGAGCAATAAAGACTGGTCCAAATTACAGCGGGTGTTTAACGATAAAGGGTTTTTGAAGCGAGAGGATATAGGCGAGGTGCATGTCGAATCCGACATTACGCCGGCGCTGAAGGAAGCGATCGTGAAGCTTGGCGGCACGGATTGGAAGAACAAGCCGATAACGAGCGTAAAGGATATTGAGGACTTAATCTTTATCGGCGATAAGCTGAAAAGAAGCTTTTGCGGTGTACCTGACCGGGGGAGCGGCGGAGGCAGTTCGCCGCTCGCCTTCGGTTCTCCTGGGGGTCGTTGGAGCCGCGGCGCTTTGCGGGTATCCATCGATACGACTGGATGCAGCTTCTTTAATGCGCCGGGAGCTACCGCGACTCCGGCCGGAGTCATTATGGACGCCTTCAATATGTGGCAGACCGCTTCGGCTTATTTTACATTTACGCAGGTTCCGGCAGGCAGTCCCGCGAACATTCGCGTCGTATTTGGAGGGAGCAGCGTGGACTCTCGCTTCGGAAGCGGCGGGGGTGTGCTCGCCTCGGCAGGATATCCCGAGCATGGCAACATACAATTCGATTCGGCAGAAAAGTGGTCGCCCAGAGGCGTTAACGGAACAACCAGCCTGCTTTCGGTAGCCATTCATGAGATAGGTCACGCATTAGGGCTAACTCACTCAAGCAGGCCGGGCAGCACGATGTACCCATACGATTCGTCGACGTTTACGATTGATCCGGAATCTCGGGAGGCGCTTGATCTCATGTATGGCTGGTCGCCTCAGCAGAAGCTGGGCGATAGGGGAACTAGCGACCGGGCTGCGCTTGCTGTTGCAAGCACGACTAATTTTTCGGGCAGATATGAGACTCCGCGGATGGTGTGGAAAGGATTGAAGGGAGACAGCGGCATTTACGATTCCGAGCTTCATTCCGGCAGCTGGTCTCCGCAGCGCCGCATTCCCGGCATCGGCTCCTCTCATAGCCCCGCGCTGACAGAGATTTCCGTACCGGATCAAGTATTGCGCACCGGGCTTCTTATGGCTTGGAAAGGGGTGCCCAATGACCAAGGCCTCTATTGGACACGCGATATCGGCAACGGCTGGGAGCCGCAGCGGAAGATTAACGGCGTCGGCTCCAGCACGAGGCCGGCGCTCGCGAGTGCGGCCGGAAATGTATGCATGGCATGGAAGGGCATTAACAATGACAGCGGCATCTATTGGTCCCGATTCGACCCAGCGGCCAAGGCATGGTCGCCGCAGCAGCGCATACCGGGCATCGGCACCTCGGACTCGCCGGCCCTAATCGGGATAGACAGCAGGCTGTATATGTTCTGGAAAGGGATTCCCGGCGACTCCTGCGCGTACTGGTCGGTATTCGATTTTGCCAACGACCCGATCTGGCGCCCGCAGCGCCGCATCGAATATTTCGCCTATCAGACAGCCGGCGGAGTCGCGCATACGATCGGCACAACAGGCGGATTGGCCGCAGCGCGGCGAGGCAATGGCGTTTTAATCGCGTGGAAAGGCGTTGAAGGCGACAGCGGCATCTATTACACCAAGCTGGAGGATCATGAGTTCGGCGGGCAGATTCGAGTGCCCAACGTCGGCACCTCGGCAGGACCTTCGCTAACGGTGACGTCCGAAGGAGCATTAATGGCTTGGAAGGGCATTGAGGGCGACAGCTGCATTTACTGGTCGCGGTTATAACTATCAAGCAGTTCTGGCAAATGACAGCTGTCCCTCTAGGGATGGATGTGATTTGTCGTCTGAAGATAGGCTTCGCCGTCCCCATATGTTAAGCTAATGTTAACAACGTTAATGAGGCTGAGGGAGGGCGCGAAGTATTGGAGCTCAATTACGAGATTATTAAGCTTTCCGATAAGCTGCCTATACGTATTTTGCTGCATGAGGTGAAATATGTAGGTATGCACTGGCATGACAGCATCGAAATATTGGTCGTATTGAAAGGGAGCGTCTCGATTGTCGTGCAGCAGGAGCAGTACGAGCTGCAGGAATCGGATTTGATCGTCATTCATTCCAATGAGCTGCACGCCCTTAGCAGCAGCGAGGATAATCTAGTCATTGCGCTGCAAGTTCCAACGGGCTATATTTTGCAGCACTTTCCCGCTTTCAACCAATATAAGCTGAACTGCAAATCGTTTTTGTACGACCGGGAGCATCAGGATACGTTTCAAGAGATCCGATATCTCGTCGCCAAAATCATATGGTCTTATTCCAAAGAAGGCTTCGCCTATGAGCTTGAGATTGAGTATCTCTTATTGCAACTGCTGCATGAATTGATTTTGCATTTTCGCGAGGAAGAGAATGAAAGCGCTTTAAGCGATAAGCATATGGACCGGCTGCTGCGCATTATTAACACGATCAGGGACAATTACGCTGAGCCTATAACGCTAAAGGATATAGCCGATCAGGAGTTTTTATCGTTCCATTATTTATCCAAGTTTTTTCACAAGCATATGGGTATGAGCTTTACAAAGTACGTCAATTCGGTGCGTTTGGAGCAATCCGTTAAACAATTGGTTTCTTCGGATTTGCCGATTAGCGACATTGCGCTCAATCACGGCTTTCCGAATGTGAAATCGTATTACAAGCTTTTTAACGAAATTTACGGCGTTACGCCGCGCCAATATCGGCTGCAAAATACGATTCATACAGGCAATATGTTTCAGCAGCATAATCATACCGTGAACTATTTGGAGATTAACCGGCAAAATGTGTTCGGCGAGCTGTTTCAATATTTGAAGATGCCTGCTACGCAGCCTGCAAGCAAGCTTGCCCATTCGCTTAAAATTCATCATGCCATTGACGCAGCCGGAAAGGGAAAGGCGCTCAAGCACAATTGGCGGAAAATGACTTCGATTGGCAAAGCTAAGGAGGGTTTATACGCTGCGGTGCAGAGTCAGCTAAAAACGCTGCAGGACGAAATCGGCTTTCAATATATCCGGTTTCACGGCATTTTCGACGATGAGATGATGGTTTACAGCGAGGAGCAGAGCGGGAAGCCGGTTTTTAGCTTTGCGTATGTGGACCAGCTCTTCGATTTTTTGCTTAGCATCGGCTTGAAGCCGTTCATCGAGCTCGGATTTACGCCTTCGCAATTAGCGTCAGGGGAGCAGGCGATTTTTTATAAGAAGAGCTGTATCAGCAAACCGAAGGATTACGGCGTATGGAAGCAAATGGTCTATAGCTTGACGAATCATTTGATTGATCGCTATGGGCTTGAGGAGGTTAGACAGTGGTATTTCGAGGTGTGGAATGAGCCGGAATTCGAGCAGTTCTGGCCCGATACGTTCGAGGATTACTGCTTGTTGTACAAAATGAGCTATGACGCCATTAAAGAAGCGGACGCCGAGCTTAAAACGGGAGGCCCCGGCACATTCTCGACTACGCTGCTCAGCAATGATTGGATGGATCGTTTCATCGCTTATTGCAAGGCCGAGGCTTGCGAGCCCGATTTTATATCCTTCCACAGCTATCCTTATGAAAATTTAGATGTCGATATCTCACAATTTGTTGCTTTCCATGATCTGTTGTCGGCTGTGCCTCTTTCTTTAAACGAGGACTATTTGGCTGCGGTCATCGCTAACGTTAAGAGAAGGGTGAAATCGCTGACCGGAATGACCGAAATCCACATGACGGAATGGAACTCTACCGCCTATCAGCGCGACCTGATTAACGATACCTGCTATAAAGCGGCGTACATCATTAAAAATATCGTTGAAACGATGGACGAGATCGATAGCTACTGCTATTGGACCAGCACCGACCTTTTGGAGGAGTTTCAAATCAGCGAGGGCATGTTTCACGGCGGATTAGGGCTTATGTCGAATAACGGCATGAAGAAGCCGGCCTATTACGCGTACACCTTTTTGTCCAGACTGGGCAATACGCTCATTGCGCGCGGCAAGTATTATATCGTGACGAGACAAAATAACAGCTATCAGCTCATTTTGTTCAACTACTGCCATTATGATAAGCTGTACAGCCAAAACGACGAATCGGGCATCGATTACAGCAACCGGTATGACGTATTTGCGGAGAATCAGTCACGGGAATTGACGATCTCGTTGGACGGCCTTAACGAAGGGGACTATACGATTTGCAAGCATGTGCTGAACCGGCAGCATGGCAGCGTTTTTGACGAATGGGTGAGCATGGGATGCCCGGACAGGCTGTCCCGCGAGGAGCTGGTTTATTTGCAAAACATCAGCGTGCCAAAAAGGGAAAGAAAAATGCTGCATATAAACGACTCGTTCCAAATAACAGCGCAGCTTGCGCCGCATGAAGTGCAGCTGTATGAAATTATACCCAAAAGGTAGCAAAAGGTAGGTGAAAACCTGCCTTTTTTTGTTGTCCTGCCAGCCGAACGCCTAGCCTGCGGGGGAAAGTGATTAATTTAGGGTAAGAAAAACGCTTAAAGAGGGGAAGCAGAAATTTGTAAGCGTTTACTATAATGAGTGCTAGAAAGCAAAATACAAGACGGGAGGGATAGAATGAACGTTACTCCGGCAACAGTGAACGTTACTCCGGCTACGATGAACGCAAAGCAAACAACGTGGAAGGAAAGAATCAGCTATGGGCTTGCGGATACGGCATCGAATTTGGTATTTCAAGTCATTACGACCTACCTGCTGTTCTTCTACACCGACGTAGCGGGATTAAGCGCAGCGGCGGTAGGGACGCTTTTTTTAATCGCGAGAGTAATTGACGCTTTCGACAGTCCGATTATCGGCATTATGATCGACAAGACGAGCACGAGATGGGGAAAGGCGCGGCCTTGGTTTTTGTGGCTTGCGGTTCCTTTTTCGGCAATGGCAATATTGACCTTCTACGTACCTGACTTGAGCGCCAGCGGGAAGCTGGCATACGCTTATGTGACTTACATTATTTTGGGCATTATTTATGCGGGCATTAACCTGCCGATTACGGCGATGCTGCCGAGCATGTCCAGCAATTCGCAAGAGCGGACCGTGATTGGCGTCGTGCGGATGGTGCTCGCGTTAGTGGGATCGATGTTCGTCGCCGTGTTCACGCTGCCGATCGTCGATGCGATTGGCGGCGGCGATCAGCAAAAGGGCTTTTTCTGGACGATGGTTATTTTCTCTATCGCAGCGGCGCTGCTGTTTGTGAACGCATTCTGGAACACACGGGAGCATATCCGCTCAAGCTCTTCGGATAAAGCGCTGCCTGTTAAGGTCGCAATAAGCGCGATAAAGGGCAATTGGCCTTGGGTCATTGTGCTGTTTCTCAATTTTATTTTTTGGGTTGCCAGCATTATGAAGACGCAAACGACCGTTTACTTCTTCACCTACAATATGGGGAATAAAGATTTGATTCCGGCTGCCCAAGGCGCAAGCATTCTCATGTTTGTGACACTGCTGATGGTACCCTTCTTTACGAAAAAAATAGGCAAGCGCAACACGATGATACTGGGCCTTGCTATTTCTATCGTCGGCCAGCTGGTGCAATTCGCAGGCAGCAGTTCGGCTTCCGTCCCCGTTATTTTTGCGGGAATTGTCATTGCGGCGCTCGGCATGGGCTTCTGCGCAGGCCTGCTGTTCACGATGATAGCCGATACGGTCGATTACGGCGAGTGGAAAAACAATGTGCGCGCGCAAGGGCTGCTGACGTCCGCTTCGAGCTTCGGTGTGAAGTTCGGCATGGGGCTGGGCGGCGCGGTATGCGCCTGGATTTTATCGTTTGGCGGCTACCAGGCTAATAAGGAACAGACCTCGTCCGCGTTGTTTGCCATTGAGCTGAATTTTATATGGATACCGCTAATTTGTTTTGCGCTGGCGATTGTTGCGCTACTGTTCTACAAGCTGGACAAAGAGGAAGCGCAAATGCTGGCCGAGCTGGAGAGCAGAAGAGTCACTGAATAAATAGTCTGCTAGATATGAGAGAAGGAGAAATGAGAGATGCTGAATAATATCGATTTGACGAAAAAACCGTTTAACTTAAAGGAGTCGGACATTGCGTGGGTGGAGGAGCAGCTGGCGCAAATGAGTCTGGATGAAAAAATAGGGCAATTGTTTTGCTTAATCGGGATGGCCGAGGAAGAGCAGCAGCTCGTTCAGCTGCTGGCTGCATTTAAGCCGGGCGGCGTTATGTATCGTCCGATGCCGGGCGAGCAGATTCAGCATATTCACCGTATCCTGCAAAACAACAGCAAGCTGCCTCTGCTGCTGGCCGCTAATCTGGAGGACGGCGGAAGCGGCAGCGCGATTGACGGCACTTATTTCGGCAAGCCGCTGCAGGTCGCAGCGACGGACGATGAGGAAATGGCCTACAAGCTGGGGCTTGTCGCCGGACGCGAGGGCGGTGCGGTCGGGGTCAATTGGAGCTTCGCGCCGATTGTAGATATCGATATCAATTTTAGAAATCCAATTACCAATGTCCGCACGTACGGCTCCGATCCGCAGCGCGTACGGAAGATGGCGAAGGCGTACATGAAAGGCGTCCACGAGAATGGCTTGGCCGTATCGATCAAGCATTTCCCGGGAGACGGCGTAGACGAGCGCGATCAGCATTTGCTCACTTCCATCAACTCGTTGTCGGCGGAGGAATGGGACGATTCGTTCGGAATGGTCTACAAGGAGCTGATCGAGGAAGGCGCGCAGACCGTTATGGTCGGCCACATTATGCTTCCGGCCTATTCCAAGCTGCTGAATCCGGAGCTTAAGGACGAGGAGTTGATGCCGGCGACGCTGTCGCCGGAAATTTTGCAAGGATTACTGAGAGAGAAGCTGGGCTTCAATGGGCTAATCGTGACGGACGCTTCCATTATGGCCGGCTTTACGATAGCGGAGAAGCGGGAAATCGCCGTGCCTAAAGCGATTGCTTCCGGCTGCGATATGTTTCTGTTCACGAAGAACATAGAAGAGGATTACAGATTTATGCTTCAAGGGATCGAGAAAGGTATTTTGACGGAGCGGCGCATTAATGAGGCAGTCACCAGAGTTCTCGGCTTGAAGGCTTCTTTAAAGCTCCATGAGAAGCATGAGCAAAATGCGCTTGTTCCTCCGCGGGAAGCATTGTCGATCGTCTCATGCGAGGAGCATCAGGAATGGGCGAAGGCCTGCGCAGACCTCTCCGTTACACTGGTGAAAGACAGAGATCGGCTGCTGCCGATCTATCCTGATGAGTACAAATCGATTCTCGTCTATGTGCTCGGCGACGAAGGCAATCATTTCAGCCAATCTTGTTCCTCCTTATTTGTAGAGAAGCTGCGGGCGGAAGGCTTCACCATTGATCTTTATGACAAAGCGAACGTAGACCTGACGGAAATGTTCATGCCGATTGAAGTGCTCAAAGCGAAGTACGATCTTGTTATTTACTTCTCTAACATAACGACGGCAAGCAATCAGACTGTCGTTAGAATTAACTGGGCGCCGCCTTTCGGATCGGATATGCCATGGTTTATTCGTGAAATACCGACGCTGTTCATTTCTACGGCAAATCCTTATCATCTGCAGGATGTGCCAAGGATGTCGACTTTTATTAACGGTTACTCCAGCAATAGCTTTACTGTAGAGGCAATCATCGAAAAAATAACGGGCAAATCGCCATTCAAGGGCGTCAATCCGGTCGATCCGTTCTGTGGCTATTGGGAAGCCAAGCTGTAGGAGGTATGAAACGTGCGTATTCAAGCGGTCATCTTTGATTTGGATGGCGTCATCGTATCGACGGACCATCTTCATTACTTAGCTTGGAAGCGGCTTGCGGATGAGCTGCGCATTCCTTTCGATGAAGAAGTCAATCATCGGCTGCGAGGCATCAGCAGAATGGAAAGCCTTCGCATTATACTGGAGGCTTCCAGCCGTTCTTATTCGGCATCCGAGCAGGAGGAGCTGGCGAAACGGAAAAACAGCTATTACCGCGTATTGCTGCAATCGTTGACGGAGCGTGATATTTTGCCAGGCGTTGAGGACGTATTGGAGGGGCTGGCCGCTCGCGGCATTCAAACGGCGATCGGCTCCTCCAGTAAAAATGCGCTCCTCATTATGCAGAGGATTGGCTTGAACGACAGGTTCCCCGTTATCGTGGACGGCAACGATATCCGGCTGAGCAAGCCGGACCCCGAGGTATTTCGGCTGGCGGCAGAGAGATTGCAGACAGCGCCTGAAAGCTGCCTTGTGGTGGAAGATGCGGTTGCCGGCCTCGAGGCGGGCTTGGCGGCATGCATGAGAGTTGCGACTGTAGGGGATGCGTCTAAGGATGCACGATCCGCGTATGCGCTGCGGGACTTAACTGAGTTTTTCGATAAAATTCAATTTGAGTAGAGGTGCTGCTATGACTTCCAAAGGCTCGAAAATGGTTGTTTGGGGATTTCTCGCGGTATGGGCTTTATTCATGATTGTATTTACGTTTTACGATTTGAATCTATCGCAGGCCGTCTATAATGCGGAATCAAAATTCGGGCATTTTTTTGAAGTGTACGGGGAGCACCCGGCGCTGATCATCCTGTTTGCCGCAGGGAGCATTTTGTTTAATACGGCAAAATATCGACAGGGAATGTCTAATCTATTCATTCGATTAGTCGGCGGATTGTTTATATTGCTGGGAGGCTTTGCCGGCGTTCTGTTCGTCTTCGTACGAGGCTTCGACCGAAGCGACGGAACGGCTATGCTCATCAGTCTTGCGGTAACCGCGGCCATCGCCGTCATTGTCCAGCTTTTGCTGAACCGGATTCCGGAGGACACGTTGAAGATGTACAACAAAGCTGCTTGGGCTGGCATCGCCATCATTTTCGCCGAAATGCTTGTTGTTAATGTGGTGAAAATCTTTTGGGGCAGATTGCGGTTCCGCGAAATGGGCGACGATTTCTCGCAGTTTTCGCGATGGTTCCTGCCCAATGGGATACAAGAAAACGGGGTAACCGGGGAAGCGTACAAATCGTTCCCGTCCGGCCATTCAGCGAATGGCTGGGCGATATGGGCAGGCTTGCTGTTTATGCCCCTCAAAAATAAATGGCGCAGCGCCATGCTCGTAATCGCTATAGTTTGGGGCTTGTGCACATCATACAGCCGAATCATAATGGGCGCGCATTTCGCGACGGACGTATTGGTCGGCGCATTCATCACAATCGCTTGCATGCTGATCATTTGCAAATGGTTCAAAATCGAGTTGTACCCGCCTGTCGGAACTGAATTGCAAGCGCGATAACGTGAAATAGACCGCATCTCTGCGAGGGTTGCGGTCTATTTCTGCTTTTACCGTCTTTACCGGTCTAAGCCTTCTCTTGGGCAATAGCGATACCAGGTTTCCGAATGAAGAGTGCTGCAACTGTCGCAGCGGCAGCCAAACCGATCGAGACTAGCGATGTATAGTTAATGGCATCTAGCAAAGCTTGCTGCTTTAATAGGTCTCCGGACAATGTGCCTTGCAGCTCCGTCGTACGTTTAGCGGCATAGCTGGTCATAAGCGTTACGAAAATAGCTGTTCCGACAGCCCCCGCTACTTGCTGCACCGTACTGTTAATAGCGGTGCCAGAAGGATTGAGCTGCCTTGGCAGCTGATTAAGGCCGTTAGCCTGCACGGGCATGTAGATGAGCGCCACACCGACATTTCGAACCGCAAACCATACCGCCACATAAACCGTAGATGTATCGATTTGAAATTTTGACATGAAATAAGTCGAGATTCCGATTAGCGGGAACCCGATCAACGCCAGCGGCATGGCGCCGAATTGATCGTACGCCCTTCCTGCATAAGGCATTAAGATAGCCATCAGCAAAGCGCCAGGGAGCATGACGATGCCGGATACGAAAACCGAGTGTCCCTGTACAGTCTGCAAATAATACGGCAGTATAATCATGGCGGAATACATAATCATCGATAAGATGACGGAAAGGACCGAGCTGAGCGCGAACATCGGGTAGCTATATACACGCAAATCCAGCAAAGGATTGTCTATTTTCAACTGCCGCCATACAAATAGCGCTAACATGGCGAAGCCGAACAAAATTAGTCCGTATACGCTAATGTCGCCCCAGCCTTTGGAGCTGGCGCTGCTGAAGCCGTATAAAATAGCGGCAAAGCTTAAGGTAGACAGGGCAACCGATGGGGCGTCAATTGTCGTATCGCGCTGCTCCAGCACATTATCCAATTTCCAAATAGCCAAAATTAAGCTTAGAAGCGCAAAGGGCGCGATCGCGATAAACAGCATCCTCCAGCCAAACGTATCCACGATAAGACCGGCAATAGTCGGGCCGATAGCCGGCGCGAACATGATGACTAATCCGTATAGCCCCATCGCTTTGCCGCGTTCCGCTTTGCTGAAGCTGACCAGCATCACATTCATTAACAGAGGCGATAATACCGATGCG
>Ga0180215_1000315_pt1 | contig 65259 bp, 63 predicted proteins | sample eDN3rd37CBELigBY_FD_128871 | JGI IMG/M metagenome (GOLD analysis project Ga0180215, IMG submission 128871) | Enriched backyard soil microbial communities from Emeryville, California, USA - eDNA 3rd pass 37_C BE-Lig BY (version 2) (version 2) | ecosystem: Environmental > Terrestrial > Soil >... | reverse complement strand
CAGCACCACGGACAGGACCCGGCATCCGTCGCCTTCCAGACCGTGGAGAAGGCACAGCGCGAGGGCATCGAGATCGTGCTGATCGACACCGCCGGCCGCCTGCAGACCAAGAGCGGTCTCATGGACGAGCTGGCCAAGATCCGTCGCGTGATCGAGAAGCAGGCGGAGATCGCCGAGGTGCTGTTGGTTCTGGATGCGACGACGGGCCAGAACGGGCTATCGCAGGCGGAGGCATTCATCGAGCACGCCGGGGTCACGGGGCTTGTGCTCACCAAGCTGGACGGGTCGGCGAAGGGCGGTTTCGTCGTGGCGGTTCAGGAGCGCACGGGCATCCCGATCAAGCTGATCGGCCAGGGGGAAGGCATCGGCGACCTCACCGGGTTCACGCCGCACGTCTTCGTGCAGGGCCTCCTCGGCTGACCCCCTCTGCGGGTTGAGTAGGCCGCTTGCGACGGGCCTGTGCGGGTTGAGTAGGCCGCGAAGCGGCCGGCCTGTGCGGGTTGAGTAGGCCGCGAAGCGGCCGGCCTGTGCGGGTTGAGTAGGCCGCGAAGCGGCCGTATCGAAACCCCCCCCGTGGCGTATCGCGCGACCCGAACCCGGTTTCGATACGGCCCTGGCGGGCCTACTCAACCCGCAGCGGCAGGTTTCGATACGGCCCTGGCGGGCCTGCTCAACCCGCAACGGGGGGCGCGAGCCCACTCAACCCGCAGCGGTTGCGCTAGTTGGCGCCGCGGTGCGCCCTCGCGTAGCCGACGTAGTGGGTGGCGTTGTCGCGCACTTTCTCGAACTCTTCGTCGGTGAGCTCCCGCCGCACCTTGGCGGGCACCCCGGCCACGAGCGAGCGCGGTGGGATGACGGTGCCTTCGAGCACGACCGCGCCTGCTGCCACGAGTGAGCCCGCCCCAATTACCGCGTTGTTGAGCACTGTCGCGCTCATGCCGATGAGGCAGTCGTCTTCAACGGTGCAGCCGTGCAGAACCGCGGCGTGGCCGACGCTCACGCCCGCACCGATGCGCGTGGGGATGCCGGAGTCGCAGTGCACGGTCACGTTGTCCTGCAGGTTGCTGCGAGCGCCGAGCGTGATGCTGTCGACGTCCCCGCGCAGTACGGCGCCGTAGAAGACGCTCGACTCCGGTCCGAGGGTCACGTTGCCGATCAACGTTGCGTTGGGTGCGACCCACGCGGAGTCGTCGACGGATGGCGTCTTGCCGGCGATGGGAATGATCAGCGGTGTTGTCATGCACCCAAATTAGCGCGTGAGGCGGGAAGCCACCTCGAGCAGAACCTCTTCGTTTGCTGCGTAGACGCCTTCTTCGCGTGGCCAGTGGTAGATCACGTCGGTGAAGCCGAGTTCGGATGCCCGGCCGACGGCATCCTCCCACGCGCCGACGCTCGCCAGCGCGAGCGTGCCGCCGGAGTCGAGACTCAGGTAGCGGTCGATCCTGTCGCGCCCACGAGCGGCCAGGGCCTCATCGAGGCGCTCGCGCAGCTCGGCGACCCCTGCCCACCACTCTTCGCCCTCGGCACCGTCGCGCCCCGTCGTGACCCAGCCCTCTGCGCGCTGCGCCACGAGGGCGAGGCCCTTCGGCCCGTTTGCCGCGACGATCAGCGGCATCCGTGGGGACTGTGCGGGCCTTCCGACCATGCGCGCGTCGACGGCCGTGAACCACTCCCGGTCGAAAGAGACGCCGCCGCTGCCCGGTGCCTCGAATCGCAGCAGTTCATCGAGCCCGGTCACGAATTCGACAAAGCGCTCGTGCCGTTGCCGCGGCGTCAGCTCGCTCTGCCCGAGCGTGAACGCGTCGAAGCCCGTTCCCCCGGAGCCGACGCCCAGCAGCATCCGTCCGCCAGAGATGTCGTCGATGGTGGCCAGGTCTTTGGCGAACGTCACCGGATGCCTGAAGTTGGGGGAGGCGACGAAGGTTCCCAGACGGATGGTCGAGGTCACGGTTGCCGCCGCCGTGAGTGTGGGCACCGTGGCATACCAAGGCTCACCGGCGAGGCTGCGCCACGAGAGGTGGTCGTAGGTCCAGGCGTGGTCGAAGCCGAGCTCCTCAGCCTGCTGCCAGGTTCGCCGGGCATCCGCCCACTTCGCCTGGGGGAGTATGACGATTCCGTGCCGCATCCGCCCAGCCTATGGCGGTCGCCTCAGCCTGCCCGCTCCGCTTAAGCTAGGAGGCACCATGGCCACTTTTGGAAACCTCACCGACCGCCTGGTCGATACGTTCAAGAACCTCCGCGGCAAGGGCAAGCTGAGCCCTGCGGATGTTGACGGCACCGTTCGCGAGATCCGTCGCGCCCTGCTCGAGGCAGATGTGGCGCTCGATGTCGTCAAGTCTTTCACCGCTAAGGTGCGTGAGCGTGCCCTCGGCGATGAGGTCTCGAAGGCGCTCAACCCCGCCCAGCAGGTGGTGCAGATCGTCAACGACGAACTCGTGCAGATTCTCGGCGGTCAGCTGAATGACGGTCAGCCTAGGCGCTTGAACTTCGCGAAGAACCCTCCGACCGTGATCATGCTGGCGGGTCTACAGGGTGCCGGTAAGACCACGCTCGCAGGCAAGCTGGCCAAGTGGCTTGCGGGGGAGGGGCACGCGCCCATGCTGGTTGCGGCCGACCTCCAGCGCCCCAATGCCGTCACCCAGCTGCAGGTGGTGGGTGAGCAGGCCGGGGTGCACGTGTTCGCTCCCGAGCCCGGCAACGGCGTAGGCGACCCGGTCAAGGTTGCCAAGAACGCGATCAAGTACGCGAACGACAAGCAGTACGACGTCGTCATCGTCGACACCGCGGGTCGCCTGGGCGTCGACGCTGAGCTGATGAAGCAGGCCGCGAACATCCGCAAAGCCGTAGACCCAGACGAGGTGCTGTTCGTCATCGACGCGATGATCGGTCAGGATGCCGTCACCACCGCCAAGGCGTTCCAGGAGGGCGTGGACTTCACCGGCGTGGTGCTCACCAAGCTCGACGGTGACACCCGCGGTGGTGCAGCGCTGTCTGTCGCATCCGTCACCGGCCGCCCCATCGTCTTCGCCAGCACCGGCGAGAAGCTCGACGAGTTCGAGCCGTTCTACCCCGACCGCATGGCCAGCCGCATCCTCGACCTCGGTGACATCCTCACGCTCATCGAGCAGGCGCAGAAGACCTTCGATGAGGAGGAGGCGCGCAAGACTGCGGAGAAGTTCGCGACAGACACCTTCACCCTCGAAGACTTCCTCTCGCAGATGCAGCAGCTCAAGAACATGGGCTCCATCAAGAACATGCTCGGGATGCTGCCGGGTGCCAAGGGCATGCGTCAGCAGCTCGACAACTTCGACGAATCGGAGATCACCCGCACCGAGGCGATCATCCAGTCGATGACGCCAGCCGAGCGTCGCCAGCCGAAGCTGCTGAACGGGTCGCGCCGCCTGCGGATCGCGCGGGGTTCGGGAACGACCGTCACCGAGGTGAACGCGCTGGTAGGCCGCTTCGAGCAGGCCGCGAAGATGATGAAGACCGTGGCGAAGGGCGGCGTGCCTCAGGTTCCCGGGATGGGGCCCATTCCGGGCGCCGGATTCGGTGGCGGACGCGGCAAGCAGCAGAAGGCGAAGAAGAAGGGCTCGCGGTCGGGCAACCCGGCGAAGCGGGCGGCCGAGAACGCCGCGCTCGCCGCAGGCAAGCCTGCACAGACCCCTGCCGCAGGGTCGGGCTTCGGGCTGGGAGCCGCAAAGGGTGGCCCCACCGAGGAAGAGCTGGCCTCGCTGCAGAAGTTCCTCGGCCGCTGACAAGGCGCGTCTGACGCCCGACCCGCACGAAACGTTGGGTCGCGGCATCCGCCGGCCGCTGGATACGGTCGAGGCATGAAGCGACTTGTGCTGCCCGTCATCGCTGTTCTGCTGCTTGCCGGATGCGCATCAGACCTGCGCGACGATTCCGTGCCGAACCCCGACGCCCCACCGATGTTCGGCGAACCGGTTGACGGCGAGCCGGCGGCCATCGGCCTGGTCAACCTCTGGCGTGTGACCGGCGCGGAAGGCGAGAGCGACGCCACCTGGTTGCGCCTGGACGCCCAGGAGTTCCAGCTGTGGCGTGACTGCGGCATGGTCGCAGGCTCGTGGGCGGCGACCGACACCCTGTTCCTCGGCGCTGTCTGGGGTGGGATGGGCGGAACCTGCGCTGACTCCGGCATTCCGGTGGTCACGTGGCTGGATGACGTGACCGGCTACGCGCAGACGGCGGATGGCTACGACCTGCTCTCCGCAGACGGGGACGCACTCGCTTCCCTCAGCATCGATGGCGCACCAGAACCGATCGCAGATGCGGCCGAGTTCTTCGCCCAGCCGCCCGAACTCACAGCAGAGGTTCGCGCCCAGTTCCGGGCACCCGCGGCACTTCCCGCTGAATTGCAACCGGCATCCACAGACGCGCTGATGGGTCGGTGGGTTCCCGCGGGCCTGGACGTTCCGACAGACCCGCACGTCGCGTTCGAGGCCGACAGGATCTGGAGCGGATCCGACGGGTGCAACGGCGGGGGAGGGCGCTGGGCGGTGAGCGACAACGGTGAGTTCCTCGCGACATCCGGCCCGTCCACCCTCATCTACTGCGAGGGTGCCCCCGTGCCGTCCTGGGTCGCCCAGACGACCTCCGCGGGCATCAGCCCCGACGGTCTGCTGCTGCTCTTCGACGCATCCGGTACCGAGCTCGGCCGCCTGGCACGCTGAGGGGCGCCCGTAGGCTTGACGGATGACCTCTCGCCCCATCCGAATCGGCGTGCAGTTGGCGCCGCAGCACTCCACCTACCGGCAGCTTCGTGAGACCGCAGCGGCTCTCGAGGAGTTCGGCGTCGACATCCTGTTCAACTGGGACCACTTCTTTCCGCTGACCGGCGACCCGAATGGCCTGCACTTCGAGTCATGGACGATGCTGGCGGCGCTCGCAGAGCAGACCAGCATGGTGCAGCTCGGCGCGCTGGTCAACTGCAACAGTTATCGGAACCCCAACCTGCAGGCAGACATGGCGCGCACGATCGACCACATCAGTGCGGATGCGTCGGGTGTCGGTCGATTCATCTTCGGCACCGGAAGTGGCTGGTTCGAGCGCGACTACGCCGAGTACGGTTATGAGTTCGGGACGGCAGGTAGCCGACTGGATGCCCTGGCCCGGGACCTTCCGATCATCCGGTCACGGTGGGAGAAACTTAACCCGCGACCGACGCGACGCATCCCCGTGCTGATCGGAGGGGGCGGCGAGCGCAAGACTCTGCGCATCGTTGCGGAGCATGCCGATATCTGGCACAGCTTCTCTGACGTGCCCACGCTGGAACGCAAGCTCGGTGTGCTCGCCGCGCACTGCGCGGAGGTCGGTCGCGATGTCAGCGAGATCGAGGTTTCCACCGAGGTTCGGCGGCGCACACCCGAGGAGGCGGATGCCCTCGTCGGCCTCGGCGCGTCGCTGTTCACGATCGGGCTGTCGCGTCCGGATCCAGACCTGGGTCGCGTTCGTGACTGGCTCGAGTGGCGAGACGAGCACAATTCGCGATAGGTTCCTGCCACCTTTCGACCACTCCATGCCAGAGGCAACCCACCAGCCTCTCGGTGTCGGTGGTGCTGGGTAACGTGACTGTGTGAGTACTACCAAGACCGCCAGACCCGCCGTTTCCGCCTCCACCTGGGTGTTGGTCGCGATCGTCGTCACGGTGGTCGCGTGGGCGAGCGCGTTCGTCGTGATCCGCGGCGTCGCGCCGTACTTCTCGGGCGGGCCGTTGGCGCTCGGCCGTCTGCTGGTGGGGAGTGTGCTGCTCGCCCTGCTGCTCATCGGGCGTCGCTGGGTCAGGCCCACAGGTCGTGAGTGGCTGCTCATCCTCGTCTTCGGCGTCGCCTGGTTCGGCATCTACAACGTCGCGTTGAACACGGCCGAGCAGACGCTCGACGCCGGTACAACGGCCATGCTCGTCAACATCGGGCCGATTCTCATCGCCCTCGGTGCAGGATTGTTCCTGGGTGAAGGCATCCCCAAGTGGCTCGCAATCGGTGCGGCCGTTGCCTTCGTCGGCGTCGTCCTCATCGGTTTCGGTACCGGGTCGGGCGAGATCGACGACGGGTGGGGTGTCGTATGGTGTCTTGTCTCCGCGCTCGTGTACGCGATCGGTGTGCTGTGCCAGAAGCGCATTCTGGTTCGCCTCCCGGCCGGTCAGGTCACCTGGCTGGGCTGCGTCATCGGCGCGGTGGCGTGCCTGCCGTTCGGTGGAACCCTGATCCAGGAACTGGCTGCGGCACCGGCTGCCGCAACGCTCGGCATCGTCTATCTGGGCGCCGTGCCAACGGCTCTCGCATTCACCACGTGGGCGTACGCGCTCAAGCGGATGCCGGCTGGCCGCCTCGGCGTCACGACCTACGTCGTTCCGGTGATCGTCATCGTGATGGGCTACCTGTTCTTCGCCGAGATCCCCACCCTGCTGGCGATCGTCGGCGGCCTCGTATGCCTGGTCGGTGTGGCGCTCAGCAGGCGCAAGAGCAGGGCCCCGCTTCCGGCGGAGCCGGTGCGGGCCAGCTAGCTTCGCTACGGTGCTGGAGCGTGTCACTCGCGTGCGTCGGTGAGGCCGGTGTCGTCACACGCCCACGTTTTCTGGCAGAATAGTTAGCTGAGTCTGCGCGGCTCGACCCTCTAATCAGGCCGCACCAGATTTCCTTAGACCTTTCTGCCGAGTGTGCCCCACGCTCACGGCTGTCAGTTCGCTCCCATATCTAGAAGCACACAGGAGAATTGTGGCTGTAAAAATCCGTTTGAAGCGCTTTGGCAAGATCCGCGCTCCGTTCTACCGCATCGTCGTCGCCGACTCGCGCACCAAGCGTGACGGTCGCGTGATCGAGGAGATCGGCAAGTACCACCCCACCGAGGAGCCGTCGCTCATCGAGGTCAACTCTGAGCGTGCCCTGTACTGGCTGAGCGTTGGAGCACAGCCGACCGAGCAGGTCGAGGCGCTCCTGAAGCTGACCGGCGACTGGGGCAAGTTCAAGGGTGAGAAGAACCCGAAGTCGACCGTGAAGCAGCCTGAGCCGAAGGCCGCTTTCGTCGCAGACGAGAAGAAGAAGACCGTTCTGAAGCCCAAGGCCGAGACTCCGGCCAAGGATGCCAAGGACGAGAAGAAGTCTGAGGAGCCGAAGGCAGACGAGGCCGCAGCCGAGGCGCCCAAGGTTGACGAGGCTCCCGCCGCTGAGGCCGCTCCGGAGGCCGCCGCTGAGGAGACCCCCGCAGCCGACGCCGACGCAGACAAGGCCTAACCAGTGCTCGCACCTGCTCTCGAACACCTCGTCAAGGGGATCGTTGATCGCCCGGACGATGTTCAGGTCGTTGCCAAGTCGTCACCGCGTGGCGAGGTTCTCGAGGTGCGCGTGCACCCCGACGACCTCGGTCGCGTGATCGGCCGTTCCGGTCGCACCGCGAAGGCGCTGCGCACCCTGGTTTCTGCCCTGGCTGATGGCCGCAAGGTGCGAGTCGACGTCGTCGACACAGACTTCTAGTCGTTCGATGACCGGCAAGACCCAGCTTCGCGTTGGTCGGCTCACCAAAGCCCACGGGCTGAAGGGGGCCATAAAGATCGAGCTCTACACCGACGACCCGGCACGGCGTTTCGTGCCGGGCGCGGTGTTCTCGCTGCAGGTTCCCACCTCGTCGCCGTGGCACGGCAAGACGATCGAACTCGCAGAGCTCAAGTGGTTCAACTCGCATCCGGTCGCGTTCTTCAAAAATGTGTCGGATCGCACCACGGCTGAGTCGCTGGTGAAGGCGATCCTGTGGGTCGATCAGGATGTCTCCGAGTCTCCGGAGGAGGAAGACGCTTGGTTCGATCACCAGTTGATCGGCCTCGCGGTGATGCGCGACGGCGTCAGAGTGGGCAAGGTCACCCAGGTTGAGCACCTGCCGGCCCAGGATCTGCTGCTGGTGAAGACCGACAGCGGTGACGTCATGGTTCCGTTCGTGAAGGCGATCGTGCCATCCGTCGACATCAAGGGCGGCACCCTCACGGTCACGCCGCCCGCAGGCCTCTTCGAAGAGCTCCCCGAAGACGACACCCCTCCCGCCTGACCCTCCGCCCGCCTGCCTCCGTCTGCCCCCTCTGCCCGCCTGTCCCCGTCTGCCCCCTCTGCCCGTCTGCCCCGTTCGTCACTTTGAGCGACTTTTTCGGCTCAGAGCGCGGAATGAGGGAAGTATTTCAGCTCCGCGGCGGGTTTCTCCTCCTTTTGCGTCGCCGGATGCTCGCACTCCCCACCCGTAGGATCGGTACGTGCGCATCGACATCGTGACGATCTTCCCGGAGTTCTTCTCTGTGCTCGATGTCTCATTGCTGGGGAAGGCAAGCCGGTCTGGGCTCATCGAGCTGGGCGTGCACGACCTGCGGGACTTCACCCACGACCGCCATCGCACGGTTGACGACACTCCGTACGGCGGCGGGGCGGGCATGGTCATGAAGCCTGAGCCCTGGGGTGAGGCACTCGACCACATTCTGGGCGACCCGCCCGCGACGAAGCCGGGAGACGGCCCCCTCGTCGTGTTCCCGTCACCGGCCGGAGAGGTGTTCACCCAGAAGCTGGCGCGTGAGCTTGCGACGGAGCGCCACCTGGTGTTCGGCTGTGGACGCTATGAGGGCATCGACCAGCGCGTATTCGACCACACCGCTTCACGGGCGCGTGTGCGCTTGATCAGCCTCGGTGATTACGTGCTGAACGGGGGAGAGGTGGCGAGCATGGCCATGATCGAGGCCATCGGCAGGCTTGTCCCCGGGGTGATCGGCAACCCCGACAGCCTGGTGGAAGAGAGCCACGAAGACGGCCTGCTCGAGTACCCCAGCTATACGAAGCCCGCAGAGTGGCGGGGCCTGGAGGTGCCGCCCGTCTTGCTGAGCGGCAACCACGCGGCGATTGCCGCATGGCGTCGCGAGCAGCAGCTGGAGCGCACCAGGCGCATCCGTCCCGATCTCCTCCGCTGAGTGGGGCGACCGTTTCTGAGGCTGGCTCTGGACTCTTGCTCACCGCGGCCAATATATTGTCTTGAATCTCTTGGTTGTATCCGCTCCCCACGCTTTGCTCTCCCCCGAGGAGTCTGCCCGTGCCCAGGATTCTCAGCGTCGCCGCGATGCTTGTTGCCGTGTTCGCCGTTGCGCTAGGTGGAGCCGTGGTGGGCAACGCAGTCTCCAACCAGTCTTCCGGAGCGGCCGTGGGTTTGTCGCCCGATTCAGGTTCAGACGGACATGACGGCGACGACGGACGAGTTGGTGCGGACGGGCGAGCCGGCGTCGACGGGCGCGACGGCTCGGACGGGCGCGACGGTGCGGTCGGTCCGGCGGGGGCCCAGGGCGACGCAGGTGAGCGGGGTCAGGTGGGTCCGCCCGGACCTGCCGGACCTGCCGGACCCGCCGGTCAGGACGGTGTGGACGGCACTGATGGCGCTGACGGCAACGTCAACGTGCGCCTCGTGGAGAAGGAGGCCTCGTTGTTCAATCACTCCAGCAGGGTCGCGCTGGAGTTCAGCCCGAGATTGGGCAACGAGAAATGGCTGGTGGAGACCCGGTGGACACCCGTTTTCGGGGCGGGAAGCTGTTCCGTCGTCACGGGAGCAGGAGAGGTCTCTACGACTTCGGGAGACCGGCTTTTTGTCAATTTGGAGGCGGACAACACCCTCGAGTTACGGTGCAAGTCCGCGATCGTCGGAAACAATTTCGCCGTCAACGATGCCTGGATGCTTGCGACTCGGGTCACCGGCTGATTCCAGCAGATCTGCAGCCGAACTCACCTACGCTTGACTCATGTGGCTCAGGCGAGGTCTCTTCTACGCGCTCTACGGCGCGTTCATCGTTCTGCCAGTGATTCTCCTCATAGGCCGTGGCCTGGTCTTGGCGGGGAGCGGGTGGGATTTCGCCCTGCTGCTCCTGGTGAGCCCCATTCTCGGACTGCTGATGCTCGTGGTCACCGGGTTCACGGTTGCCCGTCGGTCGGTGCGTCGCGACCGTGCCGTCTCGTGGCTGGATGTCGGCATCCACCTGGCCTGGTATCTATCGATCATCGCCGCGAGCGTTTTCGCGCACCCGGCGCTGGCTGCGGCGGTCATCGTCGTCTCAGTTGCCGCGTTCTGGTCTGCGCTGTGGCAACTGTTCAGCGAGACGCGTGAGCGCGTGAAATCGGCACTCGCCGGCCTGGAGCACAGCGTTTCCCCGGCGTCAGAGTACGCCCGCACCTCGAGACCGACGCCCGATGCGCCGGGGGCGGGAACCGTCATCCGTATCGACCCACCGCGGGACTGACCTAGCCAATTGGCGGCGAACATCCGCATATGGCAGAATTAGCGTTTGTGCCTGCACACGGCTCTGCCACAGGGGAGCCAGCAATCTTCGGCACCATCCCAACTTTCTGCATTACCTAGATCGCGGTCGACCGGTGGCGGCCGCAGAGAGCGAACGACCATGCATATCCTCGACTCCGTAGACGCGGCCTCACTCCGCTCAGACATCCCGGACTTCCGCGCCGGAGACAACGTCAAGGTGCACGTCAACATCGTTGAAGGCACCCGTTCGCGTATCCAGATCTTCCAGGGCGTCGTCATCGGCCGCCAGGGTGAAGGTGTCCGCGAGACCTTCACGGTTCGCAAGGTCAGCTTCCAGGTGGGCGTCGAGCGCACCTTCCCGGTGCACTCGCCGGTGATCGACCACATCGAGGTCGTGTCACGCGGTGATGTGCGCCGCGCCAAGCTGTACTACCTGCGCGACCTGCGCGGCAAGAAGGCGAAGATCAGGGAGAAGCGCTGAGCGCATCCGCCCACTGAAGCAACGCGCACCTGAACGGTGCAGCACTGAGCTCCCCACCAAGTAATATGGCGGGGAGCTCAGGGGTTTAATGACAGAAACGCAGCCGACTTCGCCAATGTCAAGCGAGGCGACGGAACGGCGCCGCAAGACGCGCGGGGTCAAGTTGTTCATCCGCGACATCATCCTGATCTTCCTCGCAGCGATCATCATCTCGGTCGGCATCAAGACGTTCCTCATCCGGTCGTTCTACATCCCCTCCTCATCAATGGAGAACACCCTGCAGGTGCAGGACCGCATCATCGTGAACCAGCTGGTTCCCGACCTTGTCGAGGTGGAGCACGGCGACGTGGTCGTTTTCAAAGACCCGGGCGGCTGGCTGACCCCGATGCCGTCCGAGCCGCGGCCGCCCCTCGTGGAGGCCGCCGACTGGTTGTTGTCTGCGATCGGGCTGAGCGCATCCGATAGCAACGACCACCTCATCAAGCGCGTCATCGGGCTCCCCGGCGACGAGGTGGCGTGTTGCAACGCGTTCGGCCAGCTTTCGGTGAACGGTGTGCCGCTCGACGAGCCTTACCTCAAGCTGCCAGACAAGGTGACCAAGGTGTCGAAGGATGACTTCGCCGTCACGGTGCCGGAAGGCATGCTCTGGGTGCTCGGCGACAACCGCTACAACTCGTGTGACTCCCGGTGCAACACGTCTGGTCCCACGAAGGGTTTCGTGCCGCTTGAGGATGTCGTGGGGCGCGCCTTCCTGGTGAGCTGGCCCACCGACCATTGGGCGTGGCTCGATAACTACCCGAGCACCTTCTCCGGGGTGGCCGACGGGCAGTGATGACCGTGCTCGAACCCACTCTCGACTACGAGGCAGGCCTGTTCGCGCAGGGCGCCGAGTTCGTGATCGGATGCGACGAGGTCGGTCGCGGGGCGATTGCGGGCCCCGTCGCGGTCGGCATGAGCGTGATCGCCAGGGACATGACCGCGATGCCGGAGGGCCTTCGCGACTCGAAGCTGCTCAGCGAGAAGCGACGCGAGTTGATCGCGCCGCTTGCGCAGGACTGGTGCCGGTTCAGTGTGGTCGGCCTTGCTTCGCCCCTCGAGGTCGATGAGCTCGGCATTTCGGCGGCACTCGGGCTGGCAGGCAAGCGAGCCCTCACCCAGCTTCACGAGGCGGGCGCGAGCATCCAGAGAAGCACCGTGCTGCTCGACGGCCATTTCGACTGGCTGAACCCCGCACTCTCGTCGCCGCTCTCCGTGCGAACCCTCGTCAAGGCCGACCGGGACTGTGCGTCGGTCGCAGCAGCATCCGTCATCGCCAAGGTGCACCGCGACCGGCTGATGATCGAGGCGGATGCTCAGACTCCCGGGTACGGCTGGGCGGGCAACAAGGGCTACGGCAGTGCAGCTCACCTCGCCGCGATCACGGAGCTCGGGGCCACCGATTTTCATCGTCGCAGCTGGCTCAAGCAGCCCGCGCTTTTCGACGTGTTCTGAACCGCGCCTGTCCTCTGGTTGCGCGTTTCCTGGCACGGCTCGCGGGCCTTCGGAAACCGCGTAGAGTTGAGTCCGCAATGGATGACGACGATTTCGAGGACTACGACCGCGAGGTCGAGCTTGCCCTGTTCCGCGAGTACCGCGACGTGGTGGGGCAGTTCCGCTATGTCGTCGAGACGGAGCGTCGTTTCTACCTGGCCAACGAGGTTGAACTGGTTCGCCAGGATGTTCAGAACGACTTCTACTTCGAGCTCACCATGAACGATGTGTGGGTGTGGGACGTCTACCGTTCAGACCGTTTCGTGAAGTCTGTGCGAGTTCTCACGTTCAAGGATGTGAACGTCGAGGAGCTCAACGCGAAGGAGCTCGAACTGCCCAAGGAGCTCGCGCTCGACGAGTAGCGCTCGCTAGAGTCGCAGGCATGTTTGACGCGGCGCAGGCGACCAGTATCGCCATCGATCTCGATCCTGTTTCCACCGAGCAGGTGGTGAGTGGTTCTCCGGAGTCCGGCAGTGTTGTGCTGCACGACTTCGACGGGCACGAGGTCGGGGTGTGGGAGCACACGGTCGGGGTGTCGACGGATGTTGAGGAGGATGAGGTCTTCGTCGTGCTGTTCGGCAGAGCGATAGTCGAGTTCGGCGATGGGCGCACCATGGAGCTCGGCCCCGGGACCGTGGGCCGATTGGCGGAGGGGCAGAAGACCGTGTGGCGGGTGATGGAGACCCTGCGCAAGGTCTATATCGCCTGAGCCGCCTCCCCTCCACAGTCGTGACGGCAGGCTGAACAACACAGATCGTCTCGCACGCCCATGGCGTGCTGAGCCGGTCGACCATCCTCGATCCCGGAGGTGGTCATGGCCGAGAAGGATGTTCTGGGTCGCCGAGGTGAGGAGCTCGCCGCTGCATTCCTGGTGGGCGAGGGGTATACCATCCTCGACCGCAATTGGCGCTGCTCGCAGGGCGAGATCGACGTGGTGGCGTTCGACGGCACAGAGACCGTGTTCGCAGAGGTGAAGACGCGCAGCAGCGTCGCGTTCGGACATCCGCTCGAGGCCATCACCACTCTCAAGCTGGCGAGACTGCGGCGACTTGCAGCGGCGTGGTGCGCCGCGCATCCGGGCGACCACGACCGCATCCGCATTGACGCCATTGCGGTGATTGCGCCCCGGCATGGCGCGCCGCAGATAGAGCACCTGAAGCGGGTGTTCTGATGCCCATCGGTCACACCTCGGCGGTAGCTCTGCTCGGCATCTCTGGCTCCCTCATCGAGGTCGAGGCAGACATCTCGTCGAACCTTCCCAAGTTCGTGCTGATCGGGTTGCCAGACACTTCTCTCGGCGAGGCACGCGACCGCGTGTGGGCTGCTGCGACCAACTCCGGATGTCCGCTGCCCGGTCGCAAGTTGACGGTCAACCTCTCGCCAGCCTCGCTTCCGAAGCACGGTTCCGGGTTCGACCTCGCGATAGCTATCGCGGCCCTGGCGGCTGCGGGCTCGGTGAGCCCAGATTCGGTGAGCAGGGTCGTGCACATCGGTGAGTTGGGGCTCGACGGCCGCCTGCGGCCTATCAACGGCATCCTTCCCGCCGTTCTCTCGGCCGCAAGGTCAGGCGCCGAAACGGTGATGGTTCCGCGTGGGAACGAGGGGGAGGCTTCGCTCGTGCCGGGCATCACGGTCGTGGGTGTCGCATCGCTGCGCGATGCCGCGATTTGGCACGGCGGGCGTTTCGATCCCATCCCCGTTGATGCGATCACGCGGCCGGAGCCGGCCGAGCTTGCGGCAGATACCGCCGATCTTGCAGACGTGGTCGGCAACGACGACGCGGTCGGAGCCATGCTGGTGGCCGCGGCAGGGGGCCACCACATGTTCCTGCTCGGCCCGCCCGGTGCCGGCAAAACCATGCTTGCGGGGCGCCTGCCCGGCCTGCTGCCCGAACTCGAGACCGAGCAGGCCCTCGAGGTCAGTTCGGTTCGTTCGCTGGCTGGCCTGCCTGTCGGCAGGGGTCTCGCAACCAGGCCACCCATGGAGGCACCCCATCACACGGCGTCCGCAGCCGCACTGATCGGTGGCGGAAGCGGGGTCATTCGGCCGGGAGCTGCAGCCCGTGCTTCCCACGGTGTGCTGTTCCTCGACGAGGCTCCCGAGTTTCACAGCAATGCGCTTGATGCACTTCGGCAGCCGCTCGAGTCTGGCGTGATCAGCATCCATCGAGCGAACGCGGTCGCGCATTTCCCCGGGCGGTTCCAGCTCGTCATGGCGGCCAACCCCTGCCCCTGCGGGCAGTACGGATCACCGGATTCGGACTGCACATGCCCTCCGCAGGCACGCCGGAGGTACCTGGCCCGAATCTCGGGCCCGCTGCTCGATCGCATCGACATCCAGCTTCGGGTGTCGCGCATCAGTGCCGCCCAGCTGAAGTTGGCCGATGAGACCCCGAGAATCTCGACCGCCGAAGCACGCGCTCAGGTATCCAGTGCGCGGGCGGCTGCGGCGCTGCGCTGGGAGGGAACCCCGTGGAGCCTCAACTCGCAGGTTCCGGGCACGTGGCTCCGTTCGCCGCGGATGCGCCTGCCCGCCTCTGCTACGGCGTCGATCGACCGCGCGCTCGAACGCGGTGGCATCACCATGCGCGGCTACGACCGCGTGCTCAAGGTCAGCTGGAGCATCGCCGATCTTGAGGGCGCGAGCTCCCCAAGCGCCGACCACATCGGCCGCGCGCTCTACTTGCGGCGGGCCATGGCATGAGCGTCTCGCACTCCGCCAGCCCCACCACCACCTTCAGGAAGGTTTCGGTATGACCATGTTCGGCCTCGACGAGAGCTCCGTTGCGCCCCTCATGCGTGCCATCACGGGCGAGGAGCTCGATGACCCCGACATCGCCGAGCGCTTTGCGAGAGCCAGCTGGACCGGCATCAGCGAACCGGGCGACCGCATAGCGGGAATGCTCGTCGAGGCCCTCGGTGCAGGCCACGCGCTCACAGCACTCGTCGAGCGATGGCAGCCAGCTCGCATTGTGCAGCTGATCACGGATGCCGGGGGAACCGTCACAGAGGCTGAAGCCGCAGAAGCCCTGGCCCGATGGCAACCCCGACTCACCTCAACGACAGCGCTCATCGCGCTCAAGCAGGCGAAACGGAACGGTGTGACACTGCTCACCCCGCACGATACACACTGGCCGGAAGGCATGAACGACCTCGGCCTGCACCAGCCGATCGCGCTGTGGGTGCGGGGAAACGTGTCTACCGTCGGAACGCTGCCGCAGTCCATCTCGCTGGTGGGAGCACGCGCAGCCACGGGTTACGGAGAACACGTGGCGATGGATGCCTCGGCAGGCCTGGTCGATCGCGGCTTCACGATCGTCTCCGGCGCCGCCTACGGCATCGACGGGATGGCCCATCGCGCCGCTCTGGCGAGCGGTGGTCAGACCCTCGCGTTCCTCGCCGGAGGTGTCGATCGTTTCTACCCGAGCGGTCACGACGCCCTGCTCACCCGGATCGTCGAGAAAGGCGCGGTCGTCTCCGAGCTGCCGTGCGGGTCGCAACCCACGAAGTGGCGCTTTCTCCAGAGAAACAGGCTGATCGCGGCCGCGAGCCAGGCAACTGTCGTGATCGAGGCGGGCTGGCGATCGGGGTCCCTCAACACGGCGGGGCACGCAGCAGCCCTGGGCCGACCGCTCGGTGCCGTCCCCGGCCCTGTTACGTCCGCGGCATCCGCCGGGTGCCACCGACTCATTCGCGACTTCGACGCCACCTGCGTCACCACGGCAGCCGAGATGGCGGAGCTCGCGCCCTGCTCTGAGGTCGAACCCGACGCCGCGCACACACCGACGGGAAGTCCGGATGCCGCCACCACCCGGGTGCTCGATGCGCTCAACAGCAGGACACCACGCGACGCCGCAGACATCGCGGGACGGTCAGGGCTCTCCATCGACACCGTCCGGGCGACCCTCGGCCGCGCCCAACTGGAGGGCACCGTGGCGGAACGCGAACGCGGTTGGGTGAAAGTGGTCGCGAAACGCGCGCACTGAGGCCGATGCCAATACTGTGGAGAGGTGACCCAACTAGGCCAGCACCCAGCACCCACACACGCGATCGCGCACATCAGCGACACCCACTTCCTTGCAGGCGGCAAAGAACTCTACGGCTCAGTCAAGACCGAACAGCACCTTGAACTCGCCCTGCACCAGCTGGAACGCTCCGACATCCGCCCTCAGGCCCTCGTCTTCACCGGAGACCTCGCCGACCTCGGCGAACCAGACGCGTACCGCAGGCTGCGAGCCATTGTCGAACCCGCGGCAGAACGACTCGGCGCACAAGTGGTCTGGGTGATGGGCAACCACGACGAACGGCTGCAGTACTCACACGAGTTGTTCGACGAGCCAGGCAGCGAAGCCCCACAAGACCGCGTCTACGACATCGACGGCCTGCGCATCATCTCGCTCGACACGACCGTGCCCGGGTACCACCACGGAGAACTCACCGACAGCCAACTCGACTGGCTGGCCGCAGAACTCGCCACACCCGCACCGCACGGCACGCTCATCGCCGTACACCACCCACCCATCCCCACACCGCTGCTCTGGGCGATGGAGATGCTCGAACTCGAAGCCCAACACAAATTCGCCGACGTCATCAGGGGAACGGATGTCAGAGGCATCCTGGCGGGACACCTCCACTACTCCACCCACAGCCTCGTCGCAGGCATACCCGTTTCGGTCGTCGCCGCCACCTGCTACACGCTCGACCTCAGCGCCCACCAGCGACTCCTCTCCGGAATCGACGCCGGGCAGGCCATCAGCGCCGTGCACGTCTACGACGACCGCATTGTGCACTCACTCGTCCCCCTCGGCGAGTATCCAGAAGTCTCCGGGTTCTCCAGCGAGTACCGCGCACAGATCGAAGCCATGAGCCCGCAGCAGCGGCGCGAAATGTTCTCCAACAAGAAGAGCACATTCAACCTGGGCAACGAACCAGCCAGCTGATCACACGCGTCACGCCAACGCGTCCACCAGGGCAGCCGCCAGGTCATCCGGCCGCGACAGCTGCGGCCAGTGGCCGGCAGGCAACTCGACCAACCGCAGGTTCTCCAGAGACGCAGTCTCAGCCAACCACTCGCTGCCCGACGCCATCCACGCGCGAAAATCCTTCTCGCTCGCCGTAGACAGGATGATGGTGGACGGCACGCGACGACGCTCCGGGTTCACGAGCACCTGGGGCGACCTCACCGCAGCCGCCGGCTGGGGCACCGCCTCCGCCTCGAACCGCGCGCGGGTCTCCGAGTCCAGGTCGGCGTACTCGACGTCCTCGAACGCGTTCCAGCCGGGGAACCGCACGTCCGAGCCAACAACGGGCATGCTGTCGTTGATCGGCATACCGTCGGATAGCGGCCACGTGTCCACATACACGACTCGATCAACCCGGTCGACCCGAGCGTCGAGCGCGTCGTACGCAACCACGCCGCCACCGCTGTGGCCGACCAGAGCAACCTTCCCGGCGCAGGCATCGATCGCGGCGACCACGGCGTTCACGTGGTCAGCAAGGGTGATGCCCGAACGGTCTGAGTCGGGGGACTCCAGCCCGGGGAGGGTGAGGGGGTGGGGTTGGTGCCCGGCGGCATGCAGCGCGGGAAGCACCGGGTCCCAGGTGCGAGCGGTGAGCCAGAAACCGGGTACTAGAATCACGTCCATGCGTCGACAGTAACCCCGTGGCATCCGAAGGGTCAGGGGCAGGGGAGATCCGCAAACGGCGGCGGGGCACCAGTACACGCGCCCGACCGCAGTGGACGATAGAACCGTGGAACTCGATGCCGCCGTCTCCGGATTTCTGCGCTACCTGGGCGCGGAGCGCGGCTTCAGCGCCAACACCCTGCGGAGCTACAGCAACGACATCACCGGCCTCATCGAGTTCGCGAGGGAGCGAGGCTGCACCGACACGGCTGAGGTGACCCTCGACCTGCTGCGTGACTGGCTGTGGCGCGATACCCAGAGGGGCCTCGCGAAGTCGACGCTGGCCAGGCATTCTGCTGCGGCGCGGGCATTCAGCTCCTGGGTGGCGAGGCAGCACGGCACCGCGGATGCCGCAGTACGCCTGAAGTCGCCGAAGCCCGATCGTTCCCTACCGCGGGTGCTCACCAGGCCACAGATCGACGCCATGCTGTCTTCGCTGCAACTCAGGGCAGACACGGGAGACGCTGCTGCGATCCGCGACCTCGCAGTGGTTGAGCTGCTCTACTCATCTGCGCTTCGCGTGAGCGAGCTGGTGGGCCTCGACCTCGCAGACGTCGACCTTGAGCGACTGACCCTCCGCGTACTCGGCAAAGGGTCAAAAGAGCGCGTAGTGCCCTTCGGTGTCCCGGCCATGGATGCTGTCACCGCCTACGTGCGCGAGGCCAGGCCCGTTCTGGCCATTGACAACTCACCCGCGCTGTTCCTCGGAGCCAGGGGCGGCAGGCTCGGCTCCCGCAGTGTCTACCAGCTGGTTTCAGACCTGCTCGCCGACGTACCCGGTGGCGGCCCATCGGGTCCGCACGCCCTGAGGCACACGGCCGCAACCCACCTGCTCGACGGCGGCGCAGACCTGCGTGCCGTGCAGGAACTCCTTGGACACTCCAGCCTGGGCACCACCCAGATCTACACGCACGTGTCGATGGAGCGCCTCGCCGAAAGCTACCGCGCAGCGCATCCGCGTGCCTGAACCGGGAAGAATGCCTAACTGCGGATGGCACCCGTCTCGCGCGCCCGCGCCACCGCCTGCGTGCGCGAACTGACCCCGAGCTTGGCGAAGATGTGCACCAGGTGCGACTTCACGGTCGCTTCGCTCAGGAACAGCGTGCGCCCGATGTCACGGTTCGAGCGGCCCTCGGCCACCAGGCGCAGCACCTCGATCTCCCGCAGGCTGAGCGCGGCCTCCATGCGGCGCGTGCGCGGGTCGAGCCGTTCCGCCACGACGGGTGCGAACGCGCTCTGGCCCGCGGATGCCCCGCGTACAGCCGTGAGCAGTTCCGCCGGCGGGGCATCCTTCAGCAGATACCCGCTGGCGCCCGCCTCGATCGCGCTGAGGATGTCTGCATCGGTGTCGTAGTTGGTGAGAATCAGCACCCGCGGTGCGTGGGCAAGCTGCAGGATGCTCCTGGTCGCCGGAACCCCCTGCATGCCCTCTGCGAATTGCAGGTCGAGCAGAACGAGGTCGGCGGCACCCCCTCGGCACGCCTCCACCGCCTCGTCGGCTGTGGCGACGTCACCCACGATGTCGATGTCGTGCTCCGCGTCGAAGAGTGCGCGCAACCCTGCGCGCACAACGGGGTGGTCGTCAGCGATGAGCAGTCTGATCATGAACCGTCCTGAATGTGGTCGAAAGAGGCCGCGATCGCCGTTCCAGCGCCAGGCCGCGACTCAATCGTGAGCGTGCCGCCGAGTTCTGCGACCCTGCTGCGCAGCCCGATGAGCCCGAACGATGTCGGGGTCGTCTCCGCAGATTTTCCGGCGCTTCGCGCGTCGAACCCCACACCGTCGTCGACGATGTCGAGCCCCACCCAATCGTCGAGGCAGGTGAGTGTGATGTCCGCTCTGCTGGCGTTCGCGTGTTGGGCAACGTTCGACAGCGACGCCTGGGCGATGCGCAGCAGCGCCGTTTCGAGACGCATCGGCAGCGGGGACTCCTCACCCTCGAGCCGGAACGTCACGGTGAGGCCGTCTCGCGACGTCGCCTGGGCGAGCCGCTCCAGTGCCGCTGGCAGGGTCTGCTCCTGAAGCGAGGGCGGCGACAGCTCGCGGATGAAGCGGCGCGCCTCGGCAAGGTTGGTCGCCGCCGTCTCCCGCGCCAGCCGCAGGTGCTCAAGCGCATCCGGACCTCCCCGCTCCGCCGCGTGCAGCAACAACTGGATGCTCGACAGCCCCTGGGCGACCGTGTCGTGGATCTCGCGAGCGAGTCGCTCCCGCTCCGCGAGCACGCCGGTCTCCCGCTCGCGGGCGGCGAGCTCGTGGCGGGTCTCAATGAGGTCGTCGATGAGCTTCTGGCGCTCCTGGGTCTCGCGGAACAGGGCACGGTAGCCGAGCCCGATCGCCACAGCGACCGCGGCGCCGATGATCGGTCCGAGCACGCCTCCCGCGTTCCAGCCGGTGTGCATCGCGAGCAGCACGATCGACACGGCAGTGGTGAAGGCGACGGCGAGAATCCCCGCAAGACTTCGGAGCAGGTGAAGCTGGAGGAAGAACAGCGGGAACACCAGAAAGGCGGCATCCGCCGTCATCGCCGAGAGCAGCATGACCTGCCCCGTGATGAGTGCCAACCACACGAGCCTCATCGCAACGGAGGGAGATGAGCGCAGCAGGAAGGCACCACTGAGGTAGCTGAAGAGCAGGGCGAGCGCCACGGCGGCGATCCAGCCGGCATGCGGCAGGCCGAGCAGCGCGCCCCTGACCAGCACGAAGACCGAGAGCCCGGTCATGAGCGTGTGAAGTCCGATTCGCAACCCCAGGAAGACCGGCGTCAGCGGGGTCCGGTCTCCGGATGCCTTCCGCTGCCGATTCACCACGATGCGGTTCCTTGAGTGCTCATGTGGCAGTCAGCCTAGCCAGAGCGGGTGCGCCGGGGCATCCATCGAAAGTTTCCACCTTTCGAACGATGGTCGACGCCGGAACTCGGCCTACTGTCGATGGAGTGATGATGGCAAAAACCTCTACCCCAACCCCCTCCCGCCCACTCCGTTCCGGGACCCCCGTCTGGCTGCGCGTGCTCATTCCGCTCGTTCTCGCCGCGGTATGGCTCGTGGTTGCGGCTCTGGGCGGGTCGTCGTTTTCGCAGATCAGTGAAGTCTCCACCAACGATCAGTCGCAGTTCCTCCCCGCGAGTTCCGAGGCCACCCAGGTGCAGGACCTGCAAGCGGAGTTCCGCGACAGCGACCTGGTGCCCGCAGTGCTGGTTTTCCACCGCGATGGGGGCCTGACGGATGCCGACACCCGGCTGATCGAGCGACAGCTCGACCACGTCGGTTCGCTGTCGGGCATCGAAGCCGATGAGGTGTCGCCGGTCATCGTCTCTGACGACGGAGAGGCCGCAGAGGCCTTCGTCTTTCTCAACTCGGAGGGGGCTGTCGCCGACACCGTCGAAGAGGTGCGAGCGTACCTGGCGGACAACGCTGCGGATGGGCTCTCCGCCTACGTCACCGGCCCGGCGGGTTTCACCGCCGACATCGTCGACGCGTTCAGCGGAATCGACGGGCTGCTCCTGGCCGTTGCGCTGCTCGCCGTTCTGGTGATCCTCGTTGTCGTCTACCGCTCGCCGCTGCTTCCCCTCATCGTCCTGAGCACCAGCGTGTTCGCCCTCACGGCCGCACTCATGGTGGTCATCGCGCTCGCTGAGACCGAGGTGATCGTGCTGAGCGGCCAGACGCAGGGCATCCTGATGATTCTCGTCATCGGCGCCGCAACTGACTACTCTCTGCTCTACGTCGCGCGCTACCGCGAGTCGTTGCGCGACCACGAGCGAAGGTGGGATGCCACCTGGGCAGCGCTACGCGGGTCGTTCGAGCCGATCATCGCCTCAGGAGGCACTGTGATCGCCGGACTGCTCATCCTGCTCGTCAGCGACCTCAACTCGAACAAGGCAATGGGCCCTGTCGCTGCGATCGGCATCGGGTTCGCCATTCTCGCTGCGCTCACCTTCCTGCCCGCGGTTCTGCTATGGGCCGGTCGTGTCGCGTTCTGGCCGGTTCGCCCGAAGTACGGATCCGAGCATCCGTTGACCCACGGCGACGGGGCGAAGGGCGTGTGGGCGCGCGTCGGCGCACTCGTTTCGCGCCGCCCGCGCACGGTGTGGATCGCCAGCACACTCGTTCTGCTGGTCGCGTCACTTGGCATGCTGCAGCTCAAGGCCGACGGCGTGCCCCAGGGGGAGTTCGTACTCGGCCAGTCGCAGGCTCGTGACGGCCAGGCCGTACTCGGCGATCACTTCCCGGCCGGGTCGGGTACTCCTGCCGTGATCATCGTCGATGAGAGTCAATTCGACGATGCCTCCCAGGTCGTGCTCGGCACGAGTGGGGTCGCGTCTGTGGCTGTGCTGTCGTCAGACTCACCCAGCGGAACGGCGCCCGTGACTGAAGACGGTATCCAGCCGCTCGGGCCTCCCGGCACCCCAGTCCCCGAGCCCACCGTGGTCGACGGGCGGGTCATGATCCAGGCCACCCTCGATGACCCGGGTGACTCGCGCGAGGCGGAACAGACCGTTCAGAGGCTCCGTTCCTCGCTCGACGCGGATGCCCCGAGTGCCCTCGTGGGTGGCGTCACCGCTGTCGCGCTCGACACCAACGAAGCAGCGATTCACGATCGGAACCTCATCATTCCGCTGGTGCTCGGTGCGATCCTCATCATCCTGATGCTCTTGCTCAGGTCGATCCTGGCGCCCGTGCTCCTGGTGGGAAGCGTTGTGCTCTCGTTCGGCTCTGCGCTGGGTGTTTCGGCCCTCGTCTTCAACGGGATCTTCCAGTTCCCCGGTGCAGACCCTGCGGTTCCCATGTTCGGATTCGTCTTCCTGGTGGCGCTCGGAATCGACTACAACATCTTTTTGATGACCCGGGTGCGAGAGGAAGCGCTCCGCCACGGCACTCGCGAGGGGGTACTGCGCGGGCTCTCGTCGACGGGCGGTGTCATCACTTCTGCCGGCCTCGTTCTCGCGGCGACCTTCGCCGCGCTGGGGGTGCTGCCCATCCTCTTCCTCGCGCAGATCTCGTTCATCGTGGCGTTCGGCGTGCTTCTCGACACGTTCCTGGTTCGGTCACTGCTGGTGCCTGCCCTCAGCTACGACATCGGCCGCGCGATCTGGTGGCCGAGCAAGCTTTCGCGTCGGCAGCAGCACAGAGTGGGGGATGCCACCGAGAAAGTTCAGGGGTGACACGTACTCCCCGTCGTGTCGCACGCCGAAGTGCAGGCACGGGGTGGCACAGTGACCGGGCTGCAGCAGGCCGACCTGCTGGCCTCGCAGCACCGCGTCGCCCGCGACCAGTTCGGAGCTCACCGGTTCGAAGCTGCTGATCAACCCGTCTGAGTGTCGGATCGACAGAACCGGTCGATCGACGACCACGCCCGCGAAGTGCACCACTCCGGCGCTCGGTGCGTACACGGGTTGACCATCGCCGGGGTGCTGGGCACCGATGTCGATGCCTCGATGGCCTGCTGAGTAGGGAGTCGCCGGTGCGACATACGGGCGCACCAGCACGCGCGGCTCGTCAATGGGCCACACCCAGACTGAAGCTGTTCCCTTCGCCGCACGGGCCGACGCGAGTGCCGCAGCGGATACTGCCGCGGAGGGGGTGTCCGCGCCCAGCAGCGCGACGGCCACGACGGCAACCGCTGCGAGCCGGGCGGCGGTCGGCGACGAAGGGAACAACACTCGACCATGGTGGAGTGCGCGCGCGACCAGTCGAGGCGATTCGTCGCATCCGTGCACAGGTTGCAGGTGAGTTCAGTAGGGGAGGAGGGGACCGATTCCCCGGCTCGTACTGATATAGTTTCTCCTGCATCTCGAACATTCGAGGTGACTACGCGTGCCCACAGTGTTCCGTGAACACGTGAACCCCCGCTCAGGCCAATCCCTGCACGACGGGTCACAACTCCGCTGAACATGGCATCACATCCAATCAGTCCGTTTCCTCCACCGACCATGTCGACCGGAAGCAGCCGGATGCGAGTCGGGCACCAGGATCGCGCGACCAACCGGCCGCGATGACAACTGAGAAAATGCACGGATGCCATGGCACCGTGCCGGAAAAGGAGACGGCTATGGCCGTTGTCACCATTCGCCAGCTGCTCGACAGCGGCGTTCACTTCGGACACCAGACTCGCCGCTGGAACCCCAAGATGAAGCGATTCATCCTGACGGAGCGCAGCGGCAGCCACATCATCGACCTGCAGCAGTCGCTCGCGTACATCGACAAGACGTACGACTACGTCAAGGAGACTGTCGCCCACGGCGGAACCATTCTGTTCGTCGGCACCAAGAAGCAGGCGCAGGGCACCATTGCAGAGCAGGCACAGCGTGTTGGCCAGCCCTACGTCAACCAGCGTTGGCTCGGCGGTCTGCTCACCAACTTCCAGACGGTGTCCAAGCGCCTGTCGCGCATGAAGGAGCTCGAGGAGCTCGACTTCGACGACACCACCAAGGGCTTCACCAAGAAGGAGCTCCTGATCAAGAAGCGTGAGCTCGACAAGCTGCACAAGAGCCTGGGCGGCATCCGCAACCTCACCAAGACTCCGTCGGCGATCTGGATCGTCGACACCAAGAAGGAGCACCTCGCAATCGACGAGGCCCGCAAGCTGGGCATCCCCGTGATCGCGATCCTCGACACCAACTGCGACCCAGAAGAGGTGCAGTACCCGATCCCGGGCAACGACGACGCGATCCGTTCGGTCGGTCTGCTCACCCGCATCATCGCGGATGCTGCAGCCGAGGGACTGGTTCAGCGCCACTCCAAGACCGAGGAGGGCAACGTCTCCGCCGTCGAGCCGCTCGCCGAGTGGGAGGCCGAGCTTCTCGGCCAGGCCGCGGCAGCACCGGCCGCCGACGAGAAGCCTGCTGCCAAGGCAAAGGCGTCGAAGGAGGTCGGAGACACCACCGAGGAGAACGACGCGGATGCTGCTGTCGCCGAGAAGGCTGGCGAGGCTGCCGAGGTGGCACCGAAGCACGAGCCCGAGTCGGACGCCGCGACCGAGGCCAAGATCGAGGCTGAGGCCACCGAGGCCGAGAAGAAGCCTGCCGCCAAGAAGCCGGCGGCCAAGAAGCCCGCTGCGAAGGCCGACGCCACCGCAGCTGACGAGAAGTAAGGAACCGACATGGCAGACTTCAGCCTGGAAGACCTCAAGACACTCCGTGAGCGTCTCGGCACCGGCATGGTCGAGACCAAGAACGCGCTGGTAGAGGCCGGTGGCGATCTCGAGAAGGCAACCGAGTTGCTGCGCCTTCGTGGTGCGAAGAGCAACGCCAAGCGTTCCGACCGCTCCACCAGTGAGGGCCTCGTGACCGCTCGCGAGAACGGCAACACGGCCACCATGATCGAGCTGGCCTGCGAGACCGACTTCGTCGCGAAGAGCGACAAGTTCGTCGCCCTCGGCGAGAAGGTTCTCGACGCGGTCATCGCCGCCGGCGCGACGTCGCTGGAGGAGGGGCTCGCCGCACAGGCGGGCAGCCAGACGGTTGCAGAGCTGGTCAGCGACGAGGCCGCGATCCTCGGCGAGAAGGTGGAACTGCGCCGTCTCGCAACGGTGTCGGGCGAAAAGTTCGCCATCTACCTGCACAAGACCAACAAGGACCTGCCCGCGCAGGTCGGCGTTGTGCTCGGCTACTCGGGAGACGACGCAGACACCGCTCGCGGTGTCGCGCAGCACATCTCGTTCGCAGACCCGTCGTACCTCAGCCGCGAGGACGTTCCGGCAGAAGAGGTCGAGAACGAGCGTCGCATCGTTGAGGAGATCAGCCGCGGCGAGGGCAAGCCTGAGGCCGCCCTCCCGAAGATCATCGAGGGTCGCCTTGGTGCGTACTTCAAGCAGGTTGCCCTGCTCGAGCAGGAGTACGCGCGCGACAACAAACTGGCCGTCGGCAAGGTTCTTGGCGACGCTGGTCTGACCGTGAGCGGCTTCGCCCGCTACAAGGTCGGCGCTTAGCCACTTCGTGAAAGGGTCCGGGATGCACCAGCGTCTCGGACCCTTTTCCATGGGTCGGCACGATCCGGCGGGAATGCTTGACGGGAGTGCGAGTCGAGAACCGCTTCGCAGCTTTCTCGTCACCACCGCACGATAATCTGTCTGAAATACCGAAGAGGGAGATACCTATGACAATGGCGGCCAAGACACGACGGGTTCTCCTCAAACTCTCCGGAGAGGCCTTCGGCGGCGGCGCCCTGGGTGTGAACCCTGACGTGGTGTCGTCGCTCGCCCGCGAGATCGCAGAGGCGGCGAGCGAGGTCCAGGTGGCCATCGTGGTCGGTGGGGGCAACTTCTTCCGCGGCGCAGAGCTCTCCCAGCGGGGGATGGACCGTGGCCGTGCGGACTACATGGGCATGCTCGGCACCGTTATGAACGCACTGGCGCTCCAGGACTTCCTGGAGCAGGCTGGCGCTGCCACTCGGGTGCAGTCGGCGATCTCGATGACGCAGGTGGCCGAGCCGTACATCCCGCGTCGCGCCGAGCGCCACCTCGAGAAGGGGCGGGTCGTCATCTTCGGTGCCGGTGCCGGGCTCCCGTACTTCTCGACAGACACCGTCGCTGCCCAGCGGGCGCTGGAGATCGATGCGGATGTGGTGCTCGTGGCCAAGAACGGCGTAGACGGTGTCTACGACGATGACCCGCGCAAGAACTCGGATGCGTCCAAGCTCGAGAAGGTCACCTACCAGGAGGCCCTCGTGCAGGGTCTCAAGGTCGTCGACTCGACTGCGTTCAGCCTCTGCATGGACAACGCGATGCCCATGGTGGTGTTCGGAATGGAGCCTGCAGGCAACGTCGCCAAGGCCATCCGGGGCGAGAATATCGGCACCCTGGTCAGCAACTGACCGGTATCCCACCCACTAAACTCGAACCGACACGAAGGAGTCTTGCGTGATTAGCGATGTGCTGGCAGAGGCCAAAGACAAGATGGGCAAGTCCCTCGAGGCGGCGAAAGAGGAATTCGCCAACGTGCGTACCGGCCGGGCCAACCCCGCCCTGTTCCAGAAGATCATGGTGGAGTACTACGGAACTCCCACCCCGCTGGGCCAGCTCGCTTCCATGACGAACCCAGAGGCCAGGCAGCTGCTCATCACGCCATTCGACAAGTCAGCGCTGAAAGACATCGAGAAGGCCGTAGCGGCTGCGCAGCACATCGGTGCCAGCGTCGGAAACGACGGCAACGTCATCCGCGCCATCCTGCCCGAGCTCACGGCCGATCGCCGCAAGGAGTACGTGAAGATCGTCAAGTCGAAGGCCGAGGACGCCAAGGTCTCGATCCGCAACATCCGTCGCCGCGCCAAGGATGACCTCGACGCGCTCAAGTCTGACGTGGGCGACGACGAGGTTGCGCGCGCCGAAAAGGAACTCGAGGCGATCACCAAGACCTTCACAGACGGCATAGACGATGCGCTGAAGAAGAAGGAAGCCGAGCTGCTCGAGGTCTAGATGGCTGAGCCGCGCGAGAAGTCCGTTCCCGGGCCCCGATGGTCGCTGCGCCGCAAGGCCAAGCGTGCGGAGTTCGAGGAGTTCGCTCACGCCACCGCTGAAGAGATCAAGGCACAATTCGAGGCCACCAAGGCCCAGATCGATGCCACGAACGAGAAGATTGAGGCCAGGACGGGCCGCAACCTCATTGCGGCGATCCTGATCGGCCTGGCGCTCGGGCTGGCGATGCTCTTCAGCCTGATCGTGATCAAAGAGCTGTTCATGCTCTTCGCCGGTGCGCTGATCGCCTTTACAGCGTTCGAGTTGGCCAGTGCCCTGAGGTTCGCCGGGCGAAATGTGCCGCGCCTCGCGACCGTGCTGGCTGCGCTGGCCACGGTTCCCGCCGCGTTCTACCTCGGAGACGACGGCAAGTGGCTTGCCACGCTGGCCGGAGTCGCGTTCGTGGCACTGTGGCGGATCGCGGAACTCGTACGCCCCAGTCATCGCACTTCGGCGAGGGACCTTCTGACGGATGTCGCGGCGGGCACATTCGTGCACCTGTACGTTCCGTTCCTGGCCAGTTTCGCGGTGCTGCTCGCCGCGCAGGACGGCGGCCAGTGGTGGACGCTCGCGTTCCTGATCACCATCATCTCGATCGATACCGGCGCGTACGCCAGCGGGCTGCTGTTCGGTAAGCATCCGATGGCCCCCCGCATCAGCCCGAAGAAGACCTGGGAGGGCTTCGCAGGCTCGGTGGTGGTCGCGGTCATCGCGGGAGTTCTTCTCGCGGTACTGATGCTGGGCCAGCCCTGGTGGATCGGCGTGATCTTCGGCGTCACCATGGTCTTCACCGGCACCGTCGGCGACCTCACCGAGTCGCTCATCAAGCGGGACCTGGGCATCAAGGACATCAGCACGTGGCTTCCCGGGCACGGTGGTTTCCTCGACCGGCTCGACTCGATCCTGCCCAGCGCCGCGGCGGCGTACATCCTCTTCTATCTCTTCGCGTAGGGCACAATAGAGCGGTGAGTACGACTTTTCCGAGAACGCGCGGGCGCGGTTACGACGTCGATGAGGTCGAGGACTTCCTCCAGGAGGCCAGGCGAGCGTACTCGGGTTCCGCCGTCGACTCGGCGGTGAACGCCGCGAGCATCCGCCGCATCGCCTTCTCGATGAGGCGCGGAGGCTATTCGGCCAGCCACGTGGATGCTGCGCTGGAGCGCCTCGAAGACGCCTTCGCCACGCGGGAGCGAGAGTTCTCGACCCAGACTGGCGACGAGGATCCCCGCCTGATCGCACAGGAGATCGTCAACCGCCTTGCCAGGCCCAGGCGGCACCGCTTTGATCGCGCGGCATTCATGGTGGACGGTTACCGTCGCACCGACGTCGACGCCTTCGTCGACCGCATCTTCGACCACCTGGTGAACGGGGCACCGCTCGAAACCAGCGAGGTGCGCACTGTCGCATTCCGGCCGCAGCGAGGCGGATATCGCGAAGCACAGGTCGATCTTCTGCTCGACGCGGTCATCGATGTGATGCTGGCGGTTCGCTGACCCTTCCTGCTTCTTCGCAGGATCGTCGGCTATGGTGTTATCACTGTGGGCAGGCATCGGATGAGACGGCCACTCCAGGCATTGGTTCCAGTGACGAGTGCTGGGGCGGGGGGGCGCGCAGAGCGCAGGCCCTTTGTGCTGCGCGCCGGGGCTTTCGCGGTTGCCGCGGCTGTCATGCTGCTGTTCGCCATGGCCCCCATGAACCGCGAGCCCGCGCTCGCCGACACCGCGGCCGCTGAGGCAGAGGCGCCAGCGTTGCAGGAGTTGGCGATCGCCAGCGGGGCGGCAGCGTCCATATCTCGCGACGGGTACAAGATCACCAAGCCGGCTCCGGTCATCCTTGCCCGTTCCGCGCCAGCTGCCGGAACACCAGACCCCGGAACGGCCAAGGCGATCGCGTACGCGATGGTGATGGCCAAGGGCTGGTCGCAGGCGGAGTACGACTGCCTCGTCGCCCTGTGGAACAAGGAATCGCACTGGAACGTCTACGCGCACAACAAGAGCAGTGGCGCATACGGTATTCCGCAGGCTCTGCCCGGCTCGAAGATGGCGAGCGCCGGCGCGGACTGGGCGACGAACCCGAAGACCCAGATCACGTGGGGGCTCGGCTACATCCAGAACCGTTACGGCACGCCGTGCGGCGCCTGGAACGCGAGCCAGACCAAGGGCTGGTACTGAGCACCCGGGCCGACGTGATTGAGCAGGCCATCTAAACTGGAGCGATGCCCAGGTCGAACCGCCCCCGTCGCCACCGCGGCGCACGCGGCTCAGGCGAAGCGGTGGATCTCACCCGCGCGCTCTTCGGAGGGCGCCACACGGAGTCGAAGCGCGGTGTGCTGTGGAACGTTCAGCCGGTGGCTGCGACGTCTGCCGTGAAGTCGTACACCTGCCCCGGTTGCGGCACTGAGGTTGCTCCGGGAACCGCGCACGTCGTCACCTGGCGGGCGGACGGCCTGATGGGCGAAGCCGACGACCTGGCCGCGCGCAGGCATTGGCATTCGCATTGCTGGAAGATCAACTAGGAGTGGTGTGAGCACGACAGGAGAAGTCGAGATTCGGGCTGGCGTCGAGCTGCCCGCACGACGCGAGGACATCGAGTTGGTCACCGATGACGGTCTCACGCTGGTCGGAGAGCTCGCCACGCCGCTGCACGGCGACCCCGTGGCCACCATGGTGGCGTTGCATCCGCTGCCGACCGCGGGCGGCTTCATGGACTCGCACATCCTGCGTAAGGCGGCGGCACGCCTGCCTGCCATCGCTGGTCTCGCCGTGCTGAGGTTCAACTTTCGCGGCGTGACCTCCCCGCGCGGCACGTCTGGCGGCACATTCGGCGATGGAGTCGAAGAGCAGCATGATCTCGCCGCAGCGATGCAATTCGTGGCTGAGCGGGGCCTGCCCAACCCGTGGTTGGTCGGATGGTCGTTCGGCACCGAAGTGGCGCTGCGCTTCGGTCTCAGGCATCCGATCGTCGGCGCCATCCTGCTCTCACCTCCGCTTCACCGTGCCACGGATGACGACGTCGCGGCCTGGGCGGGCGACAGTAGGCGGCTGGTGGCCGTTATCCCCGAGCTGGATGACTACCTGCGCCCCGCAGAGGCCACCAAGCGCTTCGCGGGTGTTCCGGATGCGGAGCTGGTTGCGGTCGAGGGCGGAAGACACCTCTGGGTGGGGGAGCAGCAGACGCGTCGTGTGCTCACCGAGATCGTCGAGAGGCTCAATCCTGCAGCCCTGCCGCTGCCGACGACGTACGCGGGCTGAGAGAGGCGAGCCGACCTACAGTTCGTTCTGCCGCGGAATGATCACCTGTCGCACGATGATCAGGATGGAGGCGGCCACCGGGATCGCCACCAGGGCACCGAGCACGCCCAGGAGCGTTCCACCGGCGAGGGCAGCGATCACAACGAGCACCCCGGGAACCCGCACGGCGCGGTTCATGATGCGCGGGTTGATCACGTAGGCCTCGATCTGCATGTAGACGAGGTAGTAGATGCCGGCGATGAGCACCGTGGGCCAGCCGTTGAAGAGCAGCACCAGGAGCACGATGACGGTCGAGCCGGTCAGCGTGCCCACGAGCGGCACGAGGCCGAAGAGGAACGCGATGAAGGCGAGCAGCACTGAGTATTCCGCTCCGATGATGGAGAGGAAGATGAAGCTCAGAACGCCGTTGGTGAAGGCGAGCGTGGCCTGCCCTACCACGTAGCGACCGACGGAACTGGTGACCTGTTCCGAGATTTGGATGAAGCGCTCGCGCTTTGACGCGGGAACCAGCTGGTACATCCCGCGCTTCATGCTGTTCAGCGAAGAGGTGAAGTACAGCGTCAGGATCAGCACGATGACGCCGCCGAAAGTCGCGGTCGCCACCGTGATTCCTGCCTGCAGAACTCCGCCGCCGATGCTGAAAACGTCGAGGTTGTTGACGAACTTGCTCACCTCTTCGTAGATGAGCTTTCCGTCGAGCAGGGGGAAGATCTCCTGGATGCGATCCACGAGTTCGGCGTTTGAGAGCTCGACGATCTCACGAATCTGGGCGATCAGCCTGTCAACCTGTTCCGCGATCACCGGAATGAGCGCGAAGACAAGGCCAGTGAAGATACCCAGCACTCCGACGAGCACCGTGAGGATGGCCAGCCAGCGGGGAAAGTGCTTGCTCTCCAGCCAGGTCACGAGCGGATCGAGCCCCAGGGCGAGGAAGAGCGCGGCTCCGATGTAGGTGAGGATCGTGGCCAGGTTGCCCACAGCCGCGCCTATGCCGAGGGCAACGAGCACCCCGAGCCCGCCCAGCAGGCCGAACCGGAAAGCGTTCTGGATCTTCATCGAACCCCTCGTTCCTCTGCAGGCCAGGCCAGCAGTGTATGGTCAGCCGCCGCGGTGAACAGTGTTCGCGAGCTAGTTCTCTGAGCTGATCTTCTCGGCTTCGCTTAGGACTCCGCGGAGGTTCTCGAAGTACGCGGCTACCGCCTCACGCTCGATCCTAATTTTGGCGAGCCGTTCTTCGGCGTCCGACACGAGCTTGGCCGACCGTTCCTCGGCCTCGGCCACGATGGCCTTCGCCCGCTTCTCGGCGTTGTCGAGCACCTCAGCGGCTGTCGCGTCTGCCTCGCTGCGCACGGCCTTGGCTTCGCGCTTCGAGGTCGTGGTGAGGGTTTCGGCTTCTTTGCGCTTTTCGCTGGCCCGCCGGATGGCCTCTGCCAGCTGTGATTGCGCTTCGTCGAGGTAGGCCTGCGTTTGGGAGACGGCTTCCTGCTGCTTGGCGAGGAACTCCTTCTCGGCCTCATCACGCCGAGACTTCAGCTCCACGTCGAGGTCGATCCTGGCCTGCTCGATTTCCCTGGCCAGCGTTGTGCGCGCCTCGTCCGCTTCGAACGCAAGCTGGGCGCGCACGGTCTCCTGCTCGTTCCTGAGTTCCGCGCGTTGCTGCTCGATGTCGTGCGCGAGTTCCGTGCGCTGCTTGTCGATGTCGTGCGCGAGTGCGCTGCGCTGCTCGTCGATGTCGTGGGCGAGCCGGGCACGCGCCTCCGTGGTCTCTTTGTCGAGCTGGGCCCTGGTGGTCTGGGCCTCCTGCTCAAGAGCCTGCCGTGTCGCAGTGGTCTCCTGTTCGAGGGCGGCGCGCGCCTCTGCCATCTCCTGCGCGAGCGCTGCCTTTGCCTTCGCGGTTTCCCGTTTCAGCGCCGCATGCTTCTCGGTGGTCTCGCGCTTGAGGGCCTCCCTCGCCTCGGTCTGCTCGAGTTCGAGGGCACTCTTGGCGCTGCTCGTCTCGAGTTCGAGTGCCGTGCGGGCTTCCGAGATCTCAAGTTCGAGAGCCGCCCTGGTCTCTTCCACTTCGCGCGCAAGGTCGGCTTTGGTCGTCTCGACCGTGTGGGCGAGCTCCGAGGTGGTGGTGTCGACCTCGCGTGCGAGGTCTTCACGCTGCTGCGCGATGTCGCGGTTCAGGTTGCTGCGCTGCTTCTCGATCTCGCGCGCGAGGTCGCTGCGCTGCTTCTCGTTCTCGGCCTCGAAGTCTGCTCTCGCCTTTTCTGTGTCGCGAGCGAGTTCTGCTGCCTTCTCTCGCGCTTCCGCCACCTCGTGGCCGACCACGGCCCGCAGCTCCGAGACTTCGCGCTCCGCTTCGGCGAGCTGGGCCGCGACTTCACGCTTTGCCGTGGCTCGGGTCTCCGCTGCCTCCGTTGCAACGGCGCCACGGATGCTTGCGGCCTCCTGTAGGGCCTCCTGCACGGTGGTCTCTGCCTCGGTGCGGGCCCGCTCAACCAGCTCTTCCGCCTCCGTGCGCGCCGCGTTCAGGATGCTCTCCGCCTGTGCCTTGGCGTCTTGCACCAAGCGCTCAGCCTCCTCCGCGGCTGCTGCGCGAAGCGCACTCACCTCGGCCTGCACGGTGCTGCGCAGTCGCTCCGCGTCGATGTCGGCCTGGCTGATCAGGCGGGTCGATTGCTCCTCCGCGACGCGAAGCGTGTTTTCCAGCTTGGTGCCGAGCCCGCTGTAGGTGGGGCTGCCGGTCTCATCGAGTTCGGCCTGCAGGTCTGCGACGGTCGCAGACAGCCGCTTGATCTCCTTGTTGGCCTCCGCCTTGTCGCTGTTCGCCTTGATCAGCTCGCGCCTCAGATCCTTGATGGCGGCGTCGACTTCCTCACGGTTATAACCGCGCATGGCTGTGCCGAACACTTCGTCGTCAGTGGACACGGTTGGTCTCCTCTAGAGTTTGGGCGGGCGCAGCGCAGCAAAAGAGTGAGTGGGCCCGGGCGCATCCGAGTTTAGCGTTACCGTGGCGCAGCATAAGAAGTCGCGTGTACAGTGTGACGCCGCGGCATCCAGCCCGCTATTAGGCACCTTTCAGGATGGCCGGGTACGCTGGAGCGTCTTGTTTGTTGCCGATTCGGGTCAGCGAACGATCCAGAATGCGACTGCCGCGCGGCTGCGGCAATCGCCTGGTCTATCACCGGCAGGCCTTCCGATCTGGCCCGGCCATGCAACGCGAGAGGAGTCAGTGCGTGCGATTTGTTGTGGCAATCGTCAGTTTCTGCGTCGCTCTCGCCCTGATCGGCCTGGGGATCGCCCAGCGAACCATCTTCGCTGAGCCTGATCGCGTGACTGACCAGGTCAAGGTGGATAGCCAGGCGCCCATCACCATCATCGACGGTGCTGCGCTGAATTTCCGGGACGGTCGCCAGAAGATCGAGATCGGCGGGGCGTTCGGGAACGGAAGCTTTGCCGCCTACGGACGCACTGCTGATCTCATCGCCTGGGCCGGTGACACCTCGTACAACCACATCGTCGTCGACGGCGAGACAGGCGAACTCGTCTCGCAGCTGGAGCGCGGCACCACGAACGAGGCCATCGACCCCAAAGGCTCAGACCTGTGGCTGGGGGAGTACTCATCTGACTCCAGTCTCGAGTTCACGGTCAACGTTCCAGACGACGTCTCGGTGATCGTGCTCTCGAACGGCGTCGATCCTGCCCCTCCATCGGTGTCGGTCACCTGGCCCGTAGACAATCGGGCCGTGTGGTCTGGGCCCCTACTCATCGGTGGCGTGCTGTTCTTGCTGCTGGGTCTCGGGTTCTACCTGTGGGCTCTGGCACACCTGAGGCGGTCGCACGGCCCGCGGCGCAAGCCCCCGACGCAGCCGAAGCTGCCGGCGCGCCCGCGCTACAACTACCGCAAGGCCACCAAGGCGGTGCGGCAGGTCAAGCCGAAGGCCATCGAAAAGCCGCGCGGGCGGCGCTCCGCGGCGCGGATGAGCGCCGTTGTTCCCGCGATCGTCATCACTGCGGTTGTTCTGAGCGGCTGCTCGGTAGACGAGTTGCCTGACTTCATCACCGGAAGGGCTGCGCCGAACCCGCCCGCTCCCACCGCGACCGCTGAACCCGCCGACGAGCTCATGCAGGCGCCAGCCGTCACGGTTCCCCAGGTCAAGAAGATCGTCGAGCGGGTGGCGAAGCTCGCGGCAGAGGCCGACGGTGCCCGGGACGCCGAACTCATCAAGGAACGCTTCACGGGAGCAGCCCTCCAACTGCGCGAGTCGAACTACGCCATGCGCAAGGTCGACAATTCGCTTCCCAAGCCTTCAGAGATCCCTCCAGGGCCCGTCGACCTGGTGCTTCCGCAGCAGACGGATGCCTGGCCCCGCACCGTCTTCACGGTCATCCAGGAGACCGAGACGCCTGCACCAACGCCATCCTCCACTGCGGCCCCAGAGGGCGAGGAGGGCGACGAGGCAGCGGAGGAGGCAGAGTCCACTGTGCTTCCCACCGCGCTCATGCTCATCCAGGAGTCCCCGCGCGAGCCGTACAAGGTCGCATACTCTGTCGTTCTCGAGGCGACAGCAGAGTTCGATGTCGCCGCAGAGACTGTTGGCGCGGTGCGCCACGACCCGGAGAACAAGCTGCTCAAGATCGCGCCGGTAGACCTGGCCGCCGCGTACGCGGACGTGATGCTCAAGGGTGACAAGAGTGAGTTGTTCGCGCTCTTCGACCTGGAGAGTGATGCCCTGTTGCCCGAAGTCGGAGCAGAAGCGAAAGCCAAGAGGGCGAAGTCGCTGTCGACGACCAAGCTGACACACTCGACTGCGGCAGGAGTCGGTGAACCCATCGCCATGGCCACGAGCAGCACGGGGGCCATCGTCGCCGTGAGCGTCACCGAGACCGAGAACGCCAAGCCGAAGGAGTCCGGAGCGATCCTGAGCCCGGAAGACGGCACCAAGGCACTCTCCAAGGTCACCAAGACCACCAAGGGCATCTCCGCAACCTACGCGTACCAGTTGCTGTTCTATGTCCCGCCGGCGGCCAGCCACGACAAGATCGTGCTGCTCGGCTTCGGTGAGGGCCTCGTCTCTTCGAAGGAGCTCTAGTGTCTGAGATATCGGCTGCAAATCTCCGGGGTGCCGTGGATCTGTCTTCCCTCGTCAACCGCCCGTCCTCGGGTCGTCACGCCGGGGCATCCGGTCAGCCAGGTGGCAATCCCGGGCAGCCCTCCGGCGAGCCTCTTGTCGTACCTTCTCTGGTTGTTGACGGTTCTGACGCCAACTTCACGGGCATCCTGGAGCTGTCGAACACGGTGCCCGTCATCGTTGAGTTCTACGCGGGTGCCGCGGGGGATTCCCTGCCGCGCCTGGTGGCCCAGTACGGCGGTCGGCTGATGCTTGCCACGGTGGATGCCCAGGCGAACCCCCAGCTGCAGCAGGCGTTCAACGTGACCGCGGTTCCCACGGTTGCTGCTGTTGTGGGTGGGCGTCCGCTGCCGCTCTTCCAGGGTCAGGTTGCCGACGACCAGGCTCGCCAGGTGTTCGACCAGGTGCTCGAGCTCGCGGCGCAGAACGGTGTCGCAGGAAGTGTCACCGTCGACGAGTCCGCGGCCGGTGCAGAGCCGGCGGAGGAGCCGCTGTCGCCACTGCACCAGGAAGCGTACGACGCGATCGGCGCCCGCAATTACGATGCGGCGATCAGTGCATACGAGAAGGCGATAGCGCAGGATCCCCGTGACGAGCTGGCTGTTGCCGGCCTTGCACAGGTGTCGCTGCTCCGCCGTCTCGAGGGTGCAGACATGGCGTCGATTCGTTCCGCAGCCGCATCAGCGCCCCAGGATGTCGCGGCGCAGCTCGCGGTTGCCGACCTCGATGTTTCCGGCGGTCACCTCGACGACGCGTTCGATCGCCTGCTGACCCTGTTCCCGTCGCTGTCCGCAGAAGACAAAGACGCCGTGCGTGCGCGGCTGCTCGACTACTTCCAGATCGCCGGCGCCGAGGATCCCCGTGTGGTCGCGGCGCGACGTCGCCTGACCGGCCTGCTCTACTGAGTCGCCCGCGGTTTCAGCCAGAGCCCGCCGAGCGGTGGGAGAGTCAGCTCAGTTGACGCCGGCATGCCGTGCAGGGCGTGAAGGGTTGCCACCGCGGTGCCCAGATTGCCGACGCCAGAACCGCCGAACTCTGCGGCATCCGTGTTGATCACCTCGGTCCACTCTCCGGCCTCGGGCAGACCGATCCGGTAGCGATCGACGGTCACCCCGCTGAAGTTCAGCACAACCGCGATGGGTTCCCCTGCGGCAGACCAGCGCAGGAAGGCCACCACGTTGTTTGCGGCGTCACCCCGAACCAGCCACGTGAATCCACTCGGCTCGCTGTCGAGGCTCCAGAGCGCTGCCTCTGCCCGGTAGACGCGGTTGAGTTGGCCAACCAGCCGGTGCAGGCCCTGATGCACGGGCTGGTCGAGAATCCACCAGTCGAGCCCTCGCTGCTCGCTCCACTCTGATGGCTGCCCGAACTCCTGCCCCATGAACAGCAACTGCTTTCCGGGATGGGCCCACATGAGGGCGAGGTACACGCGCACATTCGCCAGCTTCTGCCACTGGTCGCCCGGCATCTTGGCCAGCAGGGAACCTTTGCCGTGCACGACTTCGTCATGGCTGATCGGGTTGATGAAGTTCTCACTGAACGCGTACTGGAAGCTGAAGGTGATGTCGTGGTGGTGGTGGGCCCGATACATCGGGTCGACCCGCATGTACTGCAGCGAGTCGTGCATCCAGCCCATGTTCCATTTCAGGCCGAACCCGAGTCCGCCGCTGGACGTCGGCCCTGTGACGCCGGGGAAGCTCGTGGATTCCTCGGCGATCATGACGATGCCGGGGTGGCGCTTATACGCGGTCGCGTTCACTTCCTGCAGAAGGCTGATCGCCTCGTAGTTCTCGTTACCGCCGTGCTCGTTCGGCAGCCACTCCTCGCGTGAGTAGTCGAGGTACAGCATCGAGGCGACCGCGTCGACCCGCAGGCCGTCGATGTGGAACTCTTCCAGCCAGTAGAGGGCGCCAGCCACCAGGAAGTTACGCACCTGTGGGTGGCCGAAGTCGAACACGAGGGTGCCCCAGTCGAGCTGTTCCCCGCGCCTGGGGTCTGCGTGTTCGTACAGGGGTTGCCCATCGAAGTTGGCGAGGGCCCACTCGTCCCGGGGGAAGTGCGCGGGCACCCAGTCCATGATCACGCCGATCCCGGCGCGGTGCAGGCGATCGATGAGGTAGCGAAGGTCATCCGGATGCCCGAATCGGCTGGTCGGGGCGTAGTACCCGGTCACCTGGTAACCCCACGACCCGCCGTAGGGGTGTTCGGCCAGAGGCATGAACTCGACGTGGGTGAAGGCGAGTTCGTGCACGTACTCGATGAGCGGGTCGGCGAGTTCGCGGTAGCTGAGCCCTGGGCGCCACGATCCCAGGTGCAGTTCATACACGCTCATCGGCTGGTCGTGCGGGTCGACGCGCTGCGACAGCCACTGTTGGTCGCCCCACGTGTAGCCACTTTCGCCGACGATGGATGCTGTGGCCGGCGGCACCTCCGTGTACCTGGCCATCGGGTCGGCCCTCTGCACCCACCGGCCGTCGGCGGTGAGGATCTCGAACTTGTACAGGCACCCCGCGGTGATGCCGGGCACGAACAGTTCCCACACGCCGGTGCCGTCGAGGCGGCGCATGGCGTGGCCCACGCCGTTCCACGAGTTGAAGTCGCCGATCAGGCGGACAGCCCTGGCGTGCGGAGCCCAGACGGCGAATGAGGTGCCCTGCGCCCCTTCGTGCTCTCGCTGCCTGGCCCCGAGCATCCGCCACAACTGCTCGTGCCTGCCTTCGCCGAACAGGTACAGGTCGAGGTCGCTGATCGTGGGGGAGAAGCGGTATGGGTCGTCTGCGAGCCAGTCCGGGGCATCCGCGTAGCTTGCTCGAATCCTGTAGCCACGGTGGTCGCCCGCGGTCATTCCCTGCCAGAGTCCGGCAGCATGGTGCTCCAGCGGAACGCTGGTGCCGTCGTCGAAGAGCGCCGTGACAGCGGATGCAAGCGGTCGCAGCGCGCGGATGACCTGCGATGCTCCCGCTTCGTGCATGCCGAGCACGGCATGGGGGTGATCGTGACGACCCTCAGTGATGGCTGAGACGACGCCCGCATCGAGTGGGGGGAACGCCACAGTCATCACCGGCGTCCGCTTCGTTGGGTGCGGGTCACGCTCAGGATGTGTACCGGTTCGTCGAACGGGTCGAGCCGCACGTAGTTGTCTGGCCCCCAACTGAATTTCTCGCGCGTGATCAGGTCGGTAACCTCGAAGCCGGCTCCCGGTTCCATGCCGAACCGGGTCAGGTCGAGGTGAACGGTCGTCTCGCGCACGGCGTGCGGGTCGACGTTGGCCACCACGATGATGGTGTCGCTTCTGCCGCTGCGGATGTGCGCACCGTCCAGGTGCTTGCTGTAAACGAGGATGCTGTCGTCGTCGCTCCAATGCACCTCCAGGTTGCGCAGTTGGCGCAGTGCAGGGTGCTCGAAGCGGATGCGGTTCAGCCGGGTGAGGTACGGAGCGAGGGAGCGCCCCTCTGCCTCGGCCCGCGCGTAGTCGCGAGGGCGGTACTCGTACTTCTCGTTGTCGATGTTCTCTTCTGATCCGGGTCTGGCGACGTCTTCGAACAGCTCGTAGCCCGAGTACACCCCCCAGCTCGGCGATGCGGTGGCGGCGATCGCCGCCCGCACCTTGTACGCTGCGGGCCCGCCGAACTGCAGGTACTCGGTGAGGATGTCGGGTGTGTTCACGAACAGGTTGGGTCTCAGGTAGTCACTGGTCTCGTGGGCGAGCTCCTGCAGGTAGCTTTCGAGCTCCTGCTTGGTGTTGCGCCAGGTGAAGTAGGTGTACGACTGCTGGAATCCCACCTGTGCGAGCGCACGCAGCATGGCGGGGCGGGTGAACGCCTCCGCGAGAAACACCACCTCGGGGTGCTCCGCCTTCACCCGCTGCATCAGCCACTCCCAGAACTGCAGGGGCTTGGTGTGCGGGTTGTCGACGCGGAAGATCCGAATGCCGAGGCCGATCCAGTGTTCGACGATGCGCAACACTTCAACCCGCAGCCCTTCGGGGTCGTTGTCGAAGTTCAGCGGGTAGATGTCCTGGTATTTCTTGGGCGGGTTCTCTGCATAGGCGATGGTGCCATCCGGAAGCGTGGTGAACCATTCCGGATGCTCGGACACCCACGGATGGTCGGGGGAGCATTGCAGGGCGAGATCGAGTGCCACCTCGATACCGGCCTTGCGGGCCGAGTCGAGAAACTCCACGAAGTCGGCCTCTGTGCCCAGGTCTGGGTGAATGGCGTCGTGACCGCCGTCTGGGGATCCGATCGCCCACGGTGATCCCGGGTCGTGCGGTCCGGGATTCAGCGTGTTGTTCGGACCTTTGCGAAAGCTGGTTCCGATCGGATGGATGGGCGGAAGGTAGACGACATCGAACCCTATGCGGGCGATGGCGGGCAGGCGGCGTGCCGCAGTACGGAAGGTTCCACTCTTCCAGCTGCCGTCTTTCTTCTTCCTTGCCCCTTCTGAGCGTGGGAAGAATTCGTACCAACTGCCAACAGCTGCCCTGGCGCGTTCCACCCTCAACGTGAGTGGCAGGCTCAGGGTGGTGAGGGATGCCAGCGGACGTTCTTCAAGCGCGGCGCGTACTCGTGCATTGGCGGCGGCAGCAAGGCGCCACTCGGGGGAGCGCGCGGTGTTCCTGATGCGGTCGGTAGCCTGTGCGAGCGCCGTGTTCCCCGGGTCGGCCTCAGCCGCGCGGTCGAGCAGGTTCGCCCCGAGCATGAGCATCACCTCGGCGTCGACGCCCGCCGACACCTTGATCTCCGCGTCGCGCAGCCAGGTGGCGTAATCATCGACCCATGCCTGCACGCTCCAGGTCCAGTCGCCCTCTGTCTCGGGCTGGATGACCGCCCGCCAGCGATCGGTGCCCGGGGCGACCATCGTCATCCGGTGCGCCGTCTGGAAGCCTTCCGGGTCTGTGAGCAGCAGTTCCACGCCGAGAACGTCGTGCCCCTCCTTGAACACGGTGGCTTCGAACGGCACGACCTCACCGACGAACGACTTCGCCGGCCACAGGTTCTCAGGCTGCCTCGGGCTGAGCTGTCTGATCGGGATGCGTCCGAGCTGTGCACGATGATCGGCTGCCATTGTTAGACCGTACTCTCTCCATCCGAGAGGGCCCAGAGGTCGCCCAGGACATCGATTTCGGCCTGCGCGGGCGACACGGTCTGTATGTCCCCCATGATGCCGACACGGCTTGTGCCCCACACTGGGGGGACCGCACAACTAGTGTGCTGCCGTCCACGTCTGTATCGTCATTCTGCGGAAGATATATCGCTCGGCTTCTCACCCGGAAGTCTGGTTCTTCCACAACAACCCCATAGTTTCACCTCACTGCCGGACTCGCCTTAACCCCGGGGCCGGCACAGACAAACCCGAATGTCTAACGCGCTCCTACAGCGTGCTGTGTCTGATCGCAGTGCGTTGGGGGAAGGGTGTGCGGTCAGTCGGGCTATTAACCCGACGCCCTTCGCGGTGTCGCGAAAGGAAACACCATGAACAAGCTCGTCAAGGGCTCCATCGCCGGTGCTGCCGGTATCGCACTGCTCCTCGGTGGCGCGGGAACGCTCGCCGTGTGGAACTCGAGCACGACGCTCGACAGCGCTGGAGCGATCACTGCCGGAACCCTCGAGATCACGGGCACGAACGGTGGCGGCTGGGATCAGAACCTCGACCTCATCGTGCCGGGCGACACCCTCACCTACAGCGAGACGCTGACGCTCAGCGCGACCGGTAACAACCTCGAGTTCGCGGTCTCGGACAACGTCGCATCGCTCGTCTCCGCTTCGACGTTCAGCAACGCGGACGTCACGTCGACCGTCACCGTGAAGCTCGACGGTGCGACTGTCACCCCGAACGCGAGCGGCAACTACGACGCCGCTGCAGGCGCGTACACGATCGACGTGTCGATTGTGGTCGACTTCCCAGAGACCACGAGCGGCACCACCGACCAGGGCGCTGTGCTCAACCTCGCCGCGGCCGCCGTCACCGTCACTCAGGTCGCACCGTAATCCGCTGGTGTCGGGTGGGTGATGGGATCACACCCACCCGACACCGTTCCGCTCCTACCCCCGACTGCGCCGACTGGAGGTGACGACATGCGCCAAGCCAACTCCGGACCCCGCCACCGTGCGACCCGTCGAGCACCGCTGCGCAGCATGCTCACCATCACGAGCGCCGCAGCCGGCGCAACCCTGATCGGTCTCGGTGCAGCAGGTACCACCCTCGCGCTCTGGCAGGACTCGGAGCTCCTAAGCGCTCCGACGATCGGCTCGGGGTCGCTGAACCTCACCGTGGAAGGCGCAGACAGTTACGCCCTTCCAGGCACGTGGACCAACCTGCTGCCCGGCGACCGAATCCAGCACGAAGTATCCGTTGAGACCGACGGCACCGTCGCATCCGACGTTGTCATGACCGTGGCGAACGAGGGCGACTTCGTCATTCGTGCAGCAAAGGGTTCGTGCCCGGGAACGCCGCTCGCGCCGACACCCGCAACACTTGGCACCTGGATGCCTGATGAGGCGTCCGCCGTGTGCATCGAAGTCTCTGTCGGGCCGACCGCTACGCAGAACACTGCCCAGGAGTTCGTCGTCACGTTCACCGCGACCCAATTGGCATCATGATCCGGCGACTCGTACCGTACGGCTGGGGTGCGGGGGCGGGCAGCGCTCGCCGAAGCCTCCAGCTGAGCATCATCGCGGTTCTGGTCACGGCGCTGGCGGTGACCGGAGCTGGCATCACCTTCGCGCTGTGGACCTCGTCTGCCGAGGCCACGAGCACGGCATCAACAGCCGACCTCGAACTCACCACTTCCGGCTTCGACACGAGCCTGGCCAAAACTTTCGGTAACCACGACCTCGCCACGACCGGGAGCGTTACGGTCAAGAACACAACTGTGACGCAGAGCACCCAGCCGGGAAACTACAGCGTTTCCCTCTCGTCGACGGGAAGCGCAACGCTGGCGGCGAAGCTCGCGGTAGCAGTCTGGCCGGTTGCCGACCCGATCACCTGCGCGGGCACCTCCACCCCCGGTACAGCCCTGACCGGAACGTGGGCGTCGTTCACCGCGCCGATCAGCGGCAGCCTCACAGCCGGCGAGCAGCAGAGCTATTGCGTGCGAGTCGAGGCGGCGGAACGCGGTGAGCTCGCGTCAACGTCTGGCTCCCTTGAGCTCGAACCCACGATCGCGGCAACCCTCGTGGTCGGGGGATGGTCAGACTCGGTGACCTCGTCCACGTCGCAGAAGACCGCGTGGATCTACCCGTCGCACGGACCGCAGTCCATCACGTGGTACCAGCTGCGCAACGCGTCGACGAACCAGTGCGTCGACGTCAACAGCGGAGCAGTCGACACCAGCGAATGGCTGATCGACTACGCGTGCAAGACCGAAACCGACTCGTACGCCTACAACCAGCACTGGCGTTTCTCGGCAATGGGCGACGATTACTACGAGGTGATCCCGCGCCACGCCCAGGCGCTGAGGCTCGACGTGCCGGGAGACCCGGCACCAACCTCCGCAGGCGTCAGCACCCGCATCCTCGATCGCGACCCGACACGCCAGATTCAGCAGTGGCAGCTCCAGAATCGCGGTGGAGGTGCTTACCAGCTGGTCAACCGCCTGACAGGCTTGTGCCTGCAACCACTTGAGACCGGCATGGTCGCCGGGCAGACCGAGTACGCCCCGATGGTGTGCAACGGAAGTGCCGCGCAGTCATTCAGCTTGACTTCCCGAGGCACGGAAACACCGGTGATCTCCGCGCTGGACTGCACCAACACTCCCGGTTCCACGGGCCAGTCGGTCGTGCTCAGCTGGCAGGAGCCTGCCGTCGACACCTACGTCGTTCAGGCTCGCAAGACCACGGGTACGACGTGGACGACGCTCGGCACCGTCGAACCGGGGGATACGACCTACCAAGTGCCCGCAGCGGACTCGACCTGGACGAACGGAACCAGAACCATCCGGATCACCCACGATGGTACCCAGCTCGATTCGCGCACTATCTGGAAGGGCTCGAGCCCGGATCGCCTCCGCTGCAGCGCTCCTGTGGCCAACGTCGACGGACTCACCTGCACGAACACCCCGACCGGAATCACCTACACCTGGGCAGAACCAGCCGTGGGCAGCTACAGGTTCCAGGCGCGCACCGGCAACTCCGGCACGTGGCGGGACCTCGGAACCGCAGCCTCCGATAGCACCGAGTTCACGGTGTCCGGGGCGACGCACACCAGCATTGAGGCCGGGATGGCGAACATGCGGGTTCGTTCGTCGAGCAACTCCACCCTGGCGACCGGCACCGTGTGGAAGGGAGTGCTGACGGAAGGGGGCACCGCCATCCTGCAGTGTTCCCAGCCGCCCGCGCCGATCACTTCGCTGACGTGCACGAACTCCGGAAGCAGGGACGTCACCATCGGCTGGGGCCACCCAGCGGTCGGGCCGTACGAGTTGGAGTTCCTGACGATTCAGGGAGAATGGGACCCGATCACGACAGCGTCGCAGGGTGCCGAATCGCAGACCATCTCTGCGGGCAGCAACTGGGCGAATCAGGACAGAACCCTGCGGGTAACGTTCGGCTCGGCGGAAGCAACGATCGTCGTCAGCAAGACGAGCACAGGGAACAACCACTACCTGCGCTGCAAGGCCGGGCCCGACGATGACGGCGACACCGGCATCACCCTCACCTGCGCGGCGAACGATGGCTACAACGCGTACTTCTCGTGGCCGCAACTGCAGGGCTACCAGAACTCAGTTTCCTACCGGGCCTGGATCGGCGGCATCGAGGTCACCAACCTGAAACGCGCAACCGGATGGGACACCGTCGCGCAATTCGGCTGGAACACAGAGACAGCAGCGATCTATGGCACCGGAGTCAAGGTCGTCGAAATCAGGCAGTCCGTCTCCGGCGGCCCGTGGACCATGGTCGGGACCGGTCTCTTGAGGATCTCGACCGTGCACGGCGACTACCTCAGTTGCGGCTCGTGATGAAACGGACCACAGTTGCCCTCACCGCACTCCTCGCTGCGGCCATGACGATCGGCGTCGCAGCCCCCGCCCACGCGGCGGACGAGGTGCTCGTGAGCCCTGACGGGGTCAGCTTCAGCAACTCCTATCCCGGCTCCCTGTTCGGAAGCATCGCCATGCTGGTTCCCGGCGACTCCGACCAGAAGACCTTCTACGTGCGCAACGGCGGTTCTGAGCCCGGCCATCTGCGCATAACCCTCAAAGACGTGGTGGCGGCGGATGCCGACTTTGCCGACGCGCTGACCGTGAGTGCAAGCACGGTCGACCGGGCCGGCCCTGCCGCCACCACCCTCTCTGCAGACCCGTGCTGGGTTCTGCTGCAGGGGGTGACGCTGGGCGTGGGCCAAACGGTGGCCGTGACGACCGAGCTGAAGCTCGGAGACCTCCACGGCCTGGCCGGGCAGGGGGCGACGGCGAGTTTCGCAATCGGGGTTGCGCTGAGCAGCGCTGCGGATGCACTGCCCCCGACCCACTGCGGCTACAGCGATACGACAGTCCCGGGTACCCCCGCCGCGTCGACCCCCCAGCCCGGAGCATCCGCCGACGGTGCCGAGGTCGTGACCGAGGTGCCTCCCATCGACCCTCCGGAGTCCTCCGTTCAGCCAGACCTCCCCGTTCTGAACATCCCGGACCTACTCGGCATCGACCCGAACACGTGGCGGCTTTTCGAGGAGTATTTCGTTCTGCTGCTGATTGGCGGATTCATTGCCGGTACGGTGTGGTTCGCGCTGGTGGCGAGGCGTCGGCGAAAGAATGACGACGACACCATGACTGAAGAACCTGCTGAAGGAGCTGCCGGATGAGCGGCCGCCGCAACGCCAAGAACGACGAGAAGCCGAAGGGCCTTCTCTACTACATCGGCGTCGGCCTCAGCGCCGGACTTCTCGCGTTCGTGCTGTTGCTGGGTGTTCTCGTCATCATCGTGCCCGCAGCCACCGGTTCGACACCCATGACTGTTCTCACCAGCTCGATGGAGCCCACCTACCCGCCGGGCACTCTCATCATCGTCAAGCCGATCGAGACCCAGGACATTCGCATCGGCGACCCCATCACCTACCAGATCGAGTCGGGCAAAGAAGCCGTTGTGACCCATCGCGTGATCGCCGTGACGAACGCAACAGACGGCACTCGCACCTTCACCACCCAGGGCGACAACAACGACGCAGCGGATGCCGTACCCGTGCAGCCGGTGCAGATCCGAGGCAAGGTCTGGTACAGCGTGCCCTGGATCGGCTACGTCAACACTCTGGTCAACGGCACCAACCGCGGCTGGATCGTTCCCGTGCTCGCCACAGGGCTGTTCCTGTACGCGGGCTACATGGTGGCGAGTGGCATCGCCAGTGGCGCGAAGAAGCGCAGGCTGGCCCGGGAGCGCGCGGCGGCCGAGGCCGGGCGGATGTTCACCGAGTAGTCGCTCAGCGCGCGATCGCAGCTACGGTTGCCGAGGTGATTGCGACCAGGTCTGACGGCGCCAGCTCGATGTCGAAGCCGCGGCGACCGCCGCTGACGAACACGGTGTCGAACAGTTCCGCCGTCTCGTCGAGGAATGTCGGATGCGACGTCTTCTGCCCGATCGGGCTGATTCCGCCCACGACGTAGCCGGTCCTGCGCTCCGCGACGGCGGCGTCGGCCATCACGGCCCGCTTCCCTCCTGCCGCTGCGGCAAGTGCCTTGAGGTCGAGCAGTCCGGTCACCGGAACCATGCCGACGACGAGCTGGCCATCGACCTCCGCCAGTAGCGTCTTGAACACCCGCTCGGGGTCGAGGCCGAGGGCATCCGCCGCCTCCATTCCGAAACTGGTGACAGCCGCGTCGTGCTCGTAGGAGTGCGGGGTGAAGCGGATGCCTGCTGTCGACAGCGCGACGGTTGCCGGCGTTCCCTTTGCTGCCTTCGCCATCAGGCCTGCCCCACCAGGAAGAGCTGCATCGAGGTGGGCGCCAGTTCGACGGTCGCGCCGGGTACATGCACATCTGGGCCTGTGTCGTCGAGTGCGCTGTCCCACAGCAGCGTGTAGTCCTGTGCGCTCGGGTGCGTCGGCAGGGTCACGGTTCTGGGTTCCTCGACCCCGCTCACCACGAGCAGGATGCTGTTCGGTTCCTCGGTCTCTGGCGTCGACGATGCGAGGTACTGCAGCGTGCGCTCTTCGGGCGAGTCCCAGTCCTCAATCGACATCGACTCGCCGTCGGCGTTGAACCAAAGCATCCGGCTCGCCGACGGGGTGTCCTGCCCGTCGACGCCGAAACGGCCGGGGCGCAATGCCGGGTTATCCCTGCGCAGGCGGAGCAGTTTCTGTGTGATCCGCCACAGGTCCCACTGCCACTCCTCGCGCTCCCATTGCAGCCAACTGACCTCGTTGTCCTGGCAATACGCGTTGTTGTTGCCCCGCTGCGACCTGCCGAACTCGTCGCCCGCCGTGATCATGGGGATGCCGGCAGACAGCAGCAGGGTGCCGAGCAGGTTGCGCATCGCCTTGCGGCGCGCCGTCACGATGTCTGGGCGGGAGGTCGGCCCCTCCACGCCGTGGTTGAAGGAGTGGTTGTCGTCTGTGCCGTCGTGATTGCTCTCGCCGTTGGCCGCATTGTGTTTCTGGTTGTACGTGGTGAGGTCTGCGAGCGTGAACCCGTCGTGTGCGGTGATGAAGTTGACGCTCGCGAGTGGCCCGCGCTCCTGCGAGAACACGTGCGCAGAGCCGGTCAGGCGCCTGGCCATACTGCCGATTCCCTCGGATGCGACGCCGTGCTTTCGCGCCTTCGCCACGTCTGTGAGCCAGAAGTCGCGCATCCGGTTGCGGTAGCCGTCGTTCCACTCCGACCAGCCGTTGGGAAAGTTGCCCACCTGCCATCCGCCCATGCCCACGTCCCAGGGTTCGGCGATGATCTTGCTGTCCGCCAGCTGCGGGTCGTTGACGATGGCCGTCAGCAGCGGATGCTCTGGCTCGAAATTCACGTCGCCGTTTCGCCCGAGGGTGGAGGCCAGGTCGAATCGGAACCCGTCGACCTGCACCTCGTTCGCCCAGTAGCGCAGTGAGTCGAGTACGAGGCGCTGGGCTGCTGGCAGCGAGAAGTCGATGGTGTTGCCGCAGCCGGTGACGTCGATGTAGTCGCCGTCTTCCATCTGCCGGTAGTAGCTGGCGTTGTCGAGCCCCCGCAGGCTGGAGGTCGGCCCATCAGGACCCTCCTCGGCGGTGTGGTTGTAGACGACGTCGAGGATCACCTCGATGCCGGCTTCGTGCAGCAGCTTCACCATGCCCTTGAATTCGCGCAGGATGGCGGCAGTACCCCCGAACTGTGCCTGCTCCGAGGCGTATGCCGCGTGAGGCGTGAAGTAGTTGAGCGTGTTGTAGCCCCAATAGTTGGCCAGACCGAGTTTGACCAGACGCTGTTCGCTCACGAATTGGTGCACGGGCAGCAGCTCGATCGTCGTGACCCCGAGATCGGTGAGCTCGGCTATCGCGCTCTCGTGGGCGAGCCCGGCGTAGGTTCCCCTGAGCTCTTCCGGCACCGCGGGGTTCAGTTTCGAAATGCCGCGTGCGTGCGCCTCATAGATGACGGTGCGGTCGAGCGGTATCCGCGGCTTGGCGACCCCCGCCCAATCGAAGTCGTTGTCTTGCACGTAGGAGCGCCAGCCCCCCTCGGGCGTTCTGGCCAGGCCGCGCGCGTAGGGGTCGAGCAGGTGAAGCGTGGGAACGAAACGGTGGGTGGGGCCCTCCGGGCCGCTGGCTCGCAGCGAGTAGCGCCTGCCTGTGGTCAACCCCTCGTGGCGAGCAGACCACACGGCGTGCTCGTCGCGTGAGAGTGGAACCGTCTCCACCACCCAATTGATGTCTTTGTCGTCGAACAGGCACAGCTCCACGTGCGTCGCGTTCTCCGACCACACGCGAACCTCGCCGACGCCGTCTCGCAAGTGAACTCCGAGGTCGCGCAGGGGATCGTCTGAGTTCATCGTTCTAGAGTAATCAGTAGTCGAATCCCGCCCACCCCACGTCTGGAGCACCATGGCCGTCTACCTGGATCATGCGGCGACAACGCCCATGCTTCCGGCTGCACGCGCCGCGTTCATCGACGCCCTCGACCTGGTGGGCAACCCGTCATCCATCCACAGTCAGGGCCAGAACGCCAAGCGGATGCTTGAGGAGGCCCGGGAGACAGTGGCCGCTTCATTGGGCTGCGACCCTATCGAGGTCATCTTCACTTCGGGCGGTACCGAATCGATCAACCTGGCGTTGAAGGGGCTGTTCTGGAGTTCTGCCGGGCGTCGCGTGCTCGTGCCTCGAGGCGAACACCATGCAACGGTCGACACGGTCGAGTGGCTGGAGCAGCACGAAGGCGCCATCGTCGAATGGATTCCCGTCGACTCGCTCGGTCGCATCCAGCTCGACGCGCTCGCCGACGCCCTGGCGGCGTTCGATGACATCGCTTTCGTGAGCGTGATCTGGGCGAACAACGAGGTGGGAACCATTCAGCCCGTCGCCGAAGTTGTCGCGCTCGCGACCGAGCATGGTGTTCCGGTGCACACGGATGCCGTGGCTGCGTACGGGCATCTGCCCATCGACTTCCGCGCATCGGGGCTGGCCGCACTGAGCGTTTCGGCGCACAAGATCGGCGGACCGCTTGGGATGGGCGCGCTCGTGCTGTCGAGAGGCGCAAACGTGACACCGCTGATCCACGGGGGAGGGCAACAGCGGCGAGTGCGGTCGGGAACGCAGGATGCTCCTGCTGCTGTCGCGTTCGCGGCGGCCGCGCAGCATCCGTTCCCCGATTTGACAGCGCTTCGCGACCGGCTGATCGCCGGAGTTCGAGCTGCCGTGCCGAGTGCGGTGCTGCGGGGGGACCCAGTCGACCGGCTTGCGAACAACGCGCACTTCACGTTCCCCGGCTGCGAGGGTGACTCCCTGCTGTTCCTGCTCGACGCCGCAGGGGTCTCGGTGAGCACGGGGTCTGCCTGCCAGGCGGGGGTGCCGGAGGCGTCGCATGTGCTCATCGGCATGGGCCTGAGTGAGGCGGAGGCGAGGGGCGCCCTGCGGTTCACCCTCGGTCACTCGACGTCAGGCAGCGACATCGACGCGCTTCTGGCCGCGCTGCCGGGGGCGGTGGAACGGGCTGGTCGCGCCGGGCTGTCAGACCGCGTCGTGACCCTCTGACCTGTCTCTGCGCACGGTCACTACCGCGATCGACAAGTCCAACAAGACCAAGCTCCGTGTTGCCGAACTCCAGGCCTGCCGAAAACGAAGGAGAATCCGCCGGAAAGCATCCGTTGTGGCGCGTATGCCCAGAATGCGGGGCGCATTTCCTTCGTTTTCGTCGCGCCATTCCCGTCAACGGATGCGCACAGAGCACGTGTTTAGACTGGATGCCATGAAGGTTCTGGCAGCAATGAGCGGAGGCGTCGACTCCGCAGTGGCTGCAGCCCGCGCCGTCGACGCGGGTCACGATGTGGTCGGGGTGCACCTCGCGCTCAGCCGAATGCCGGGAACCCTCAGAACCGGGAGCCGCGGCTGCTGCACCATCGAAGACTCGATGGATGCCCAGCGGGCCGCCAACATCATGGGCATCCCGTACTACGTGTGGGACTTCTCAGAGCGCTTCAAGGTCGACGTGGTCGACAACTTCATCGAGGAATACAGTGCAGGTCGCACTCCCAACCCGTGCATGCGCTGCAACGAGAAGATCAAGTTCGCTGCCCTTCTTGAGAAGGCCATAGACCTCGGGTTCGATGCTGTCGTCACCGGCCACTACGCATCCATCAGGACGGATGCCCAGGGCAACCGCGAACTGCACCGCGCTGCCGACTGGGCGAAAGACCAGTCGTACGTGCTTGGGGTGCTCACCGCAGAACAGCTCGCCCACTGCATGTTCCCGCTCGCTGACACGCCGTCGAAGGCGGAGGTTCGTGCTGAGGCTGCCGCCCGCGGGTTCAGCGTTGCGAACAAGCCAGACAGTCACGACATCTGCTTCATTCCGGACGGTGACACCAGGGGGTGGCTCGCCGAGCGGGTGGGGGCAGAACAGGGTGAGATTCTCAACCGCAACGGAGAGGTGGTCGGGCGCCACGAGGGTGCTGCGGCGTTCACGGTGGGCCAGCGCAAGGGGCTGAACCTGGGGGTGCCGAGCCCGGATGGCCGGCCGCGATTCGTTCTGGAGGTGCGCCCGAAAGACAACACGGTTGTCGTGGGTCCGCGCGAGGCGCTCGACCTCGCGGAGGTCGCGGGCTCCCGCTTCAGCTGGGCGGGCCAGCCGCCCACCGACCCGGCGACGCCGTTCGCCTGCCACGTGCAGGTTCGGGCACACAGTGATCCGGTTCCGGCAATGGCCTGGGTCGACTCGGGCGCGGATGGCGACCCTGAGCTGGTCGTCCGTCCAGAGGTTCCGCTCAACGGGGTCTCTACGGGCCAGACGGCCGTCGTGTACGTGGGAACCCGCGTGCTCGGCCAGTGCACGATCGACCGCACGGTGAGTGCTGCGCCCGTTCCCGCCTGACGTTGTCGGGTCGGTGGTGGTGCCTACACTTGACACCGTGGCAGAGACGACGACCCCGCCAGACCTTGAGGCAGCGAAGGCCGAAGCCGATTCGCTGACGACGCGCATCCTCGAATTGCGTGACGCATACTACGAGCGCGACGAGGTTCTCGTCTCCGACGAAGAGTACGACAGGCTCATGCGCCGGCTTGAGGAGCTCGAGCACCTCTTTCCCGAACTGCAGGGTCAAGACAGCCCCACCCAGACCGTGGGAGGCAAGGCGCAGACCCTGTTCGACCCTGTCGAGCATGCGGAGCGGATGCTCAGCCTCGACAATGTGTTCAGTGTCGAGGAGTTCGGTGGCTGGGCTGCGCGCGTCGAACGTGACGCGCACCGACACGTCGATTACCTATGCGAACTCAAGATCGACGGACTCGCCATCAACCTCCGCTACGAGAACGGGGTGCTCACCACGGCTGCGACTCGAGGCGACGGCCGGGTGGGCGAAGATGTCACGGAGAACATTCGTCTCGTCTCGTCGATTCCGCAGCGGCTGTCTGGCTCTGGTCACCCTCCGATCGTCGAGGTGCGCGGTGAGGTGTTCATCCCGGTGGAGGAGTTCCGTCGACTCAACGCAGAGCAGGCGGAGGCGGGCGAGCGCGTGTTTGCGAACCCTCGCAACGCGGCATCCGGGTCTCTCAGGCAGAAGTCTGAGGGAAAGAACGCCGACAAGCTCGCCCAGATGCACCGCCGCCTGGCTACGCTGCGGATGCTCGTGCACGGAATCGGGGCCTGGCCAGACCCCCCGGTGAATGCCCAATCTCAGGTGTACGAGCTGCTTGCCACCTGGGGCCTCCCGACCAGCTCGCACTACAAGGTCGTCGGCTCGGCGGCCGAGGCCGCGGAATACATCGAGTACTTCGGCGAGAACCGTGCGAGTGTGGAGCACGAGATCGACGGCATCGTGGTGAAGGTAGACGAGCTGGCCCTTCACGACGAGCTCGGTGCGACCAGCCGTGCTCCGCGCTGGGCGATCGCCTACAAGTATCCGCCCGAGCAGGTGAATACGAAGCTGCTCGACATCGTGGTGAGTGTCGGTCGTACCGGACGCGCAACGCCGTTCGCGGTGATGGAGAAGGTTCGGGTTGCGGGCTCCGAGGTGCGCCAGGCGACGCTTCACAACCAAGATGTCGTGAAGGCGAAGGGTGTGCTCATCGGCGACACCGTGGTGTTGCGCAAGGCGGGCGATGTGATTCCTGAGGTGCTCGGGCCCGTGGTTGAGCTGCGCGACGGCACAGAGCGAGAGTTCGTGATGCCGAGCGTATGCCCCGAGTGCGGCACGCCCCTGCGGCCTGCGAAAGAGGGCGACATCGACCTTCGCTGTCCCAACGCGCGTAGCTGCCCGGCGCAGGTGCGGGGTCGGGTGGAGCACATCGGCAGTAGGGGTGCGCTTGACATTGAGGTTCTCGGGGAGGTTGCCGCGGCCGCGCTGACGCAGCCTACAGTGCCCGATGTTCCTCCCCTCGTCACAGAGGCCGGCCTCTTCGACCTCACCCTCGACGACTTGATGCCCATCGAAGTCGTGGTGACCGATGCGGAGACCGGGCTGCCCAAGGAGGGCGAAGACGGGCTCGACAAGGTGCGTGCCCCGTTCCGGCGCAACCCGACGGCAGCCGAGAAGAAGCAGGGCCTCACCGGTCCGCAGCCGTCCTCCAGTGCCGTCAAGCTGCTCGACGAGATCGAAAAGGCCAAGACGAAGCCGCTGTGGCGTTTTCTGGTAAGCCTCAACATCCGGCATGTGGGTCCGGTGGCGGCTCGCGCGCTCGCAGACTACTTCGGCTCACTCGACGCGATCAGGTCTGCGACGCGGGAGGAGCTTGCTGCGGTGGACGGTGTCGGTGACATCATTGCCGACGCCCTCATCGAGTGGTTCACGATCGACTGGCATCTCGACATCGTGCAGAGGTGGACGGATGCGGGGGTGCAGTTCTCGACGCCCGGCCACCCCGGGCCTGGTGCGGCCGCCGCGGCCGGGGGAGTTCTCGCAGGTCTGACGGTGGTCGCCACGGGCACGCTGGAGGGTTTCACACGTGAGGGAGCACAGGAGGCCATCATCCAGGCGGGTGGAAAAGCCGCGTCGAGTGTGTCAAAGAAAACGGATTTCGTTGCCGCGGGTCCGGGTGCTGGTTCTAAACTGGCACGAGCGGAAGAGTTGGGAGTCCGCGTGATCGATGCGGCGCAGTTCGCCCTCCTTGTGACGGAAGGGCCGGGCGCTCTCGACTGAATCCGTGGCAGATACTTGCGCTTGCGCATGATGTTTGCAAGCAGTTGTCACGTTCTGATATACCTACACTGTGTAAGAACATTTTCATTCGCTGATGTTCCGTCCCCCGGAACAGTTAGGGAATAACCCCGAACTGTGATTGATGTCGCGGTGATCATTGTCGCCTCGGCTACCCTCATCCAGGGAGTTGCCGGGGTAGTCACCGCGCCGGAATCCGCACCCCCTGAGCTCCCCACCAGCGTCTATTCGAGCCCCGTCGTTCACGACCCTGGCGGCCCGTTCGTTGGCGAGTTGCAGTCGTGGCAGCACCTCCAGCGCGGCAAAGTCGATGCGTCACTGGTTCCGCAGCTCGCGGGGCAGGCGCTCTTGAACCAGTTGGCACTGTTCAGTGACAGTCAGTTGCAGGAGTTCCAGGCCGAGAACCCCGACGTGATCAGGCAATTGCTTCTTGACCCACCACCGGCCGAGCGCACGGGCGCGTGGTGGGCTTCGCTACCGTCGGGAGTGCAGCGCCACCTCCACGACGCCGCACCTGAGCTGGTTGGCAATCTTCCCGGCGTGCCTTTCGCCACGCGCGACTCGGCAAACAGGCTGCTCCTGAACTCGACCGTCCGTGAGCTGCAGAGTCGCGTTGAGTCGGGTGTCGGCAGGGGAGAGGCAACAGACATCCGCGCCCGGTTGAGCATGCTGCATGAGGTGGACGTGGCTCTCACCCCGTCTGCGAGCGGTCCGGACCGTTCGGTCATTGCGCTCGACACCAAGTGGCCGGGCCGCGTGGCCATCGTGGTGGGCGACCTGCCGAGCGCCGACTACGTCAGCTACCTCGTTCCCGGCATGTTCTTCACGCTGGAGGGCCAGGCGGTCGACTGGTCAGATACGGCGGCCGAGCTTTACACGGAACAGACCGAGTGGTTGGAGCTGCTGGGAGCCTCCGACCCGGCACTTCGCAACAAGACGGTCGCAACCGTGGCCTGGATGGGCTACGAGACACCCAATATCTTCAACGTCGGATCCGAAGAGTTGGCGGATGCCGGAGCGCTCTACCTTGATTCGGCCATGGACTCGCTCTACTACGAGCGTGGGGCCAATCGACCGTATGTATCTGTATTGGCACACTCGTACGGGTCAACGGCGGCCATGAAGGCCCTGGCGACCGGCAATTTCACGGTTGACTCGTTTGCGGTGGTCGGATCGCCGGGCAGTTCGGCGAAGTCTGTCGACGAGTTGCACGTCGCCGGAAGGAACGTCTTCGTCGGTGAGGCCAGTTGGGACCCGGTGGTGGGCACCGGTTACTTCGGCAGCAACCCCGGCGACCCGTCGTACGGCGCACGCAAGATGAGCGTGGATGGCGGTGTCGACCTGATCACTGAGGTCGAACTGGGGGAGTCTGTCGGCCACAATTCGTACTTCGCCCCGGGCAGCGAGTCTCTGCGCAACATGTCGCTGATCGGTATCGGGCGCGGTTCGCTGGTGAGTGACGGCTCGGGCGACGACGTGATGCGCACGCTCGCCTACTTCGACCGCCTCATCTAGGGCGGGCGCCCCGTGCCCTGCCGATAGAATTGGGGCCGTCCCCTGATGCAACCGTGCGGAGTACCCATGTCTGAAATCACCACCGACCAGGTCGCCCATCTGGCGAACCTGGCGCGCATCGCGCTGACGCCAGAAGAGATCGAGAAGCTCACCGGCGAGTTGAGTGTGATCATCGACTCGGTGGCGCGCGTCAACGAGGTGGCGTCTGCCGATGTGCCTGCGACGTCGCATCCGATTCCGTTGAGCAATGTGTTCCGAGCGGATGTCCCGGGTGAGACTCTCACAACCGAGCAGGCGCTGAGGGGCGCGCCCGATCATGACGGCAGCCGGTTCCGCGTGTCGGCGATCCTCGGCGAAGAACAGTAGGAGTGGCGACAATGAGTGATCTGACCAGGCTTTCTGCCGCGCAGCTCTCTGGCCTCCTTGAGGCGGGTGAGGTGTCGAGTGTCGAGGTGACCCAGGCACACCTTGACCGCATCGAGGCTGTTGATGACGACGTTCACGCGTTTCTGCACGTCTCTGCTGCAGCCATCGACACGGCGAGGGCGGTAGACGCGAAGCGTGCTTCCGGGCAGAAGCTCGGCCCGCTGGCCGGCGTGCCCATCGCGATAAAGGACGTTCTCTGCACCCTGGACATGCCGTCGACGGCTGGTTCGCGGATGCTCGAGGGCTGGGTTCCCCCGTATGACGCGACCGTGGTGCGCAAGTTGCGCGAGGCCGACCTCGTTCCGCTCGGCAAGACCAATATGGATGAGTTCGCGATGGGGTCGTCTACCGAGCACTCGGCGTTCGGGCCCACCCGCAACCCGTGGGACCTGGAGCGCATCCCCGGCGGTTCGGGTGGTGGTTCAGCCGCCGCGGTTGCCGCGTTTGAGGCGCCGCTGGCGCTCGGAAGCGACACGGGTGGTTCCATCCGTCAGCCTGCAGCGGTCACCGGTTCAGTGGGCATGAAGCCCACCTACGGCGGAGTGTCCCGCTATGGTGCGATCGCGCTGGCCTCTTCGCTCGACCAGGTAGGGCCGGTCACCAGGACCGTGCTCGATGCCGCGCTGCTTCACGATGTGATCGGCGGGCACGACCCGCGCGACTCCACCTCGCTGCGCGACGAATGGCCGTGTTTCGCCGACGCCGCACGCGAGGGCGCTGCGGCGCAGTCGTTCGCTGGCGTACGGGTTGGCGTGGTGAAGGAGCTGAACGGCGACGGCTTCCAGGCTGGGGTGCACGACCGCTTCGCTGAGGCGCTCGAGCTGATGGCCGCTGCCGGTGCCGAGATCGTCGAGGTCTCCGCGCCGAGCTTCGAGTACGCCATCAACGCCTACTACCTGATTCTTCCCGCTGAGGCCTCGAGCAACCTGGCTAAGTTCGATTCGGTTCGTTTCGGGCTGCGTGTGAATCCGGATGGCGGTGGCACGGTCGAGGAGGTCATGGCCGCCACGCGCGAGGCCGGTTTCGGCCCCGAGGTCAAGCGGCGCATCATTCTCGGCACCTATGCGCTCAGCGCCGGGTACTACGACGCCTACTATGGCAGCGCACAGAAGGTTCGCACCCTCATCCAGCGCGACTTCGATGCGGCGTTCCAGAAGGCGGATGTGCTGGTGAGTCCTGCTGCTCCGACGACCGCCTTCAAGCTGGGCGAGAAGCTCGAAGACCCGTTGGCGATGTACCTCAACGACATCACCACCATCCCCGCGAACCTGGCGGGAATCCCCGGGATCGGGCTGCCGATGGGTCTGGCCCAGGAGGACGGCCTGCCGACGGGCATCCAGTTCATGGCCCCGGCCCGTGAGGACGTACGCCTCTACCGGGCTGGCGCAGCCCTGGAGGCCTTGCTCGAGCAGAAGTGGGGTCACACGCTGATCAGTCGGGCCCCTGACCTGTCTCTCACAGAAGTGTTCGCCGCCCAGGAAGGTGCAATCTGATGGCCAAGGCCAACCTGATGGACTACGACAAGGCCATCGAGCTGTTCGAGCCTGTGCTCGGCTTCGAGGTGCACGTCGAGTTGAACACCCAGACCAAGATGTTCTCGGATGCCCCCAACCCGGCCGCGGAGGGCAACGTGCCGCACGAGCCGAACACGACGATCACGCCGGTAGATCTCGGTCTTCCCGGCAGCCTCCCCGTCGTGAACGAGCAGGCGATTCGCTATTCCATCAGCCTGGGGCTCGCCCTCGGCTGCTCGATCGCCCCGTCGAGCCGGTTCGCCCGCAAGAATTACTTCTACCCGGACCTGGCGAAGAACTACCAGATCTCGCAGTATGACGAGCCCATCGCCTTCGACGGCAAGGTGGAGGTGGAGCTTCCGAACGGCCGTGTCTTCGAGGTGGAGATCGAGCGTGCCCACATGGAGGAGGACGCCGGAAAGCTCACGCACGTCGGCGGGGCGACGGGGCGCATCCAGGGCGCAGAGTACTCGCTCGTTGATTACAACCGCGCTGGCGTTCCACTCGTCGAGATCGTGACGAAGATGATCACGGGGGCCGACGCTGACGCACCAGACCTGGCCAAGGCGTACGTTGCCGCCGTCCGCGACATCGTGCGCTCGCTCGGGATCTCTGAGGCGCGGATGGAGCGCGGCAACCTTCGCTGCGATGCGAACGTCTCGCTGAGCCCACGCGGTTCCGGAAAATTGGGCACGCGAACCGAGACGAAGAACGTGAACAGCCTGCGGTCGGTGGAACGGGCGATCCGCTACGAGATCCAGAGGCAGGCGGCCATTCTCGCCAAGGGTGGAACAATCATCCAGGAGACCCGCCACTGGCACGAAGACACGGGTGTCACCTCTGCCGGCCGGCCGAAGAGCGACGCGGATGACTACCGCTACTTCCCTGAGCCCGACCTGCTTCCGGTGGAACCGTCTCCTGAGCTGATCGAGGAGCTTCGTGCCGCACTTCCCGAGGCACCGGCGCTGCGCAAGCGGCGGCTGAAGGAAGCATGGGGTTTCACCGATCTGGAGTTCCAGGACGTCGTGAACTCTGGCCTTTTGGACGAAGTGGAGGCGACGACCGCCGCAGGAGCATCCGCCCACTCGGCACGCAAGTGGTGGACGGGCGAGATCGCCAGAGTTGCGAACGAGCGTGGCGTTGAGGCGTCCACCCTGGTGTCGCCCCTGCACGTGTCTGAACTGGTGGCGATGGTGGAGGATGGTGAGCTGACCGACCGCCTCGCGCGGCAGGTGCTCGAGGGCGTCATTGCCGGTGAGGGTTCGCCGGGGGAGGTCGTGAAGGCGCGCGGCCTCGCCGTGGTCTCTGACGACGGAGCGCTGATCGCAGCGATCGACGAGGCGCTGGCTTCGCAGCCTGACGTGCTCGAGAAGATTCGGGACGGCAAGGTTCAGGCCGCTGGTGCGATCATCGGTGCGGTGATGAAGGCCATGAAGGGGCAGGCCGATGCTGCCCGTGTTCGTGAGCTTGTGCTGGAGCGCGCTGCCCAGTAGGCGCAGTCCAGTAGTTGCTAGCGCGCGAGGAACCTCGTGGCGGCATCACGGAAGCCGCGTGCGGTCGGTGCGTTGAAGTGGCCCCTGCCCGGAATCTCGAAGAACTGGCCGTGGGGTGCTGCGGCTGCGAGCATCCGTGACCCCTCGACGATGGGGTCTTCGCTTCCGGTTGCGAAGAGTGCAGGCTGGCCGGGCGGGTTTGCGGGGTCAGGCTCCGTGCCTCCACGCATTCCTTCGACGAGTGACACGAGTGCCTGCAGGTCGTTCCCCGGTATGCCGGCTGCCATGGTGATGTAGGTCGACGTGAGTTGGTCGGCGATCGGTGTGCCTGAGGCGATGAATGCCCGCGCCTGTTGCGTGTTGAAGCGGCTGAGCGGGTCGCCGCCGGGTATTCCGCCGAGCACGAGGCGGTGGATGCGTTTCGGCAGTGTCAACGCAGCGTGCCAGCCGACTCGCGCTCCGAGTGAGTAACCCACGTAGTCGACCTCGTCGAGTTGGTACGCGTCGATCACGTTCTGCACGTCGGCGACGAGCAGGTCCATGCTGTACGCCTCGGGCGCATGCGGTTTGGTGCTGGCTCCGTGGCCGCGCTGGTCGATGGCGATCACTCGATGGTTTGCACGGAGCAGGTCGCGCACCCAGCCGCTGTTGCGCCAGTTGAGCAGCCCGCTCGAGGCGAAACCGTGCACGAGCAGCGCGGGCGGGTCGTTCGGTTCGCCGAATTCGTAGGTGGCAATGGTGACTCCGTCGGCGGATGCGACTTCCCGAGCGGGCGGGGCGGGTGGCGTGATCATCGCAACTCCTCGCGGATTTTCACACGGGGCGCAACCACGAGTGCCGCGATGGCGATGATCCCGGCGAACGCGAACACGGCGGGGAATGACCCTGCGGCGAACACCATGCCGGTCGTGGCGAGTGCGAGGGCAGCGCCGAGGGAGTCTCCGATCGACAGCGCTGAACTGTTGAACCCTTGGTTCGCCGTGGTCGACATGGCGAGGGTCATGACGCTGATTCGCGGGTACATGAGTCCCATTCCGCCGCCCCCGACTACCCAGCCGGCGATGGCGATAAATGGCGGAAGGGTGAGCAGTGCGGTGATGGTGGCCAGCAGGATCGCCACGATCACGAGGGATGAGCCCGTGACTGTGGCTGTGCGGTGGCTGATGGCGTGGGGCATCCGTCCTTGTAGCCAGGAGCTCGCTGACCAGGCGAGTGCGCCGACGGTGAGGGCGAGACCGGCCTGCGACGCCGAGAATTCGTAGTGGTCGACAAGCAGGTAGGGCAGGTATACCTCTGCTCCGAAGAATGACGCGGCGGCCAGCCCTCGCAGCAGGATGACGCTCGGCAGTCCCCGCCGGGCCCGAAGCGTGCCGGTGGGTAGCAGTGGGCGAGCGGCGACGATGGCGATGGCGGCGGCGGCCAGTGCCAGGTACCCGCCCACGGCATCCAGTTCGGAAAGCACACCGAGCGCGAGTACGGCCGCTGCGGCAAGGACCGCCCAGGCGATGCGCCGGTACGCCCAGGGCACCGCGGGGGCGTCGGGGTCGCGCGGGGGGATGGTGTGCAGTGCCGGTGCCACCATTCCCGTTGCTGCGGCGACCAGCCCGACGACTCCAAGAAAGACCCAGTGCCAGCTGAAGAGTTCCGTCACGACGCCGGCGAGGTACGGGCCGACCAGCGAGGGGATCACCCACGCGGCCGCGAACCCGGCGAAGATCGACGGATGCAATCGGGCGGGGAAGACGCGCGCAACCACCACGTAGAGGGCCACCGTGACGGCGCCGGTCCCCAACCCCTGAACCAGGCGGCCGATGACGAGAATTTCCATCGTGGTCGCCGTTCCCGCGATGAGCAGCCCCAGTGCGAAGAGAACGGACGACGTGTAGAGGGGCGAGATGGGGCCAGTGCGGTCAGACCAGTTGCCGGCGACCACCATCCCGATCACGCCCGTGGCGAGGGGTCCGGCGAAGGCGAGTGCGTAGAGGTGGGCGCCAGCCAGCTCGAGGCTCACCGCGGGCATGATGGTGGTCACGGCGAGCGCCTCGAACGCGCCGAGGAATACGAGCGCGCACGACCCTATGGTGATCCACAGGTAGCCGCGACTGAACAGGCCCGGTTCGTTGCGTGGAGATGTTCTGGGCACGCTTTCGAGCCTAAGCGCAATAGGATGCGTGGACGCGCAACAGTGAGGAGCCAGGATGCGCTGGAGCGCGGATGTCGCGTCCGGACGGTGGATCGGCGATCGACTTGAGGGCTGGGGCACGGTGGGTGGTGTCGCCGGGCGCGACTTTGAAGCGTACGCGCGCGTCTTCCACCCGGCAGAGGCTCGGCGTGTGACATCGACCGATCCGCTCGACGTGGAGTTCCGCATGGCACCCTGGCGCGAGATTGCTTCCGCCCGAGGCAACCGATGGCATCCGGAAGCCCAGTGGGGAGCGCTGAGTGGAAACGCATCCGGTGACATCGAGCTGGGCGACGGCTGGCTGGTCGCGGAGCCGTCACAGGGGCGCCTGCCACTGACCCAATTGGCTGCCATCTGTGAAGTCCTCCTGATGCATGGTCCGCCGGAGGTGATGCTCGGTCTGTGGGAGGGCTGGGGCGACCTGCACCCGGGCTCGGGAAGCCGATTCCTCGCGCTGAACAGCGAGCCGCTTACACCGAGGCAACTGCGAAGCCAGGAGGAGCGGCTTCATTCCGAGCACGCTGCGTCGGTAGACCCGGAGGTAGCAAGAGCATTGTCCGCCGGAACGCTGCTCGAACTTCCCGGACGCAACTATGTTCTCTTGGCAGCCCACTTAGGCGAATTCCTCGACACCGATTGGGTGTCGACGGCGGGAATCGGCTGGCACTTCGGATGGGGCCCGACGCCGAACCTCATGTGGCCCGCAGACCGCAGCTGGCTTCTGGCGTCTGAGGTCGACTTCGACTCGACACTCGTGGGAGGGAGCCGTGCGATCGTCGATGCAGTTCTCGCCGATGAGCGTCTGGAGGTAGCCGAGGTGACCGCGGACACTGACCTCACGATCACCGGAGACAGGATCAACCCCTCGCCGCCGGGGCGTTGAAACTGTATCGTTGTGCCATCCGCGATTCAGGGGGGCGGTGGTGCCAACGGTGGCGCACGGTGAAAGCAGGTTCATGACGCAGGCCGATGATGTTGTGCTCACCCTGCGTCGCGCGGGTTGCGTGTTCGCTGAGGATGAGGCTGCGCTGCTTCGAGACGCGGCGACTACAGATCTCGAACTTCAACGTTTGGTGGCTCGGCGGGTCGACGGGATTCCGCTCGAGCAGATCCTGGGGTGGGCAGAGTTCTGCGGGCTCCGCATCGCGGTGGAGCCTGGTGTGTTCGTTCCGAGGCGCCGCTCTGAGTTGCTTGTCGATTTAGCTGTGGATTTCGCGGTTCCGGGCTCTGTGGTCGTCGACATGTGCTGTGGTTCCGGTGCGGTCGGGATGGCTATCGGCGAGGCTGTGGTTGGTGCTGAGGTGTTCGCTGCCGATCTCGACTCGGCCGCTGTGCACTGTGCTCGTCGCAACCTGCCGCCTGACCGGGTGTTCGAGGGAGACCTGTTCGCTGCCCTACCTCGGTCTCTTCGCGGGGGTGTCGACATCCTGGTTGCGAACGCGCCCTACGTTCCGACGCACGCCATCGGTCTGATGCCTCCGGAGGCCCGGTTGCACGAGCATCGGATTGCGCTCGATGGTGGGCCTGATGGACTGGATGTTCAGCGTCGCGTGGTTGCGGAGGCGGGCGATTGGCTGGGGGAGCGCGGCCACCTGGTGGTTGAGACGAGCGAGCAGCAGGTGCTGCTCACCGCTCAACTCTTCGCTGAGCACGGTTTCGCCTCGCGGATCGTGCGCTCTGTGGCTCTGGACGCGACTGCGGTTGTCGGAGTTCTGCTCTGATCACTTGGGGGCCGTGGCGTTGGAGCGCAGCCTGAGTTCACGTCGCTGGCCGTGCTCCTTGAGCTCGACGAGGCCCCCGCGACTCTTCACGAAGTCGGTGAACGTCTTGTGGCCGAGCGCTGACTCCTGGAAGCTCGAATCCATCCTCAGCATCTGGTTCTTCACGCTCGAGCTTCCCAGCCACTCCGAATCGTCTTTCGCCTGAAGCAGGCGCATGGCGCGCACCAGCAGCCGTGAGGCCTGTTGCTGGGTGAGTTGGGCCGTCTCTGTGCCGGTCGAGTTTGAGCTCGCAGCCTTCTTGTCGTCCTTCTGGTCCGGTTTCTTCTGGGCCTGCTTCGCTGCGGCGTCACCCGCGGGTTCACCCGTCCTGGTCTCGGCGTCATCCGTGTCGTCATCATCGTCGAGACCGGGTAAGGCGTCGTAGTCGGCGAACTCGTCGCAGGCCGCTGTGAGCGCCTTACTGGTACCGCCCGCAACACCGATGCCGACGACGTAGCGCCCCAACTTCTTCGCCCGCTGGGCGAGCGCGATGTAGTCAGAGTCCCCGGCCACCACGACGATGTGGGTGATGTCGGGCAGGCGGAACAGGTCTTCCACGACGTCGACGGCGAGTCGGATGTCTGCCCCGTTCTTCATCGCGGCGGTCACCGGGAACAGTTGCACCAGGTCGACCGCCCGGTCGACGAGTTGCCTGTGGTAGCTCGCGTTGACAGGGACGGACCAGTCCGCGTACGCGCGCCCGATGGCGATGGTTCCGAACGACGACGCGTAGTCGAGGATAGCGCCGACATCGACTGTGGCCTGCGCGAGCTTGGTGCCGACGGCCGATACGGCCTTGGTTCTGCTGGCGTTGTGCTGTCTCGCCTTGTCGCGGTGGAACTGCCCCGCCCCGTGCTTCTGGTCATACCGTGAGATGACGATGTTGTCGAAGTCGATGTAGACGGCGACACGTCCTTCGGTGGGTGTGGGCATCCGGTGCTCCTCCGCGCTGGTCGGTTGTCTCCAGTCTGGTGCCTCGACCGCTATTCACGTGTGAGTTTGCTCAGTATCGGCGGTGGCGGGTTGTGTTTCGGCCCCGACTGGCGAATTGTCGGGAGTTCACGAAACCGATGTGGCACGAAACGGGAGGATCCTCATGCTTACTCTGACCGACAACGCAAGCACCCTGATCAAGAACCTGACAGACCAGACGGCGGTGGCCGACAATGCGGGGCTGCGCATCAGCTCGACGGAGGGGAGCGACGGCCTGAGCGTCGACCTCTCACCGGAGCCGCAGCCGACAGACCAGGTCGTCGAGAGCGAAGGCGCACGCGTCTTCCTGGAGCCGAACGCGGCCATGATTCTCGACGACAAGGTTCTGGATGCCCAGCTCGACGAGGGCGGTGCCGTCACCTTCGCCATCGCGCAGCAGGGCTGATCCTCACGTCCTGAGGTCTCATCCGGCGGCGTCGAGGTTGATGGAGTAGCGTCGAGCCATGAACCTCGGCACGCCGGAGACACCGTTTCTCGCGGTGGACCTCGACGTCATGGAGCGCAATCTGCGCCGGGCGGCTGACGACGCATCCGCTCGCGGGCTGGCGCTGCGCCCGCACGCGAAAACGCACAAGGTGCCGGAGATCGCACGCAGGCAGCTCGACCTAGGTGCAACGGGCTTGACGCTTGCGACCGTCGCCGAAGCCGAGGTGTTCGCCGATGCAGGGTTCACGGATGTGTTCATCGCGTACCCGGTGTGGCCGTCCGAGTCGCGTGCGCAGCGCATCCGTTCACTCTCCGAGCGGGTGTCGCTTCGCCTCGGAGTCGACTCCGTGCAGAGCGCAGAGGCCCTCGGCTCGGCGCTCACCGGTGCTCGGCTCGAGGTTCTGGTGGAGATCGACAGCGGACACCACCGCAGCGGAGTGAACCCGGCGGTGGCCGCTGACGTGGCGCTCGCCGCGAGCCGTGCCGGCCTCACCGTAGCGGGTGTCTTCACGTTTCCCGGTCACGGCTACGCGCCGGGGGAGCGAGCCCGGGCGGCGCGGGATGAGGCAGACGCGCTGGCGATCGCGAGCTTCACCCTCGAGACGGCCGGCATGGACGTGCGCGTCAGGAGCGGCGGATCCACGCCGACGCGAGTCGAGGCCGACCAGTCGGTACTGACGGAGCTCAGACCCGGTGTGTATGTCTTCAATGACGCCCAGCAGGCTGAGCTTGGTGCGTGCCGTTGGGACGATATCGCGCTAACTGCGCACGCCACCGTGGTCAGCCGACGCGGCACAGACGTGATCGTCGACGCCGGCAGCAAGGTGCTCGGCGCGGACCGGCTGGCGTGGGCGACAGGCAACGGACGCCTGCCAGACACCCCGGATGCGCGAGCGACCGCCCTCTCGGAACACCATGCGACCATTCGGTTTCCCGAAGGGGCCGACATTCCGCCGTTGGGCAGCGTGCTGCGGGTGGCCCCGAACCACGTGTGCGCTGCGGTCAACCTGGCCGACGAACTGGTCGTCGTGCAGGGCGGCACAGTCGTAGACACCTGGAAGGTTGCGGCTCGCGGCGCGAACACGTGACACTGTCCAGACCGACCTGCGGCACGAGTCAGAGAAAGACTGTGAGCACGACGAGCGCGACCGTTCCGACCGCGAGCAGCGATCGCATGATGGTGCCGGACCGCACGGCGCGTTTCGCCACCTCAGCCTTCGCTGTGTCATCCGGATGCTCAAGAGCGTCGCGACGCAGCAAGCCGATTCTTCTGGCCTGGGCAATAGCGGGGATGCTCAGGGCGACAATCGCAAGGGCGAGCACGAGAATCGACAGGGCGGGGGTGTTTGCGGGGTCGATGTAGCTCAGGATCGCCGCCGGAATCAGGAT